>SXGS01097104.1_pt1 | contig 18463 bp, 16 predicted proteins | sample 3174681 | NCBI WGS metagenome assembly SXGS01 (sample SAMN11356861, study PRJNA531348) | freshwater metagenome | isolation source: freshwater sample F1-80 | place: China: Fuxian Lake, Yuxi | collected 2017-12-25 | reverse complement strand
TCCGAAGGCAAAGGTTGTGCGTTCGAGCCGCACCGAGGACGCTTCTTTGCCTTTGCGAGTTTTCCGGGAGTTTTTTCGGTCAGTCCCAGCGCTTCGCATCGATGAACCGTATGGTGGTCATGAGGTGTTTGCCCGCGTGAGTGAGATTCGACCGTCGTTCCTTGTCGCCAGCCTGCTTGCCATGAGTTTCATGGTGGGCGGGATCGGGCACGCCCAGGGACAGTCACCGACACCGACCTTTACCTTCGTACCGCCCGCGGGCGGCGGCGCCAGCGATCGATTCGGTTCTTCGCTCGCGTCCCATGAGGGGACGGTCGTGATCGGATCGCCTCAGCGTCCAATGACGATTGGCGGTGCGACCAACCTTGCGCAGGGAGCGGCGGCGATCTACCGACCCGGCGGCCCCGGCTACATCCTCGAGGCGAACCTCGTGGCGCTTTCCGGCCACGCCAATGACTTTCTCGGCGCGGCGGTGGACATCGTCGGCGACCTCGTCGTGGCGGGTGCGCCAGGAGTGGACCTCGTTGTCGATAGCCTGCCGCTTCCAAATCAACTCCAGGCCGGAGGCGTCTTCGCGTGGCAGTCGGTCGGTGGCACATGGTCCAGCCCCGTCCTCCTGAAGCACCCGGACCCGCGCTCGAACGACCTGTTTGGTTCGGCGGTCGCCGCGTACAAGGAAGTCTTCGGCAATGGGCTGACGCGGCACACACTCGCGATCGGTGCGTCCACGGACGACCACCCACTGCTCACCGGCGGCTCGCGCCTCGATGCCGGGTCGGTCACAGTTTGGGAGTTCGAGATGGGCGCATGGACGAGCACGGCGTTCATTGCGATGCCAGCGATCGCGCCCGAGTCAGAGTCGTCGACCGCCGGTGCGCTCTTTGGAACCTCGATCCGCATCGACGGCAAGTTTCTGATCGTGGGGGCCAAGAGGGCGAGTCCATCGACCACGAGTCAGGGTGCCGTGTATGTGTTCCGCCGATCGCCGAAGAACGACCCGGCACCCGATCCGATCCAGAGCCATCCTTCATGGGGCGACTGGGTCCTCGTACAACGCCTCACCGCGGACGCCCCTGAGGCCAATGATCAGTTCGGAACCAGCATTGACGCGCAGCAGGGGCGCATCATCGTCGGCGCGCCGAACCGGCGCGCTGGTTCCATGCTCAATGCCGGGGCGGCCTACATTTACTCGCGAAACCTCGAGACTGAAGACTATGAGTGGCAGGCGTCACTCATTGCGGCGGATGCCCAGAGCGGCAATCTCTTCGGCGCCAGCGTCAGCATCTGGAGCGACCGTGCGGCGGTGGGATCTCCCGGCGTCGATGCGGGCACAGGGGGTTCGCAGATCCCCAACCGAGGATCCGTCTACCTCTATTCAGTCGATGAGGTGAGATGCGCTGAATGGACTCAGAACACCGAGTATGCGCCGCCGCTCATTGCCGAAACCCCAGAGGCAAACTTTGGTACTGCGGTGCGGATCGAATCGGAGCGATTGTTCGTTACCGCGCCGCGTGCCCCAGGACCCAATGGCACACAGCAGGGAAGCGCCTTCGAGTTTGCCATCGACACGCTTGGGTGCGCGTGGGACCTCAATGGTGATGGGCTCGTCGACGGCGTGGACCTCTCGCTCTTCTTCTCGCATTGGGGTGGCAGTGGACCCGACGATGCGGTCGCGGACTACGACGGCAGTCTGATGGTCGATGGGTTCGACCTCGTGTACTGCCTCGGTCACTGGGGGCCGTGCCAGTGCGGGGATCAGCAGCCGCCACCGTAAGCGCGATAGCCTCAGGGGATGGAACTCGCTTCCCTCCAATCACTCATTGCAGATCGATACGGGGCGACCGACAAGGCCCGGGGCGCCTCGCGCACATTCATCTGGTTCGCCGAAGAGTTCGGTGAACTCGCGCACGCGATTGGCAAGCACGACAAGGGGGAAGCCGACCGCGCCAACCTTGAGGAAGAGTTCGCGGACTGCCTCGCATGGCTGTGCACGCTGGCCAACATCTGCGAGGTCGACCTCGCACGAGCCGTGCACGCCAAGTATGTCGTGGCCGGTGGCCCCAAGGGCACAAAGTGAGTGGATCCTGCGGCGTGTGCGCCGCGCACGCGGCGATCGACCGGGCCGAGGCGACGGCATGCGAGCTGTTGGCGTGGTCAAACTCGAGGTGGCGCCTTCGCCATCACGCGGCCCCGGCTCCAATGGCGGGTTGGATGCTTCTTGACACGGTGCGCCATGTGCAATCACCAGCGGACTTCGCCGCGGACGAGGCGCGTGAGTTCGGTGCCGTGCTTCAGGCATCGATGGGAGCGGTGCGCGACGCCACGGGCATGCCGCGCGTCTATGTGGTGATGTTCGGCGAGGGGGCCGCGCACCTCCATGCGCACTTGATTCCGCGCGACCCAGAGCGCGCTGACACGAAGGCGTGGGCAGTCGCTGACCTGTACCGGGCGATCGAACGGCACGGGGCCACCGCAGCGACGCATGATGAAGTTCTCCGAGTGACGAAGCGCGTCGGACTCGCGATGTCGCGTGCGTTCACGCCCGGGCCGTGAGCGCCGCGGCCGCGGCTGTTCCCGCCACGAACGCGCTCGACCACGCCCACTGAAAACTGAAGCCGCCGATTCGACCGTCCACATCGAGGACTTCGCCACAGAGGTGGAGTCCCGGACATCTGAGGCTCTCCATCGTGGCCTGATCGACTTCATGGAGGGGAATGCCGCCGGCCGTGGTTTCCGCCGCCGTGAATCCCCGGGTTCCTGAAATCGGCACCTCGCAGGTGGTGGCCGCGCGCACGAACGCGACCCGAGCCGTACGCGGGATCTGTTGAACTCCGCATGAGGGATCGACGCCTGTCTGCGCGCAGAGTTCGCGTAAGAAACGGTCAGGCAGGAGGCCGCGCATCGCGGCGAGCAGGCTCTGACCGCGCGACGCGAGGAGCTGTTCGTCGAGCGACTCGGGCGTGAACCGTGGCAACCAGTTCACACGCAAAGTCGACGAGGAATCGGCCTCGTGGGCGAAGACCCAATGGCGGCTGATGTCAAGGATCGCCGGTCCACTCAGTCCAAAGTGCGTGCAGAGCACCGGCCCCTCGGCCACCTTGGTGCGCTGACTAGCGGGCGGCACCACCTGGACGCGAGCGTCGAGTGCGAGCCCGGAGAGCGTCCGTAACCAGTGGCCATCGGGAAGCGTCAATGGAACCAGCGCCGGGACCACCATTGGCGTCATCGAGTGGCCGAGCGCCTTCGCAAGGGCATACCCGCTGCCGTCGGAACCCGACTTCGGAAGGCTCATGCCTCCGGTGGCCACGATGACGCGCTTGGCCGTGAGCGGTCCCGACGCGGTGCACACTTCGAAGGAATGGGCGTCGTCCTTCGGGCGCACGATCGACTCGACACGGCAGGGATTCTGAATCGTCACGCCGCTCGATGCTGCCGCCGACAGGAGCGCATCGAGCACGGTCCGCGCTTTGTCAGTTGTTGGGAAGAGCTTTCCCGTGGATTCTTCCTTGAGTGCCACTCCGTGCTGGGCGAAGAAGGCGATGGTTTCGGCAACGCAATACTGCCGGAGCACACGGCGGATGAGTGGCGAGGAGCTCCCGCAATAGTCGCCCTCACTGACCTCGCGGTGCGTGACATTGCAGCGGCCGCCACCAGCGACAAGGATCTTGGCACCAAGTGATTTCGCTGAGTCGATGGCCACGACGCGGGCGTGGGGTGCGCCTCGCGCAGCGTGAATCGCCGCGAAAAGTCCGGCCGCGCCCGCGCCGACGACCACGATGTCGGCGTTGCTCACGGCGTGGGCTTGAGCTCGACGATCTTCTCGATCGTCGTGAACTTTTCCCCGCGCATCGAGAGGGTGACGGCATTGCCAGCCTCGCCTCTGACAATGAACCGAAACGCTTCGGTGGCGAGCGATCCGATGCCATCGTCGAGAAGGAGTTCGCCCGGGTTGTAGCGAACCGCATCAAACACAGTGGCGTGGCGCGAGCGCAGGGGACCGCCCGCCACGACCGTGGCACCACTCCCACTGACCGAGAGCACATCCGGCAGGCCGATCTTCACGGCAGCCGCCCGCGCCGTTCGCGTCGGGATCCGCCGTTGGTTCGTGACTTCCACCGTGAGTTCCCAGAGTCCGCCACCGAGTGGCTTGACTCCGACCGACCGGAACTCGAGCCGTGGCATTTGTGCCGCATGGAACATGGTGAAGGCGAAGTTGCGATGCGCCTCCTCTTCGAGCATGAAGTTGGGAGGAATTCGACTTGACCATTTCGTTCCGCCTCCGACGAGCACGGTGCCGTGGTCGGGGTGCTCAAGTTCGCGCCAATCCGCCATCGTCTGGCCGAAGAGCATCCGGTCGCGCCACCGCATCTCCTGTTCCGGGTTGGGCGCGGTCCCGTTCTGGAGAATTCGCTGGTCGCTCCAGAGTTCGTTGGTGAAACTCACGATGCCGAGGCTCTCGGCGATCCAGTCGATCGATCCGCCGTGCACGGTGTAGAGGTCCTTGTAGACCACCATGGGCTTATAGAACGGCAGCATCTCCGCGCCCGCGTTGGCGATCGAGTCGTACACCTCGATGTCGCGTCGGTCGAAGAGGCTGTTGCGATAGTCGGCGCCGGGGCCGCGCAGGATCATCCCGCCAGCATTGTGGTAACTCTGACCGGCGGCGATGTTGGGATGCTTGAGAATCCAGTCGGCGATGCACTTGGTCTCGGGATACGACAGCGGGAAGACGCCGGCACCGTGTTGCACCATTACTGGCTGCCAATCGCCAGGCCAATTGCGATTCATGTCGTAGCCACCTGGGCCATCTTCGTTGATGGATCCATCGCCGTCGTTGTCGATTCCCTCAGGCCCAGCGCGCGACCAGTCGCCGCGCTCGAAGGACCCGTCGGGGCGCGGTTCGGTCGGCACCGGCTCCATCACGCGCGGATCACGCGTGCTGCGCCGGTGTGTCCCATGGGGATCCTTGCGCCACATCTGACCGATGGATCCATCCCCGTCGAGGTCGTCGGGGCCATCCTCGTCGAGGGATCCGTCACGGTCATCGTCGGTGGGCACCATGCCCGTGCGCGAGGAGTGGGGACTGCTCTGCGCCCGAAACCAGTTCGCACGACCGTCTGGGTTGATGGATGGCACAAAGTAGAAGGCCGATTCGTCGACGAGTTTCGTCAGCGAGTCCACTGTGCCGTACGCGCGGCAGAGGTAGTCGATCGAGTACATCACGGTCTCGCTCGCCTGGATCTCATTGCCATGAATGTTGGCGTCGATCCACATGGCAGGCTTGCTGGTCGCCGGGCCTGTCGCCGGATTGTTGAGCGTGACCACCAGGATGGGGCGCCCCTGCGCGGACTTGCCGACCTCCTCCATCGAGAGGAGATTCGGATAGGCGGCCACGAGGGACTTGGTCATCGCCACGATCTCGTCGTAGTCGTAGAAGCGATTCCAAGCGATATCAACTTTGCCCGGAAGTCGCTGCTGCGCGAGCGCGGGAACTTCGGCGGCCACAAGCGCGAGGGCGGCCGCAAGACTCAGACTTGCCACTGCCTGCTTCATGGCAGCACCTCCTGATTGGGCTGGACGACTCCATCGATCACCGAGAGTCTGATCGTTCCCTGCGGCATCCACCGCGTGTCGATCGCGATCTTCTCGCCCGGCTGGGCGCGCACGAGCCAACGGAACGAGCTCCGTCCGCCGCTGCCGGGAATCCCGTCGATGATGGTGACGCGCCGTCCGTGTTCGAGGACCTGCTTGGGACTCGAGAGCTGGACGATGACCGGGACGGGACTCTTGTTCATCATGCCCATCGCGGTCGCTGTAGGAAGCCACCCGCCGTTGACGACTTCACACTCGATTTCGACAAGTCCGGGAGTGATGGTGCGCGCGGTCACATTGGCGACTTCGAGTTTTGGCGCTCGTTGCGCCAGGCCGGAAGTGAACGCAGCGACCGCGCCCGCGAGGCGATCGAGTTCCGTTGCCGGCGGATCAGTGAGGAAACGCGGCGCGAAGCCGCCGATTTCAACGCGGCCGAGCGTCGGATGATCGAAGGGCTTCCACGCCACGAAACCATCGCCTTGCCGATCACGATCGCTGACGACGAGCCACTGCGCGGACTCCTCATCGGCGGGCTTGGCGGGAGCCGTCGCTGGAGGAGTTGGTGGTGGCGCGGGTGACGCGCCCTCGGCGGGTGGTGGCGGAGGAGGAAGTGGCGATGGATCAGGTCGACCGTAGAGCTGCGTCGCGACGGTCGGAATCCCGCGGTGCACATAGAGCCACAGGGCCAACGACCCCGATGGATCCACGGCTGCGGCGCGCGCCTGCGCTGACGCTTCCTTCCAGAGTCGCGAGAGTTCCTCAAGCGTGGGCTGGTCGTCGGGGTGGAGGGCCATCGGCGTCTTGCCCGTGACATCCTTCGCCTTCGAGTCCGGAATCGTGATCACATTGTCCCAGCGCCCAACGACGAACGCCGCGATGATGCGTGGGTGGTCGACCACGAACTGCGCGAGCGCACGGGTCTCTGGCTCACTCAGCGGGAAGGCGCCAGCCACCGGGTCGAACTCGCGCCAGCGGTGCGGGAAGTTGCGGTCGTAATCGACGCCGCCTCGGTCGTCTTCGGCGATACGACCATCGCCATCGCTGTCGAGCCCTTCGGTGTAGAGCGTGTGTGTTGGCCGCAGTCCCTTGGCGGCATCCCCGCCGCGCATGAGGCGCGGTTCCGCCGGGTCCGGCAGATGAGTCGGTGGATCGTTCGCCGGCGGCGCGAGGCGCCGCATCGTGAGAATCCGACCGTCGCCGTCAATGTCGCTGGGTGGATCTTCGTCAGTCCGTCGGTCGCGGTCGTCATCGACGGGGTGGCCATTGCGGCCCGCACCGCTTGGAGCGCGCGGCGCCTGGTCGAGGAGCGCATCTGGGTTGGCGCAAGGAAGCACATAGAAGGTGCATCCGCGCATCAGCTCTGGATCTGTCACGAGTCGCCTCGCTGCGTCGACGAGGATGCCGACTGACGCGGGCCGCTCGCTATCGATCCCAGCGACAAGGAGGATCGCCCTCCGCGAGTCAGCCGCCGAAATGCTTTCCGACAGGACCAGCATCTCGAGCGGGCGACCGTCCAACGAATGTCCGATCGTGCGCAGCGCACAATGGGACGAGTGGCGTGCCGCCAGTGTCCGCATCGACTCGAGCGCGGTGACCGGGTTGGGGGACACCTCAGCGAGAGTGAATGCGGCCGCCAGCGTGAACGGTGTGAGCATCATTACATCTCCGTGGAGAGCGTCGCAGAATCCATGGTGTAGAGGCCGACGAGCCAGCGCTCGACGACATACGGATCGATGTGGAACACACCCTCGATCGAGCCGACTCGGACGAGGTGTCGACGAGAATTGTCCGCGGGCGCCGAGAGCTTCACTTCGACGGCGTCATAGGGGGAAGGCGGAACGCCGATGCAGCAGCCATCCCACTGGTTGAGCATGACGAGGCACTCGCTCGCCTCACTTGTCACCAGCGGGAAGGCGATGTAGCCCGATACGCGGACATGGGCGCCGTGGAGGAGCGCGATGCGCTGCGGAATCTGCGTCTCCCCGAGGCGCGGCACGAAAGTATCCGACGCACTCATGAGGAGTTCCCACGAAATGTCGTAGGGACTCTCGGGAGTGCCGTCTCCGTGAATCGTGAACTTGCCGTCCGCCACGATGGCGCCGTCCTTCAACACGAGGCGGCCTGGGCGAACCGATGCGCCCGGGATCTTCCGGTCAAGCCCGATCGGGAGTGTGTCGCCGCCCCCAGTGGGTGGGACGGTCGCCACTGGATGGGGTGCGCGGTCGCTCGCGGGTGCGGCTGGCGTTGGAGCGGGGGGAGCACTTGGCGCACTCGGTGCAGGTGGTTGGACTACGGGAGCGTGATCGGTCACGGGCTCCCCATTGCCGCTGGAGAGAATCACCGCCGCGCTGAGCGCGCTCAGGAGGAGGAGTGTGATCCAGAATGCGCGCACGCGAGAGGTCGAGCCTATGCGATCGGGCGCAGGTGACTCGCGACGGTCGTGCGATACGCCTTGGCCGCTGGGATGACTCCCGCAAGCGCGGAGAGCGCCACCGCACCGATGACAACCATGGCGGCGCTGCGTGGATCCACGCCCGTTCCGAATGTCAGACCCACGCGCTGCGCCAAGAGTGCGCTCGCCGCGAAGCAGCCCACCACCGCGATGGCGCATCCGAGCACCGCTCCGGCGAGGCCGATGAGCGTGCTCTCGGTGAGCCCGAGCACGAAGACGCGCCACGCGCTCGCCCCGAGGACTCGGAGAATGGCGACTTGCCGTCGCCGGAGTTCCATGCTCGATGCAGTGGCCAGCAGAATGCTGATCGCGCTCGACACGAGGACGACGACCCCCATCGCCACGAAGAGCCAATCGATATCGCCAACGATCGCCATGAGCCGTCCAATCTGCTGCGCCGGCTGCGCCACGGTGATCGAGGTGTCGCGCCGCAGTCGATCGAACTGCGCAGCGATCGACGCCGAGGCATCACTTCCCGGGCGCGTGGGGAGCCGCAAGAGAATGCCAGTCACGAGGCGGTCAGCGTCGGTCAGATCCGCCGCGTCGATGTGATCGTGGGCGTGGTCGTGTTCATGGGCGTGGGACTCAGCCTCGGGTTCGGACTCGTGCTCCCGCTCGCGGCGCTCTTCAGCATGGATGATCCAAGAACTCTCGAGTGTCGTGAAGAGCGCGCGGTCATGCGCTGACCCCGTCGGATTGAGGACGCCGACGACCGCGTAGGGATGGTCCGTGTGTTCGTGGCCAACATGCTCCGAACCCGCAACCGAAACGCCATGCGTCATCGCGATCTTCGCTCCCACGCGAAGGCCATGCGTCCGCGCGGCCTCGCTTCCGACGACGACCTCAAAATCGTGTTCAAGGTGACGGCCCTGCGCCAACGAGAAGCCCTGCCCGACGATGGGTTCGAAAGTCGTAAGGAACTTCGTCGGTGCCGCCACCACAGGACTGCCCCGGAACGAGTCGCCGAGTTGGGTCGGGAGCGTCCACTGCCAAGGGAACCCCTCGGCAATCTCCTTCACTTTGGCGGCCGAAAGCGGATTCGCGGGCGCATTGGCGTAGAACATGCCGTTGAGCACGGCCACGAGTGGACTCGCGTCGGCGCTCACAAGGAGATGGACATTCCCCGTGCCGCGCCGAAACGCCTCTGACGCTGCCGCCCGCATGGAGAGCAGCACAAGGAGAAGTGCCACAGCGACCGCGACCATCGCGACTGTCACGACGCTCGCGAGCGAGCGTGCGCGGAGACTGCGGAGCACGATCGTCATGTCGGTCATGCGTGGACTCCGACGGTCACGAACTCGCGGACATCGATCACGCGTTCAAACTCGCCGCGGAGCGTGGGGTCATGACTCGTGACCAAGAGCGAGGCACCGGCGGTCACGCAGGCCTCGCGAATCACCGCGATGGCCGCAGCCGATGCCTCGGGATCGAGGCTTGCGGTCGGTTCATCGGCGAGCACGAGGGCGGGACCCGTCACGGTCGCGCGCGCCACCGCCACGAGCTGCTGCTGGCCGACGCTGAGCGTGTCCACATCCGCATGGGGTCGCTCGATGCCGAGTCGACGCAGCGCATCCTGCGCGCGTTGGCGCATCGCATCCTGCGCGACGCCGAGCATCATCAGCGGCATCATCACATTCTCGACCGCGGTGAAACCGTGCAGCAGGTTGAAGGTCTGGAAGATCATGCCGATTTGCTGTCCGCGAAGGCGGTCGCGCCGCGCGCCATGAACCGCAATGATGTCTCTCCCTCCGATCGTGATGGAGCCTGCCTCGGGTTCGTCGAGGCCAGCCACGAGATGCAGCAGCGTCGACTTCCCGCTCCCGGAAGGCCCGGCCAAGAGGACCTGTTCTCCCGCGGCAAGCCGCAGCGATCCGACATGCAGCGAGAACTCTCGGCCGTACGAAAATCGGAGCCCGTCGACGAACAGACCGTCGACCGCTCGGCCTTCTCTCGTCGGGGTGGGGAGCATCCTGGCGAGCCTAGCCGATGTCGCCGAGGCCGAGCGTGTCGGCGTAGAGCGCGAGCACCTTGCGCCGGAGGAGCGCATCGCGAGGATCGGTGAGATCTCCGGTGGTACCCACCCACGCTTCGGCATCCGCGCGCGCTTCCATGAGGAGCGCGAAGTCGCGCGCGAGGTCCGCCACCTTGAGATCGGGAAGCCCTGACTGGCGCTGGCCGAAGAACTCGCCGGGTCCGCGCAGTGAAAGGTCCAACTCGGCAATGGCGAAGCCGTCATCGCTCGTCGCGAGTGCGTCGAGCCGCTTCTGCGCAAGTGCCGTCGTGGGTTCGGTGATGAAGATGCATGTCCCAGGCTTCCCGCCACGACCAACGCGCCCGCGAAGTTGGTGCAATTGCGCGAGGCCAAACTGCTCGGCATGCTCGACGACCATCACTGTGGCGTTGGGCACATCGACGCCAACTTCGACCATCACCGTGGCGACAAGGACATCAAGCGATCCCTCCCGGAAAGACTCCATCACCTGTTCGCGCTCCTGCGACGAGAGTTGCCCGTGCAGACGACCAATCCGCGCTCCGGCCAAGGGACCGTGCCCAAGCGCATCCGCGTGCGACGCCACATCCGCGAGCCCGCGCACGCTGGTTTCGATGGCTGGAACGACGACGAAGGCTTGCTCGCCGTTGCGCACCTTCATGCTGACCCACGAGTACACATCGCGCGCCTTCTCGGAGGGAACCACGCGCGTGGTTGGCGCGGTGCGACCGGGCAGACGACCCTTGAGCGATGTCATGTCGAGATCCCCGAAGAATGACAGTGCGAGCGTGCGGGGAATCGGGGTGGCGGTCATGACGAGCGTGTGAGGGACCGCCGCGCCGCCGGTTCCCTTTGCCCGAATCGCCGCCCGCTGCTCGACGCCGAACCGGTGCTGCTCATCAATGACCGCGATCGCAAGGCTCTTGAAGCGAACTTCCTTGGTGAGGACAGCATGCGTGCCGACCACGATGTCGAAGCCGCCCGACTCCATGCCGGCCAGCACCGTGGCACGGTCGGCCGCACGGAGTGTGCCGGTGTAGAGCGCGACGCGCACCTTGCTTCCGTGAAGAATCGACTCCACCGTCTTGAGATGCTGTTGAGCAAGGATCTCCGTTGGGGCGACCAGAACCCCTTGATGACCATGCGCGACGGCAGCGAGCATGGCGTAGACGCAGACGGCGGTCTTGCCAGATCCCACATCACCCTGCAAGAGTCGATTCATCGGCATCGTGCGCGCGAGGTCGGCGGCAATCTCAGAGCACGCCCCCGACTGAGCGCGTGTGAGGTCAAACGGGAGTCGGCTCCGGATCCGTGCGTCGATCGCCGGCGTGACCTCGATGGGATGCGCCTTGACAAGGTGTCGCACCTGCCAGCGGCGCATCGCCATCGCCAGCTGCAACGAAAGCAGTTCGTCGTACGCGAGCCGCGTGCGCCCGCGCTCGGCCTCGACAAGCGTCGAGGGGTCGTGCACCATGCGGTAGGCCTCTGCCAACAGTGGCAGCCCGCGCCGCGCACGGAGTGCCTCGTGCAGCGGATCGACAATCAGTCCGATGACACGCGGAAGCGCGGAACGCACGACCGCTTCGATTCGCGAAGAGGGAAGTTCCTCGGTCGCGCCGTAGATCGGCCGAAGCCGTCCGGCGTCCGGGGTCGGTTCGTCCTCACCGCCGATCGTCTCCCACTTCGGATTCACCATTTCGAGGTAGCCCTGACGCACCTTCGCGCGCCCGCGGGCGATCCCGCGCATGCCCGGGTGGAGTTTCTTGGCCATCCATGAGGCGTTGAACCACACGAGGCGGACGACCGTCTGGCCTTCTCCGAGGAGTGCCTCAATGCGAGGTCGCCGTCCCGGGATCATTCGCAGTTTGACGATCTCGCCGCGCAGCGATCGGGTGACTTCGGGCGCGGCCGCGGCCGAAGCCACGAGCGCATCAGAGACTCCTTCCTCGGCCGCCTCGGTCTCGTAACGGATGGGCAGGTGCTTGAAGAGGTCGCCCACGGTTCGCAGTTCGAGCGCCTCAAGCCGCCGTGCGACCGGTGCTGTCACGCCGTCAAGATCAGCCAGTCGAGTGCGAAGGTCCAAGCGCGGGTGTTCAGGAGCCCCGTCCACGCTCCTACGATAGTCCGCGTGGCGCGTCGCCCCATTGATCCGCTCGGAGCCATTGGCGGGCTCTTCCAAAATCCGTCGCCCGCAGTGCCCGCCACGCCCGCACCGGCACCCGAAGTCGCTGTGCTCGGGGTAGCCGCACTCTCTAGGCTCATCCGGTCAGCGCTCGAAGGCGGCATCGGTCGCGTCAAGGTTGGCGGAGAAGTCTCCAATGCGCGGTGCGTCAGCGGCCACTGGTACTTCTCCCTCAAGGACGAGGAAGCACGGATCGACTGCGTATTGTTCCGAAGCGATGCCGCGCGCAGCCGCGTCACGCCGTCTGACGGGGCCGCTGTCGTCGTGTCCGCGCAGGTCACCCACTACGGGCCTCAGGGACGCACGCAACTCCAGTGTTCGGGCATCGACGCCGTCGGGGAGGGGGATCTCGCCGCGAGGTTCCGCGCGTTGTGCGACGAACTGCGCAGCGCCGGAAGTTTCGATGCCTCGCGAAAGAAGCCGATCCCGACGGTTCCCATGTGTATCGCGATCCTTACGAGCGCGGGCAGCGCGGCCGAGGCGGACTGCCTCAATGCCGTGCGCGAGCGCTTCCCGGCGGCGCGGGTCATCCTTGTCGATATCCGTGTGCAGGGGCAGCAGGCGGCGCCCGGAATCGCCGCCGCACTTCGCGCGGTGGATGCGTCGGCGAAGGCGCACCGTATCGCCGTGGTGTTGCTCGTGCGCGGCGGAGGCAGCCTCGAGGACCTTTGGGCATTCAACGAGCGCGTGGTCGCTGACGCGATCCTGGGCATGAGGACGCCGGTGGTCACCGGGATCGGCCACGAGAGCGACACGACCATCGCGGACCTCGTTGCCGATCTTCGCGCGCCGACGCCGTCGCGCGCCGTGACGGAGACGCTTCCCGACCGCGCGGCGCTTCATGAAGAGGTCGGATCGTTCGAACATCGCCTCGCGCGCGCGTGGACTCTGACGCACGAGCGGCGCGTGGGACGCGTCGATCTCGCCGCGCGCAGCCGCGCGCTCTCAGATCCCACGAGGGGGATCGAGGTTCGTCACGCGTTCGTGGCGCCGTGGGTGCTCCGGCTGCACGCAGCATCCCAGCGCCGCATCGAGGCGGAGTCGGCCCGCGCGCAAGTGCTGGCTCGGACGCTTACTGCGATCTCGCCTCTGGCTGTCCTCGAGCGCGGGTACTCGATCACACTTGACGAGAGTGGCCGAGCCATCAAGGACGCCACCGGACTGGCCCAGGGGGACAGCATTCGAACGCTCCTCGCCCACGGCGAACTCGGAAGCCGCGTTGAGGCCATTCGTCCGGATCAGTCCATTTCGCACGACTAGACTCCGTCGATGGCTTCGCCACACATCACTGCGAGTGCGAAGGAACCCGAGGACGCGTCGTCGCTCTCGTACGAAGCAGCGATCGGCGAACTCGAGAAGTTGGTGGCGGTGATCGAGTCGGGAAACGCACCGCTCGAAGAGTGTGTCCGGCAGTACCGGCGCGGTGCCGCGCTCGTGCGTCGATGTCGTGATGTCCTCGAGGCCGCGCGCGTGGAAGTCGAACGGATCGCAGCGCAGGATCTCGCCAAGCGCACCGATGGATGACCGGCTTGCACTGTGGATGCCGCACTTGACGGGGTTTGGCTTTGCCTTCGCTCTCGGGGCTTGCGTGGGGAGTTTCATCAATGTGGTGGCGTACAGGATGCCGCTGGGAATGAGCGTCATCAACCCTCCGAGTCGGTGTCCGACCTGCGGCCGCAGACTCCGGCTCCACGAGAACATCCCCATTCTCGGTTGGGCGTTCGCAAGGGGCCGCTGCTCAACCTGTCGAGTCTCGATCTCCCTTCAGTACCCAGGCATCGAACTCCTCGTCGCCCTGCTGTTCACGGCGACCTACTGGATGTCTTTTGTCGCGGAGCCTTCGGGGTGGTGGGGCCGCAGTTGGGCGCAGTGGTTCCAGCACTACGGCCTCGTGGCAACATTGCCTGGTCTTGTCGCGGTCCTTACGCTTCTGTCGTGCCTTGTGGCCTCGACCCTCACGGATGTCCGCACCTTCACCATCCCGCTCGGCGTCACGCTGACGGCCACCGTGACCGGCGTCGCCGCGTGGGCCCTTCAGGGGGCGCTTGCGACTGAGGTAATGGCCGCCACATGGCCGCTTCCTTCGGTGTCGTGGTGGGTGGCAGGAGCTTCGTTGGGCGGCGGGGTCGCCGTCCTTGGGGCAAACGCGCTCCTCCACACTGGGTCCCTGACTCGGTCCTTCGCCGACTATGGAGAGTTCGTGAAGGATGGCGAAACGCTCGCCGAGTACCCGCACGCTCGGCGCGAAATGGAGCACGAAGTGATCCTTCTCGGTGGGATCATCGTCGCCGCGCTGGTGGGGGCACTCTCGCTAGGGGGAGTTCAGGGAATCCCCCCCCCGGTCATGCAAGGCCTTTGCGCCCCCGTGTTTGGATACATGATTGGGGCGGGGACGGTCTGGGTGGTTCGGATCGTTGCCACCTGGATCAAGGGAGTCGAGGCGATGGGGATGGGTGATGTTCACCTCCTTGGGGCGGCCGGCGCGTGTCTGGGTTGGATCGACCCGCTTGCGGCGTTCTTCATCGCACCCTTTTCGGGGCTCGCATGGGTCGGCGCAGCAGGGGTGGTGAAACTCGCCAGCGGGAAGCCCCTGCGGCGCGAACTGCCCTACGGCCCACACCTCGCCGTGGCCGTCGTCGCGCTCGTGCTGTGCCGAGGGGCGTTCGTCGATGTCGGGCGGCTTGTCTTTCCTGGGGTGATTCCTGCGGTGAGGGCTTTACAAACACCACCTCGATCGGGTGAAATGGGCGCACTTTCGGAGCGTCCGGAAGGACAACACACTTCGGAGAAAGGATTCTCGAATGAAGAAGACATGGATCGTCGTTGGATGCGTTCTCGCCGCAACACTCTCGATGGGCTGCGACAGTGGGGCACAGAAGCAAAACGGGACACTCCTGAGCGAGAACGAAACGCTCAAGATGCAACTCGCGCAGGCGCAGGCCGCTCTCGCTCAGGCTGACCACGACAAGTCGGCGGCACTCGCGCGCGCCACCGCCGCCGAAGCGAAGGCAGAGCAGACGAGCGCCTCGGCGAACCCCGTGGTGGACACTGCGGCATTCGCCAACATTGATGGCGTCACCGTCTCCGCGGAGGGAAACGAGATCCATGTTTCGATCGAAGGCGATGTGCTCTTCGACTCGGGCAAGGAGACGATCAAGAACGGCTCGAAGAAGTCGCTCGACAAGGTGGCAGCGATCCTGAAGGACAACTACGGCGGTCGCGAAGTTCGCGTCGCGGGCTTCACGGACACCGACCCGATCAAGTACTCGAAGTTCAAGGACAACTACTACCTCGGTTTCGATCGCGCCTATGCGGTGCGCGAGTACCTCCTTTCCAAGGGGGTGGACGGGAAGCAAGTGTCGCTGTCGAGTTACGGCCCCAATGTGCCGCTGGACTCGAAGGCGAAGAGCCGCCGCGTCGAAGTCATTGTGGTCACTGACTGACGCTCACCAACAGTTTCGTGGTTCAATCCTGCCACGGCGTTGCGGACCGCAGCGCCGTGGCTTTGTTTCGTGAGGGCGTCAGAACTTGACGCCGAGGCCTTCGGCCTTCACCTTCTGGATGAGAAGTTCGACTTCGCCCAGCGTGGCCTTGAGCCGTTTCGCACTGTCGACGAGCGCGTTGTAGAGGTCGGGATTGCTGACGAGTTGTCCAACCGTTCCCTTGCCCGCGCGCGCCTCGCGCGTCAGGAGTTCCACTTGTTCAAGGGTCTTCGAGAGTTGGTCGGAAACGGCTCGTGCCGATGCGACGACCTGCTTTGAATCCGCCTGGAACGCGTCGGCGCTCTGTGTGAAGGACACGACCGCAGTTGTGGCTTGTTCGATCAGCGTGTTGGCCTTCCAGACCGCGGTGCGCGTGTCGGCGAGGAGTTGCTCGTCGCCGAGCCACTTGCGTGCGTCCTGCGCCGCCTCTTCAACGGCCTTCATCGCCGCGTCCATGCCGCCGAGCTTGTCGGCCAGGATGCGCGCGACCTTGGCCTCGAGTCCCTCAAGGTTCGCGAAGATCACTGCGCTGCCATCGTGCGGAAGCGTGGGACCGCCCTCGGCATAGTCGCGTGGCATCACGAGGTCAAGCCGCGAAGTCCCGCCCAGCAGACTCGTCGACACGGACGCCTGTGCACCCACAGGGATGTCGATGCCGTTGTCAATACCGACCATGATGCGGACCGGGCGACTCGGGTCGAGCCGAACGACAACGCCATCGACTTCGCCGATGGGAACCCCAGCCATTGTGACCCGGCTTCCGGCGCGAAGGCCGATCGCGTCATTGGCCTCGACGACCATGCGGTAGGTGCCGTGACTGAACGCGTCAAGGTCTCCGAAGAGCAAGAGCAGGCTCGCGAGTCCTGTGAACGCGACGATTGCGGCGATGCCGGTCGCGAAGTTGCGGGTGGATTCCTTCATGGTGGTGTGCTCCTGACATGATCCCCATGTCCACGGATTTTTTCCAGTTCCGCCGCACTCACTTCTCCGCGAAGGAACTGTCCGGCTACCGGGTCCGTGGTGGCCTTGAACTCTTCCGGTGTGCCCTCGAGGACCACCGCGCCCTCGTGCAGAAGCACCATCCTGTCGGCAATGCGAAACGCGCTCACGAGGTCGTGCGTCACCACGATGCTCGTGACACCGAGGGCATCCGCCAGTTTCAGGATGAGTTCGTTGATGACCTCTGCACGGATGGGATCGAGTCCGGTGGTGGGTTCGTCGTAGAGGACCACGCGCGGCTCAAGGACGACGGCGCGCGCCAAGGCCACGCGCTTGCGCTGGCCGCCAGAAAGTTCCGCGGGCATCTGATCGCGGGTTTCCTCAAGCCCAACGAGGCTGAGCACGCGCATGACCCGCTCTTCGATCAGGGGCTCCGCCTCGAGTCCATGTTCCCGAAGCGGAAAAGCGATGTTCTCCCGGACCGTCAGCGAGTCGAACAGTGCGCTCTGCTGGAACAGGAAGCCGATCTGCCGCCTGACGATCCCGAGTTCGCGCTCCGGCATGGCGTCGATGCGCGTGGAACCAAACCACACCTCGCCACGATCGGGCCGGAGGAGCCCGACGAGGTGTTTGAGCAGCACACTCTTGCCACACCCAGAGGCGCCCATGACGACAGTGATCTGCCCCTTGCGGAACTCGAGCGACACGCCGCGGAGCACCTCGTTGCGCGCGAAGCGCTTCCGGAGGTTCACGACGCGCATGTCGGCGAGTTCACCCATTGGGTCATCCTATGATCGGGTGCGTGGGCTCCACCGCGCCAGAGATCATCCTCCGCGGAAGCGTGTTTGCCGTCGAACGGCTCCTCGTCCCGCTCGCCGGGGGCGCGACAGCGGCGCGCGAGATCGTTCGCCATCCGGGTGCCGTGTGCGTCATCGGTGAATTTGACGATGGCAGACTTGTCACGATCAGGAACTTCCGAGTGGCCACGAATCAGTGGATGGTGGAGTTCTGCGCCGGAAAACTCGAGCTGGGGGAGCCGCCCGCCCAGGCCGCGCTCCGCGAACTTGAGGAGGAAACCGGCTATTCGGCGGCTTCGATCGAATCGCTCGGAATCTTCTACACCTCGCCGGGATTCACCGACGAACGAATGCACGCCTTTGTCGCGCGCGGACTCACACCCTGTCCAGCGCGCCTCCAGCCGGACGAGCGAATCGAGGTTGTCATCCGCGATCCGTGCGAGTTCGAGCGGATGATTCACGGTGGTGCCGTTGCCGACGGCAAATCGATCGCGGCATTCCTCCTCTGGCGACTGCACCGAGCACAGCGCACGAGTGGCGGGTAGCCTCGACTCGATGGGATCGCACGATCGCGAGTACTGGAGGGGGTCGACCGGCGCGGCGGCGCCCGCACGAAGCGGCTTCGCCTGGTCAGCGGCGACATGGCTCATCGCGATCTGTGTCGCCGTCTTCGTGATCGACGGCTTCCTGCCGCGGCAGTGGGTTGTCGTTGGGTCGGCGTGGCAGCCGGGCGTGCCCCCCGAGGTGCAGAGGATGGTCCTGAACGGGACGATCGTCACGCAACTTCAGGAAGTCGCCGGCGATCCGGCGCGATCGCTCCTCGAAGAGCAGGGGGTGTTTGCGCTGCGCCAGAACAGCCCGCCGCAGTTGATCGCGGTCAACACCGTGCAGTCCATGCCATTCTTGCAGAAGTGGCTCTACTTCTCGACCTCGACGGCGCTGTACTCATCGATTCCCGGTGTTGGGACAAGCGCGCTGCAGCTCTGGCGGGCGATTGGCTTCCAGTTCTGCCACGCGGATATCAATCAC
>SXGS01046691.1_pt1 | contig 18465 bp, 15 predicted proteins | sample 3174681 | NCBI WGS metagenome assembly SXGS01 (sample SAMN11356861, study PRJNA531348) | freshwater metagenome | isolation source: freshwater sample F1-80 | place: China: Fuxian Lake, Yuxi | collected 2017-12-25 | reverse complement strand
CGCAACCGTTCGGCCTGCATCCGGATCCCCGTCACCGGAAACTCCCCCAAGGCCAAGCGCATCGAGTTTCGGGTGCCAGATCCATCGAGTAACCCATACCTTGCCTTCTCGGCCCAGTTAATGGCTGGCCTGGACGGCATCAAGAACAAGATCGAGCCGCATGCGCCGGTTGATAAGGATCTCTACGAATTGCCGCCGGACGAGATGGCGAGCATCCCGCAGGTGCCCGGGTCCTTGCCGGCGGTCCTAGAAGCCCTTGAGGCCGATAATGAGTACCTGCAGGCCGGTGGGGTCTTCCCGGGCGACCTGATCGAAACGTGGATAGATTACAAGCGCGCCAACGAGATTGATCCGATTCGCCTACGGCCGCATCCGCACGAGTTCGAGCTCTACTACGACATCTGATAGCGCAGGTTCCCTTTCGCGTCGATTCGCCTCGCGTGCAAGGGGAAAGGGGGCGGGTCACTTCGGTGGCCCGCCCTGCTTGATGCCCTTCGGGTTTAAGATCCCTTCATAATGAGCGAGGATGCACCGACCAATGACCGGCCGGCACGAAGGCGCCATGCTCGAAAGCATCACCCCGGCTGGCGCCTGCTCCTCCTCGCGGTGTCAACCGTGCTCGCCGCAGCGGCTTTTTGGGCCGGTTTCACTTTTCAAGGCACCTACGCAAATGCCAATGGCGAACCCACCGAGGTGATAGTCGCCACCTGGATGCGCGACAACAAAATGGGCCCGCTGGTCGCCAAGCTGGAGGATGTTTACTACACGTACGTAAGTACACCGGACGTTGGTGGCACCCCGACGCTGTCAGCCGACGTCACCGCAGAAGATGCCGCCGGGCTTGACCCAGAAGATCTCGAACCGTCGGCTCTGCCCAGTCCGACAACCGGCGCTGCAACAGGTGCTACAACCGGTGCTACAGCAGGTGCTACAACAGGTGCTGCACCCAGCCCGAGCCTCACCCCCGTGGTTGCCCACCTAGACCCGCCGCCGCCCATTACCTCACCCGTGCCGAATCCCGAACCCCAGGAGGGCATCTGGCAGCCGGTCGGCAGCAAGGTAGCCGGGGTTCCCGCAATGTATGTCGCCCGGGTGCGGGCCGACAATATCCACACCAGTTATTACGCCTCGGTACTTTGGATCGACACCTTGCTTGCTGATGCCATGTACATCCCTGGGTACGAAGAGCCCGGCGGCCCGAACCCATTTAATGGAGCACTGCCTAAAGATCTGTGGCCCATCGTGCTGGCGAATTTCAACGGCGGTTTTCGACTCGAAGACTCAATGGGGGGCTACTACTACGGCGGCGAAATGGTCAAGCCACTGGTCGACGGCAAGGCGAGCACCGTGGTCTACAAAGACGGATCAATAAAGGTGGGTAAGTGGGGCCGCGACCTGAAAATGACCGACGATATTCAAGCAGTGCGGCAGAACCTTAGCCTGATAGTCGACAAGGGTGAGTCTAAGGTTTCGAGTCCGACCGACAACGTAGTTTGGGGAGCAACCACCGATAAAGAGAGTCTGGCTTGGCGGGCCGGAATCGGGCAGCTTGCCGACGGCAGCATCATTTATGTCGGGTCACCATTTCTGTCAGCCGACGGACTTGCCAACACCTTGGTCGGAGCCGGGGCCCAGCAGGCGATGGTGCTCGACATGAATAACTGGTGGACCGCCGGCTTTTATTTCCGGCACAAGAAGAACGGCAGCCTGTTATGCCGCAAACTCGACCCGTCAATACCCGAAGGTTGCGACCGCTTCCTCTACCCGTACAAGCGCGACAGTTTCCAGTTCTTGGCTAATGCGCCACTGTCACCCTAGTGAATCTTCGCCGTAGAACACTCGGTCAACAACTTGCCGAGCTCGCCTCGTAACCCGTCGATAGTCCTCGATTAGTTGCCCCGCTGACCCGGGCGGGTAACCCATGATGTAGCCAACTCCCGCCAGGTCACCTAGATCCGTCGGCACGAGGTCAGATGCGCGATCACGAACCAGCATGACGGCGTTGCGGACGCTCGTAGCCAGACGCCAAGCCGTCCGCAGGGCATCAGCGTCGGCAGCCTTCAGGAGGCCTGCGCTTTCGGCCGCGGCGAGAACCGGCAGGGTTTGGGTACTGCGCAAGGACGGATATTCGAACGCGTACTGCATCTGCAGCAACTGCGCCACCCACTCGACGTCACTTAGTCCGCCTCGACCCAATTTGGTATGCAAGGTCGCATCCGCCCCGCGCGGTAACCGCTCCGCCTCCATACGCGCCTTAAGCCGACGAATCTCTCGTACCGCAGGTTCGGAGATCTGGTCAGCTGGATAGCGCAGCGGATCAATAAGTGCCACGAAACGCGCACCTAGGTCGCTATCGCCCGCGACCACCTGCGCACGTAATAGCGCTTGCGCTTCCCACCCGGCCGACCAACGACCGTAGTAGGCCTCATAGGAGGCAAGTGATCGAACGAGCGGCCCTTGTCGGCCTTCGGGGCGCAGATCCGCATCAATATCGAGGGGTGGATCATTGGTAGCTGCCATTAACGAGGTGCGTAACTCATTCGCGACGGCGAATGCCGCCGAATTGGCCGCAATCGCATCGGCGCCCGCAATCGGCTCATAGACGAACATGACATCAACATCACTGCCCAGCCCTAGTTCGCGCCCACCAAAGCGGCCCATGCCGATCACCGTGAATCGCATCGGCAATGGCGTATCGCCGGCGACCACCCGCTCGGCCACTTGCAGGGCGCCCACGATCGTCGCGGTGGCCACATCACTTAGCGCAACTTGAGCCCGATCTATTTCGGCTACGTGGAGCAACTCGGCAACGGCAATGCGAAAGAGTTCACGTCGGCGAAGGGCCCGTACCGCCCCAACGGCGATGACTGGATCATCATGGCGATCGGCCACCGACCTGGCCTCAGCCAGCAGGGTTTCCAAGGAGCGGGGCTCCAGCTCACTTTGCTCAGCGAGCATGGCAACGTTCTCCGGAGCCCGAAGCAGCAATTCGGTTGCATACTTACTGGAGGCCAAAACCTGCGCCATCCGCTCCGCGGCAGTTGACTCGTCACGAAGTAGCCGCAGGTACCAATGGGTTGAACCCAACGCCTCACTGACCCGCCTGAATCCGAGTAGGCCTGCGTCGGGGTCAGGAGCATCGGCAAACCAGCCGAGCAGTACCGGCAGCAAAGTGCGTTGAATCGCTGCCCGCCTGCTGACCCCGGAGGTAAGTGCCTCCAGATGCCTAAGTGCTCCGGCTGGATCGCGATAGCCCAGGGCCCGCAGGCGCGCTTCAGCCGCGTCCGGGGTCAGTCGGGCTTCACCGGCATCAAGGCGTGCGACCGCTTGCAGCAGCGGCCGGTAAAACAGCTTCTCGTGCAGGCGGCGCACCTCCCGCGCATGCCTGCGCCAATTCGCATGGAGTTCACCGACCGGATCACCGCGATATCCGAGGGATCGGCCTAACCGACGCAGGTCGCTATCGTCCTCGGGCATGGTGTGGGTTCGACGCAGGCGGTGCAATTGCAGGCGGTGCTCAAGGGTGCGCAAGAACCGGTAGGCATCATCAAGGCTTGACGCATCATCCCTCCCGACATAACCCCAGGTGGCCAGCGCTTCGAGTGCGACAAGAGTGGTCGCGCTGCGCAGCATCACATCACTTCGCCCGTGCACCAATTGAAGTAACTGCACCGAGAACTCAACATCACGCAGGCCACCTGGGCCAAGCTTTAGCTCGCGTTCAGCGATTCGTGCGGGCACATGCTCCTCGACTCGACGACGCATCGACTGCACGTCACTGACGAATCCATCATGATCGGCAGCACTCCAGACAAATGGTGCAACCGCATCCACATAACGGTTGCCAAGTTCGATATCACCAGCTGATGGTCGCGCCTTTAGCAGCGCCTGAAACTCCCAGGTCTTGGCCCAGCGCTCGTAATATCCGACATGCGAGTCGATGGTGCGAACGAGCACCCCTTGCTTACCTTCTGGGCGCAGCGCCGGGTCGACCTCCCAAATTGATCCTTCCGAGGTAACCGAGTTGCATGCGCGCATCACCCCGGTGGCCAAATCGGTTGCGGTCTTCATGGATCCGGCTTCGTCAGCACCGATAGCCTCGGCCACGAAAATCACGTCAACATCACTTACGTAGTTCAATTCGCGCCCACCGCACTTGCCCATTCCGATGATGGCGAGTCGGGCGCCGGGGGCGCCGGGGGGCAACCCGGCGCGCGCGATGGCCAAGGCAGCTTCAAGGACCCCGTCGGCTAGATCGGCAAGCCACGAGGCCACCGATGCCATTGGCGCCAAGCCCGCAAGATCGCGAGTGGCAATACCCAAGAGGTGTGTTCGGTAGGCGATGCGTAACCGGTCCAATACCTGCGCGGTATCACCATCGGCTACCGGTTCGGGTAACCGCGGATCGGCTCCCACCGATTCGAGCAGCGCCGCCCGCACCTTGCTTGCCGCCGGGGCCAGCGCAAGTGCCTCCGCATCAGCCAAAATCGACCAATACTCGGGGTGCCGAATCAAGAACTCCCCTAGTGCCTCTGACATCCCTAGGACTTCAAGGAGGCGGCCCATGGTGTCTTGATCGGAAAGTAACGCCGACGAAATGCGCCGGCGTTGTGGGTCACCGCAGACTTCAAGGAACCGGGTCAGGAGCAAGAGCGCTTGATCTGGATCGGCGACCGACGAAGCCGCTACTAGCAGATCACCTTCTTCGGCAACCTCGGAATCCACATCCGCCAACAGGTACCTGAGCGCTGGGCTGGCTAGGAGCCGATCGGCTCGATCCAAGTCGGTAAATCCCAGCCGGGCCAGCCTCGCACCGCTGGTTGTCGACCTACCACTTTCCATCATGGCCCGCCGGCTGTCGCATACTGCCAGACCAGATCACCCCACGCGCGCGTCATCGGTCGCCAGGTGCGAATCAGGTCGCCCTCCGCTGCCCGAAACTGCGCGCAGGCCTCAACTACATCTCGCCCGGACCGCTCAAGGGCCTCATCGGCCATGCCGGCCCAGGACTCGAAAGTGTCAGCGTCTATTTCCGGGTGCGCTTGCAGCCCGTAGGCATTTTCGCCAATCCTAAAACCTTGTACCCGGCAACCGACGTTAGTCAGCAGGAGCACAGCTGCATCGGGAAGTTCGACAATATGATCTTGATGCCATTGGCCAGCCGGAATGTCATCACCGGGCGCGCCAATCGCTCCCATGACAAAATCCGCTAACCCATCAGGGGTGCGAGCGATGCTCACGACGCCGATTTCGGTCACCGGCCCCAACTCCACGCGCCCACCGGTTACCGTAGCCAGCAGTTGTGCCCCAAGACAAAGACCGAGGACCGGGACACCGCGCGCGGTCGCATCGGCCAGCAGTGCTCGCTCGGCCACCAGCCAAGGTGCTACGTCATCATCGGTGGCGCCCATCACGCCGCCCAGGGGCAATAAACCGTGCACCCCTGCTGGCACCACAGCCGGCACCTGCTCGCCGAAGCAGGCTTGGATCACCTGCACCGCAATACCAGCCTCGGCCAACCATTCGCCGACCATGAGCGGTGGGTCGGTCGGATCATTTTGGATGGCCAGCACCAGCGGCGCTGGCCCGTCATTGATCCTCACAACTGCGGAAGGTAACGGTCCAGTTCCCACTGCGTGACTTGACGTCGGTATTCCTCCCATTCGGCCTGCTTATTACGCAGGAAGAAATCGAAGACATGCTCGCCAAGGGTCTCGGCAACCAGCTCTGATCGTTCCATGATCAAAGTTGCCTGGTTGAGGCTAGTTGGCAGCGGCTTCATGCCCATCGCCTTGCGCTCGGCCTCGGTCAAGCCCCAAACATCGTCCTCGGCGCCATCGGGCAACTCATACCCTTCCTCGATACCTTTTAGTCCGGCCGCGAGCAACACCGCCAACGCAAGGTACGGGTTGCACGCACTGTCCATTGAACGAAATTCAATCCTGGTGCTGTTGCCCTTAGCCGGCTTGTACATCGGAACCCGAATCAATGCGGAGCGATTATTGTGGCCCCAACAGATCCAGGACGGGGCCTCCGCCCCACCGGCCAGCCGCTTGTACGAATTAACCCACTGGTTGGTAACCGCCGTGATCTCAGGTGCATGTGCGATTAGACCAGCGATGAACGATCTGGCTACCTTGGAAAGTTGGTAGGGCGCACCGGCCTCAAAGAAGGCATTTCGATCGCCTTCAAAAAGGGAAAGATGGGTGTGCATACCTGAGCCTGGATGGTCCCGGAACGGCTTTGGCATAAAAGTTGCGTACAGACCTTGCTCGAGGGCAACCTCCTGCACGACTAGTCGAAAAGTCATCAGGTTGTCGGCCGTGGTCAAGGCGTCGGCGTAACGCAGGTCAATTTCCTGCTGGCCCGGTCCACCTTCGTGATGGGAGAACTCAACTGAAATCCCCATTTCTTCAAGCATCGTGATTGCTTGACGCCGAAAATCATGGCCGACCCCATTGGGGGCATTGTCAAAATACCCGTATTGATCCACCGGGATCGGCACCTGGCCAGCAACCGGTGGCTCCTTGAATAAGTAGAACTCGACTTCAGGGTGCGTGTAGAAAGTGAACCCAAGATTGGCGGCCTTGGTCAAGGTGCGCTTGAGTACATAGCGTGGGTCTGCGTACGACGAAGCACCATCGGGGGTCAAGATGTCGCAGAACATTCGGGCTACCCCTGGCCCCTCACTGCGCCAAGGCAGCAACGAAAACGTAGCGGGGTCCGGCTTGGCCAACATATCCGACTCGGCAACGCGGGCAAAGCCCTCAATAGCCGAACCGTCGAAGCCGATCCCTTCAGCAAATGCCCCTTCCAACTCCGCCGGGGCAATGGCCACCGACTTCAGTGTGCCTAAGACGTCGGTGAACCATAACCGGACGAATCTGATGTCACGCTCTTCTATCGTCCTAAGGACGAACTCCGCCTGCTTATCCATGTGCCAATAGTGGACTAGGCCGTGTTACGAATGGGTTAAACCACCTGAAGTAGCCTGCTGCCATGAGGGTCATTCGGCTCGCGCTCGCCCAGGTGAATGCCAAAGTGGGCGATTTAGCCGCAAATGCCCTGCTGGTGCGGGACGCGGCCCAGCAGGCCCAGGCCGCCGGCGCCCACCTGGTTGCCTTTCCGGAGCTGGCCTTGACCGGCTACCCGGTTGAGGATCTGGCACTTCGACCCTCATTTCAGGCCGCCTCGCGCACCACCCTCCTTAACCTCGCCCGCGAACTCCAAGCCGATGGGCTCGGTGAGCTCATTTGCGTCGTGGGCTACCTCGATCGACTCGATGTCGACACCCAAGCCGGCCCCCGAAATGCACCCATCAATGCGGCCGCTGTCTTACACCGCGGCGCCGTAGTTGCCCGATACACCAAACACCATCTACCCAACTACGGGGTCTTTGACGAAGCGCGCTACTTCATCCCCGGTACCGAGCCACTGCTCTTACGGCTTAACGACAGCACTATCGCGATCGCCATCTGCGAGGATCTATGGCAAAGCGGTGGACCGGTCACCTGGGCGCGCGAGAACGCAGCCGACTTATTGCTAGTTATCAATGCCTCACCTTATGAGCGCGAAAAGGACGACACCCGGCTGAGACTCTGCCAGTTGCGAGCCATCGAAGCCGGCTGCGACCTCGCTTACGTAAACCTCGTTGGCGGCCAGGACGAACTTGTTTTCGATGGTGACTCACTCGTAGTCGATAGGCACGGCGCTTTGCTCGCCCGCGCACCGCAATTCGATCCCACCCTGCTCACCGTCGACCTCGAGATCTCGACTAGTCCAAAACCTCAAACCTTTATTGAGCTCGGCCCGGTAACTTGGAAAGACCAAATCACTTTTGCACCGCGAATCGCACCCAGCCGCACCGACCCGCACGAGGTCTATCAGGCGTTGACGTTGGGCCTTGGTGACTACGTCCGGAAGAATGGTTTCCAAAGTGTCATCCTCGGACTCTCCGGTGGCATCGACTCGGCTTTGGTTGCCGCACTTGCCTGCGATGCCATCGGGGCGGAGCATGTCTTTGGTGTTTCCATGCCCAGTGTCTATTCATCCGACCACTCCAAGGACGACGCCAGCGATCTTGCCCAGCGAACAGGGCTAAATCTGCGCACCATCGCCATCGCACCGATGGTCGACTCTTATCTACAGGCCATGCAGCTAACCGGATTGGCCGAGGAGAATCTGCAGGCCCGCGTGCGGGGCACCACTTTGATGGCGCTTTCGAATCAAGAGGGCCACCTAGTGCTCACCACCGGTAACAAGAGTGAGCTTTCGGTCGGCTACTCAACCCTTTACGGGGATTCAGTTGGCGGGTTCGCGCCCATCAAGGATGTCCCTAAGACCCTGGTTTGGGAATTGGCTCGCTGGCGCAACTCACATGCGATTGAACTCGGGCAAACTGCGCCGATCCCGGTAAGCAGTATCGAAAAGGAACCGAGCGCCGAACTGCGCCCCGACCAAAAAGACAGTGATTCATTGCCGGATTACCAGGTGCTGGACGCACTTCTTGATGCCTATGTGTCTGCAGATATGGGTGCCACCGAGTTGGTGGCCGCTGGCTTTGACTTAAGTTTGGTGGACCGCGTGTTACGGCTTACCGATGCAGCCGAATACAAGCGCCGCCAGTCACCACCGGGCACCAAGATTTCACTTCGCGCATTTGGTCGAGATCGCCGGTTGCCCATCACGAATGGCTGGTGGGAGCCAAGCCAGTCCGAAGCGCCGCGACGACAGACGCTGTAGTCGCGGTGCCAGCCTCCGGTGTCAGGCGCAGCATCTTCAGCCAAACCATCGGTCCGATCAGCACGGCGATGGTCGCCTCCATATCCAAATCTGGCCGTAGCTTGCCAGATTGGATCCCACGATTTAAGACCCAGCGCACCCGCGCTTGATGCGGCCGGATTACCAGTTCGGCCACCATCGCCTGCAGGTGCGGATGCCGTTCACCTTCGCTGAGCACCTTGATCATGACTCGGCTTTTGAGTGAACCCGGCGATGACTCACGAATCCCTTCCAACAACACTGTCAAGTTCGCCCAGAAATCACCCAGCTCCGGCACCTTGGGCATGTCTGCATCAAGTTGCTTCATCGCGTGCGCTAGTAACTCATCGCGGCCGCGGAACCTTCGATAGACCGTAGCTTTACTAACCCCGGCCCGTGCCGCAACTGCTTCCATGGAAAAACGGGTAAAACCCTCATCGGCGAACAGCTCCAAAGCCGCCGTATCAATCGCGGAATCCACGACGCTGCTTCGGGGGCGTCCTCTGGCCCGCACCGGAGTTTTGGTTGCCACCGCTACGCCTGCTCTTTGCCCATCGGGTATTCGCTCTCGGCTTGCTCAACGTAATCCTCAGCTTCCGCTGCTACCACGGCATCGGCCGCGTCCACCGGGGTCGGGCCGGCACCCATTTCAACCTTCTTGGTTAGCGGGGTGATGTGCGGTAGCCCAAAGCCAACGACAAGTGCCGCGATAACCGCGATGATCACTGAAATTAGCGAGGCCAGCTGGCTGGCCGCCAAGAAATCGGCATAAGCCGCCTGGCGCACGGAATTTACGATGGTGGCCGGCAAGCCGTCTGCCTGCGCCCTGTTCAGGACGCCCATGGTGGCAATCACCGACTCCGAGGCCGCCTGCTTGGCCGCATCCGGGAACTGCGCTGGCAGCTGAGCCAACGAGCCTTTCAAGCTTGCCGCGTACTGCGTCGCAATTACCGTGCCGATGATGGCAACACCAAGTGCGCCGCCTACCTGCCGCACGGTGTTTTGCACCGCCGACCCAGCTCCGGCCCGGTCCAGCGGCAACACGTTTTGCATGACGGTAGAGGCGGGTGCGATGACATTGCCTATGCCGAAGCCAAAAACGAAGAAGATGACCAGCACCAGCCAAATCGGTGTGTCGAGTTGCAGGAAGTACAGCCCGAGCAGGGCTAGCGCAACAAGTATTAGCCCACCGGTCATGACTTTGCGGTAGCCAAACCTCAGCACCGTCTTGGCACTGCGCGGGGCCGCGATTATCTGTCCGATGGCGAATGGCACAAAACATAGTCCGGCCGTAAACGTGTCGTAGCCACGAAGGATCTGCAAATAGAACGGCAGGGTGAAGGTGATGCCCGAGAGGGCAAAGAAGGATAGGGAGACCGCCACCAAGCTCACCGCATAGCCTCGGTTACGAAACAACGAAACATCGAAACTGGAGTGATCACTGCGCGCCTCGAGGAACAAGAACAGGGCGATTATCCCTACCCCAGCGAGTACCGGTAGCACCACTCCTGGGTCCAGCCAGCTCTTGGTCGCCGAAGCGTGGATGATGCCGAAGATCAAGGCCACGAGGCCAATGACCGAGAGCACCAACCCCATTAGATCTAGTCGGCGGGCATTTGGGTCCTTGGTCTCGGGCACCACTTGGATTATCGCGATCACCCCGACGATGACGATTGGCACATTTACCAAAAGGACCGAGCCCCAGTCATTGCCGGTCAACCAATTCGACCACTGGGGGTTTTTCAGCAACACCCCGCCAAGGATCGGACCCAGCGCCACCGCGGCGCCGACCGACCCGGCCCACGCCCCAATGGCCTTACCGCGCTCATGCGGTGGAAAGACGACGGTGATGATGGCCAAGGTGGTTGGCATCACCGCCGCACCGCCCACCCCCATGACCGCCCGAAAGCCAATTAGCATGCCGGCGCTGGACGAAAAAGCACAGATGGCCGAGGCCGCAGCGAAGAGCACCAATCCGACGATCAGGATCTTCTTGCGCCCCAACCGATCACCGAGCACCCCCCAGGTGAAGAGCAGGGCGGCAAAGGCCAAGACATATGAGTCCACCGCCCAGACGAGTTCACCTTGGCTGGCATTTAGATCACGCTGAATCGTTGGGAGGGCGATATTTAAGATCGTGTTGTCCAGAACTACTATGAGCAGGCTCACCACAAGTACACTCAAAATCGCCCAGCGCCTAGGGTGGCCCTCCCCCGAGGTCAGCCACGCATTGGTGGCCTTGACCTGCTGGGTCATCTGGTCTCCTTCTCCCCTGCCGGACAGCTATCGGGGCCGCCATATTTCGAAACGCTAACGTATCGTAATTAGATACGGGGCGCCACTAGCGCAAAACCCAACTCACCTGTCATGCTAGCCGGGTCCGGGGACTCCGTGGGGAGCCTCGAGATCGGAGCAAATCATGGAGTTAGTACGCAAGCCCCTTGTGAGCAGTGCCCCCCAGCAGGTTCTCTATGGCGCCGACCCGGCCCGCCGCATTACGATGCGCGACCTCCAACTGGCGACCGACAAGGGCCAGCGCTGGCCGATGATCACCGCGTACGACGCACTTAGTGCCGGCGTATTCGATGACGCCGGTATCCCCGCCTTACTAGTAGGCGACTCCGCGGGCATGGTGGTATTCGGTCACGACAACACCATCGCGGTGACGGTCGATGAGCTTGTGATGTTGGTGCGCGCCGTCGTCAAGGGTTCAAAGCGGGCACTTGTCATAGCCGACCTGCCATTTGGCAGCTATCAGGCGTCACCGGCCCAAGCTTTGGAGACCGCGGTTTTCTTCATGCAAAAGGGGGGTGCCCATGCGGTAAAACTCGAGGGCGGTGCAGCGGTCATCCCCCAGATCGAATTGCTTGCCAGTTCGGGCATCTCGGTAATCGGCCACCTCGGGCTAACACCCCAGTCGGTCAACTTGCTCGGTGGCTTTCGGGTGCAAGGCCGCGGTGAAAGTGGTGAGATGCTGATTCGCAACGCCAAGGACATGGAAGCCGCCGGCGCCACCGCGATCGTCCTGGAACTAGTGCCGGCTGATCTGGCCGCCCGAGTAAGTGAAACCCTGACGATCCCAACGATTGGCATTGGGGCCGGCCCCCATACCGACGCCCAGGTCATCGTCTGGCAGGACTTAGTCGGATTGACTTCGGGGCCGGCGCCGAAATTCGTCAAGCGCTACGCCGATCTACGGTCCATCATGACCGAAGCGGTAACCGAATGGGCCAGTGAAGTTGCCAGCGGCAGGTACCCGGCCGAGGAGCACACTTATAAATAGCCGCGCAGCCTACCTGCTTCCTAGACGTCGGTGATGCGAACTCCGGTGTGCGCTTTGTACCGGCGGTTCATCGAAATAAGGTTTGCGGTCAGCGCCTCAACTTGTTGGCAATTGCGCAACCGGCCGGCGAAGATCCCCCGCATCCCAGGAATTCGATTGGCCAGCGCCTGCACGATGTCGGTGGCAGCGCGGTCATCGCCAAGGACCAGTACATCGGTGTCGACCGAGTCAACATTTTCGTCTAGAAGCAGCACCGCCGAGATGTGATGGAAGGCACCCACGACCTGGCTGTCGGGTAGTAGCTCCGCCGCCTGCTGGGCCGCGGACCCCTGCGCCACGGCCAAGGCAAAGGCGCCCTGCTTATCGAAACCCAGCGGATTCACGCAATCGATCAGGATCTTCCCGGCCAATTCGAAGCGCAGCGAAGTCAGTAGCTCACCATGGCCATCCCACGGGATCGCCGCGATGATCACATCAGAAGCTGCGGCACATTCTTGATTACTTGCACCAACAACTCCATGCCCCAACGCCGCTGCGGAATCCCGCGCTCGCGACGCATCACGGGAGCCAACAACAACTTGGTGGCCGGCGATCGCCAACCTGCGCGCCAAGCCCCGGCCTTGTTCACCGGTGCCGCCAAGTACGCCAATTCGTAATTGGGAAACGTCTGGAAGTACGCGTGGGTCAGGTGTTACGACTGCGTCAGCCATAATGCCAGATCATGCCAGATCAAGTAAGCAACCGCGAATTAGAACTCCCGGATGAAGCGGTTGTCCACTAAAAATTGGTGAAAAAAAACTTCATCGCATAGCACGTCCGCGACACGAAATGACACACCGACATGAATATGCACGAATTTCGGCATGTTTTCTGTCAGAGTTCTCCTGAAGGTTCCTGCATCAGAGCCGGGACCTACGACACGGGAGGCAACGTGGCGGCAGTAAAGAAAGCAGCCAAAAAGGCAGCAAAGCGACCAGCAAAGAAGGCCGCGAAGAAGGCAGCAAAGCGACCAGCCCAGAAGGCCGCGAAGAAGGCCGCGAAGCGCCCAGCCAAGAAGGCTGCAAAGCGCCCAGCAAAGAAGGCCGCGAAGCGCCCAGCCAAGAAGGCTGCGAAGCGCCCAGCAAAGAAGGCCGCGAAGCGCCCAGCCAAGAAGGCTGCAAAGCGCCCAGCAAAGAAGGCCGCGAAGCGCCCAGCCAAGAAGGCTGCAAAGCGCCCAGCAAAGAAGGCCGCGAAGAAGGCCTAGTTTGGCCCCAAGCGTGAATGTGAAAGGCCCGCACCACTTGGTGCGGGCCTTTCACATTGCTACCCCTTAACATCTGCGACCTGCTGCCTAAGTTTGTCCGCATCCGCGTCAAATGCTTAATTTCGCGGCCACTCATCAATTAACCGCCACCGCACGACGTGAACTTCCGGCACTGGACTAGTGCGTCGCTGCTGCAGGTTGGACCTGCCTAGACTGCATCCCATGTCCGCAACCGCTCGCGCGCCGCTCACGCCTGGGCGGGTCTCCGCCGAACGATTCGTACCGAGCCAGATCCCCAGGCCACCGTATGTCGGCAGGCCAGCACCGGAGCCCTACACCGGATCCGATGTCCAAGATGAGTCCACCTTGGCCGCGATGGCGGTCGCCGGGCGAATCGCCGCCGACGCACTCGTCGAAGTTGGCGCCCACATCGCACCAGGGATCACTACCGACGAGCTTGACCGCATTGGGCACGAGTACCTCTGCGACCACGGCGCATACCCTTCCACGTTGGGCTACCGGGGTTACCCCAAATCACTTTGCTCATCCCTCAATGAGGTCATCTGCCACGGTATCCCCGACACCACGGTGCTTGTCGATGGCGATATCTGCAATATCGACATCACCGCTTTCATCGGCGGGGTGCACGGCGACACCAATGCGACTTTCCTTGTCGGCGAGGGTGTCGACGAGGAATCCCGGTTACTGGTTGAACGCACCCGCGAAGCCACCAGACGGGCCATAGCCGCCGTCGCCCCTGGCCGCCCGCTCAATGTCATTGGTCGCGTTATTGAAAGCTACGCTCGCCGTTTCAACTACGGGGTCGTGCGCGATTTCACCGGCCACGGCATTGGCACCGCTTTTCACTCGGGCTTGGTTGTGCCGCACTATGACGATCCCGGCTCCGATCGCATCTTGGAGGTCGGCATGACATTTACCATCGAACCCATGCTGACTTTGGGCACCTATGACTACGACATGTGGTCGGATGGCTGGACCGTCATAACCAGGGATCTACGGCGCACCGCCCAGTTCGAGCACACCTTGGCTGTCACCGCCGCCGGCTCCCAGATTTTGACGCTACCCACGGGGGTAACCGAGTGGCCGGACCCGGGCGCTGGGTGAAAGTACCAAATTCAACTAATATCCATAGACTACGTGGGTGACAAAGTGGCTCAGCGCCGATGAACAGCAATCCTGGCGCTCTTTAATCACGGCCTGGACTCTGCTGAACCACCAGTTGAACCTCGACCTGCAAAGCCAGCATGGCTTGACCATCGCCGACTATGAGATCCTGGTTTGCCTCAGTGAGTGCGAGGGCAAACGGCTGCGCATGAGCGAATTGGCCGAGGTCACGTTGGCTTCTCGCAGCCGCCTCTCACACCAAGTTGGCCGACTGGAGGCCACCGGCTTAGTAGCCCGTGCGGAATGCGCCGAGGACCGCCGGGGCTCATTCGCGGTTCTGACCGATGCCGGTTGGCAGGCCTTGGCTAACTCGGCCCCAACCCATGTAACCGGTGTGCGCACCCACGTACTAGATGTGCTCAGCAAATCCGAGTTCAAAGCCCTTGGTGAAGCCTGCCGCAAGATCGCAACCGCTATCGGTCAGGAATCAGATTAATCGCTCGGGAGACGTGAACTAGCCTTGTTACCGACGATACCGCCGACCGAACGCAATGACATTCGTGCAGGCCGTGTAGATGTAGTCGAAGAAATCCCAGGTGGTAACCGAGCCTGCAGCGCGGATCTTTGGTCCGCCCCCGTCTATCCACCAGTAGACCAAGCCGGAACTCAACACATTTATCGCCAGCACCCCGAACCCACCGAATAGCAAGTAACCGGCAGGCTCAAATATGACACTTCGAAAACTGCCCATCGGTCACGTCCCGTCGGGTGGTGTAACTCCGGGGCTGTCTCCTGAAGTTTGAGGGGCCATCGTGTGAGGCTTCGCGAGAAACCGCCAAGTCACTCGATGAAGGAGAACACACGATGGCCCTGTCCCAGTCTGCCCTGCTTGACCTGCTCGACGCACTGAACGCCTCCGATGGCGTGGATGTGATCCGTGCCGCGGTTCAGGTGATGCTTCAGGAACTGATTGAGGCCGAGGCGACCGCGCTGATCGGCGCGGAGCGTCATGAGCGCACCGAGTCCCGCACGGTCCAGCGCAACGGCCACCGGTCCCGGACCCTGTCCACCACGGCCGGGGACCTGGAGCTGGCGATCCCGAAGCTGCGGTCGGGATCGTTCTTCCCCAGCCTGTTGGAGCGTCGCCGCCGGATCGACCAGGCCCTGTTCGCGGTCGTGATGGAGGCGTACGTGACCGGCACGAGCGTGCGCAAGGTCGACGACCTGGTCAAAGCCCTCGGCGCGGACACGGGCATTTCCAAGTCCGAGGTCTCCCGGATCTGCGCGGAGCTGGACGTCGAGGTCGCCGCGTTCGCCGACCGGGACCTGTCCGAGACCAGCTTCCCGTACGTGTTCCTCGACGCCACCTACTGCAAGGCCCGCATCGGCGGGGGCAAGGGCGGCAAAGGCTCCCGCGTCGCCTCCCAAGCCGTCGTCGTGGCCACCGGAGTCAGCGCGGACGGCCGCCGTGAGGTCCTCGGGTTCGCGGTCGGCGACAGCGAGGACGGCGCCTTCTGGACCGCGTTCCTGCGCTCGTTGAAGACCCGCGGCCTGCACGGCACGCACCTGGTGATCTCCGACGCCCACGTCGGCCTGAAGTCCGCGATCGCCGCGGTCATGGTCGGATGCGCATGGCAGCGCTGCCGCGTCCACTTCCTGCGCAACGTCCTCGCGCAGGTCCCCAAGGGCTCCGCGGAGATGGTCGCTGCTGCGGTCCGCACGATCTTCGCCCAGCCCGACGCTGAGCACGTCGAGGAGCAGTTCGACGTCATCGCCGGGATGCTCGGCCGGCAGCTGCCCAAGGTTGAGGCGATGCTGCGCGAGGCGAAGGACGACCTGCTGGCGTTCACCGGTTTCCCGCAGGTCCACTGGCGTCAGATCTGGTCCACCAACCCCCTCGAACGCGTGAACAAGGAGATCAAGCGTCGCACCGACGTCGTCGGCGTGTTCCCCAACCCCGCAGCCTTGCTGCGCCTGGCTGGAGCCGTGCTGATCGAGACCCACGACGAATGGCAGGTCTCCGACCGCCGCTACCTGTCCGAGGCATCCATGGCCCAGATCAACGCCCAGCCCACCGATCAGGACAAGGAGGTAGCCGTCCCCGAACTCATTGCGTCATGATCTGACCAGCACCACCGCAAAGCCGATCACGAACGGCGCCAGTTACACCACGCGGTGGGACGTGACCCTGCCCACATCCTCTTCCGGAATCAGCTTTGGCACCGCTGCGATTTGGGTCCTTGATTTCGAGTTGAGTGCCACTTGAATAAGTTCTCGTATTTGGTGCACCAAATATATATAGTTTCCGACATGGAATTCACCCGGTTAACCCGTCGCACATTCCTTGGCGCCGGGGCAGCCGTCATCGGAGCCGCTGCTCTTCCCGGCCGAGCCGCCGTTGCCGGTCTACCGAAAGCCAGTTGGCCCAGCAAGGCCATGTGGGCGCGCCTTAACGCTCAGGTGGGTGGACGCCTAGTACAGCCGGTCACGCCTTGGAGTTCACTTAAGTCTGCGATCATCCCGGCCCGACTAAAGAACCCGTGGTACCTCGAGGAACAACCAGGCGCCACCCAGTCAACTGGCATGTTCAAGGCGTGGACGTCGACGGCAAGCACCCAAGCCGTAGCCGTAGAAAGCAATCAGGACATCGTCGCGGCGGTCAACTTCGCCCGCGAAAACAAGGTCAGGATCGTCGTCAAAGGCACCGGGCACGACTACTTCGGGCGGTCATCTGCGCCGCGCTCATTGCTGGTCTGGACGCATAACATGCGAAAGATCACCATTCACAAGAGCTTTCGACCGGCCGGCGCTCCTAGCTCCCTGCGCGCCGAGCAGGCGGTCTCAGTGTCGGCTGGGAATCGCTGGCTCGAGGCCTACCAGGCGGTGACCAAGGCGGGCCGCTACGTACAGGGCGGCGGTTGCACCAGCGTCGGGGCCTGCGGCGGCTTCGCCCTCGGCGGCGGCTTCGGCTCATACTCCAAGCGATTTGGCAGTGGCGCTGCCGGGGTGCTTGAAATTGAGGTCATCACCGCCGATGGCAAAGTCCGAGTCGCCAACAAGTACCAGTACGCGGATCTGTTCTGGGCGATGCGGGGCGGGGGCGGGGGCACCTTCGGCATCGTCAGCCGCATGACCTTGCTCACGCATCCAATGCCGAGCACCGCGGGGTGGCTATCTGGTTCGATCAAGGCAAACTCCGACGCCGGCTACCGCGAACTCATCCGCCGATACCTCACACTCATCGAAACCTCACTTAATAGCCCGGCCTGGGGCGAAGGGGTCACTTTCGTCAAAGGCGAAAACAAGATCGACCTCGGTACCTCGTTTTTGGACCTGCCAATTTCCAAGGCCAAGGAGGTCTGGGCTCCACTACTTGACGAGCTGCGATCTAGGCCAGCGGAGTACACGGTCGACGCGAGCTTCAGCATCAAGCCCTTCGTCGACAAATGGGACCCCACCAAGAACGAGGGCGTCATCATGGATGACCGAGTAGGTGCACCTGCCGGTTATTACTGGTGGTCCGGGAATGCGGTGGAGGTTGGGGCTTACTGGGGTGGCTACCAAGGTCGCGGCCTGCCCTTGGTGTCAATGCAGGGTGACCGGGTGCAGGTGCTTGCCGATGCGATATTCAACGCGGCCCGGACCAGTTTGGTACTGCTCCAGACGAATAAGGCGCTTGCCGGGGAGCATCGCGAGGCGGAAAAGCGCGATCGAGAGACCTCGTTGAATCCGGCGGTGTTCGATAACGCCGCATTCGTCACGATGGGTGATTGGGTGCAGTACAAGTACGTCGGTGTACCGGGCCACGAACCCGATATGGCCGTCGCCCAAAGCCAATTTGATGGTGTCAACAAGGCCATGGAATATGTCGCCGCGGCTACTCCTGGTGGCGCCTCCTATTCGAACGAAGGCAACTACTTCGAGCCGAATTGGCAATCGGAGTTCTGGGGCACCAACTACCCGCGATTACTGCGCATCAAGAAGAAGTACGACCCCACAAACCTGTTCCATGTGCACCACGGGGTCGGCAGCGAGGATGCCAGCCCCTGAACTT
>SXGS01210055.1_pt1 | contig 18469 bp, 24 predicted proteins | sample 3174681 | NCBI WGS metagenome assembly SXGS01 (sample SAMN11356861, study PRJNA531348) | freshwater metagenome | isolation source: freshwater sample F1-80 | place: China: Fuxian Lake, Yuxi | collected 2017-12-25 | reverse complement strand
CGCCGGCGGCGGTCGGGCGCGGCATCACCGTCGCCTGCGCCAACAGCCGGGTCAGCGCGGCGCAGCGCGCGACCTGCGGCGGGCTGCTCTCGGCGGTGGGCGAAGTCGCCTGGGTCGATGACGAAGGGCTGCTCGATCCGGTGACCGCGGTCTCCGGCAGCGGTCCGGCCTATGTCTTTCTGCTGGCCGAATGCCTGGAGGAGGCGGGGATCGCCGCCGGCCTGCCACCCGATCTGGCGCGGCGTCTGGCCCGCGCCACGGTCGCCGGCTCGGGCGAGCTGCTGCAGCGCTCGACCGAGGCGGCCGATCAGCTGCGCCGCAACGTGACCTCACCCAAGGGCACGACGGCCGCGGCGCTCGATATCCTGATGGCCAAAGAGGGTGGCCTGCAGCCGCTGCTTACCCGCGCCGTCGCCGCCGCAGCGAAACGCTCGCGCGAGCTTGCGGGCTAGGCGTCGTCGTCGGGCCTGTCGGCCTGCTTCTCCTTGCGGCTACTGGTCGCCCCGTCCATCGCCGAGGCCGCTTTCACGGCATTGCTCAGCTCGACGATGATCGCCGTGTAGTTCTTGCCCGGCGGCAGCGGCTTGCGATTGGCCAGCACGCCTTCGATCTTTTCCTGAAGCTGCTTCTTCGCCACGGGCTTGATGATGAAGCCGTTGGCATCGAGGGCCATGGCCACCTTGACGGTCGGAGGGTCGGAATGCGCGGTGAGGAAGATCACCGGCAGGTCCGGCGCCGTCTGCGCCTGGCCGCTGCGGATCTTGCGCAGCAGATGAAGCCCGTTGCCCGGGCCCATGTTGATGTCGCAGACCAGGATGTCGACCGGCAGCGAGGCGAGCACCTTCGCCGCGTCATCCCCGTTGGCCACCCGGTGGATGTTCTCGGATTTCGCGCCGCTTTCCTTGAGGAAATGAAAGAGAAGGTCGAGGATCAGCCGTTGATCATCGGCGATCAGCACCTTCAGTTGCGACCAGTCGACGGCCATGCAGCCCCCCGTGTTCGAGCCGGTTTCTTAACCATAAAACCGGCCTCACTCTGCACGCCCAAGGTAGTCGAGGAAAATCCGGATGGCGAGACGGCAAACCGGGACGCCGGTCCGGGCTCGTGCGGGTCAAGCGTCGCCGTCGGCGGTGGGGGCGCCCTGCTTTTCCTGGCGGCCACTGCCCGCGCCGTCCATCGCTCCGGCGGCCTTGACCGAATCGCTCAGCTCGACCATCACCGCCATGTAGTTCTTGCCGCGCGGCAGCGGCTTGCGGTTGGCAAGGACGCCTTCGATCTTCTCCTGCAGCTGCGTCTTCGCCACCGGCTTGACGATGAAGCCGTTGGCGTCGAGGGCGCGCGCCACCTGCACGGTCGCGGCGTCGGAATGGCCGGTCAGGAAGACGACCGGCAGGTCCGGCACGGTCTTGGCCTGGCCGCTGCGGATATTGCGCAGCAGATGCAGCCCGTTGCCGGGCCCCATATTGATGTCGCAGATGAGAAGGTCCACCGGTAGAGAAGCCAGAACCTTGGCCGCGTCGTCGCCGTTGGTGACTTGGTGGATGTTCTCGGATTTGATGCCGATGGCCTTCAGGATGTGGAACAGCAGGCCGAGAATGAACCGCTGATCGTCGGCGATGACGACTTTCAGCTGCGTCCAGTCGACGGCCATCCCGGGAACTCCACGCTGCACAGGCTCTTACTAAACGGTCAGGCTGACCCTACATTCCCAAGGTAGTCGAGGGAGGGCAGGATGGCGAGACGGCAAAAACGGCCCGCGAAATCCGCACAGAGTTCGAAATCCGGACAGGGCTCGAAATCCGGACAGGGCAAGGCGAGGAGCGCGGCCTCGGCCCCGGCATCGCTCGAAGAGCGTGCAGTCGATGCGGCGCTGGCCATCGCCGCAGACCGCGGCTGGGGGGCGGTGAGCCTCGCGGCGGTCGCCGAGCAGGCCGACACCTCCCTGGCGGCGCTCTATGCCGTGCTGCCGTCCAAGGGAGCCATCCTCGATGCCTTTGCCCGGCGCATCGACCGGGCCACGCTGGCCGGCGTGGAGATCGATGCCGGGGATTCAGGCGGCGTCCGTGACCGGTTGTTCGACGTCATCATGCGCTCGTTCGACGCGCTGGAACCGCATCGCCGCGCCGTCGCGGCGCTGGTCAGCGATCTGCCCCGCAACCCGCTTGCCGCCCTGTGCCAGGGGGCGCGGCTGCTGCGCTCGCTCGCCTGGATGGCTGCTGCCGCCGGCGTCGACACGAGCGGACCGTTGGGCGTGCTGCGCGTCAAGGCTCTCGGAGCGGCGTATCTCGTCGTGCTGCGCACCTGGCTGGCGGATGAAAGCACGGACAAGGCGCGGACCATGGCGGCGCTCGATCGCGCCCTCAGGAACCTCGAGATGATCGCCCAGACGGCATCGCTGCGCCGGCGCACTGCCACGCCGTAGCGCTCCGGGGGGCTGGTTTGACGCGCCAGACCCGGGCGCGGTATGAGAATTGCAGCGTTTTGCTGCCTGAGCTTCACTGAAATCAAGGGGAAATCCATGACCAAGCCCAACAATCCGTTCGGCGATTTCGACTTCACCAAGATGATGGACCCGTCGAAGATGATGGGCGACTTCAAGATGTCGGGCGTCGACATGGAGAAGGTCGTCTCCAGCCAGCGCCGGAATCTCGAGGCGCTGACCGCCGCCAATCAGCTGGCGATCGAGGGCATGCAGGCGGTCGCCCGGCGGCAGACCGAGATCTTCCGCCAGGTCATGGAGGAATCGAGCGCCGCGATGAAAGCGGTGATGTCGGCGGGCAGCCCGGAAGACAAGGCGGCACGCCAGACCGAGCTGACGAAAGAGGCGTTCAAGCGCGCCATCGCCAACATGCGCGAGCTGGCGGAGATGGTGGCCAAGTCGCAGGGCGAAGCCTTCGAGGTGATCAACAAGCGCGTGACCGACAGCCTCGACGAGCTGCGCGACACGATGGCCAAGAAGGCGGGCAAGTAGACGCCACCCGGTTTTGCGATGAGCGAGAAGACACCGGCGCCGCTGCGCGCCGGCCCGATCCCCTATGACGACTTCGAGCGTGTCGACGTCCGTGTCGGCACGGTGATCGCGGCCGAGCCGTTTCCCGAGGCGCGCAAGCCGGCGATCAAGCTGCAGATCGATTTCGGCGCGCCGCTCGGCATCAGGAAGAGCTCGGCCCAGCTCACCGTGCACTACACGCCCGAGGGACTGGTCGGCCGCCAGGTGATCGCCGTGGTCAACTTCGCGCCGCGCCAGATCGGCCAGGTCATGTCCGAGGTCCTGGTGCTCGGTGTGCCCGATGAGAACGGTGCGGTGGTTCTGCTGAAGCCCGATCTCGCCGTGCCCAACGCCGGCAAGATGTTCTGATGCCCGCCAACGCTTTTCGTCTTGCCGTGATGCCGGGTGACGGCATCGGCGTCGAGGTGATGGACGCGGCCCTTGCGGTGCTGGACGCTGCCGAGCGCCGGCACGGCTTCGCCACAAACCGCCGGAAAGCGGCCGGCGGCGCGCATCACTACCGGGAGACGGGCACGGCGCTGCCGGAGGAAAGCTTCGCCATCGCCCGGGATGCGGACGCCATCCTGTTCGGGGCCATGGGCTGGCCGGATATCCGCTACCCCGACGGCACCGAAATAGCGCCGCAGCTCGATCTGCGTTTCCGGCTGAAGCTCTATGCCGGCGTGCGGCCGATCCGCGCCATTCCCGGCGTGCCCACGGCTCTCGCCGATCCGCGGGCCCGCGACATCGACCTGGTCATCCTGCGCGAGTCGACCGAGGGCCTGTTCGCTTCGCGCGACAAGGGCGTGGTCGAGGGCGACCGTATGGCCAGTGACACGATGGTGATCACCCGCGAGGTGACTGAACGGTTGTCACGTTTCGCCTTCCGCCTGGCGCAGCGCCGGGCGAAGAAGCGCGGCCGCCCCGGCGCGGTCACGCTGGTCGACAAGTCGAACGTCTTCCGCTCCTTCGCCTTCATGCGCAAGGTCTTCTACGAGGTGGCGCCGGAGTTTCCGGACGTGAAGGCCGGCCACCACTACATCGACGCCATGGCGCTCGATCTCGTGCGCCGGCCCTGGGATTTCGACGTGCTGCCGACCGAGAACATGTTCGGCGATATCATCTCCGATCTCGGTGCCGGGCTGATCGGCGGCATGGGCTTTGCGCCCAGCGCCGATGCTGGGGACGAGCATGCGCTGTTCCAGCCCAGCCACGGCACCGCGCCGGACATCGCGGGGAAGGGCCTCGCCAATCCCACGGCCATGATCCTCTCGGCCGCGATGATGCTCGACTGGCTGGGCGAGCGCTCGGGCAGTCAGGCCTGCAGCGACGCTGCCTCGGAGATCGAGGCGGCCGTCGATCGCGTCTTCGCCGAGCAGCAGGTGAAGTCCTTCGACATCGGCGGGCGCAGCGGCACCACCGACATCGCCAGGGCGGTCATCGAGAATTTGGGGAAGAAGTAAAGCGTTCCACCACAGAGTGTCTCTGTGGTGAAAATCCAAATCCCGGCTTCGCCGGGGTTCAGGCGGCGAACGGATTGAGCTTCTTGAAGAAGGCCGAGACCCGATGGCGCGCCAGCTCGCGGTCGACCGTCGCCTGGTCGGCGACCCAGTTGAGCTGGATGGCGCGACGCGGGCCCTCGAACGGCTCATGCCCGTGCCAGGAGCGTGGCGAGCGCCGGAAGGCGAGCAGCGTGCCGCCGTAGGGGCTGACCTCCTCGGCGTAGTCGTCGAGGCGATCGGGGCGGCGCAGGATGCGCAGCCTGCCGCCGTCGGCATCCCAGCTCTGGTTGAAATAGATCAGCACGGTGATGATCTTGCTCTCGGTGTCGGTATGGATCGTCCCGTCCTTGGCCCGGGTGCGGGCGCGCACCGTGATCATGGTCGGCCGTCGGGCAAGGTCGAGGGCGAACTTCTCCTCGATGGCGCGGCGGAACGGCTCGGCTTCGAGCTCCGCCAGAAACTCCTGGAAGCGTGGCGGGCAGTCGAGCGTCGAGGGCGGAAACGAGCCGGGCTTGTCGATCTCGGGGTAGGCGGCGACGATCTCGGCGAACGACGCCGCTTTCACGAAGCCCGGCACCACCAGGTAGTCGTAGGGCTGGCGCTTGAGCGGCGTGGCGCGGAACGTCTCGAGGTCGAGATCGGAACTCATGGAGCGGACTTATAACATCGGCGGCCGATAGTGTTCATCCCTATCGTATCCGATGACGGCGTTACCGCGCATCACGGCACGCTGGCGGCCTCGGACTCCAGGCGAAACTCGCCTTTGCTCGATTCGAAAATCAGCGACTGGCCGGTCTCCAGCCGGACAGCAAGCCAGATACGTTTGCCATCTGTGGCGCTTCTCAGCTGCCCGAGGCGCAGAGGGTGCGGCGAAATAATAGTGTCGTAGATGGTGCGGAAATCCTGTCCATCACGTTGCGCAGCAATGCAGCGCTCGAGCAAGTTGTCGATCATGCATGGTTAATGCATCGGGCGGCCTGCCGACGACAATTAGGGAAAACTACGTAGAGGCCCTACACCGGCAGCTTGATGCGGGCGCGCAGCCCGCCGAGCGGCGAGGTGTCGAGCTGGATGCTGCCGCCGTGGCCGGAGACGACATCGCGCGCGATGGTCAGGCCGAGGCCCACGCCGCCGGTTTGCGGGTTGCGCGCGGGATCGAGGCGGAAGAACGGCTTGAAGACATCGTCGCGGGCCTCCGGCGGAATGCCCGGGCCGTCGTCGTCGATGACGATCTCGACGGCGCGGCCCCGGCGGCCGGCGGTGATCGCCACCTGGGCGGCGTGGCGCATGGCGTTGGCGATCAGGTTGTTGAGGCTGCGCTTCATGGCGTGCGGCCGCAGCGGCAGGGTCAGGTCGCCTTCCGCCTCCAGCGCCACCGAGTTGCCCTCGCGCCGTGCGGTGACGACGAGCTCGTCGAGCATCTTGCCGATATCGGTTGGCTCGATCTGCTCCTCGCCCTCGCCGCGCACGAAGGCGAGATAGCTCTCCACCATGCGGGCCATGTCGGTGACATCGGATTTGAGGCCGGTGACCGAGGGGGTGTCGCCCAGCATGGCCAGCTCTAGCTTCATGCGGGTCAGCGGAGTGCGCAGGTCATGGCTGACGCCTGCCAGCATTTCGGTGCGCTGGGCGATGAAACGACGGATACGCTCGCGCATGATGATGAAGGCCGCCGCCGCCCGCCGCACCTCGGTGGCGCCATAGGGCTTGAAGTCGGGTACGTCGCGTCCCTTGCCGAACTCCTCGGAGGCTTCTGCCAGCTGCTCGATCGGCCTCACCTGGTTGCGCATGAAGATCGAGGCGACGGCGAAGAGGATGAGCGACGAGCCGACCATCCAGAGCACGAAGACATAGGTATTGGTGGTGAACAGGCGCTCGCGTGGCACGCGTACCGCCAGCACACCGGTGGAGAGCTGGACGTCGATCAGCACGTCGCGCTCGTGGGTCCAGACATCGAGGCGGTAGGGACGCCGGACGCGCTCGTTGAGGGCGTTGACCAGCAGGCGCTCGAGAATCCCCGTGCCCACGCCCGGATGCTGGTTGGTCAGGATGCCGCCGTCCTCGATGGTGAACTGCAGGCCGTTGAGCTCGCCGGCCAGGGCCGTGATCCAGTAGCGGCTCTCCGTATCGGGATGGCGCGCCATGACCTGGACCACCGTGCCGATCTCGCCGGCCACGGCGTTCGACAGGCGGCGGGTCACCGTCTCCCAGACCCGGTCGTAGAAGACATAGCCGGCGACCAGCTGCACCACGACCAGCGGCACGATCAGGATGGTGATCGCGCGCCCGAACAGGCTGTGCGGCAGGTACTGCTTGATCGAGAACGGCATGGCGTCAGTCCAAGCGTAGCACGTAGCCGGCGCCGCGCACCGTCTGCAGATAGCGGGGCTGACGGGGGTCGGTCTCGACCTTGCGCCGCAGCCGGGTCATCTGGACATCGACCGTGCGCTCGTTGCCAGAGATGCGGGAGCGCTGCAGCAGGTCGGCCCGCCCGATCGTCGTGCCGGCGCTCTCGGCCAGGACCTTGAGCAGGGAGGCCTCGGCGGCGGTCAGGCGGACGAGGGTCTCGGCGCCGTCGGCGCTGCGCAGCAGCTCTTCCCGGGCGAGGTCGAGGCGGAAGGGGCCGAAACGGATGTCGTTGGCGATCTCGGCCGGCGGCGGGGCCCGCCGCAGGATGGCGCGGATGCGCAGCAGCAGCTCGTCCGGCTCGAAGGGCTTGGCCAGGTCGTCGTCGGCGCCGCCTTCCAGGCCGGCGATGCGGTCATGCGATTCGGCCCGGGCGGTGAGCAGCAGGATGGGGACGGTGTCGCTCTGGCGCAGGCGCCTGGTGAAGTCGATGCCGGTCTCGCCCGACATCATGACGTCGAGCACCAGCAGGTCGAAGGCCAGTGATTTCAGCTTCGCCTCGGCATCGGCGCTGTGGGCCGCCGTGGTGACGCGGAAGCCGCGTTCCGACAGGAACTTGCGCAGCAGCTCGCGCAGCCGCGAATCGTCATCGACCACCAGGATATGCGGGCCGTCGCTCATCGGGCCCGACCCTAGCGCAGGCGCTTCGGCCCGGAAAGCCGCGGCCGGCCGATGGCGAAGCGCTCGCGGTCGTCGGGATTGATCAGCCCGACCAGCACGCGGCGGAAGGCGGTCACGGCGGCCGGCCCGGCCTCGCGATAGGCGGCGCCGACCCGGGCGCGCTGCGGCTCGGACAGGCGCTGCTCCAGCGTCTCGCCGGCAGCCGTGAGGAAGAGCCGGCGCTCCCGCCGGTCGGTGGCGCCCGGTCGCTGCTCGACATAGCCCTCGCGCATCAGCTGGCTGAGGACGCGGTTCAGGCTCTGCTTGGTGATGCGCAGGATGTTGAGCAGCTCGCCGACAATCATGCCGGGGTTGCGGCCGATGAAATAGACGGTGCGGTGATGGGCCCGGCCCATGCCCAGCGGCGCCAGGATGCGATCCGGGTCGGCGGTGAAGTCGCGATAGGCGAAGAACATCCGCTCGATGCCCTGGCGGAGTTCCTCATCCGTGAAGGAGGAACCGGAAAGGGTGGCGGATTTGCGGCGCATGGCCGGCCTCGTGCCGTTAACCGCCCCATGCCAAAAGCGCAGGGCGGGTAATTAAGTCAGTAATGTTGACATATATCGCGCAAAAGTGTTTCTTTGCGCAAGCCCGCACGCGGAATAAAGTTACCGGCTTTTCGGCGGAGCACAGGACACGCAACCAGGCGAGAGACGACATGGCAGCCCAAACCTTCGATGATCGCGACGGCTGGATCTGGATGAACGGCAAGCTGGTGCCGTGGCGCGACGCCAAGGTCCATGTCCTGACCCATGCCCTGCATTACGCCAGCGCCGTCTTCGAGGGCGAGCGGGCCTACGGCGGCAAGGTCTTCAAGCTGCGCGAGCACAATCAGCGTCTGATCGATTCCGGCAAGATGCTGGGCTTCGACGTGCCCTACACGGTCGACCAGCTCGACGCCGCGACCTACGAGACGATCAAGGCCAACAAGATCGTCGACGGTTATGTGCGGCCGATCGCCTGGCGCGGCTCGGAGCAGATGGGTGTCGCGGCACAGGCCACCCGGATCAACGTCGCCATCGCCACCTGGGAATGGCCGGCCTATTTCTCGCCCGAGGCGAAGCTCAAGGGCATCAAGCTGGCCATGTCGAAATGGCGGCGGCCCGATCCGGCGACCATTCCGGCCAAGGCCAAGGCCACCGGCCTCTACATGATCTGCACGCTGTCCAAGCACGAGGCCGAGGCCAACGGCTTCGCCGACGCCCTGATGCTCGACTGGCGCGGGCAGATCGCCGAGGCGACCGGCGCCAACGTCTTCTTCGTCATCAACGGCGAGATCCACACCCCGAAGCCCGACTGCTTCCTCGACGGCATCACCCGCCGCTCGGTGATCGATCTGGCGCACAAGCGCCAGTACAAGGTGGTGGAACGGGCCATGCTGCCGGATGACATGGGCAAGGCATCCGAGTGCTTCCTCACCGGCACCGCCGCCGAGGTCACCCCGGTCGCCTCGATCGCCGACTACAAGTTCACGCCGGGCACGATCACCAAGAACCTGATGGAAGACTACGAGAAGGCCGTGCGCGCCTAGGCGAATCCGCCTCGCCGGTTCCGGGAAGCCCCGCAGCCTCTGCTGCGGGGCTTTTTCGTGCGCACGGGTTCGTCCGTACTGGCGCGCCCCAATACTTTTGTACTATCGTTTGTTGAAACGATACAACACCGGGGAAACGCACAATGCCTGACGACAAGATCGAGTTGAAGATCCTCAAGGAATCGGAATTCGACGCCAGCAACACGCAGGAGAAAAAGAGCGGCTGGCCGAAGCAGGAATTCCACGTCAGCCACCTGCGCGAAGAGGACTTCAAGACCGACGGCTTCCGCGGCTGGGCCCTGTCGCGCGACCTCGGCATGGCCAAGGCGACGGGCGGCATGGTCGAGGCGCATGTCAACCGCCGCGCCCGGCCCTTCGATCCCGACGCCGTGTCCAAGCGGCATTTCCACGATACCCAGTTCCAGCTGGTCTACGTGCTGCGCGGCTGGATGCGCGCCGAGTTCGAGGGCCAGGAGCACACGATGCGCCCCGGCAGCTGCTGGATCCAGCCGCCGCGCATCAAGCACACGGTGCTCGGCTTCTCGGACGACCTCGAGCTGCTCGAGGTCATCATTCCGGCCCAGTACGACACCGTGAACATGGACGAGCAGTCCGGGATCAAGCCGGACCCGCGCCGGTAAGCGCGGGAGAATCCACATGGCGGGACGACTGAGCGGGCGCGTGGCGCTGGTCACGGGTGCGAGTGCCGGTATCGGCCGGGCGACGGCGGTGTCGCTGGCGCGCGAAGGGGCGGAGATCATCGCCACCGGCCGCCGCGAGAAGGAGCTGGTCGATGTCGTGGGCGAATGCCGCCGGCACGGTGTCGAGGCCCACGCGATCGCCGGCGATCTCGACGATCCGAAATTCGTCGTCACCCTGGGTGAAAAGGCCGGGCGCGCCGACATCCTGATCAACAATGCCGGCTGGCTGATCTATGCGCCGGTGCTGGAGATCACGCCCGAGCAATGCGCCGGCATGTTCACCACCAACGTGGTGGCCGCCTTCGCCGTAGCGCGCGAGCTGGGCAGGCGCATGGCCGAGCGCAAACGCGGCCACATGGTGTTCATCACCTCCGGTGCGGCCCGCAACGTCGGCCAGTTCGCCGTGGTCTACGCCGCGACCAAGCATGCGCTCTCGGCCTTCGCCAAGGGGTTCCGGCTGGAGCTCAAGGGCGCGGGGATCAAGGTCAGCGAGATCGCGCCCGGCATGGTCGACACCGACATCCGCAGGGCGAGCACTCACCCGGCGGTCGTGGCCTCGATCGCGGCGCGCAAGTTCGGCCCGATCACCGCCCAGGACGTGGCCGACGCCGTGGTCTATGCCGTCACCGCCAGCGAGGGCTGCTGCCCCGACCTGGTCGAGATCCGGCCAAAGGACGCCTGAGTCATGGATCTCGGGCTCAAGGGCAAGCGTGCGCTGATCACCGGCGCCTCCCAGGGGATCGGCCGGGCCTGCGCCGAGAGCCTGGCGAAGGAGGGCTGCCATCTCGATCTCGTGGCCCGCAATCGCGAGACCCTGGAGGCGGTTGGCAAGGCCCTGACCAGAACTTACGGTGTCGAGATCTCGACCCAAGCCGTCGACCTGACGCAGCGCGGCGCCGCGGCGGCCCTGGCCCAGGAATGCGGCGGCGTCGACATCCTGGTCAACAACGCCGGCAACACGCCGCGCGGCACCATCCTCGAGGTCGATGAGGAGATCTGGCGCCAGGGCTGGGAGCTCAAGATCTTCGGCTACATCAACCTGACGCGCGAGTTCTACCGCCGCATGGTCGCGCGCCGGGAAGGGGTCATCGTCAACGTCATCGGCATCGGCGCCGAGAAGCTGGAATACGCCTACGCCGCCGGCTCCACCGGCAATGCTGCCATGGTCGCCCTGACCCGGGCCATCGGCGGGGTGAGCCTCGATTACGGCGTGCGGGTGCTGGGGGTCAGCCCCGGCTGGGTGGAGACCGAGAAATCCAAGCGCGGCCTGCGCAAGCGCGCCGGCGAGGAGCTCGGCGATCCCGAGCGCTGGCCCGAGCTGGTCAAGCACTGGCCGCGCGGGCACCTGATGCGCCCCGAGGAGATCGGCGACGTCGTCGCCTTCTGCGCCTCGGCGCGGGCCAGCGCACTCTCCGGCACCATCGTCACCGTCGACGCCGGCTTCGCCGCGCAGGGCTATCCGCCCCGGAAGGGAAAGCCATGACCGATCCCACGCTGATCGCCAACCCGGTCAGGCGCAAGCTCGAGGCCGACGAGATCGTGCTGATGATGTCGCTGCGCCACCTGCGCACGCCCGACGCGGCGATGATGCTGCGCGAATGCGGCTTCGACGGCTTCTACGTCGACAACGAGCACGGCATGTACTCGAAGGCCGAGACGGCTTCGTTGTGCACCAGCGCCCTGATGATGGGCATGATGCCGGCGGTGCGCGTGCTGACCAGCGATGCGGGCGAGATTGCCGCGGCGCTCGACGGCGGCGCGCAGGCGATCATCGTGCCGCATGTCGGCAGCGCCGCCGACGCCGAGGCCGCGGTGCGCGCGGTCAAGTACCCGCCGCGCGGCACGCGCTCCATGTCGGCGCTGACGCCCGGCACGCGCTACCGCTCGCTGCCGCTGCCCGAGATCGTGCGCCTGCAGAACGACCTCACCATGGTTATTGCCCTGCTGGAGACGGCGGAGGGCATCCGCAACGCCGACGCCATCGCCGCGGTGCCGGGAATCGACCTGCTGATGATCGGCCCCGGCGACCTCAGCACCGAGCTGGGCATCCCCGGCGAGCTCAAGCACAAGCGCCTCGAGGAGGCCTGGTTCTCCTCGGTCGCGGCGGCGCGCCGGCATGGCAAGCATTTCGTCGCCGGCTCGGGCGGGCCCGATCCGGCGGAGATGTTCCGGCGCGGTGCCCGGGTCTTCATGGGCGGCAATGACGGCGCCTATCTGATGCAGGCCGCGCGCGCCGCGGCCACATCCATGCGCCAGGCCGGCAAGACATAAAGCTGGAGGAGGAAACGCCATGAAACAGATGATTCGCACCTTATTGGGCGCCACGGCGCTGCTTCTTGCCGGGACCGGACTGGCCGCGGCCCAGGCCTATCCCAGCAAACCGGTCCGCGTGGTCGTGGCCTGGCCGCCGGGCAGCATCATCGACGTCCTGATGCGCATCATGTCCGAGCCGCTGTCAACCGAGCTCGGTCAGCCGGTGGTCATCGACAACAAGGGCGGGGCGACCGGCGTCATCGGTGCCGATCTGGTCGCGCAATCACCGCCTGACGGCTACACGCTGCTTTTCACCTCGGCGGCGCTCAACATGGTCAAGGCCATGGGACAGAAGACGCCCTACGAGATGCCGGAATCGTTCACGCCCGTGGTCAACACGGCATGGTCGCCGATGGTGCTGGTGGCGCATCCCTCGCTCAATCTCAAGACGCCGCAGGACCTCGTTGCTCTGGCCAGGCAGAAGCCGGGGCAGCTGTTCTACGCCACCTCCGGCAACGGCGCGCCGTCGCACTTCACGGCCGAGCTCTTCCGCTATCGCACCGGCATCCAGGCGACCTCGGTTGCCTATCGCGGCTCGCCGCAGGCGATGACCGACCAGATCGCCGGTCAGGTGCAGTTCCATTTTGCCGTGTCGTCCACGGCCTTGCCGCAGGTCAACGAAGGCAAGGTCACGGCGCTGGGCGTGACCAGCAAGAAGCGCCTCGACGTGGCGCCCAACATCCCGACCATGGAGGAGCAGGGCTTCGCCAATTTCCAGGCGAGCTACTGGAACGGCCTGCTCGGACCCAAGGGCCTGCCCCTGCCGATCGCCGAGCGCCTCGCCACGGCGGTCAACAAGGTGCTGGTCAATCCCGACGTGCTGCGGCGCGCGGCGCCCTCGGCCAACGAGATCGACGGCAGGAGCACGCCGCAGAGCTTCGCGACGCTGATCGCCGAGGACTACAAGACCTGGGCCGAGGTGGCCAAGGTCGCCAACATCAAGCCGGAATAGCCGATACCGTCTCTCGGGCGCCCGCCCCATGCTAGGCTGGGCGGGTGCTCGAGATCTACTCCATCGGTCATTCGAACCACCCGATCGGTTACTTCATCAGCCTGCTGCAGCGCCACGGCATCACGGCGCTGGCCGATGTGCGCTCGCTGCCCTACTCCCGCCGTCATCCGCAGTTCCGGCGCGAGGCGCTGGCCGAAAGCCTGCGCGATCCAGGCATCGCCTATGTCTTCCTCGGCGAGGCGCTGGGCGGCAAGCGCGAAGGCGGTCTGGCCGGTGCGGCGCGCCTGCCGGAATTCCGCGCCGGGCTGGAACGGCTGCGCGAAGGCGCGGCGCGTTACCGTGTCGCCTTCATGTGCGCCGAGCGCGAGCCGCTCGACTGCCACCGCACCATCCTGGTGGCGCGTCGCCTGCGCGCGGCTGACGTCACCATCCGCCATATCCTGGCCAACGGCACGCTCGAGGATCACGAGTCGCTCGAGCGCCGGCTGGTGGAGAGCGAGAAGATGGCGCCGCCGCCGCTGATGGCCGGCGGGCCGGATGCGTGGCACGAGGCCGTGGAACGCGCCTATGATGCACGCGGCCGGGCCTGGGGAGCGCCGGAATAGGGGGCGAGATGCTGCGACGATGGATCCTGGCGGCGACGGCCGTGACGTTGCTGGTTGCAGGACCGGGATGGGCCGCTGATCCGGCCGCCGATGCCACGCTCAACGAGTTCAACAAGGCGGCGCGCGCCGCCTACGCCGAGGGCCGCGCGCGGATGCTGGCGCGCACCGACCCCGTAGTGCTGGTGGCCTTCGACACGCTGATCCTGCGCCGCAAGGGTGAGGAGACGAAGATCAATTTCACGCCGGATGCCTATCATCGGCTGAAATCGGCTGCCCATGTGGCGCTCGGTCTCTACGGCGCGCTTGCGCCCGTCAGCGAGGGCGATCAGGGCTGGAAGGCGACGATCGCCGATCTGGGCGCCAGGACGCTGGCGGTGCGCGATGTGCTCGAGCGGCTCGACTTCACCCCGGTCCAGGTCGAACGCCAGCGCCGGCTCATCGACCTCTCGCTCGCCTATATCGACGCGACGCTGGCCGCCGGCCGTGTCGAGCGCAGCGCGTTGAGTGCCTACGGAAGGTCGATCGCGCCGCTCGTGCTGGCCAATGCCGACGACGCGGCGAAGCTGCAGCTCGACGGGCTGCATGCCACCTTCGAGCCTTGGCGCCGGCAACTCTCGGCCGAGGAATGGGCGCGGCTCCACGTGCTGGTGCTCGGCTCGAAGATGCCGCGCGACGGCAATCTGCAGTATTCGTATTTCGCCTTTGCCCTGGGCTCGCAGGCGGTCGCCACGCAGCGGCTGGTCTACACCGAAGGGGTGACCAACCCGCAGGCCGCCACGCAGCTGCTGGGCACGATGGTCATCGACCGTTCCCTGGCGGAATCCTTCTTCGAGGACCGCCTGCGTCTCGACCGCGACCTGCTGGCCGACGGCGCGCAGGCGCACCTCCTGACGATGTTCGGTCGGCTGGGACGGGACTAGAAGCAGAGACGATCGGCGCTTGGGATTGTTTTAACGTACCGCCAGAACTCGGCTGGGCCTTCCTGCGCCTGCTGCCGGCGCAATTCATCGATGGGCACGCCGCGACTTCTGGCAACGTCGCCGCATGTCCCGTTGACGACAGGACCATCGACGCGCTGAAGCATCATCTCAAGGATGCAACGTTCAACAGCTGCCTGCCGCTCGGTCGCTGGGCAGCGGCTGAGACGGAGTAGTAGTTCATGGCGGATGACGCGTCCTATCTCTGAGCCACAGGAATCGTACTCGGATAGAGTCGTGATCAGAAGTCGCCAGCCGAGCAGGGTTTCATTCAGCTCCGGTTCCTGCTGCGCATCCCCGACGCCGCGCTCCGCTGTGCAGAATAGGAACTGCTGCGCAACAGCGTATGTCGGCCAGCACAAGTTCATCGCGCCAAGTAAAAGGGTGGCGAGCAATTTCATTGCTCGTGCCTTATCTCTCTTTATTCCAGCGCGCGGCGGCCTTGTCGTCGCGCTGATCGGCCGCCACCCACTGGGCGCCCTGGTCGGTGTCCTCGAGCTTCCAGAACGGCGCCTTGGTCTTCAGCCAGTCGATCAGGAAGTGGCAGGCCTCGAAGGCCGCCTCACGGTGGGCCGACGCCGTGATCACCAGCACGATCTGCTCGCCCGGCTCCAGCCTGCCGTAGCGGTGGATGATCAGCGAGCCGGTGAGCGGCCAGCGCTTCAGCGCCTCGGCCTCGATCTCGCCGAGCTGCTTCTCGGTCATGCCGGGATAGTGCTCGAGCGTCATGGCGCCGATCTTCGACGCGCCGGCCATATCGCGCACCAGGCCGACGAAGCTGACGACGCCGCCGATCTCGTGCCGGCCGCTGGTCAGGGCCTTGAGCTCGGCACCGACATCGAAGTCTTCGCGCTGCACCCGGATCATCGGTCAGCCGCCCGTGACCGGCGGGAAGATGGCCACCTCGTCGCCGGCGGCGACGGGATGGTCACCTTGCACGTAGGTCTGGTTCACCGCCACGCGCACCACGTCGAGATTCTTCAGCGCCTCGGCATGGCCGGGCGAGCGGGTCTTCAGCCAGTCGAGCAGGCCGCGCACGTCGCGCACCTCTGCCGGCAGCGTCAGGCTCTCCTCGGCCGAGCCGACGCGGGTGCGCAGCCAGGCGAACCACAATATTTTCATTGCCTAGACTCCCACCTCGCTGAAGGGCAGGAAGTCGACCATGGTGCCGGCGGCCACCTGGGTGACGTCCTCCGGCAGCTCGATCAGCCCGTCGGATTCGACCAGCGAGGTGAGGATGCCGGCGCCGTCGCGCGGGAAGCGCCTGGCGGTGGGGATGCCGTCGGGGCCCGGCAGCAGCCGGGCGCGCAGCCATTCGCGGCGACCTTCCTTCTTCGTGGTGTCGAAATCGGCGCGCACGCGGAAGGTCTTTGGCTCGATGTCGGTGGCGCCGCCGAGGCGCAGCAGCACCGGCCGGGCGAAGCGCAGGAAGGTGACCATCATGGCCACCGGGTTGCCGGGCAGGCCGACGAACGGCGTGCCCTTCACATGCCCGAGCGCCACCGGCCGGCCCGGCCGGATGGCCAGACGCCAGAAATGGATCGAGCCGAGCGCTTCGAGGGCGGCGCGCACGTGGTCCTCGTCGCCGGTCGACATGCCGCCCGAGGTGACGACGGCGTCGCAGGTGACCGCGGCGTTGGTCAGGGTCTGGCGGATCTGGTCCTTGCGGTCCGGGACGATGCCGAAATCCTTGACGTCGCAGCCGAGCTGGTCGAGCAGGGCGCGCAGCACGTAGCGGTTGGCGTCGTAGACCGCGCCGGGCGGAGTCTGCTCGCCGGGCTCGCGCAGCTCGTCGCCGGTCGAGAAGATGCCGACCTTGAGGACGTTGTAGACCGAGAGCTTGGCCGCCCCGACCGAGGCGGCGAGGCCGATATCCTGCGGCCGCAGCCTCTGGCCCTTGCGCAGGATCGTGGTGCCGGCCCTGACATCCTCGCCCGCCTTGCGCCGGTTGGCGCCGCGCTTGATGCCGGCCGGGAAGATCGCGGTGTCGCCTTCGACCCGCACGTCCTCCTGCATGAACAGCGTGTCCGGGCCGAGGGGCATCGGCGCGCCGGTGAAGCTGCGCACCGCCACGCCGCGCGGCGCCTCGGGCAGGGAATGGCCGGCGGCCACGCGCCCCTCGATGGGCAGCCGCGTCTCGCCCTCGCCGGCGAGATCGTCGAAATGGACCGCGTAGCCGTCGACGGCCGCGTTGTCGTGCGGCGGCACGTCGCGCTGGGCCACCAGGTCCTCGGCGAGCGTGCGGCCGCGCGCCGCGGTCAGCTTCACGGTCTCGGGCGTGGCCACGGGCGCCACGCGCTCGGCCAGGATGCGGATCGCCTCGGCGGCCTTCATCAGCTCGCCGCCGAAGGCAAAGCAGTCGTCGGAGAGCTGGGCCATCCTAGTCTCCGGCCGCGCGCCTGGGCGGCTGCGCCAGGCGGCAATGCGCGACGATGAAATCGGCGACCGCGGCGACGTCATTGAGGTCGATGCGGGGGATGCGCAGGCCCGGGATCGGCGCGTCGCTGGCCACCGCCACGTAGCTCCTGTCCTCGGCGGCGAGCAGCGGTTTGCCCAGGGACGGGCGGTGGATCTCCATCTTGTCGTGCGCGTGCGCCTTGAACCCCTCGATCAGCAGAAGGTCGACCGGCGTCATATGCGCGATGAGCTCCTCGACCGTCGGCTCCGGGGCGCTGCGCAGCTCATGCATCAGGGCGAAGCGGTTGGCGGAGGAGATCATGACCTCGGTGGCACCGGCCGCGCGGTGCTCGAAGGAGTCCTTGCCCGGGCGATCGACATCGAAGCCGTGATGGGCGTGCTTCATGGTGGAGACACGCAGGCCGCGCCGCACCAGTTCCGGGATGAGCTTGACGATCAGCGTGGTCTTGCCGCTGCCGCTCCAGCCGGCGAGTCCGAAGATCTTCATCTAGCTCGCGCGGCGCGGCGTGGCGGGGCCGATCGGGCGCTGGTCGCTCTTGTTGGCGGGCTTGCTGGCGGGCTCGACCTTGTCGTCGCCCATGTGCTTGAGCCCGGCGGTCAGGTAGTCCCAGCCGGTGATCAGGGTCAGCACCGCGGCGGCCCACAGGCCGACATCGCCGATCAGCTTGACCGGCAGGAAGGCGGTCGGCTGGGCGTCGCCGACGATCAGGAAGCCCAGCGCCGTCATCTGGATGCCGGTCTTCCACTTGGCGAAGCCGCTGACCGGCAGGCCGATGCGGATCTCCGCCAGGAATTCCCGCAATCCAGAGACCAGGATCTCGCGGCAGAGGATGACCAGGGCCGGCAGGACGAGGATGCCGGCGATGCGGTCGACGGCGACCAGCAGCAGGATGGTCGCGGCGACCAGCAGCGTGTCGGCGATCGGGTCGAAGATGCGTCCCAGCTTCGATTGCTGCTTCCAGGCCCGCGCCAGGTAGCCGTCGAGATAGTCGGTCACCGCCGCGGCGGTATAGAGCGCGCAGGCGATGTAGCGGACCCAGTCGCCCTCGACAAAGAACAGCGCGGTCAGCACCGGAATCGCGCCAATCCGCGACAGCGTCAGGACTATGGGCAAGCTGTTGATCATCAGTGTGATTTCCGGGAAAGCCGAGCTTTCATCCGCCGTGTAGACCCGATTTTACCCGCCGCCGTGGAAATGATCATAAATCTTTTTTGCTACAGTCTTGCTGATCCCGGCGACCCCTTCGAGGTCGGCCAGCCCGGCGCGGGCCACGGCCTGGCCGGAGCCGAAATGCAGCAGCAGGGCCTTCTTGCGCCGCGGCCCGATGCCGCCGATCTCGTCCAGCGGCGAGCGGGCGATGGCCGCCGAGCGCCGCTGGCGGTGGCCGCCGATGGCGAAGCGGTGCGCCTCGTCG
>SXGS01073966.1_pt1 | contig 18469 bp, 13 predicted proteins | sample 3174681 | NCBI WGS metagenome assembly SXGS01 (sample SAMN11356861, study PRJNA531348) | freshwater metagenome | isolation source: freshwater sample F1-80 | place: China: Fuxian Lake, Yuxi | collected 2017-12-25 | reverse complement strand
GTCACTGCGGCGGTGGCCGCGGAAATGCAGGAGGGCATGTCTGCCAGAGCTACCACCAGCGAAGCGACAACTCCAGCGGTGGCGGTCGCAGCTTGGAGCCCTTGGGCCGCCGGGGCTGGCGCGGCGGCAAGGGCCACCTCGGAGTCGGCTGCAACAAGCGTCTCCGCTTCCGCTGGCCGCAAGGAGATGCTCTCGGACTATGGCCAGCAGATCGATCGGTCCACCGAGCAGGCCAGCGTGTCCGCGCGCAGCAAGCGCGCCGCCATGGTGACAGAGACTTCACAGTCCGAGCATGAAGAGCTAAGCACCCGCGTGGTCGTCAACTACAACCACATGCACGTGCTAAACGTGCTGTACTTTGAAGTGGTGCAGCTGTACCGCGTGCAGCTGAAGCTCGACAAGGCCGAGCGCGTTTTGTTCGTGCCCATGCAGGAGTTCCGGTTCGATGACTTGGTGGTGGAACGGTTCCGCCACATCCTGATTGCCGCCGCCCTGGGGCCTGAAGTGCGCTCTTGGCTACAAAACCGCAATGGCTGCGTCATCGGGGTGTTGCAAGCGCAGAGCGCCACAAAAATCAACGAAGTACTGCGCGCCCTTGATACCAGCCCCATCGCCAAGCCAGAGGCAATACGACGGGCCAAAGAAGCCGCAAAGGCCGCGGGCGAACTGAAAGCCTTGTTTCAGTCGGCGCGAGCCATCCCCGGCGCCATCAGCGCCAGCAATGGCGATGACACCGAATGGGAGCTCAGCGGAGATTGCAAGCTCTTGCATGTGGGCTGGGACGCCAGCAAAGCGCGCGTCGAGGCGGTGGAGATTCGTACTGAAGCCGGCCGCAGCATCGAACTGCGCACCAATGCAGGTCTGAATGCCCAAACCGTGAACCCGGCCCCCCAGCTGGCGCCTGGCCTTCTCGCCGCAGAGCTTGAATCCATCAGTTTGAAGATCAGCAGCGCGGACCGGCCGGTCAGCCAGAAGCTCTTGCTCTACTTCATCACAGCGGCCGGCCGCGTGTTCAAAGTGCCCTGCCACCTCGTCTTGCCAGCCAAGCAGACCACGGTTCAGTTGCTGAACTTCAACTCCGACCTCGAACTCAACCAACTGCTTCGCCACCTCAACGAGAACGCGCTGTACTACAGCCAGCACATCTGGCGGCGCCTGGATGCGCAGACCCTGGGCCTGGTGCTCGCCCCTTTCATGTTCAAGAAAAAGCGCTTGGTCGAATACGCCGACACGAAGCCAATCGCTGTCAACGGCCGGCACCTTGCGTTTGTGTTCCCGGACGATGACGATCAGGAATGGCAGAAGTGGGAGACCTCCCGCCTCAGCAAGCCCTATCTGGGCAATCGTCTCGTGGCCCTGCCTACGGGCGGTGTCTTCGCCGAGGGCGTGCTGGGTCGCTCGAACTGTGCCGAGAAGATCGACCTCACCCGCTTCTGGAATTGGCAAGACTCGCCGCCGCCCATCCAAGCTCCCGACATCGCCGCGCTCCAGGCCGGGCAGCACTCCGTTGAGAGCGCACAACGCGCCGGCGGGCTGGAAGCTCCCATCGTGAACATCATGAACCCGCAGCCCTTTCCGGATCCCTCCGGTGTGGGTGCCATCCTCGGCGCCATGGGGAACGGCAACATGTTCCGCGATATGAGTGGGCTGGCCGGCACCCAGGCCATGGTCAATGCGGGCATGCAAAGCACCAGCGCCCTGGCTGGCCAGTCTTTGAACAGTGTCGTGGGGCTGACGGGCGCGGTGGCGCCGCTGGGCCTGATGGGCAGCGCTGGCACGGGCGTAGGTGCAGGACGCCAGGCACTGGGCGCTGTCAGCAACGGCTCGCCCGGCGGGGCAGCCAGCGTCGCTCCGGTAATTGACCCAGCCACGAGCATTGCGAGAGGGGTCGAGCGGCGCATCAGCCCCTTGACCAGCAACCCCACCGCTGTCGGCGGGGGCATCAACCTGGCTCGCGAGTTGGATCGCAGCGCCGGTGGCCCGCAACGCGCAGCAGGCACCAGTAGCGCGGCCTCGCTACAAAGCAATGAGGCCGGCTTCTTCCGCTCCAACTTCTCGTCCGAGGAGGCCTTCAATGTCGGTCCTGCCGAGCAATCGGGCTTCTTGGTGCCGAAGGGCCCGATCCCCGAGAAAGGCGACTCCGGTTCGATACGCGAAAACTTGCCAGAAGCTCTGCGCTCCCCCACTGACGCAGGCGTGGCCCTCAACAAGGCACTGCGCGACTCCCCGGACGACTCGGCCTCTACTGCCGCTGCACGCATCAACGAAACCTTCCTCAGCGACTTGCAGCCCTTGCTTGAGCAGGCGGCCAGCAACGATGACAAGCTGGACCAAGCGCTGCGCCTGAGCTTGGATCTGCAAGCGGCGCACGAACTCGCCGGTTTGGCCGGCGACGGTCCGCTCGGCCGCGCAGCACCCGCGCTGGCCAGGGCATGGCGCGCCGCGCTCGCGCGCAGCGTTCGGGAGTTGGCGGACGGGCAGCTGACCGCGCTGAAGCGCATGGAGCGCTTGATGGCGGCGGCACAGGCCGGCTTCGATCGCCCGCTGGGCCTGAGCGATGCGGAGACCGACCTGACGACCCAGATTCAAGGCGCCGGGCTGACGCTCAGCATCGAAGCCCAAGCCCAGCCTGCCGAAGTTAAAGCGGGCCAGCAGGTCAGCGTGTCCGGTGTGGTCAAGCTGAAGGCTGGATCCGGACAGGGCTTGGCGGTGGCAAGCGCCCGTGTAAAGGCCGTGTCTTTGCAGTCTCTGGAGCGCAGCGCAGAAGTTGTGTGTGATACCAACGGCGCTTTCGTGCTGAACCTGACTCACGATCCTCTGGCCCTGGGCAGCGATGCCAATGGCCCGCGCTCCCCTGACCTCGACTTTTCGGTGGCGCTGCTGGCGCTGCACCCGGCCTCCGACGCCTTGCAGGCGGACAAGCTGGTCAAAGTGCCTGGGGCGCTGAGTAGCCAGCTGATACAGGCCGTGTTCGACGACGATGGCAGCAACGCCTTGGCGGGCACCGTGGTCGTCACGCAGCCGAACCGCCAGATTCGGTTGACCTTCCAGACGCTCTCGGCGGGGGTACCGGTGCGCAACGCTTCCGTGCAGGTGTCGGTCAACGGCAGTGCGCGCGTGACCCAGGCAACGGCTCGCACCGGCGATGCAGATTCGCGCGGACTGAGCGGGGTCACGGTCTTGGCCGGCCCAGCAGGTTCGGGCGTGAGCTTGGTCGCGCTGGTGACCACGCTGGCCAATGGCCGCACGGTGGCAGCACGAGCCGACTTGCAAGGCCCTTGAAGCGATTCAGTGGGGCGGATGGGCCGATAGCGTGCGAGGGACCACTGCACCGCCTGAAGCACCCAACCCACGCATCTGCGCGGTGCCTAGAGATACCAGGCTCCCGGCCCTTGCCCCCAGGGTCGGTTCCGCCAGTTCGCTGTTCGCCAGAGCTGCCACTGACCTTGGTTCCGCGTGCGTCTAGACCGTCCGAAGCTCAATTTCTGCTGAAGGGCGCGTCCTGGAAGTGCAGCGGTCACTCAACCCTTGAACGGCCCAGTGACCGGTACTGGCGGCTGCGGCCGCTGGCCCGCCAAAACTCAGTGGCTGCAGACAGCCTTAAGCCGTAGCTGATTGCCTTGGTTGCCGCATCAAGGGAATTCCTTCAACGGCACGTGGCTTGAGCGGGCCAAAACAGTGTTTCTGCCCTCCGCAGCCCAGTCGTCGCGGCGCAGTCTCATGGCCAAGCAATCCAAGCTCTCTCCAAATCCGTTGGTAACGGTGGCTTGCACCCTGGACCCGAAACGCTCGAAGAACCCGGCGCTGTGTTGGCTCGTGTCGAATTGGATCAGGAGCAAGTTGCTGTGAAAGACGCGCAGGCAGGTGTTGAAGTCAGCGCGGGTGTAGGGCCGAACAACGAGAGGGGATGCGTTGGATGGCATGCGTGCGCGGCCGTTCACATTCAAGAACGAGCCGCAGGCGCGCGCCGCTTGGAACGTGAGTTGTCCTTGTCCCGCTTTTTCCTGTCGAAATCGAGCAGGTCACAGGGGCTGCAGCCACAGTCGGCGCAGTTGCCCAGGCAGCGCCATGCGCTGCGGCCGCTCGGGGCGTCGCTGCCATCGCAGGGCAGGTCGCAGGGCAGGTCGCAGTCGCCGCGCTGCGCGGCCAAGGGGCGTGTCCATTTGGGGTGATGCAGGCGGTGCACATCGCCACAGCGCTGCAAGCGCAGCCGCAGCACCGGCATGCCTTTGCGGAGCCCGAAGCGGCGAATGAGGCGGGCGCCTACGTCGGAACAACTCGGGCCGCCGAGGTGCACGCGGTGCGCGCAGGCGAAGCCCTTGTGAGGGCTGATCCAGCGCTGGTAGGCGTGGATCAAGCTGAGGGCCAAATGCTTCAGCATTACGGCAGGGGTATCAAGGGGCGGCTGCGCCGAGCGCGACCTTGCTTAACTGCCTCGAATATGCGTTTCCAGTTCTCGTCCTGGACCGGTCGCACGAGGGGGTCGCGCGCCCGTGCAAGTTTTCGAATCTGCTGTGCGAGGGCTTCCAATTCTTCGGGCCAAGACCCTTGAAGGGTCTGGCGCGCTGCGCTGAACAGGCCAAGTTGGCGAAGCATCTCAGCTTTAAGGAGGCGTTGATGGGGCGCTCCGACTTGCTGTGCCGTCAGCAAGCGCAACAGGTTGTCTCGGGCGCGGGAGCGCGTAGCAAAAGGGCTCGTCGCCTTCAGTGTGGGGTCCAAAGTTCGAATTGCGTCGTTGTCTGACCACCAAATCTGCAAGCGCCAATCGGCTTCTTCATCAATGCTTTTGGCCCAGCCCGCGTCGAGAGCTTCATGCAGGTCGTCGGCCGTCGTCGCCTCGACGTATTTGAGTGAGCTCCAGTTTTCCGGAAGTGTGTTTGCGCCAGTCCACCACTCCTGCGAACCCACAACGATGGCCTCATCGACGCGGTAGAGCCGCCCTGATGGACCGCAACGGCTCAAGGCGGGGAAGCTGGGCAGGGAGGGGTAGATGCCAAACCCATCCGTCCAGCTAAGGCCGCCGGCTGTATTGCCTGAGGCCATCGAGGTCCGCAGCCGCAGTTCAAGCGAGTCCGGGCAGCGTATGGCGCTGATCGGTCCGGGCATGAAGGCAGCGGTCTGTTGACAAAGAGCCAGCAGGGCCAACGCGGCCAAAAGGGGTTTCAGCATGCGCGCCCCGCCACCCAAGTTTGTCGTAGCAGGCGCTCGTCGCCCAGCATCAGCCAGGCAAACAGGCGTTCATGCAGCGAGCTTGCACGCGACAAGCGGTGGGCCAGCACGCTGCCGGCTTGTGCCCAGTCCCAGGCCACCACGTCGGCCATCAGGCCGGGTTCTAGGCGCCCAATCTCGCCATCCAATTGCAAGCTCTGTGCATTGCCGCGCGTGGCGGCGTGCAGGAGCGTGAAGGCGTCCAGCCGCTGGCCTTGCACTGCTGCCACCTGGTAGGCGGCGGCGAGGGTGCGTTGCATGGAAAGGCTCATGCCGCCGCCCACGTCGCTGGCGATGGAGAGGCGAATGCCGTCCTCGCTGCGGGCGCGCCAGTCGAAGTGGCCGCTGCCCAGGAACAGGTTGCTGGTGGGGCTGTGGGCAATCACCGCCTGCGTGGCGCGCAGGCGGGCGCGGTCTTCGGGGTCCAGCCAAATGCCGTGGGCCAGGGTGGTGTGGGCGGTGAGCAGGCCGTGTTGCTCGTACACATCCAGGTAGCTGCGGGCGTGTGGGAACAGGGCGCGCACCCATTCCACCTCGGCGCGGTTCTCGGCCACATGGGTTTGCACGTAGCTGCCAGGGAACTGCGCGTGCAGGCGGCCGGCCAGGGTGAGTTGGGCGTCGGTGCTGGTGGGGGCAAAGCGCACGGTGTGGGCGTAGGCCAGGCGGCCTTGGCCTTGCCAAGCGGCGAGCAGGTCCAGGGTGTCGCGTTCGCTGCTGGCCACGGTGTCGCGCAGGCCGTCGGGTGCGTGGCGGTCCATCAGGCATTTGCCGGTGATGAGGCGCATGCCGCGGTCCCGGGCGGCGCCGAAGAGCGCGTCCACACTGGTCTTGTGCACGGTGGGGAAGACGAGGGCGCTGGTGGTGCCGTGGGCCAGGAGCTGGTCCAAGAACAAGCGGCTGCCGGCGGCCGCCACTTCGGGCTCGGCCCAGGCGGTCTCTGCGGGGAAGGTGTAGCGCTCCAGCCAGTCCAGCAGCTCGGTGCCGTAGCTGGCAATCACGTCGAGCTGCGGGGCGTGCACGTGGGTGTCGATGAAGCCAGGCAGGATGAGCTGGCCGGGGCGCTCGTCGCGCAGCCAAGTGGCGTCAGGCGCCTCGGTTTGGATGGCGGCAATGTGGCCGTTTTCGATCAACAGCCAATGCGCTGGGCGCCACCGAACGCCAGCGGGCGTGTCGTCCAGCGGCGCGCCGGGCGGCGGGGCGTGCTCGATGTCGAGCAGGTCGCCAAAGATTGCGAGTCGCATCAAAGGGGCAGGGCGCGGGCCAAGTGGGTGGCTGCGTGGGCCAGCGGGCTGGCGCCAAACAGCGCGGCTGGTTGGCGCAGGCGCGAAGTGGTGAAGTCGGCCGCGATTGTGGCGGGCCCGGTTTCGTTCAAGAGGGCGGCTTGGGCCAGCAGCACCAGGTCGCTGGCCAGGTGCCGGGCTTGCGGCTCGGCATCGGGGCGGAAGAGGCTGCTCCGCAGGCTGGCGAGCCTTTGCTGCTCCGGCGCTTCGAGCTTGGGGGCTTGCGCATCCAGCCAGGCTTGCAGGGCTTCGGGTTCGCGCTGGGCGGCGCGCAGCACGTCCAGCGCCATCACGTTGCCGCTGCCTTCCCAAATGCTGTTCACCGGGGCCTCGCGGTAAAGGCGGGCGAGGCTGCCGGTTTCGACATAGCCATTGCCGCCCAGCACCTCCATGGCTTCGCCGGTGACGGCGAATGCGCGCTTGCACACCCAGAGCTTGGCGGCCGGGGTGAGCACGCGTTGCCAGGCGCGCTCCACGGGGTCGCTGTCACTGCGCTCAAAGGCCTCTGCAAGCCGCAGCATCAAGGCCAGGGCGGCTTCGGCTTCCAAAGCAAGGTCGGCCAGCACCTGCTGCATCAAGGGCTGCTCGGTAAGCCTCCGGCCAAAGGCGCTGCGCCCACGAGCCCAATGAATTGCCTGCACCAGCGCAGCGCGCATCAAGGCCGTGCTTCCCACCACGCATTGCAGGCGGGTGAAGCCGGCCATTTCCACCAGCACGGCAATGCCACGCCCGGGCTGGCCCACGAGCAGGCCCTCGCTGTGGTGGAACTCGACCTCGCTGCTGCTGTTGCTGCGGTTGCCGAGTTTGTCTTTGAGGCGCTGGATGTGGATGCCGTTGAGAGCCGTGCCATCCAAGCGCCAGCGGGGCAGGAAGAAACAGCTGGGGCCTTCGTCGGTTTGCGCCAGCACCAGGTGCGCGTCGCTCATGGGGGCGCTGAAGAACCACTTGTGGCCGTTGATGCGGTAGAGCGGCTGGCCGTGCACCTGCTGCGCCAGGGGCTCGGCACGGCTCACGCAGGCGCGCAGGTCGCTGCCGCCTTGCTTTTCGGTCATGCCCATGCCCACCCAAAGGCTGCGCTTGGCGGGCAAGGGCTGGTCTTCGGCCTGGTGTTCGCGGCTGTGCAAGCCGGCTTGCAGTTGCGCATACAGCCCCGGCGCATGGCGGGCCAGCACGGGAATGGCGGCTTGCGTCATGGTCGCGGGGCACAGGCTGCCGGCTTCCACTTGGCCGTGCAGGTAGAAGAGGGCTGCGGCGTCGCGCCAGCGGCCGCCTTCAAAAGGCAGGGCCATGGCGCCACTGCCGCGCAGGCTGGCCAGCAGGCGGTGCCAGTGGGGGTGGAAGTCCACGCGGTCAATGCGGCGGCCTCGGGCATCGAGCGCTTGCAACTCAGGGGCGCGCGCGTTCGCTTGCTCGGCCCAGTCGGCGGCTTGCTCGCCGCCGATGTGGGCGCCATAGGCGGCTACGGGCGGTGCGTCGCCCAAGCGCTCCGTCAGCGCCAAGTCCGTGGCCCAGCGGTCTAGGCTGCGAAGCTCGTCAACCAGGTTCGGGTGCATCGACATTTGCAGCATTGACCTCGTGTCCGGGTTCGGCGCGCAAGCATCCGCGGCCTTCTTGCTTGGCGCGGTAAAGCGCTGCATTGGCACGCAACAGCATGTCGTGAACACTGCGGTCGCCCGGGCGCAGCAGCGCCCAACCGGCGCTGTAATTGATCTTGAAGTCGAGCTGCTTGGCTGCTGCCGCCGCCAGGGCTTCGCGAAGCCGCCGGTCAAAGGCCACGGCACCCTCGGCCTGGGTGCGGCCCAGGAGCAGCACAAACTCCTCGCCGCCCAGGCGTGCCACGCAGTCGCCGGGCCGCGCCAGTTGCTGCAACACCTGCCCCATCAAAACCAGTGCCGCATCGCCTGCGGCGTGGCCGCGCTCGTCATTGACTTGCTTGAAGTGATCCAGGTCAATGAGCAGCGCCAACAGGTGGTCCTGGTGGCGGCGCGCGTTGAGCATCAGCCCTGCGCTTTGGCGTTCAAACTCGCGCCGGTTTGAAAGACCGGTCAGTGGGTCGGTTTGGGCGGCTTCGAGCAGGCGCTTTTCGGCCTCGCCGCGCCAGGCGGCCAGCAGGGCAAGGGCCGTCAGGATCGTGGTCAAGTTGCCGATGAGCATCGAGGCGATGGGCAGCCAATGGCCGGACGCCAAGGTTGGGAAGGTCTGAACCGGATCCAAGGCCATAGAGGCTCGCCACGCAGTGGAAACCGCCAGCAGCGCCATCGGCAGGGCCAGCACGCGGCGCCAGCGAAGGCTGGTGACGGGTGCCTCGGTGGCTGGCCAGAGCAAGGCAAGAACGAGCAAGGCCTGGCCGGCGGTCAAGATCAGGTTACTCAGGCCCTGCCAAATCTGGGAGGTGCTTGGACCGAGGGCCAGCAGCAAGGCCATGAGTGGCGGCATCAGCCAGGCCAGCCGGCGCAAGGGGCGTGGCCCGAGCCAGCACTGCATCGCCTCTACCGCCACCACGTAAGTGAGTGCCATGCTCACATAGCCTAGCGCTGCCAGGGTCCCGAACTTGCCGTTGCCTTGCCAAAAGGCGAGCACCGCCACCAGTTGAAGCCAGAGGCCGGCAATGCCCCAGAGCAAGCCTGGGCTGGTGCGCCAGCCGGTCATGGCCGGCAAGGCCATGGCCAGCGCCGCCAGCTGCAGGCACAGCACGGCCATGAGGGTGGAGGGGTCAAGCACCATAAGCTGCTGGCAGCATAGTCAGCTTTAGCGGCTTCTTGCCGCTTCTGGCCACAGCCTCGGGTTTGTCGGAATGACTGGCCGGCGCGGTCCGGCGCAGCATCAGGGCATGGACGCCGCCCCTACCGTTGAAGCCCTGCATCAGATCCTGCTCTGGCCCTTGCGTTTGTTGCGCAGCGGCGATGCCGCGAAGGTTCGGCGACCTTGGGAATGGCTGGCCCAGCAGCCCGGCAACCCGTGGCAAGAGGTGCAGGACGAGTACACGGGCGAGGCGGCGGCGTTTCATGAGCGCCACTACCAAGAGTTCGTCACCTTCTTGCCCTATGTGCAGCGGGTGCTGTTCGGCGAAGGGCGCAGCCTCCACCAACCGGCCGACAAGTTGGGCGATTCGGGCATGAAAACCCTGCGCCGCCATGACGTGGCGTTTGTGGATCTGCAGACCCGGCCCGAAGACGCGGTGGTGCGCCTGAATGTGGTCCACATCGACCTCATCTTTTTCTACGACATCGACCTGGTGCTCCTGAACGTGGAGCTCAGCGGCGGGGGGCTTGCCATGCCCCAGGTGCAGGAGATCCTGTACCGCAGCGGCCGCGCTTACCCCGGCGGTTGGGATGTCGATGGCATGCCGCTCCACAGCCTGGCCGCCTGCCGATTTCTCGATGCCCAGGGCAAGCTGCTGGCCGAGAGCGACACCCGCGAGCGCGAGCGCTTCATCCAGCATGTGCAGGCCTACCGCGCACCGCGCGTGGCGGCGCACTGGGCTTGGCTTTTGGAGCCGCTGCAGCCCGACCACGGCGAGGTGCCGGCCGGCCTGCGCTACCGGCAAATTGAGTACCACCGCATGCCCACCATGGCTTGGCTGGCGGTGGACGACCCGACCCAGCTCAGCCGCGCCGACTTCGTGCGCTTAGGGTTGGTCACCGGCGCCGGCTCTGACCTGCCCTATGGCGAAGCCTACCTGCAGGACTTCGAGAAGAAACACTGCTGGGACCGCTTCTGGTGCGCCCACGGCGCCGCGCCCTACACGCGCTACCTGACCTGTGGGCACGCCTTGGTGGTGGTGGGCCGGGCCGACTCCGAGTTCTTCAACTGCCGCAGCCGGGGCGTGCTGGCGCAGTTCCGCCACCCGCAGTTTTTGATCTTCATGCTGGCGCACTTTCAGAAGGCGGCGCTCTTGGTGTTTGCCGACCGCTTGGTGGAGGCGCTGCGCAATCTGAACATTGCCGACCCCGACAACGTGCGCACCTTCAAGCGTGAGATTCGCTCCGCCTTTGAGGGCTTCCTGCGCTTCACACACCGCTACTGGTTCCATGAGATCAGTGAACAGGCCCAGAGCCGGGCGCTCTACAAGCTCATGCAGCAGCACCTGGAGGTTGACCCGTTGTACGCCGAGGTCAAGACCCGCATTGGCGACATGGCGCAGTACTTGGAGACCGACTCCATCCGCCGCCAGGCCAATACCGTGGTGCGGCTCACGGTGGTCACCATCTTTGGCTTGGTGGGCACCGTCACCACCGGCTTTTTGGGCATGAACCTGTTGGCCGAGGCCGATTCACCGCTATGGCAACGCCTGCTGTGGTTCACGTTCACGCTGGGTGCGGCGCTTTGGCTCACGGCCTACACCATTGCCAAGAGCAAGCGCCTGTCTGACTTCTTGGATGCCCTGAGCGACGACCGCCTGAGCTGGGGCGGCAAGTGGCGGGCTTTGACCGACGTTTGGCGCTAGCGAAACTCAGCCGGGCTGGCGCCGCGCATGGCCATGTTGGCGCGGCGTGCGGCATCGGCCAGGGTGCTGTGCACTTTGGCCAGGCCAAGCGAAAACCGCAGGTGCGGTGCGCCACGGCCGCCCATCAACATCAGCAAGCGCTGGGCAACTTCTTGCTCCAGCGCGGTGCACCAGGCTTCCGCTTGTTCTGCCGTCAGCCGGTGGGGCAGGGTCAGCAAAAAGCTGCTGCCGCCTTGCCGTGCCAGCAGGGCGTTGGCGGGAATCTTGCTGTGCACGCATTGCACCAAGACCATGAGGCCCGGTTCGGGCGGGCGGCTGCCGTCGCTGGCGTTCATGTCCATCAGCACCACATAGCCTGGGCCGTACTCCCGCAGCCAGCCGGGCCACTGGGCATTGAAGCCTTTGCGGTTGTAGGCGCCGGTCAGCGGGTCGTGCGAGTTCCAGCGCATCAGCTCCTGCACCATGCGGGCGTTCAGCATTATTGCGATGCCGGTCAAGGTGAGCAGCAAAGCGCCAAAACCAAAGAGCAGCACCCAGGGGTTGAAGGGCGCTTGCAAAGCGGCCTCACCGGAAACGTGCCCGCTTGAGAGCAGCAAGACCGAGCGCGTGGCCGCCGTTGAAGCCAGAAGCAGCAGGCCCAGCGAGGTCAGCCAGGGGCCGAGCTTGGGCAGCGCAGGCACCGGGTGCCGCCAGATCAGCCAAATGCCGCCCAGGGTCCAGCTCATGATCATGAAGCTCAAGGTCAGCACGCGGGGCGTGACGTCTTCGCTGGCGGTGGGGTACATCAGCACCACCAAGGCCGTCAGCGTCAAGCTCAGGCCCAAGCTGAGCCAGGGCACCGGCCGCCCCACAAAGTGGCACAGGCCCGCAGCGATGGCGCCAAAAATCAGCACCGTGGTGGCGGCCCGCAGTGCCAGCACCAAGGACAGCTCCACCGGCGGCGGAAAAGCCACGAGCGAAAAGCTAAAAGCCGTGGCCAGTGCCGCCGCAGAAAACCAGTGGCTCCCGCGCGTTTCCACCCACGGATTGCGGATGGACGCCATCACAGCGGCTAAGAACAAGCTGCACAGCGCGCAGGCCAAGGCCAGGGCGTGGAGCTCGGGTGGGTTGTTGAACATGAGGGGCGCACTCTAGAGCACGGCCGAATTGATTCGGCCTTGACCCTGGCCAGCGCTCGGCGCGAGCCGTCACCGGACATTCACGAAGCCTCAATACATTCGCGTCCCGGCACTTTCCTTTGTTCCGGGGCCGCTCAAGCGGCAATGCTGAATGCCTCTTTTCTTGCGCATTGCGCTTGGGCTCTTGTGCACCTTGGCGCTCTCCGCTTGCTCGACACAGAAGCTGGTGAGCGGCGCCATGGCCGATGCCCTGGCCGCCCAGGGGCAGTCCAAAGAAGACGATCTGCAGCTGGCTCGCGAGGCCAGCGCCTTCTATTTGAAGCTCTCCGAGTCGGTGCTCGCCCAAACACCGGCGCACACGGCGCTCGCCACGGCAGTGAGCAGCGGCTTCACGCAGTACGCCTACGCCTTCGTGGCCTTTGAGGCGGAAAAACTCGAAACCCAAGATGTAAAGGCCGCCCTCGCGCAGCGCCAACGGGCAGCGCGCCTGTACGAGCGCGCCCAGCAGCACGGGCTGCGAGCCCTGCAACTGCAGCAGCCCAACCTGCGGGCGGCGCTGGCCTCGGGTCAGCCCGTTCCGCTGCGCCTCGACCAAGTCGGCTTGGCTTACTGGACGGCGGCGGCCTGGGCGGCGTCCATCTCGCTCAGCAAAGACCAACCCGAGCGCGTGGCCGACCTGCCGCAAGTGCTGCACTTGGCCCAAGCGGCCGACCGCCTCGCGCCCACGCACGACGCCGGCGGCTTGGCCTCGCTCCTGGGCAGCTTGGAGGCGTCTCGCCCCGGTGGCCATGCCCCAACGGCTGCGGCTTACTTCGCGCGGGCCACCCACGCCGGGGCAGGGCAGCAAGCCGGCCCCTTCGTGGCGCAAGCCGAAGCCCTGGCCTTGCCCGCTGGCGACCGCGCCCGCTTTGAAGCCCTGCTTTTGCAAGCCATGGCCATCGCCAAAGCCCACCGCACCCTGGCCAATGAAGTGATGCGCGAACGCGCGCAGTGGCTCCTTGACACCCTTGACGATCGGTTCTGAACCCATGCCCACCAAGCGCCGCCTGCTGCTCTCCGTTTTGGCCTGCCTTTTGCTGCCGGCCCCGCTTTGGGCTCAAGTGGCCCAGCTGCGCATTGCCAGCGTGGTGCCCAAGAACTCGGTCTACCACCAGTCCTTGCTGGAGCTGGGCGAAAGCTGGCGCGCCGCCCAAGGGCCGGGCGCGCGCTTCACCGTGTTCACCGACGGCAGCCAAGGCGGCGAGGCCGAAATCGTGCGGCGCATGCGCATCGGTCAGTTGCAGGGCGGGCTGATGTCGGTGGTGGGCCTGCGCGACATCGAGCCCAGCATTGCCGCGCTGCAGAACCTGCCGCTCCTGTTCCGCAATTGGGAAGAGATCGACTACGTGCGCGACAAGATGCGCGCTGGCATGGAGAAGCGCTTTCTCGACAAAGGTTTCGTGGTGATTGGCTGGGGCGATGCCGGCTGGGTGCGCTTCTTCAGCAAAGAACCCGCGCTACGCCCCGACGACTTCAAAGGCCGCAAGTTCTTTGCTTGGGGCAGCGAGCCCGAGCAGCAAGCCATCATGAAAAGCCTGGGCTACACCCCGGTGGCCTTGGAAACGGGCGACGCACTGGCCGCCATCCAGACCGGCATGATCGACGTGCTGCCCTCCACGCCTTACTTCGCGCTGGCAAGCCAAGTGTTTGGCACCGCCAAGCACATGCTGGACGTCAACTGGGCGCCCATCGTGGGCGCGCTGGTGGTCACGCAAAAGTCTTGGGCCGCCATGACACCGGCCGCCCAAGAGGCGCTGCGCAAAGCCGGCGAAAAGGCCGGGATGACCATGCGCACGCAAGCCCGCAAAGAAGTGGACGAAGCCGTGGCCGCCATGCAAAAGCGCGGCCTCACCGTGAACCGCCCGAACGAGGCGCAAATGCGCGAGTGGAACCAACTGGCCGAGCAGCTGTACCCGCGCATTCGCGGCGCCATGGTGCCGGCCGATACCTTCGATGAGGTCTTCGTGCACCTGAAGGCCTACAGAGCAGGCAAGCGCTGATGCCTCTCGTCCGCTTGGGGCGCTTCGACGAAGCGCTCTCCGGCGCCGCGCTGGCGCTGATGGTCTTGGTGCCGCTGGTCGAAATCGTGCTGCGCGCCAGCACCGGCTTAGGGGTCGAGAACGCCTCGGTGCTGGTGCAGCACTTGGGGCTGGTCATGACCCTATTCGGCGCCGTGGCTGCCGAGCGCTACGGCCACCTCACCTCGCTCGGCTCCAGCCTCGGGCAGTTGGGCAGCGGCCGCACGCAGGCATGGGTGAAGGCGACCGTGCAGGGCGCCAGCAGCCTGCTCGCCGGCTTGTTGGCGCTGGCCAGTTGGCGCTTTGTGGCCACGGAGATGAGCGCGCCGCAACCGCTGGCCTACGGCATTCCCATGTGGTGGGTTCAGGCCAGCATGCCGCTGGGCTTCTTGCTGCTGGGCTTTCGTTTGGGCTCGCGCTGCAGCCCGTTGCCGCTGCTTCGCTGGCCGCTGGCGCTGCTCTTGCCACTGGCCGGCTGGGCACTGGGCGCGCAGTTCGATGGCGTGCCGCTGCCGCTCGGACCGGGTTTGATCCTGCTGATCGCCCTCTTGCTGGCCGGCGCGCCGGTGTTTGCTGTGCTCGGCGGGCTTTCGCTGCTGCTCTTTGCCAGCGATGCACTGCCGCTCGCTTCGGTGCCGCTCAGCCACTACCAAATCACCGTCAACCCCTCCCTGCCGGCCTTGCCGCTGTACACCTTGGCGGGCCTGTTCTTGGCGCGCAGCGGCGCGGCACAGCGCCTGAGCCTGCTCTTTGTGGCGATGTTCGGCGGCGGCGTTCGCGGCAGCGTCATTGCCGCGGCGGTGCTGTGCTCTGGCTTCACGGCCTTCACGGGCGGTAGCGGCGTCACCATCTTGGCGCTGGGCGGCTTGCTCTTGCCGCTTTTGATGAATGCCGGCTACCCCGAGCAGCGCGGCATTGGCCTGGTGACCAGCGCCAGCGCCCTGGGCGTGCTGCTGGCGCCCTCGGTGCCTTTGATTCTTTACGCGGTCATCGCCCGCGTGCCCATCACCGACATGTTCCTGGCCGGCCTTGTGCCCGCCGTGCTCATGGTGGTGTGCTTGTTGGTGCTCGGCGGCTTCCTGCGCCGCGACAAAGCCGCGCCCGAGGCGGCGCCGCCCGACTTCCACGGTGCCTTGGCCGCAGCCTGGGCCGCCAAGTGGGAGCTGGCCACGCCCTTGGTGGCGATTGGCTCCTTGCTCAGCGGCCTGGCCACGCCCATGGAGAGCGCGGCACTCACGGCCGCCTACGCGCTGTTCACGCAGGCCCTGGTGCACCGGGAGTTGGGGCTGAAGCAAGTGGCCCGCACCCTGAGCGACTGCGCGCAAATCATTGGCGGCGTGATGCTGATTCTGGGAATGGCCCTGGCCCTCACCAACTTCATGGTGGACGCCGGCATCCCTGACCGCGCCGTGGAGTGGGTGCAAAGCGTCATCCCCAACCGCTACGTGTTCTTGCTGGTGCTCTGCGTGTTCTTGTTCTTTGCCGCAGCGCTCATGGAGATCTACGCCGCCATCGTGGTGCTGGTGCCTTTGCTCCTCCCACTGGCCAAGGCCTATGGCATCGACCCGATCCACTTCGGCATCATCTTTTTGGCGGCCATGGAAGTCGGCTTCCTGTGCCCACCGGCCGGCATGAACATCTACTTTGCGTCAGCGATGTTCAAGAAGTCCATCGCCACCGTGGCGCGCTCGGTGCTTCCGGCGATGGGGGCGATCTTTGTGGGGACGCTGGTGATTGCCTTGGTGCCGCCGCTGGCAACGGGGCTGCCGGCGCTGGTCAAGGCCTAAGCCTCCGGCGCCTCGATGGCACCGGAACCTCAAATGGTGGAACATCGGGTACCCACAGGAGACCGCAATGACGCACCAAGACACGCCGCCCGAGGGTGGTTTCAACAAGCTGGTTGATGAACAACTGGAGCTGGCTGCGGTCAAGCTGCCGGTGCTGACGCCGGTGCATCCGTCGCCGGCCGATCACGAGGAGCTGAAGACCGAACACGCCAGCATCGAAGACCTGCTGCTGGGCCGCGCTCAGGCCACGCCCGAAATACTCGAGGAAATGGCGGCGCTTCAGGACGCCCCTGAGCTCAGCGAAGAGGAGTTGGCGCGCCAAGCGCTGGCTCATGGGGGTGCCGATAACGACCCGTCGACCCCCGAGTAGGGCGCTGGGGCAGCGCTGAACCAGCCCCCTTGGCTCTGCCCTCGGGTAGCCCGGCTCGTTTGCCGAATGCGGGCTTCCCTGTTGGCCGCAGGGGGCCTGCAGCCGCCTCAAAGGCCCAGCCAGTCTTTCAGCACATCGGCGCGGTCAGCGTCCAGCTGCGGTGGGGGCCGTTGCAAGCGGGTGGGCGTGGCGCTCAGGCGCAAGGGGCTGCCCACCAGCTTCAGGTCGGGTTGCGCCGGGTGCGGGCTGGGCCAGAGCATGTCGCGCGCCAGCACCTGCGGGTCGCGCAGGGCTTCGTCAATGCGCTGCACCGGCCCGCAGGGCACCTTGGCGGCGTGCAGTGCGGCCAGCCAGTGCGCGCGCGCTTGCTCGCCCAGCCGCCCGGCGATTTGCGGCGTCAGCGTGGCGCGGTGGCGCACGCGCTCGGGGTTGGTGGCGTACTCCGGCTGCTCGTGCCAGTGGCGCTCCAGCACGCGGCAGAAGGCGGCGAACTGGTGGTCATTGCCCACGGCCACCACCAGCGGGTGGTCGGCAGTGGCAAAGGCTTGGTAGGGCACGATGGTGGGGTGCGCGTTGCCCCAGCGCTGCGGCACGGCGCCGCTCACCAAATGGCTGGCACCCAGGTTGGCCAGCAGCGCCACTTGCACGTCCAGCAGGCTCAGGTCCAGGTGCTGGCCCTGGCCCGTGGCCTCGGCGTGGCGCAGCGCGGCCAGGATGCCGATGGCGGCGTAGAGCCCCGTGGACAAATCGGCCACGGCCACGCCCACCTTTTGCGGCTCGCCATCCGGCGCGCCGGTCACGCTCATCAGCCCGCCTTGGGCCTGGATGGCGAAGTCGTACCCAGCTTCGTTTTGCATCGGGCCGGTGTGGCCGTAGCCCGTGATGGAACATACCACCAGCGAGGGCTTGAGTGCCAGCAGCTGCGCCGGCCCAAGCCCGAAGCGGTCCAGGTCACCGTGCTTGAAGTTCTCCACCACCACCTGCGCCTGCTGCGCCAGGGCTCGGAGGGTGGCTTGGTCGGTGGGGTCGTGCAGGTCGAGCGCAATGCTGCGCTTGTTGCGGTTGGCACTCAAGTAGTAGGCCGACTCCTGCGAGCTGCCACCCGAGCATTCCCCTGCAAAGGGCGGCCCCCAAGCGCGCGTGTCGTCGCCCGTTCCGGGGCGCTCCACCTTCACCACGTCGGCGCCTAGGTCGGCCAGGATTTGTGTACTCCAGGGGCCGGCCAGCACGCGGCTGAGGTCCAGCACGCGCACCCCAGCCAAGGCGCCGGCCAAGGCGCTGGGAAGGGGAGTGGCTGGGGCGTCGGTGGGCATGGGGGCGATCAAGTTTGGAACCAGGCTGCTAGGTCAGACACCGGTATCACTTCGGCGCCCGCCTTCAGAGGGTACGCCCGTGACACCGGGGCCACCACAGCGGCGCGGTCCAGTTGCAGGTCTTGGCAAGCTTGCCAAAAGCCTTTGGTGACGCTCGGCGCGCTCGAAAACTTCACCTCAAAGCCCCAGCGTCGCGTGCCTTGTTCCACCACCACATCCAGCTCGCTGCCGGCTGCTGTGCGGTAGTAGCCGAGGCGGGCGTCGGGAAGGGCTTGGCGGGCTGCGGCGGCGATCTGTTCGACAACGAAGCCCTCCCACGAGGCCCCCACGATGGGGTGGCCCTGCAGCGCGTCCAGGTTGTTGATGCCGAGCAGCGCGTGCACGAGGCCGCTGTCGCGCACGTACACCTTGGGCGACTTCACCAGCCGTTTACCGACATTCGGCAACACCGGCTCCAAGCGGCGCAGCATCAGCGCGTCCACCAGGGTGTCCAGGTAGCGCGCCACCGTGGTGTGCGCCAGTCCGCCCAGCGACTGCCCCAGCGCCGAGGCATTGAACGGCTGACCCTGCAGGTGCGCCTGCATGCGCCAAAAGCGGTGCAGGCTCTCAGCAGCCACGCGCACGCCCATTTGCGCCAAGTCCCGCAGCAAAAAGCTTTCAATGAAGTCGCGCCGCCAAGCGTAGGAGTCGGCTTCGTTCGCAGCCAACAGGCTCAAAGGAAAGCCGCCGCGCAGCCACAGGGTTTGCAGGCTGGCCAAGTCGGGCGGCTGCTCGGCTGCCAGAACGGGCGGCAGCTCTAGGTAGGAGACACGCCCTGCCAGGCTCTCCGACTGCTGCCGAAGCAATTCGCCCGAGGCCGAGCCCAGCAGCAGGAAGCGACTCGGGCGCC
>SXGS01003403.1_pt1 | contig 18470 bp, 9 predicted proteins | sample 3174681 | NCBI WGS metagenome assembly SXGS01 (sample SAMN11356861, study PRJNA531348) | freshwater metagenome | isolation source: freshwater sample F1-80 | place: China: Fuxian Lake, Yuxi | collected 2017-12-25 | reverse complement strand
TCCTCACCCTGCGCGGCCACAAGGAGAGCATCACTTCCGTCGCCTTCAGCCTCGACGGGAAACGCATCGTCTCCGGCAGCGCCGACGACACGATGAAGATCTGGGACTCTCACGCCGGAAAGGAAATCCGCACCCTCGATCCCGACAACGAATACGACATCACTTCCGTCGCCTATAGCCCCGACGGAAAACGCATCGTCTCGGGCGACGGTGAGAACAACGTAAAAATCTGGGATGCCAGCACCGGCAAAGAACTGACGACCCTAACGGATCACGAAGCGACGGTCACTTCCGTTGCCTTCAGCCCCGACGGCAAGCTCGTCGCGTCCAGCAGCATGGACGATACCATTCGCATCTGGGATGCCGATACTGGCAAGAACCTGTTGACCCTACGCGGCCACACCGACGACGTGACCGCGATCGCCTTCAGCCCAGACAGCAAACGCATCGCATCCGCAAGCGAAGACGGCACCGTCATCATCTGGAATGCCCATTCTGGCAAGGAGCTGGCTACCCTTCGCGGACATGCCGATCTCGTCATGTCGGTCGCCTTCAGCCCCGACGGCACGCGCATCGTCGCCGGCAGCAAAGGCATTCTCAAGGTTTGGGCAGCGGATAAGTAGTGTGTTTGCAGACCGGAACCTTTTCTGGCATTTGCTGTTCAATAATGGATTGGCACTGCATGCAATTTTCGGTATCATCCATGTAGCCATGCCAAATGGTCGCCTCGTAATGCGAGTCTTCGCCATCGAAAGTTTGAAACGCCTACCAAGAACTCCCCTCCCAATGGAGTCAGCGGATGCCTGCTGCTGGAAAACTGAGGCTGGTGAGTAGCCGCGTGATACTCCTCGCCGCCTTGCTGGTTGCCACCCAGAGCGTGCGCGCATCCGAGCCGACGTTTGAACGCGATGTGCTGCTATGGCGAAAAATTCAAAGCGACGAAATGCCGCAGATAGGTGCACCATCATGAACCGCACCACCATCTTGTTGGTTTTGTTTATCGCAGGCGAACGTGCCGGCGCCGGGGAAGGGAACCCGGCATTGCCGTTCGTGCGGAAGTACTGCGTTTCGTGCCATGACTCAACCAAAAAGAAAGGGGAAGTCGATCTGAGCCGATTCGCGACGGAGGAGTCGCTGGTAGGCTCGCGCAAATTGTGGTTGGCCGCGATTCGCCACGTCAAGAACGGGGAGATGCCGCCGCGCAGCGTCCCGCAACCGACACCGGACGAGCGCGAAGAGTTTGCCGACAGGATTCGCGGTGTTTTTCGCAAGGCGGACGTCGGTAAGCCGATCGATCCGGGGCGTATTCCGATTCGCCGTCTCAATCGCACCGAGTACAACAACACGATTCGCGATCTCTGTCTGATCGAATTCGAGCCTGCCGAAAACTTTCCACCCGACGACCCCAGCCATGGTTTTGACAACATTGCCGAAGCACTGACATTGTCCCCCCTGCTGATGGAACGCTACCTCGACGCTGCTGAAGCGATTGTGGCGCGGACCATCGTTACGGACAAACCCGTGTCGCCGACCGTACGTTTCGGTTTCGATCAGTTCATTAACAAGGGAACCAATCGGCCTTACCGCGTTTTTCTGTTCACTTCGGAACCGCTTGTCACGGAGTATCGTCTCGCGGCCGACGGCGACTACGTGCTGCGAGTCGAAGGTCGCCCGACCACCAAGGAAATTCCGCCGATCAAAATGGCCCTGCTTATCGACGGCAAGGAAGTAGAACGGCTCAGGTTCGCGATTCCCGCCAAAGGCAACACCACCAAGCTGGAGGTGCCGCTCGTATTAACCAAGGGCAAGCGGCGAGTCAGTCTGGCAATGCTCAATCCGGCGCGCGACACCGAGACGAAGAAGTCGTCGTTGCCCCATCGGGTCGATGGTCAGAACAAGGAGAACTACGCGGGACTGGAGTTGTACAAATTCGATCTCGTCGGCCCCACGACTCATCCGGCGGAAGGCCAACGTCGTATCCTGGCCTGCGATCCCAAAGCCAAATCCGACGAACAGGCCAAGGAAATCCTGGCACGATTCGTCAGCCGAGCATTTCGCCGGCCCGCTTCCACTGTGGAAACGGCTCGCTATGTGAAGCTTTACCAACGTTCGCGCCAGGCCGGTCAGGCCTTTGAGCAAGCGATAGGCACGGCGCTGCAAGCCATCCTGGTGTCGCCGAATTTCTTGTTTCGTTTCGAGCTGGACAATCGAACTTCACCAGCGGGACCACAGCCGATTTCCGAGCATCACTTGGCGAGTCGTCTGTCATATTTCCTGTGGAGCAGCATGCCCGATGACGAGTTGCTCGACCAGGCGGCCAAAGGAACGCTGGCGAAGAATCTCGACGCCCAGGTGGCCCGCATGTTGGCTGACGCGAAGTCGGACGCGTTCGTCGAAAACTTTGCGACGCAGTGGCTCGCCATCACGGGCATGGATCGAGTCAATCGCGGAGAACAGTTCGACATCCTGATGCGGCAAGCCATGACGCGCGAATCGATCCTGTTCTTCGACGCCGTGCTGCGCGAAAATCGCCCGATTACCGATTTTCTCGATGGCCAGTATACCTTCGTCAACGAGCGCCTCGCCCGCCATTACGGTTTGGGGAACTTCGCCAAGGACAAGCCGTCGGACGTGGTGATTCCGGCTTACGCCTACGTGAAGCTAAGCCTACCGCCGGACGGCCCGCGCGGCGGGATTCTGACGCACGCCAGCGTGTTGACCATGACGAGTTCGCCGGACCGTACCTCGCCGGTCAAACGCGGAATGTGGATTTTGGATAACATTCTCGCTTCACCGCCGCCACCGCCGCCCCCCAATGTGCCGCCGCTCGAAGAAGCCGGCGGCAAGATCAAGGACGGGCTGCCGTTGCGTACCCGCCTGGAATTGCACCGATCCAAGACCGAATGCGCCGCGTGCCACGCCAAGATCGATCCTCTGGGCTTCGCTCTGGAAAAGTTCGACATGCTCGGCAAGTTTCGCGATAAGGATGGCCGAAAGGCGATCGACGATCAAATCGAACTGCCGGATGGCCGAAAGTTCCAGGGAGGTGCAGGCCTGCGCAAGGTCCTTGTGGAAAAGAAGGACGCCTTCGCCCGCTGCCTGACCGAAAAAATGTTGATCTACGCGCTCGGCCGAGGTCTCGACGAAAATGATGTGCCGACAACCGATGCCATCGTTTTGACGCTCGCCAAAGACGGCTACCGTTTCCAAACTTTGATTCGTGAAGTGATCCGCAGCGCCCCGTTTCGTTATCAGCGTGGGGCTGGCAAGGAGAAAAAATGAACACGATTCACAATCGTCCGCTTTCACGTCGCACGGCCCTGCGCGGGCTGGGGGCGACAATCGCCTTGCCCTGGCTCGAGGCGATGGCGCCGCGCAGCCTGGCGTCGGGCAGCACCGTGAGGCACCCCGTGCGCATGGCGTTTTTGTATGTGCCCAATGGCGTGCAGATGAGCCAGTGGACGCCTCGCGCCGAGGGTGAACGCTTTGAACTGCCGCCGACACTGGCGCCGTTGGCGAATCTGCGCCACGACATCAACGTGCTGTCGGGCTTGGCCGCTCTGCAAGGCCGACCGTTTAGCGACGGCGGTAATCACGCCCCGGCCATGGGTGCGTTTCTCACGGGCGTGCATCCGCAAAAAATTCTGCGCTGCGGCATTTCCGCCGACCAACTCGCCGCCTCCCGCATCGGCCACCTGACGCGTCTGCCTTCGCTGGAGATGAGTTGCAATCGCAGCGGCCGACCCACTTGCGACGGCTATCCGTGCGTCGTTTCCAGCACGATGTCATGGCGTTCTCCCACCCAGCCGATTCCCGCGGAAGGCTCGCCGCGCGCCATTTTCGACCGCCTTTTCGCGTCACAAGCCAACGATCGTGAACGCAACGCCACGCGCCGTAGTATTCTCGACACCGTGCGGGACGAAGCCAGCGCTCTGCACAATCAAGTCAGTACAGAAGATCGGCATCGGGTCGATGAGTACCTCACGTCGATCCGCGACATCGAACAGCGCATCGCGAGGGTCGAGGCGCTGCCCGCCCCGCGCTTGCCCGCCGGCGCCGCTCGTCCCGAGGAACGTATTCCGGCGAGCCTGGCCGATTACGCTCGCCTGCTCGGCGACCTCATGGCGCTCGCCTTCCAAACGGACGTCACGCGTATCTGCTCCTTTGTCATCGATTCCGAAGGTAGCAATCGCTCATATCCGGAGATCGGTATCAATAGCGCCCACCACGACCTGTCGCACCACAACAACCGCGACGACATGGTGCGGAGCATCTTGCGGATTGAACACCACCACGTCACTCAGTTGGCCTACATCCTCCAGCGCCTCAAGGATATTCGTGAAGGCGAGGGAACGCTGCTCGACAACTGCATGATCGCTTACGGTTGCGCATTGGGCGACGGCAACCGGCACGACCATTTTGACTTGCCAATCATCCTGGCTGGCAAAGGCGGCGGCTCGATTCGCACGGGGCGTCACATTCGCTACCCGCAAAACACACCATTGACCAACCTCTGGCTCGCCATGCTCGACCGCGCCGGCGCCGCCACCCCACGCCTGGGCGACAGCACAGGGCTGTTGAATGGCCTGAGCTAATGAGCCGCATACAGTATGTCACCTGAAAGGAGCCAATGATGCGTTACGCAATGATCATTTGTTGTTTGCTTGCGTTCTCTCAAAGGGGGTTCACGCAAGAAAAGGCGCCGCTCAAAGTCGCCATGCTCATTCCGATCGAGCCGTGGGACCGGAAGGCCGGGCTGGAGGCGTGGCGGAAGTGGCTGGAAGACCGCTACCGCGTCGAAATCACCTGGATCGAGCCCGCCGTGCCGCAGCCAAACAAGGATACGCCGGAAGCGGAACGCAAAGCGTACTACGCCAAGCCCCCCGCGATACCCAATCTTCATAAGGCGCTCGATGCCGATGTGGTCTTCACGGCCTTGACGCATGTTTCGGTCAACGAGCAGCAGTCCGAATCGCTCTTGAAGTTACTGACCACGAAACCGGTGGTGGGCGGCCGGCGATCGCATCACGCGATGGGCCTGAAACTGCCCAAGGGCGTCACCGTGCCAGGGATCGAGAACGTGGGCAAGTACGGCGGGGCGATCTTCGGCGGCGAGTACGCCGGGCACCACGGCGGCACGCAGCAGATCAAGGAAGGTTCCACCGATCACCCGATCGTGAGAGGGCTGCCGGACCTGACGAAGTTTGCTCTCACCGACCGCGGCTACAAGCACAAGATCGTCGCCGACGACGTCACCGTTCTGATTGAGATGAAGGACTCGAAAGAACCGCAGACATGGTGCCGGGTCAACAAGAAGACAAAACAACGGACCGTCTACACGGTCCACGATCCTCGCGACATTGAGGCCCACGAGAGCGTTCGCGTCATGCTGACACGGGCGTTGTTCTGGGCCGCCGAGAAGAACGAAGCTGATTACAAGAAGTGATATGGAATCCGAAAGTGCTGAGGTGATCTAACTCTCCTTCCAGTACGTCCCAACAGTCGTGTCAAAGACCAGGCATCGCCACATTTGGAGAAAACCGTCATGAAGCCGTTTCGTTGCATGCTGGGTCTGGTGCTCGGGGCACTTTGCCTTGGCCCAGTCCTTGCGGGAGGAGACAACACGCCGCCTGCCGGATTCAAGGCCCTGTTCAACGGCAAGGATCTGACCGGCTGGAAGGGCAAGCAACCCAACTGGAAAGTCGTCGATGGGGTCATCGTCTACGACGGCAAGGCAGGCGATCTCGCCACCGATCGGAAGGATTTCAAGAACTTCATCCTGCACGTCGATTGGAAGATCGAAAAAGGCGGCGACAGCGGCATTTTTCCGCGCGGCCAGGCCCAGGTCCAGATCTGGGACAATAAGGAAGGTTCCGGCGGCCTGTGGAACCACGGTGTCAAGGCCCTCAAAAATGCCGACAAGAAGATCGGCGAATGGAACCACTTCGAGATCACCGTGGAAAAACAGTACATCACCGTGAAACTCAATGGCGAAACGGTCGTGGAGAAGACCGACAAAATGTTCGCCAAAAGCAAGAAGGCGGAAGGGCCAATCGTGCTGCAGCACCACGGCAATCCGCTCTGGTTCAAGAACATCTACATCAAAGAGCTTCCCGAGTGACACGGCGAGGCGAGCCGGGGCCATCATGAGATCGGATTTGACCGGCACAGAGTCAGTCGGACTAACGCTGTTTGTGTCGGCGACCACGCCGCTCCAAGCACCGTTCGGCCGGGCGGACGAATCAGCGAATTGCGTTGGCTCGGCGCGAGATCTAGACTTCTCCCTCCCGAAGGAAATGACAATGAACCTCCGGTTTCTCTCGGTCTCGGCAATGACAATGGCCGCTCTTATCTGTCCCAACGTTGGGGCCGGCTCGCCCCCATTTTCAAAGGATGCCCAGGGCGACTGGTACGTCCTGGCGGCTCACCAAAACAACAAGAACATCGCAGCCGACAAAGGCACCGGCTCCAAGGTCACCGTCTCGGTCGACCGCATCATCTGGCACAACGCGGAAAAACCGGACGCACCGCTCCTGGATGCGACGTGTTACCGAGCGAAGGCTGTTGACACGCCTAAGGCGAAGGCGGACCCCAATGAACTCACAACCGCAGTGCGCGGCAGTCTCTGTCCCAAGCAGGATGTCAAGCTTGCCGCCCGCTGGCGCATCACCGACAACGACGTTCTGCTGCTGCTGGTCGAGGTCGCTAAATACAAGGGCAACCGCAACGGCACCTACAGCGGAGCCGCGCCGGCCGATGTGCTGCTCATTTGCCAGCGGAAACCGGTCTCCGCGGCGACGAAACCGGACCCGGCGGCTGACGCAAAACGGTTCATCGGAACCTGGGCCGTGCTCGGGGAACTCGACGACGCCAATTGCGCCCGTACCCGTCCCCAGGGAAATGTCTTGTTCACCGCGAACGAGTTTTTCAAACGCCAATTGTTCAACGCCAAGATCAAGCCGGGGCAGGAAGCGACCTGGAAGTTGCTGCCGCCGCAAGGCAGGCGCGGCCGCATCGACCTCGATTTCAAGTATGGCATCGAACTGAACAACGGACGATCGCCGAGCTTGTACACGTTTTTCGGCGATGACCTCCTGATGGTTGTCTATCTCGAAGGAGGCTGGGCGAAAGACGCGGTGGAGAATCAGGCCCTGCGTCAGCCGCCGCGCCAGTTCGGCTCCGACGGCAGCGCGAACATGTTGATTCTACGGCGGATGCCGGCCCCCTCGCCGTGAATGGGCGTGTCCGCGTAACGCGCTGTTTATGGGATCGTGTTCATGTGTTACATCCTGCGAATCCTCATCCTCATTCTGTTCGTCGATGTCATCACGGCTCAACCGAATGACAAACCGCGCGCCCCTATGCCGCGTGGTGTTTATCGCGCCCGCGAGGTGCCGGATAGTCCGCTGCTTCTCGCTTCGGGAATGGCCTGGAGCGACATGGGGTTGATCATCGCGGAACGTAAGGAAAAGCGACTCGTCGTGCTTCGGTCGTCCGGCAAGTTCGAAACGCTGCGCAAGATGACGCAACCGTTCGGCGTCGCATTCGATCCCAAGGGCAAGGTGCTCGTCTCCGAAAAGATCGACGTCCATCACATCGTCCGAATTCAGGACGACGACAAACTCGACGTGCTGGTCGGGGCAGGCGAGGCGGGCACACCCCATGCCCTGGCGGTGCACAAGAACGGCACGATCTACTGGTCCGGATTTCCTGACGGCGGCACCCGCTCGCGCACGCCGGACGGCAAGGTGACCGTGCACCAACCACGCATCGGGCATACATTCGGCATCGCCCTGTCGCCGAAGCAGGATTGGCTCTACGTTACTTCAAAGCTCCCCGATAAGGATCGCCGGGCGGTGTGGCGTTTTCCCGTTGCCGTCGATGGAACGCTCGGCAAGGGGCAGCCCTTCTTCGCGACGAAGGACTTGAAGCCGATGTTCAAGGATCTGCCGGCTCCAAAAGACGGCGACCCCTCGCTGGTCGGCTGGATTGGCCGCGTGCAAGGTCTTGCCATCGATAGCAACGGGTATTTCTACATCGGCGGCGCCGAGTCACACACCTCCGGAGCGGCCGTCGCGGTGATCAGCCCGGACGGCAAAGAAGTCGCCGCCATGATCCTGGACGTGCCGCGCAACATCGCGAGCCTGGCGCTGTCGGGCGACGGCCGCACGCTTTACATCGCTGGCGCTGGAGAGTATCGTTTGCATCAGGTGCGTTTCGATTAGACCACTGGGAGAAATTGTCATGACGAGAATCACACTTGTGGTCATCTCGCTGATTTGGCTCGGCTGGGCGGGCGGGACGGCGAACGCACAGCCGCCTGGGAAGCCGGAGGTTCATCGGCCAGGTCCGGGTGAGTATCAGCATCTCTGGCTAACGTTTGACGGCGGCGAGCCAGCGCGTGCCTTCGTCGGCATGCGCGGCGGCAAGTCCACGGTCGCCTGGTTTGTCGGCGACGACGTTCCGGGCGGCGTGAACAAGACGGGAACATACCGCATGGTGATCGACAAACACAGCCTCGCCGTCACAGGCGATTCGCTCTCGGGGACCATCGAACTGCGGCAGGTCAGCATCTGGGCGCCGATGCAACTTCTGGCGCAGGTCACCATGACCATCGACGCCAAGAAGTCGAAGGATGGTTTCGCCGGCACCTGGACGAGCGAAATCGCCGGCGGCAAGAAGACCAGCGGCTCAGTCCGCGGAATGCTCATCGATGAGAAAGCGCTTCGGGCCGCGCAGCCGTTCGCGCCCGGCGTCGATTGGCCGAGCTATCACGGCCCGCACCTGGCCAATCGCGCAGCCGACAGCACCGTTTCGCTCATCGACGATCTCACCAAGGCCCGGCCCGTCTGGCGTGCCGAGATGCCCACGCGCTCGGGTTGGGGCACCGGCGTCGACAGTCGCTACACCTGGCGGGCGCCCTATGGGACCGTCTGCGGCGGTTCGGGCACTCCGGTCGTTGCGGACGGCAGGGTCTACCTTTTTCATTACGTCCCGTCCGGCGAACCCGACGCCAAGCTGCTAGAAAAGGTGCTGGCGGATTTCGAGAAACAAGCCAAACGCAAGCCGACCGCTATCGAGCGCGAAGCACTGGTCGATATCTGCCGTCCCTTCTCGGACACCATCGTCACATGCCTCGATTCCCAAACCGGGGCGGTTCTCTGGAGCGTTCGCTTCCCCTTTCTCTCGGGCAATTATCAAACGCACAAATGGCGCGGGCTCAATCCGACGGCGTCCGTCATCCACGGCGTGTTGATCGCCAACGACTACGCCAACAACTGGGTGGCCCTGGATGCGATCAAGGGCGATGTGCTCTGGACCATCCGGCGCAGCCAGAAAGTCCAGGGTAATCAGGCGGCCTTGGGCGCGGTTCAGGCGGGTTCGCTGGCGATCCTGCCATCGGTCGGCGGTGAGCCGGCAAAAGCCGTCGACCCCAAGACGGGCAAGATCGTGTGGCAACAACCCGGCGGCCGACAAGCGTTCGTCTGGGGCAAGGCCGGGGCCGTGCGCGTGCTCTTCCTCGGCGACAAGGCGCCAACCTGCTTCGACGCCGCCAACGGCAAGCTCCTCTGGACGATGGAAGAGAAACTCGTCGGCGCCTCCGGTTCCGCGGCACTGATTCACGGCGACATCCTTATCGCCCACATCGTGCCCGATCCAAAGAAGCAGGGCGGGCACTTCCAGGGCTACAAGCTCAGCGATGCCGGCGCCAACAGGATTTGGCAAGACGACTTCCTCGCCTACGACGAGAACCTCACGGTCTCTCTTGGGCACGGCAAAGCTTACCTCGTCGGTCGGAACGAGATTCGCTCGCTCGACATCGCCACCGGCAAACTGCTCGGCAAACAGGTCTTCGACGAAAAGGCCGACCCCATCGGCAGCAACCAATGGCTCGCCGTTGTCGGTGCTCGCTTGCTCCTTTCGCCCGAGGGCCAGCACGGCAGCCAGCGCTTGCAATGGATCGACGCCAACATCCTCAAACCGCTCGGCCCGAGGTGGTCGCCACCCAACAACTCGACGACCGCCTACGCCGTGCATTCGCTGGGCTTTCCCGTCGTCGATGGCCGTCTGTTCGTGCGCGGCATGGATGGCATCTACTGTTATGATCTGCGAAAAGAGAAATAGGCCTCGCAATGGTTAGGTAACGCGAACCGTAACGCGAACCCCAGCGTGAGAATTCGCCACATGCTTACTTGTCCTTCTTCTCGGGAACGGGATGAACAGTAGGAGCATCAGGGCAAGTCGCGTCTTCGACATAGGGTGTCCTTTCGGGTGCTTTGGCTTCGGTCCCTCTTCCAACACGCCGGTCAATAGTTTTTTTCCAACAACGATGTTCCCATCAATAATATTGACGGGGACCGCAGTTGTTGATCATCGGCCGTCATGGCGTGTCTTTCTCGCGGCGACTCTTTCAAGGACTTCATCGTGAAACACAGTGCAGCCGTCGTTGCCCTTCTCGCCATCGTCGGCTCCGCCACCGCAACCGACAAGCCGGTGAAGGTGTTCATCCTCGCCGGCCAGTCGAACATGGAGGGGCACGGGTACATCGCCGCCGACCCGAAACGCAACGGCGGCAAAGGCAGCCTCGAATATCTGACCAAAGACAAAGCCACGGCCGACAAGTTCAAGCACTTGCTCGGCAAGGACGGCAAGTGGGTCGTCCGCGACGACGTGTGGGTTCACTACCTCGACCGCAAGGGCAAGCTGACGGCTGGCTTCGGGGTGAAAGAGGATCGCATCGGGCCGGAACTCGGCTTCGGCTTCGTGATCGGGGATGCTTACGACGAACCGGTGCTGCTCATCAAGTTGGCGTGGGGCGGGAAGAGTCTGGCGAAAGACTTCCGACCGCCGAGCGCGGGCGGCGAGGTCGGGCCGTACTACAAGGAGGTCATCAACCGCACGAAGGCCGTGTTGAAGGACCTGAAGATGGAGTTCCCGGAGCTCGGGGACCGCGGCTACGAGCTTGCCGGGTTCGGCTGGCACCAGGGCTGGAACGACCGCATCAACCAGGCGTTCAACGACGAGTACGAGAAGAACATGGCCCACTTCATCCGCGATGTCCGCAAGGACCTCGGAGTGAAACATCTGCCGTTCGTGATCGCCGAGTCGGGCATGACCGGCCCGAACGAGAATCACCCGCGGGCGCTCTCGCTGATGAAAGCCCAGGCGGCCGTGGCGGAGTACAAGGAGTTCAAGGGCAACGTCGCGTTCGTCGGCACCAAGGCGTTCTGGCGCGAGAAAGAGGTGTCGCCGACCGGGCAGGGCTACCACTGGAACAGCAACGCCGAGACATATTACCTGATTGGCGAGGCGATGGGCCATGCGATGAAGAAGTTGCGCGCGACGAAGCCAAACTTCAACCCGGATCAAAGCAAACTCCCCGTTCCAGCGCCGAAAGGGGCGACGGTGCTCCTCGACGAGAAGGGGAACCATTCGTTCTTGAGCATGGCCGGCGAGAAGATCAACTGGCCGGTCGAGGACGGCGTCATTGTCTCGACGTCCAACAAGAAGAACCAGAACCACATCGTCTCCAAACTGCACTTCAAGGACGCCGACATCCACGTCGAGTTCCTGTTGCCGGAGAAGGGGTCGGGCAACAGCGGGGTTTACATTCACGGGAACTACGAGGTCCAGATTCTGAATTCGTTCGGCAAGCAGAAGGTCACGCAGGAAGACGCCGGCGCGCTGTACGGGTTCGCGCCGCCGCTTGAAAATGCCTGCCGAATGCCGGGCGAATGGCAAGTGTTCGACATTCGCTACCGGGCTCCGCGTCGCGATGAATCGGGGAAGATTGTCGAGAACGGGACCGTCACGGTGTGGTTCAACGGGAAGAAGGTTCAGGACGGCACTCCGTTCGGCGAACCGAAATCGGTGTACCACCCGTTCCGCTACGGCACGACCCCGTACCTGGAACAGATCCGAGATCGGCAGAAGAAGACGATGACCGGTCCGGTGTTCCTTCAGGATCACGGCAATGCCGTGAGGTTCCGAAACGTGTGGGTTCTCCCGGCGGTCGAAAACGCGTTCACGTACGCCCCGGAAGGGAAATGAATACCGTTCACTCCCCTCACCCGGTACTCCGGGAGAGGGGTTGGGGGTGAGGGCAGCACAGGCAGCACCTGAATGTGCGGCCCTCACCCACCGCCCCTCTCCCGGAGTACCGAGAGAGGGGGGTGAACCCGCACCGACGATTGTCAGCACCCGGAGGAAGGCGTGAAACGAGTCCGCACTCAGTTAGCTTGGGCACTGGTCATCATCACGGCATGCCTCGTCGCGTGCGGGACACTGCGTGCCGATGACTCGCTCCTGACCGTCGGCCGTCTGTTCGGGACGAGGGAGTTCGACACCGATTCACTCCCGGCACGGCGCTGGAGTAAACGGACATCAACCTACCTCACCCTGGAGAAACCCAGCGCCGGCAGCGGGAGTGAGGTGGTCCGCACCGATCCCGCAACGGGGAAGAAAGAAGTCGTCGTGCCCGCGACGGCGTTCGTGCCGAGCGGGGCGAAGGGACCTCTCGCAGTCGAGGCGTTCGAGTTCTCCGCCGACGAGTCGCGGCTACTCATCTACACGAACAGCCAGCGAGTCTGGCGGCGGAACACCCGCGGCGACTACTGGGTGCTCGACGTGATGACGCGCAAGCTCCGCAAACTCGGCGGAGACGCCGCCCCGTCGTCGCTAATGTTCGCCACCCTGTCGCCGGACGGCACACGCGTGGCGTTCGTCAGTGCGAACAACCTGTACGTTCAGAACCTGGATGACCTGAAAATCACTCCCTTGACTACCGATGGCTCAAAGACGCTCATCAATGGCACGTCCGACTGGGTGAATGAAGAGGAACTGGACCTGCGCAATTGCTTCCGCTGGAGCCCGGATGGCCGACGCATCCTCTTCTGGCAATTCGACACCACCGGGGTTGCGGAGTTCCACCTCATCGACAACGTCGTCAGCAAGACGCCGCGGATCACCACGTTCGCCTACCCGACGGTGGGCGAGAAGAACTCGGCTACTCGGTTGGGCGTGATCCCGGCGGGCGGCGGCAAGACGCAATGGCTCGACCTCCCTGGGAACCCGCGGGAGCATTATCTGCCCCACGCCGATTGGACGCCCGACGGCTCGCAAATACTCGTGCAGCAGTTCAACCGCCTGCAAACGCAACTGCGGGTGTGGCGGGCCGATCCCGGCACCGGCCAAGCGAAGCCCGTGTTCACCGAGAAGGATGCCGCGTGGCTGGAGAACGAGAATCCGTGGCGCTGGCTGGACGGCGGCAAGAGCTTCCTCTGGCTCAGCGAACGCTCCGGATGGCGTCACGCCTACCGCGCTCGCGTCGACGGCGCGCCGCTGGAGCCGATCACGAAAGGCGACTTCGACATCATCGGCGTCGAAGCAGTGGACACGGCGGGCGGGTGGTTGTACTACGCGGCCTCGCCGACGGACGCGACCCGGCGCTACCTGTTCCGGGTGAAACTCGACGGCACCAAGACCGAGCAACTTTCCCCTGCAAAACAGACGGGCTGGCACACCTACGACGTTTCCCCCGACGCGAAGTGGGCCTTTCACACGTGGTCGAACTTCACCACGCCGCCGGTTGTGGAACTGGTAAGTGCGGGCGATCACAGCGTCGTGCGCACGTTGACCGACAACGCGAAATTGCGCGAGAAACTGGCCGCCCTGAAACGACCGGAGATCGAGTTCATGCGCGTCCCGATCGGCAACGGCGTCACGCTGGACGGGTGGAGCATGAAGCCCGCGAACATCGATCCAACCGCGAAACTGCCGCTGCTCATGTACGTCTACGGCGAGCCGCACGGCCAGACGGTGCGCGACGCCTGGCCCGGCCCCCGCGGGCTGTGGCACTGGATGCTCGCCCAGCAGGGGTTCGTCATGGCCAGCGTGGACAACCGCGGGACCAACGTGCCGCGCGGCCGCGCGTGGCGGAAGTCCGTTCACCGCAAGATCGGCATTCTCGCCCCGACCGAGCAAGCCGCGGCCGTCCGGGTGTTGCTCCAACGCTGGCCGTTTGTCGATCCCGGCCGGGTCGGCTCCTGGGGTTGGAGCGGCGGCGGCAGCATGAGCCTGAACGCCCTCTTTCGGCACCCGGACCTGTACCGCACCGGCATCGCCGTCGCTCCCGTGGCGGATCAACGGCTGTACGACACGATCTACCAGGAACGCTATATGGGCCTGCCGGCGGACAACGAGGCCGGGTATCGCGACGGTTCGCCGATCACCCACGCCGGCAAGCTGCGGGGCAACCTGCTGCTCATCCACGGCACCGGCGACGACAACTGCCACTACAAAGGCACCGAGCGCTTGATGGATGAGCTGATCGCCAAGGGGAAGCGGTTCAGCGTGCTGCCGTACCCGAACCGGACCCACGCCATCCGCGAAGGGCGGAACACGGACCAGCACCTGATGGAGACGATGACGCGCTTCCTCCGCGACAACCTGCAATCCCGGCACGCACCCGCACAGGACTCCGTCTACGAGACACGAATTCTCCGTGGATGGACGGTGCACATCAACCGCGAACTGCTCGCCTCGGACGTGCGACAAACCGCGAAGGTTCTCGAGTTGCTCGATCGGCAGCTCAAGGAAATTACGGAAGTCGTGCCGAAGGAAGCCGTGAAGAAGCTCCAGCGGGTGCCGCTCTACTTCAACCCGGAATATCCCGGCGTGCGCCCCATCGCCGAGTACCACCCGGGAGCCGGCTGGCTTCGCGCGCATGGCCGCGACCCGGCGATGGCGAAGGCGGTCGAGTTCACCAATGTCCGCATCTTTGAAGCCGAAGTAAACCGCATGCCGAATTTTGTGCTGCACGAACTCGCTCACGCCTACCACGACCGCGAGCTGCCGGAGGGGTTCGGTAACCCGCAAATCGCCGCCGCCTACGCGCGGGCCAAGGATTCGGGCAAGTACGACAAGGTCGAGCGCCACTTCGGCAACGGCAAACCCAACACCCGCGAGAAGGCGTACGCGCTGACGAACCCGATGGAATACTTCGCCGAAACGACCGAAGCATACTTCGGCCGGAATGACTTTTTCCCCTTCACCCGCGACGAACTGAAGAAACACGACCCGGAGATGTTCGAGTTGCTCGGCAAACTCTGGCAGGTCACCGCCAAAACCGTATCCTTGGCAAGCCCGCCGACGCTGACGGAACAACTGTTGAAGGAATCGCCGGCGAAGCTGGCTCAGGCCGCCCGTGAGCGCGGCGACGCTGGCCGGGGGGCGGTGCTTTTCTTCCAGCCGTTCCTGGCGTGTGCGAGGTGCCACAACGCCGAGGCCGGTACGCAACTCGGCCCGGACTTGGCCCAGGCCGGCAAGGAGGCGACGGCCGAGTACCTGATCGAATCGGTGCTGAACCCGTCCAAAGTTATCAAGAAGGGGTACGAGCCGCTCACAGTGAGCACCAGAGACGGTAGGATCTTCTCCGGGCTGCTGGCGGAGACGAAGAATGGTGCGCTCACGCTCATTGACCCGGCGGGTGGGAAGCGGGTGACGATACCGACCGCAAACATCGAGGAGCGAATCGTCGGGAAGCAGTCGCTCATGCCCGACGGGCTGGTGAACTCGCTTTCAGATCGCCAACAGTTTCTCGACTTGGCGAAGTACCTGATCGAGATTGCCGAGGGCGGGCCAAGCCGAGCGAAGGAGTTGCGGCCAGCGTTCACGGCACTCGTGATCCCCGAGTACGAGAAGAACATCGACCACGCCGGGCTAATCCGCGGGCTGGACGACAAGGCGTTCAAGCGCGGCGCGGCGATCTACGCCCGCGTGTGCGCCAACTGCCACGGCACCAAGGACCAGCCCGGTTCGCTCCCCAACTCGCCGAGGTTCGCCGCCCACAGTTTCAAGAACGGCAGCGACCCGCACAGCCTGTATCGCACGCTCACGCACGGCTACAACCTGATGGCCCCGCAGACGTGGATGGTGCCGCGGCAGAAGTACGACGTCATCCACTACCTGCGTGAAGCCTACTTGAAGCCGCACAACCCGAAGCAGTACACCCAAGCCGACGACGCGTACTTCGCCCAGCTCCCTGCGGGCACGAAGGGCGAGTTCGGCCCGGCTCCGGCGAGCGTTGAATCGTGGATGGCGATGGACTACGGGCCGAGCCTGACGAACACCTACGAGGTGGGCGGGCCGGGGCCGAATTTTGCGTACAAGGGCATCGCCGTTCGACTGGACGCCGGGGCAGGAGGTGTCTCGCGTGGGAAGAGCTGGGCACTGTTCGACCACGACACGATGCGGTACGCTGCCGGCTGGGCCGGCGACGGGTTTATTGACTGGAAGGGCATCCACTTCAACGGCCAGCATCAGGTTCACCCGAAGCTGATCGGCGAGCGGCACGTGGAGAACCCGGTCGGGCCGGGCTGGGCCGACCCGGAGACGGGCAGCTTCAAGGACCCCCGCTTCCTCGGCCGCGACAAGCGCCCGTACGGCCCGCTGCCGCGGAAGTGGGCACGCTTCCAGGGCACCTACGCTTACGGCGATCAGACGCTGATCGCATACACGGTCGGCGATGCAAACATCCTTGAAGTGGAAGGGGCCGAAGCCGATGGCCAGAAGGGAACCGTGTTCACCCGCACGCTGGAGGTGGCGAAGTCATCCCGCGATCTGCACGCCCGCATCGCTCCGGACGGCGTTGCAGTCGCGGTGATTGGTGACAGCAAAGTGTCACTGGCGAAGCAGGACGGGTTCCACGTGCTGAAAATCCCGGCCACTGCCACGCCGACACTGGTGAAGGTGCTGATGTCGAAGGGGGCAACCGACCTTGCCGGTTTCGCCAAGATCACTCCCGCCCCGCGGCCGCTCAAGCCGCTCACCGAGGGCGGGCCGAAGCGCTGGCCGGAGGTGCTGAAAACCACCGCCATCATCGGCAAGAACGACGGCCCGTTCGCGGTAGACACGTTCGGCATACCCGACCGCAACCCGTGGAACGCCCTGCTGCGGCTCACGGGGTTCGACTTCTTCGCGGACGGCAAGCGGATGGCCGTCTGTACCTGGGACGGCGACGTGTGGACGGTGAGCGGGATCGACCAACCCGAAGCCGGACTGACGTGGCAGCGGATCGCGTCCGGGCTGTTCCAGCCGCTCGGACTGAAGATCCGCGCCGGGGCGGTCTTTGTCTGCTGCCGCGACCAGATCGTGAAGCTGCACGACCTGAATGGCGACGGCGAGACCGACTTCTACGAGTGCTTCAACAACGACCACCAGGTGACGGAGCACTTCCACGAGTTCGCGATGGGCCTCCAGACCGACGCGGAGGGGAACTTCTACTACGCCAGGAGCGGCCGGCACGCCCTGCCCGCGCTGGTGCCGCACCACGGCACGCTGCTCAAGGTGAGCAAGGACGGAACGAAGACCGAGGTCCTCGCCACCGGTTTCCGGGCCGCGAACGGCGTCTGCCTGAATCCCGACGGCACGTTCTTCGTGACCGATCAGGAGGGCTTCTGGACGCCGAAGAACCGCATCAATCTCGTCGAGAAGGGCGGGTTCTACGGCAACATGTGGGGCTACACCGACATCACCGACACGGCGGACGCGGCGATGAAGCAACCGCTGTGCTGGATCACCAACGCCTTCGATCGCTCGCCCGCGGAGTTGGTGTGGGTGCCCGCGAAGACGTGGGGGCCGCTCGCCGGCTCGCTGCTGAACACGTCGTACGGCATGGGCAAGATTTACGTCGTCCCGCACGAGACGGTAAACAGCCAGGCGCAGGGCGGCCTGTGTGCGCTGCCGTTGCCGACGTTCCCCACCGGCGTGATGCGGCCGCGCTTCCATCCGACCGACGGCAACCTGTACGTGTGCGGCATGTACGCCTGGGCCGGAAACCAGACCGCCCCAGGCGGGTTCTACCGCGTCCGCTACACCGGCCAACCCGCGGACTTGCCGGTCGGGTTGAAAGCGAAAACAGGTGCAATCGAACTCACGTTCACGGATGCCCTCGACCCGAAGACGGTGGACGCCAAGAGCTTCGACGTGAAGGTGTGGGGACTCAAGCGTAGCCAGAAATACGGCTCCAAGCACATCGACGAGAAGCCGCTGACCGTGGCGAAAGCCGTCGTCTCACGGGACGGCAAGACGGTGCGCCTCGACTTGCCCGACCTCGCCCCGACCTGGTGCATGGAGATCAGGTACCTGCTGAACGGCGCTGACGGCCGCGTCGTTGCTGGCGTCATCCACAATACGGTGCATGCCCTTGGGAAGTGAGCACTTGCCAGTCGACGGGGCATCGAAATACGAAATCCCCCATTCGACATCGGTACCGGCGGGAATCTGAATCTGAACCTGCCGTTTTCTTGTCTTTCTTCTTTCGTAACTCTTTAGTTCTACTGTATCGGTTTACTCGGTTCACTGAACTCGTTTTGGTGCCAAGCGGTTGCGCGATTTCCAATGATAGAACCGCGCCTGTTCGCTGCGCTGGGTGCGACGCGTCATGGTGCGGCGAATCCGTGCGGGTTTGT
>SXGS01260548.1_pt1 | contig 18478 bp, 16 predicted proteins | sample 3174681 | NCBI WGS metagenome assembly SXGS01 (sample SAMN11356861, study PRJNA531348) | freshwater metagenome | isolation source: freshwater sample F1-80 | place: China: Fuxian Lake, Yuxi | collected 2017-12-25 | reverse complement strand
GCCACCTGCCCCACCTACCTGCTCACCGGCAACGAGTTGGAGGGACCGCGGGGCCGGATCTACCTGATCAAGAATATGCTCGAAGGGGGCATCACCCCCAGCCAACAGACCCTCGACCACCTGGATAATTGCCTGGGCTGCCTGGCCTGTGAGACCACCTGCCCCAGCGGCGTGGTTTACTCACGCCTGCTAGAGGAAGCCCGGCCCCGCCTGGAGCAAGGAGTGGACCGCCCCCTGGCCGTCCGCCTGCTGCGCGCCCTGCTGGTCCGGCTGCTGCCCTACCCGGGCCCTTTCCGCCTGAGCCTGCGCCTGGCCGGCCTGGGTCGTCTGGCCCGGCCCTTGATGCCGGTCGCCTGGCGTCATCTGCTGGAAATGGCCCCTACCCACCTGCCCGCCCCCGCCCGCCTGGCCACCCCCGGCATCCACCCTGCCCAGGGCCAGCGCCGCGCCCGGGTGCTGCTCTTGACCGGCTGCGCCCAGCAAGTGCTGGGGCCGCAGATCAACGACGCAGCCCTGCGGCTGCTCACCCGACTGGGCGCCGAGGTGGTGATCCCCGCCGACACGGGTTGCTGCGGCGCCCTCACCTTTCACATGGGGGAACGAACGCAGAGCCTGGCGATGATGCGCAACACCGTGGAGGGCTGGCACCGCGAATTGGGGCGCGCCCCCCTCGACGCCATCGTGTTGAGCACCTCGGGCTGCGCCACCGCGATCAAGGGATACGACCACCTCTTCCGCCACGACCCAGTCCTGGGTCCCAAGGCCGCCGCAGTGGTGCCCCTGGTCAGGGATATCAGCGAGGTGATCGCTCAGTTGGGGTTGGGGGAGTTGAGCGGGGTGCCGCGACTGCGGGTGGCCTACCACGACGCCTGCTCCCTGCAGCACGGCCAGAAAATCAAGGCTCCACCCCGTCAGCTCCTGCAGGAGGCCGGCTTTGAGGTCCTGGAAATCCCCGAGGCGCATCTGTGCTGCGGCAGCGCCGGCACCTACAACCTGCTGGAACCAGAATTCGCCCAGCCCCTGCTGGAACGCAAAGCCGGCCACATCGCCCAACTGCGGCCCCAGGCCGTGGCTGCCGGCAATATCGGCTGCATCGAGCAACTGGCCCGTGGAGTGGCAATGCCGGTGGTACACACCGTGGAGTTGCTCGACTGGGCCACCGGCGGTCCCAGGCCCGCGGCATTGGCAAAGCTCAACCCTTGAAGTAAAGCCCCAGCACTGCCAGCATCAGCTAGACCCAGGTGCGCCGGACAACTGCCGGGCAGCATCCCTTCACACCCCCCGCACCACCCTGAACCACGCCTCTCGCGCCCGCTGCAGATCCTCCCAATCCCTTTCCATCCGCCCCCGGTACTGCCACAGTTCTTCCCCTCCCAGCGCAAAACCCTCCCAGCCCAGCCCCCGCGCCAGCACCGGTCCTAGTTCGTCCAGCTCCTCCTGCATCCGCTCCAGCCGCTGCTCCCGCTCCCCGGCCTCGGCCACCGTCAGCCGCAGGAGGAGGGGGGCATAGCGCAGCCAGCCGATGAAGACCCGGCCGAAGCGTTCCAGCGCCTCCGGGCAGACCGCCGTCGGCTCCAGTCGGGCCGGATACCTGCCCCGCACCAAACCCAAATGGCGCTGAAAGGGATCGTGGAAGATACAGGCCCCCACCTGGTGGCAGGCCACCCCTCCCAACTGCGCGCCCAGGAGCGCGTCCTCGCCCCGGGCCCCGGGTGGGTTGAAATAGGGCGGGATCAACCCCTGGCGCACCGCCCCCAGATCAAAGGCAATATTGCCTCCGGCCATCCGCACCACCCCCCGCTCGATGGGGAGCGGCCGAGGCAGGCAGCGCAGTTCCTCGCGGTTTCCGCACCGGGTCAGATCGCCCGGCAGCACAAAGGTGTGCTCACCGATGAACTCGCTGCCCAACCCCAGGGCCGCTCCCAGCCGCCGCCGCACGGCCTCGCTCAGATACTGGTCGAGATCCGCAGGCACGGGCGAGGTGAACCCCGTTTCCACCCCATGGGTGATCGCCGCTGCGCGCAGGCCGCGCAGGTGGGGCCCGAGCAGGTCCCCTTCCTCCCATTCGAGCCGGCCACCCTCGTCTGGGAAAGGCGCGGCGAAATACTCGTCGTCATCCAGAAAAAGCAGGTAGTCGGCCCCGGCCAGGAGTGCGTGGACCAGCGCCAGGTTTTTCTGCGAGCAGTACCCCCTGGGCCTGAAAAGCGCCGCGAACCCCGCCTCGCCCAAACCAAAGCTGCGCCGCAGCCAGGCCAGTTGCTCCCAGGCCCCAGGCCCCAGGTACGAAACGGCCCTGAACCCCCGTTCCACCTCGCTGGCCAGCGAAAAATCCAGGGCACTCAGGCCCTGGAAGGCGGGATCGTAGACGATGCTCAGCTGCAAGTCGCAGATCTCCTGCAGCCCCCAGCGCTCGAGATTGCGGGCCAACATGCCGGCCACCAGCGGCAGGGTGCGGCGGCCCGTGCAGAAGGCGATATGCACCTGCCTCTTCATCTGCCTTCTATCCTCTCACCCAGCCGCCCGAGCAGCAACTCCTCCCATTCGGCCAGGGCCTCCAGCCGGCAGCTCAGCCGCCGCACCAGGTCTGCTCCAGGGCGGCGACGTCCCTTGAGCGCCAGGTTGCGGGCCACCATCCACTCCTGGGCCAAGGCCTCCACCTCCGCCCCCAGCGGCCCCAATTCGGGCAGGCCCAGGCTTGCCCCGGCATGGGCCAGGAAACGGGCGTGCTGGCGCCGGGCCAGCCCCACCCATTTGAGCTGCGCCAACTGGGCCAGCAAAGCCGCCTGCAATCCCCCTTGCCAGCCCGCTGCCTCCTCGATCCAGCCAGCCAGATGCCGCAGCGCAGGGACCCCCCAACCCGCTCTCTCGCCCAACATCCCCGCGATGTTCTGGCGCAGACAGCACAGTATATCCTGCGGAGGGCGCGGGGCCATTGGGCCGGGCGCCTGCAGGCTGCACCAGACAAAAGGCGACCCGCCCAGGGCAAGGGCCTGCCAGGCCTGGGCAAACACCGCCAGCGGGATACTGCCCTCAAATGCAGTATAGGGCGAGGGGTCGACCAGGGACACCTGGTCTGCCCCGTACCCGTTGATCACCACCGTGTGCGGCGTGTGCAGGGGCCGGCCCGGATAATAGCAGGCGCGCAAGGGGCAGGTGTCCACCAACGCCAGAAGGGGCCGGCCCAGGTCCAGTTCGGCGCAGAGTTGGGTCCACCCCGAAGCAAAATCCATCTCCTGGTGCCGCTGCAACTCCACCCCAAAGCGGGCCAGGCTGGCGGCGCAGTCGCGGGTATGGGCCGCGATGCGAAGTTGGTCTGGAGCGGTGGCGGCCAGCGACAAATGCCACTCGTCGAAATGCAGCAGGGCCAGGTCGAGTCCGTAAAAGTGCAGCAGGCTTTCGAGACTGCCGCTGAAGCAGTCCTGCAATTCATCGGTGCCCAAGGGGATGCCGCGGAGTAAAACGCTCACTGCCCCTGCTCCAGGGTGGCGGCAAAGAGGTGCAGGCAGGGGTTGTCGGGAAAGACCATCGCCCGCAGGGGCCGCCCCTTGCCCAGGGGGACGCGCTGCACCCACATCCACACCTCCCGCCGCACCTGCCCATCGCTGTGGGTGTCGCCCAGATCCCCCGAATGGTACCCACGGCACAGGAGGCCGGGCCGCTCGCCGAAACGCGCCCCCTCGAAACCGTGCCAGCTGCTCAGCTCGAGGCGGCAACACCGGCTGCCACCGCCCTCTACTTCCACTTCTAGCCACTCGGCAAAGTAGCCGCTGTCCGCCGCGCCCAGCAGGTAGAGGGAGCGATAGCACCCTGCGGGCAGGGCCAGCCGCTGCCCCTCCAGCGCCACGTTGTTGAGCGCCCCGTCCTCCTTGGAGGGAAAGAAGAAGGGGATACCTTCGCAGGTACACAGGCTGTTGGAGGGCGGCAGGCTTTCGGCCGGGTAGGTCCCCCCCTCGCCGTCGAAATCGCCATCCTCCAGCCGGTGGTCCCAGGAGATGCCGTCGTTGTTGAAGAGGGGAAACAGATCGAGCAGGACAAAGGACATGGGTTCACCTCCGCGTCTGCACGCAGGATAGGCAAATCCCATGCCGGGGCTATTTCAGAGGGCAAACACCGCGGAGACGGCGGAAATGTGCAGGAAGGGAATCAGGTGCGGGTAGCTGGGGTGACAGCGCCGGGGGCTAGAGCACTTCCTCCACAAACCCCCGGCTGCGTTTGTCGAGCAGATCGAGGTCGGGGAATTCGAAGCGGTTGCCGTCCACGTCCACCAGCAGCAATCGGCGGTCCCCCAGCCACTGGGCGTTTTCGGAGACGTTCTGCACCACAAACTCCCGCCGCCCCCGGCTGGTGACCACATCCCAATAAGAAGTGCCGAAGTCGTTGCGCACCGAGTGGATCGAATCCACCACTGCCGTCAGGTAGCGGCGGTCCAACTCCTCGCCCACCGCCTTCAGGGTCTGCGGGTCGAGGTCCTTCAGGTCGTCGACCATACAGATCTCCTCGTCCTTGCCGTCGAGGAAGGAGATATAGCGATCTGGATGGGAGAGGGGGGAGGCGCGCACCACCTTGACCTTGAGGTAGGAGCGGTCCTCCTCGATGGTCAGCCGCATCACCCAGGCCGGCTCGCGGAAGAGGCGCAGCCTGGCCACCTCCACCTTTTCCGGGTGGGTCACGGTGATGGGCATCGGGGTGGGTTTGGGTTTCTCCTGGCCCTTGGCCTCGGGGCTTGGTGTCGTCGTCACGCTCATCTGTCTTCCCCTTATCCGTTTTCGTCTTTACTGCCGCCCACCGCCACCACCGCCGTGGTCTCCTGCTGGGTTTTGACCAGATTGTAAAAGATGCCCTCGCGCTCCATCAACTCCTGATGGGTGCCCATCTCGGCCACCTTGCCCTCGTCGATCACCACCAGGCGATTGGCGCTGCGCAGGGTGGACAGCCGGTGGGCGATGGCAAAAGTGGTGCGGCCTTTGGTCAACCGGGCAATGGCCTCCTGTATCTTCTTTTCGGTGGCGGTGTCCAGCGACGAGGTGGCTTCGTCGAGGATGAGGATGCGCGGGTCGTGCAGAATGGCCCGGGCGATGGCAATACGCTGTTTTTCGCCGCCCGAGAGTTTGTTGCCCTGCTCCCCCACCATGGAATCGTACCCGTCGGGTTTGGTGACGATGAACTCGTGGGCATTGGCCGCCCGCGCCGCCCGCACCACGTCTTCGAAGCTGGCCCCGGGTTTGCCATAGCGGATATTCTCGGCGATGGTGTCGTCGAAGAGGAAGGACTGCTGGTGGACCAGGCCGATCTGCCGGCGCAAATCCTCCAGCTTGATCTTGCGTATATCCATCCCGTCCACCTCCACGGTGCCCCGGTCGGCGTCGTAGAAGCGGCAGACCAGGTTGATCAGGGTGCTCTTGCCCACCCCGGACTTGCCCACCAGGCCGATCATCTCCCCCTGTTTGACCTCTAGGTCCAAACCCTTGAGCACCGGTTTGGCCCGGTCGTAGCCAAAGTGCACCCCGCGGAAGACCACCGTGCCGTGCATCTTTGGCATGGGCTGGGCATCGGGGTCGTCGGCCGGCTCGGTGGGGCTGTCGATGATCTCGAAAACCCGCTCGGCGCTGGCAAAGGCCCTGGTCATCCAGTTGGTCAGCTCGCCGAACCACTTGAGCGGCCCGTAGAGCATCCAGATATAGCTGACAAAGGCCATCAGGGCGCCCAGTTTGAGTTCCTGGTCGAGGATCTGCCGGCCGCCGAAATACCAGACGAAGAACACCCCGAAGCTCATCAGGAAGTTCATCGAGGTGAAGAAGACGAAGATATTGCGGTCGGCCAGCACGCTGACCTCGCGCAGCTCGTTGTTGCGCCGGTCGAATCGCTCCGCCTCCCGCTCCTCCTGGGCAAAGGCTTTGACCATCCGGATGCCGCTGATCGATTCGTTGAGATGGGAGCTGAAGCGCGCCCACTTCACCGACCAGCGCGACCACAGTTTGCGCATGCGCTCCCAGATCATCCAGCCGCCCAGGACGATGGCCGGCACCGGCACCAGCACGTACAGCGTGAGCTGCCAGCTCATCATCATCAGCAGGACCAGGATGCCGATGGTCATCAGCACGTTGCTGATGATGAAGGGCAAGCCGTCGATCAGGAACCCCTCCACCCGGCTGGTGTCATTGGTCAAGCGCGACATCAGCGAGCCTACCCGGCGCTTGTCGTAGAAGCGCAGGGGCATGTACTGTAGGCGCTGGTAGAGTTGCCGGCGGATATTGGCCACCACCTGACTGGCCAGCCATACCGCCGTCCAGCCGCGGCCCACCTGGCAGAGCCAGCCGCCGATGCGCAGGCCCAGGAGCCCCAGCACCAGCCACAGCAGCCAGTCGGGGTGGGCGCCGGTGAGCACGTCGTCGATGATACTGCGCACCGCCAGGGGCGGCAGCAGTTCGATCAGCGTCCCGCCGACGGTGAGGAGCACCAACACCACCGCGCGCGGCATATAGGGCTTGAGATAACTGGCGATGCGTTTGAGGGTATCCCACTTCTTCACGCAGGCCGGGCACAGCCCGTCTTTCTCGGGCAGCAGGCGGTTGCACCTGGCGCAGCGCGAGCGCTCCACCTCGCTGGGCAGGGCCACATCCTCGCCGCGGGTAAGCCGGTTGATGCCCTCGGCCACCTCGGTAAACTTGGCGGCCATGGAACTGGAGTAGTGCAGGTATTCGGGCCGGCCCTCCTTGGGCTTGACCTCGAGCATGCCGCCGCCGATCAGGGCCTCCACCCGGGCCTCCGACACCTGGTCCATGGCGATCTGGCGGGCGCCGTCTTCGTGCTGGCCGTCTAGAAAGAGGACCCGCTCGGGAGTAACCACCAGCCAGTGCTGGGCGAACTGTCCCCCCTCGCCCATGTCGGCGGACACCTGGATGAGCACCTCTTCTTCCGGCTTCTTGGCCACCCCCAGCTTCTGGTCTATTACCGGGGGCATCGTCTCCACAAAAGGCTTCATAACCTATCCATCATTCCTTGATGGCGATGACCTCGGCGACCTGCTGCTGCAGCTTCACCAGTTCGTAGAAATGGCCCTCTTTCTGCATCAGCTCCTCGTGGGTGCCGGTCTCGATGATCCGGCCTCCCTCCATCACCACCAGCCGGTTGGCGTTGCGCAGGGTGGAGAGCCGGTGGGCGATGGCAAAGGTGGTGCGCCCCTTCACCAGATGGGCCAGGGCCTCCTGGATGTGTTTCTCGGTTTGTACATCGACCGAGGAGGTGGCCTCGTCGAGGATGAGGATACGCGGGTTGTGCAGCACGGCCCGCGCAATGGCCACCCGCTGGCGCTCCCCGCCCGAAAGCCGGCTGCCCTTCTCCCCCACCTGGGTATCGTAGCCGTCGGGCTTGGCCATGATGAAGTTGTGGGCATTGGCCGCCCGGGCTGCAGCCATGATGTCGGCCAGGCTGGCCCCGGGCCGGCCATAGCCGATATTGGCGGCGATGGTGCCGCTAAAAAGGAAAGGCTCCTGGGGCACGATGCCGATCTGCCGGCGCAGGTCGCCCAGCTTGATCTTGCGTATATCCACCCCGTCGATCTCGATCACCCCCTGGTCGGCGTCGTAGAAACGGGCCAGCAGGCTGACGGTGGTAGTTTTACCCACCCCGGACTTGCCCACCAGGCCGATCATCTCGCCCGCCTGCACGTCGAGGTCGAGGTCATTGAGCACCGGCTTGCTCTTGTCGTAGCCGAAGCGCACCTTGCGCAGGGTCACCCGCCCTTCGATGAGCGGCATGGGCACCGCATCGGGGTCTTCGTACGCCTCGGGCGGGGTGTCGAGGATCTCGAAGACCCGCTCGGCGCCGGCAAAGGCCCTGGTCATCCAGGAATTGACCTGGCCGAACCACTGTATGGGTCCGTAGAGCAGCCACATATAGCTGTAGAAGGCCAACAGGGTGCCGATGCTCAGGGAACCGCCCAGGACCTCGCGGCCCCCAAAGTACCAGACGATGGCCACCCCCATGCCGCTGACCAGGTTCATGGTGGCGAAGAAGACGAACCAGTTGCGTTCGGACTGCACGCTGACCCGCACCAGCTTGTGATTGCGCTTGTCGAATTCGGCGATCTCGCGCGGCTCCTGGGCAAAGGTCTTGACCACCCGGATGCCCGAGAGCACCTCGTGCAGGCGGGCCGTCAGGTGCGACCAGCCCTGGCGGGTCTTGTGGAAAAAGCGGCGCATGCGCTTCCAGAAGAGCATGCCCCAGGCCAGGAGCAGCGGCACCGGCATCAGGATGTAGAGGGTCAGCTCCCAGCTCATATAGAGCAGGAAGCCGAGGATGCCCACCAGCATCAGGCCGTTGAGGATCAGGTAGGGCATACCCTCGACCAGGAAGTCCTGCAACATGCCCGAATCCTGGGTCACCCGCGACATCAGGGCGCCCACCTGGCGTTTGTCGTAGAACTGCAAAGAGAGCATCTCCAGCCGGCGGTAGAGCAGGCTGCGGATGTCGGCGGTGACCCGCGCCCCCAGCCAGGTGGCGGTCCACACATGCATCCACTCGCCGATCCAACTGGCCACCCGCACCCCGATCAGGCCCAGTACGAGAAGACCCAGCAGTGCGACATAGGGCTCTAGGTCGCCGGCGCCGATCCCGGGGGTCAACACCTCGTCGATGATGCGTTTGGTCAAAAGGGGCGGGGCCAGTTCGGCCAGGGTGCCGATGATGGAGGAGAAGGCCAGGACCACCACCCGGCTTTTGTAGGGTTTGAGATACGCGGCGATGCGTTTGAGGGTGGCCAGGCGCGAGACACAGGCCGGGCAGAGCCCGTTTTTTTCGGGCAGGAGCCGGTTGCACTTGGCGCAGCGGGTGCGGTCTAGGTTGGGGTTGACCAACAGCGACTGGTTCTGGCGCAACTGCTCCAGACCCCGGGCCACCTCCGAGAACTTGGCGGCCAGGGTGCTGGAATAGGGCACCAGCAGGGTGGGCTCCCCCTGCCGCTCCACCTCCAGACGGCCGCCGCCCACCAGCGCTTCGGTGCGCACCGAGCGCAGCTTGTCCAGGGGCACCTGCACGGTCCCGTCGGCGCCTTGGCCCGGCACCACCAGCAGCCGCTGAGTGGTAACTACCACCCAGCCCTCGCCGTATTGGCCCTCGGGCTCGAGGTCGGTGCAGACCTGGATGAGCACCTCTTCGCCGGGAGAGAGCACCCCCTGGATCTTGGCCGCCAGCTCCGGCCCGGCCGGCTCCAGCAGTTTGATGTGTTCCGCCTTTTTCTCGCTAGTCTCCATTCTTACTAGAATCTCCCTACCCCAGAACATTGTTCAAGAGCGCGGGCGAAAGAGCCATTTGGAGAACAAGTTCCGGTTCCGCGCCACCAGCCAGTACCCCAGTTCCACCCCCCAGACCAGGGGTGGCAGGCGCAGCCAACGCGCCGCCCACCGGTAACCGGCCAACTCCAGCACCGTCAGGCAGGCCCGCCCCGCCCGCTCCAGCCGCCCATCCGGGTGGCGCAGGTGTACGGCGCGGCTGCAGGCAGCGGCCAGGTCCTCGTCCATAGGTGGCCCCGCTGCCTGCTGATAGGGCATTGCCGCCAGCAACCCGGCCCGGTCGCGGACCAGGGCCCAGCCCACCGCCCGGCGGCAAAAGCCGCAGTCTCCATCCCACAGCAGCCAGTACTGGCCGTCCAGCGGCTTTTTTTGCTCAGGCGCGCCCTTCATTTCCCCTCTTTAGCTCTGCAGGGAAGCATCTTTTCAAATCCCGGCAAGCAGTTATATTAATAGACACTTTGTCCACCCCTCTCTCCCCCTGTGCCTATGACCGCCCTGCCCGATCCCCAGCCAGCGACCCAGGCCGCCCCGGTTTCGGCTGCTGACCCGCAGTTGGAGCAGCACAACCGCCGGCTGGAACAATTGGTGGAGCAAACCGATCTGGAGGGCATGTCGCCCGAAGCCATGCTGCGCTGGGCCGACGAGCAGTTCCCCGGCCGGGCGATGATCAGCACCAGTTTCCAGTACAGCGGTCTGGTGATGATCCATATGGCTGTGCAGGCCGGGCTCAGTCTGCGCCTGGCCACCGTGGACACCCTGCGCCTGCACCCCGAGACCTACACCTTTATCCGCGACATCGAAGCCCGCTACCAGCGGGCCATCGAGATCCAGCGGCCCGACCCGGCCCAGGTGCAGGCCATGGTCAACCGCCACGGCGAGTATCTCTTCTTCGATTCGAGATTCAAACAGCAGCACTGCTGCCAGATCCGCAAGGTGCGGCCCCACGACCAGTTGCTGCGCAACGTGGACTGCTGGATCGCCGGCAACCGCCGCGACCAGTCCGGCCACCGCGAAGGCCATACCCCCAAGGGCAGCCTGGTACTCGAGTACGGCACCCAGCGCAAGATCCTCAAACTCTTCCCCATGGCCGACTGGAGCGAAAAACAACTCCTGGAATACATGGAAACCCACGGGGTGCCCCGCCACCCCCTTTACGACCAGGGCTATGCCAGCATCGGCTGCATCATCTGCTCCACCCCGGTGTTGCCCGGAGAACCCAAACGCGCCGGCCGCTGGCGCTGGTTCAACAACACCCCCGAAGAGGCCGACGACAAGAAGGAATGCGGCCTGCACTATAACATTTGAGCGACAGCGCGCAGCCCCGACGGGAGCTGTCCAGGCAGCTGGGCCTCTGGGACAGCGTGGCGATTATTGTCGGGGTGGTGATCGGGGTGGGCATCTTCCGGGTGCCGGCCTCCATCGCCGAATACCTCTCCTCCCCGCTGCTGGTCCTGGGTGTGTGGGTGGCGGGCGGCCTGCTGGCCCTCTGCGGCGGCCTGTGTTACGCCGAACTGTCCGCCGCCTTTCCCCGCACCGGCGGGGACTATGTGTACCTGCGCGAGTCCTACGGGCCCTGCCTGGGCTTTCTCTTCGGCTGGACCCAACTGCTGGTGATCCGGCCCGGCAACCTGGCCAGCATCGCCTTTATCTTTGCCGAATACGCCGCCTACTTCGTCCCGCTCTCCCCCTGGGGCATCCGGGTCCTGGCCGTGGCGGCGATAGCGCTGCTCACCTGGATCAACCTGTACGGGCTGCGCTTCGGGCGGGCCGCACAGAATCTCCTGGCCGCCGCCAAGGTGCTGGGCCTGGTGGTGCTGGCCCTGGTGGGCCTGGCCGTGGCCCAGGCGGTGAATCTGGAGGTCAGTGTCCCGCCCCCCACCCCACTGCCCCTGCCTCTGGCCCTGGGCACGGCCCTGATCTTTGTGATGTGGACCTATGGTGGGTGGAACGAGAGCACCTACGTGGCCGGCGAAATGAAGGCCCCCTCCCGGGATCTGCCCCGCTCCATCGCCCTGGCCCTCTTCCTCATCGTGGGGCTCTACCTGGTGCTCAACACCGCGTACCTGGCGGGTATCCCGCCCGATCAACTGCCCAAATCCGAGATGGTCGCCGCCGTGCTGGTCGAAAAATTCCTGGGCGGGCCTGGCGGCGGCCTGGTCGCCGCCCTGGTTATCGTCTCGGCCCTGGGGGCCCTCAACGGCATAGTCCTGACCAGCGGCCGGCTGACCTACGCCTTTGGCGCCGACCACCCGCGTTTTGAGCTGTTGGCCAGGGTCCACCACCAGTTCCGCACCCCGGCGGCAGCCCTGTTGCTCAACGGCCTGTGGTCGGCCCTGCTGGTCTGCTCGGGCACCTTCGACCAACTGGTGGCTTATACCAGCGCCGTCACCTGGGTCTTCTTCGCCCTCATCGCCGCCGGCCTCTTTGTGCTGCGCCGCAAATACCCCGACTTGGAACGGCCGTACCGGGTCTGGGGCCCGCTGGTGGTGCTCTTCGCCGCCGCCAGCCTCTGGCTGACCTACAGCGCCGTCGCCTACAGCCCCTTGGGGTCCCTGGCGGGTTTGGGTATCCTGCTGGCCGGGCTGCCCCTCTACTACTTCACCCGCCCCCGCGCACCGCGCGTCTGATTTCTTCGTCGGGCGCGCCACCTTTCGCAGGACCGCGCAGGAACCAGAGATTGCGCTGATGGTTGGTGCCCTCAGCTTCCGCTGACAGCGCGCCTGAATTGCTCCCCCCGGTCTTTGTAATTGGCGAACATCCCAAAACTGGCGCAGGCCGGGGAGAGCAGCACCACCTCGCCGGCCTGCGCCCGCACCCGGGCCTGGGCCACGGCTTCCTCCATACTCTGACAGCCGCTCACCAACTCACCGGTATACCCCGCCTGTAACACCGCCCGCGCGATGCGCTCGCCTTCCTCGCCCAAGAGCACCACGGCTTTGACCTGACCGGCGGCCAGTTGTCTGCCCAAGGCGCTGAAGTCCGCACCCTTAGGGGACCCCCCGGCGATGAGCACCACCGCCTCGTCAAAGGCCTGCAGCGCCGCCACCGCCGCGTCCGGGGTGGTGGCCAGGGAGTCGTTGTAATAAAGCACCCCGCCGTACTCGCCCACCCGCTCCAGGCGGTGTGGCAATCCGGCGAAGCCCAGGATGCCGGCGCGGATCTGGACTGCCCTGACTCCGGCCGCCGCCGCCGCCGTGGCCGCCGCCGCCGCGTTTTCCCAGTTGTGCCGGCCCCGCAGGGGAATCTCCTCCACCCTACAGAGTTCCTCTCGCGCCGCACCGGGCCGGCGCAGCCACAAGCGCCCCTCCTCCACCCAGACGCCCCGTTCCACCGGGCCGGCCGTGCTGAAGGTCCATATCATTCCGGGATGCCCCTGGGCAAAACCACCGGCCGTCGGACAGTCCTGGTTGACCACCAGCACCTCCCCCGGCCCCTGGTGCCGGCAGAGGTTGCGCTTGGCTTCCACATACTCCCCGCGGGTGGCGTGATAGTCCAGGTGGTCCTGGGTGATATTCACCACCACGGCGATCTGGGGACTCTGTGCGAGGTCCTGCAACTGGAAGCTGGACAGTTCGAGGACCACCAGATCGCCGGGCTTCAGTTCATCCAGAAATGAGATGGGTGGCAGGCCTATATTGCCGCCCAAGTATACACCTTCGCCCCGCCCCTCGCGCAGGATGCAGGTGAGGATCGAGGCGGTGGTGCCCTTGCCTTTGGTGGCGGTCACGCCAAGGATAGGGCAAGGGCAGAGGGCAAAAAAGAGCCGCGTCTGGCTCTCGATCTGGACGCCGGCTTTTTGTGCCGCCTGCAACTCGGGCCGCAGCGGGGAGATCCCCGGGGTGCGCCAGATCAGGTCGAAGTCCTGTAAGTCATTAAGGTAATCCGCCCCCAGCCGCCATTCCTCCACCCGGCCCTCCCATTCATTCCTGACAGCGACCTCTTCCTGTCGGTCACACACCGAGAAACGCAGACCTTTGGAAAGCAGATACTCCCCCAGCGCCTGATTCTCCACCCCCAGCCCCAACAGGGCCATGCGTTTGCCCTTCAGGTCGCCCAGGTCCATCAGGCTTCCTTCACGTACTCGCACAACATCCCCACCAGATTTTCGAACACACTCAGCCGGCTCACCTCGTACCCGTGGGAGTAGAGGCGCGGGTAGCCCACGGTGGCGGCCCTCGGAGCCAACCCCGTCTCCAGCACCCCCGTGGCATCCGAGAATGCCGCCCCGTACACCGCGTACTGCAACTCGGTGCCGGCCCGCTCCGCCGCCCGCCCCATATCCCCGATCAACACCTGATCGAAGTGCGCGCCCGCGTCCTTGGACCAGGTGGCCGGCCGGCCGTCGAGGGTCAGCTGCGAGCCCAAAGGCATGGGTGAGGAATCCACCGCGACGAAGATCTCCACCGGGTTGCGCGCCGCCCAGCCCCGCGCCCCCAAGGTGCCGGTCTCCTCCTGCACCATGAAACACAGATTCAGCGTGCGGCGCGGCTTCAGCTCCTCCTCCCGCAGGCGGCGCAACAACCCCAGCAGAGCCACGCTGCCGCCCCGGTTGTCGAGAATCCAGGCCGAGACCAGCGGGTCAGCGGCCGGCCCGAACAAATGAGGACCCCGTACCGAGAGGGCCGGCACCGCGCAGGAGCCCACCCGAACCCCGGCCTCTTTCAGCTCTGCCGGGCTCAGGCCAGTGTAGAGCCGGCAGTCGGCCCAGGTGAGGCCCTTGCTGCCGGCCATGAACTGGGCGATGGGGTCCTGGGGGTCGTTGGTGTGGCCCGAGCCGAAACCCAGGTGAGCGGGCACCAGGCTCTCGCCCTCCCCGACGATCACCATCGGGCCCTCGCCCAGCTTCCATGGGTACAACCCGCCGCTGCGCTGCACCCGCAGTTGCCCATCTGGCTCGATGGCGGTGATCACCGCAGCGATCTCGTCCAGATGGCTGGCCAGGGCCACCCGGCCCAGTTCTGGTTGGCGGCCGGCCACCTCCACCCACACGTTCCCCTGAGGGTCGAGGCGGGGCGCCCCGCCCAGCGCCTCGATGTGCTGCGCGATGCGGGTGGCCATACGCTCCTCGCGCCCCGAGGGGGCGGGGATCTGCAGCAGTTCGCTCAAGAGCAAGAGGTGGGGATCGCGGTCAGGGACGGGCATCTTTCTCTCCGGGCGGGGTTGCTCTGTGGGTGGGGATGAGCTTCTTTAATATCGGATAACGCCATTCCACAAACCAGGACACCTGCCATGGCCGTCACCATCCTCCGCACCGTGCGCCCCAGCCCCCAGTGGCAAGACACCCTCATCCGGCTGAACACCGGCCAACGGGTGGTCATTGACACCGAGGAAACCTGGTCTCCCGACATGCAGAACCAGATCGTCTGGTGCGGCGCCGACGGGGTGTACAACCTCCAGGCCGGCGAGGGATACCTGCTGCCGGGGGCCAATGTGGGCGCCCTCATCGCCCGTATCGGCGATGACCGCCCCTTTGCGGTGGGCAGCCGCAGCGACTTCCGCGCCGAGGGCGAGGGAGTGCTTTTCTTCGCCATGAACGAACACCCTCAGCGCAACAACCAGGCCGGCAAACTGCTCTCCCAGGTCATCGTCTTTGGCGATTTCGCCGCCTGAACCGGCGGCGGCGGCCCAGTACCTGCGGGACTTCGTGCCCCAGATACTGCCGGGCGCGGCCGTCGCTCATGTCGAGCCCCTGACCGGAGAGGTATGGCAGGTCGCCCTCGACGACGGGCGTCTGCTGGTGGCCAAACACCAGCTTTTTGGTTTCCTCACCCAGGGCCAATCACACGACCTGCTCGCCGTCGAGACCGAGGTGCTCGGTCTGCTCGGGCAGGCCGGCTGCCCAGTGCCCCAGGTGCTGGGCAGCGACCCCCAAGCCCAGTTCATCTTCTTTAAACACTGCGGCAGCCACACCCTCGAAACGGCCTATCACCCGGCCTACCTGCCGCAGGTGTTCAGGGGCCTGCTCCATATCGAGGAGGTGCTGGGCCAGCACCAGGAGCGGCTGAGCCCCCGCGTGATGCCCCAGGCCCAGCCGGCCAGCCTGCTCGAACACTGGGCCCAGGCCACTGCCCGCGCCCGCGTCGGCCTCGACTGGCTGGCCAGACAGAGCGAAACCAGCCCCGCGGTCCTGGAGCCGGCCAGGCAGGCCTTAAAACAGATCTGCGCCTTCCTCGCCGCCCGCCCGCCCAGCCTGGGAACCACCGACTACAACCCGCGCAACATCGCCGTCGATCCAGGCCAGGGGCAGGTGTGTTTCATCGAATTCGCCAAGATCGGCTGGGACTGGACCGAACGCCGCCTGGTGCAGTATACTAATACCGTGAGGTCTGGCTTCGGCTCGCTCTTCGACCGGGATCAGGTGGAGGGCTACGGAAAATGGGTGGATCGCGACGCTGCCCGCGCCCTGACCTACCACCATCTCGTCTTCTGCCTGAACGCCGCCGCCATGCTGGGCGAGGCGCTCGACGCCCCCGGTGAACACGCGGCCCTCCTGCGGGCCTGGGCGCCCCTGTCGCCGCGCCTGGGCCAGTTGGTCCGGTGCCTGCGCCTGCCGTTGGACGCCGACCCCTGGGCAGCCGCTATCAGAAAGGTCTTGGCATGAAGGAAGAACTGACGCTGGACTTCAAACCCCGGGCCCGGGGCCTGGTCATCGGCAATATCCCCTGGCTGGCGCGCGCCACCGACAAGGCGCGGGCCTTTGCCGAAGGCCGGATCGGCGATTATATCTATCCCTGTCCGGCAGACCAGGCCTTTCTCCGCGAGATGCAGATCTCGGCCGAGGACTTCACCGCCATGGTGCTGGCCTCTGCCGACGACGAGGAGGTCATCAAGCGGATGAAGGCGCACCTGGCCAAGAAGGGGAAGTAATCATGGCCGAGCCCACCCCGACCGCCGCCAGACGCGAGCGGCGGCGCGTCCGCGAGTTGGAGGTCGTGGTGGCCAAGGTGCGGCATGAAACCCCCGACACCACCACCCTCTTCCTGGCCGCCGACGTGCCTTTCGAATACGAGGCCGGGCATTTCTGCACCATCGATCCCCACCAGTTTTCGGTGCTCAAACACTTCGTCTCCTACCTAGAGGACCTCAAGGGCAGCCGGGAGAAACCGCGCGCCTACTCCCTGGGATCTGCCCCGCACGAGGAACACGTGGTCATCACCATCAAGGAAGAGATCTACAACAGCGGCGAGACCCCCTTTCCACCCCTGCTCTCCCCGCTGCTGACCCACCACACCCCGATGGGCACCCGCTTCGTCATCAGCGGTTTCACCGGGGCCTACACCATCCCGAACGACGCGGTCGGGCGCATCGACCAGGTGATCCACGTGTGCGCCGGCAGCGGCATCGTGCCCAACCTCGGCCTGATCAAGTCCAGCCTGCACCGCAACGAGCCCTTCCGCCACATCCTGCTCTTCAGCAACAAGACCCGCCAGGACGTCATTTATTTCCAGGATTTCGAAGAGCTGCGCCGGCAGCACCCCGACAGGGTGGAGGTGATCCACTGCCTGACCCGCGAGGAACCCACCGGCATCCCCGGCGCCCGCCGGGGCCGGATCACCAGGGAACTGCTCCAGGAGGTGATCGCCGATCCGAGCCGCACCCTGGCCTACACCTGTGGCCCAGGCATCACCCCGCACGAGCGCAAGGCCGCCCGCGACAAAGGTGAGGAGCCCGCGCCGCGTTTCGTCGAAAACATGGTGGCCCTGTTACACGAGGCGGGCCTCGACCGCAAGCAGGTCAAACAGGAGAGTTGGGGTTAGCGGGGATGAAACTGATCGTCCAGATCCCCTGCCTCAACGAAGAGGACACCCTGCCGGCCACGGTCAAGGACATCCCCCGCCAGATCGAGGGCATCGACGAGGTGGAGATCCTGGTCATCGACGACGGCTCCACCGACCGCACCAGCGCCGTGGCCCGCGAACTGGGCGTGGACCACATCGTGCGTTTCCCCCGCAACCGCGGCCTGGGCCACGCCTTCAAGGCCGGCTTCGACACCTGCCTGAGGCTGGGGGCCGACATCGTCGTCAACACCGACGGGGACAACCAGTACTTCGGCGGCGACATCGCCCTGCTGGTCAAACCCATCCTCGAGGGCCGGGCCGATCTGGTCATCGGCGACCGCCAGACCGCCGCCATCGGCCATTTCTCGCCGGTCAAACGCTTTTTGCAGAACGCCGGCAGCCGGGTGATCAGCCGCATGGCCGGGGTGCGGGTGCCCGACGTGGCCAGCGGCTTCCGCGCCTACAGCCGGCAGGCGGCCCTCAGCCTGTCCACCTTCACCAACTTCGACCACACCGCCGAACATGTGGTCAAGGCCGGCCAGGACCGCTTGGCCGTGGTCTGCCTGCCCATCCGCACCAACCCCAAGGCCCGCGAGTCCCGCCTCTTCTCCAACATCGGCGAGTTCGTCTTCAAGTCGGGCCTGATCAGCCTGCGCACCTACGCCCGCTACCAGGCCCTGCGCATCTTTGCCCTCTTCGGCACCCTGGCCTTTGCCGGGGGCCTGCTCTTGGGCCTGCGCTTCCTCTACTATTACTTCTTTACCGACCAGGGCTTCACCCACATCCAATCCCTGATCCTGGCGGCCATCCTGCTTTTGGCCGGCTTTCAGATGTTCCTCACCGGCATCGTCGCCGACCTGATCGCCACCAACCGCAGCATGCTCGAAGACACCCTCTCCCGCGTCAAGAAACTCGAACTCGACCAGCAGGACCGGAAATAGCCCCCCGACTCACTTCCCAAAATCCACCTGCGGCGCTTTGGAGATCTCGGCCTCATTCTCCACCGCAAAGGTCGGCTTGGGCGCGTGGCCGAAGATCATCGCCGTCAGGTTGGAGGGGAAGGAGCGCACGGCGATATTGTACTCCTTCACTGCCTCGATGTAGCGCCGCCGGGCCGTGGTGATGCGGTTCTCGGTGCCCTCCAACTGGGTTTGCAGGTCTTGGAAGAGTGCATCGGCCTTGAGTTCGGGATAGTTCTCGGCCATCACCAGCAGGCGCGAGAGCGCCGAACTCAGGCCGTTCTGGGCCTGCTGGAAGCGGGCAAAGGCCGCCTCGTCGTTGATCAGTTCCGGGGTGGCGGCGATGGAGCCGGCCCGGGACCGGGCCTGGGCCACGCCCTCCAGCACTTCCTGCTCGTGGGTGGCGTAGCCCTTGACCACGCTGACCAGGTTGGGCACCAGGTCAGCGCGG
>SXGS01753285.1_pt1 | contig 18485 bp, 17 predicted proteins | sample 3174681 | NCBI WGS metagenome assembly SXGS01 (sample SAMN11356861, study PRJNA531348) | freshwater metagenome | isolation source: freshwater sample F1-80 | place: China: Fuxian Lake, Yuxi | collected 2017-12-25 | reverse complement strand
GTCTTGAGCCATTCCCGGATCCGGGCGGCGAAGGCGGTCTCGCCGAGGAACAGCCAGGCCTCGTCCAGCACCAGCAGGGTCGGGCGGCCGTCCAGCTGGCGTTCGATCTCGTGGAACAGGGAGGAGAGCACCGGGGCCACCGCCGACGGCGTCGCCATCAGCGTCTCGAGCTCGTAGGTCTCGAAGTGGCTGAGGCTGAGCCGGGCATGCGCGGCGTCCAACAGCGTGCCGTGCGGTCCCTTCAGCGTCAGCGGTTCGAGCGCAGCCGAGAGCTCGCGGGCCTGGCAGAGGGCGCAGAACACCGTGAGGGTGCGCTGGTGCGGCGGCGCCTCCGCCAAAGCGGCAAGCGCGATCCAGATCTCCTCGCGGATGCGCGGCGCCACTTCCAGTCCGGCCAGCGTCGCGGCCTCGGCCAGCCATTCGGCGGCCCAGGCGCGATCCACGGCGTCGTCGATGCGCGCCAGCGGCTGCAGGGCGAAGTCGGATCCGGCCTGCAGCGCGTGCCAGCGCCCGCCGGCGGCGAGGGTGGCGGCCCTAGCGGAGCGGCCCTTGTCGAAGAAGATCACCCGGGCGCCGGGGTAGCGGAACCACTGCAGCGCCAGGAACGAGAGCAGCGCGCTCTTGCCGGAGCCGGTGGGGCCGACGACCATGGCGTGACCGACGTCGCCGACATGCAGCACCAGTCGGAACGGGGTCGAGCCCGTCGTGCGGGCGACCGCGAGCGGGGCGCCGCCGAGGTGGGCGTCGCCGGAGGGGCCCGCCCAGACGGCCGAGACGGGGAGCAGGTCGGCCAAGTTCAGCGTGGAGACCATCGGCCGGCGGACGTCGGCGTAGGGTTCACCGGGCAGGGACCCGAGCCAGGCTTCGACCGCGTTCAGGTCCTCCACTCGGGCGACGAAGCCCTGGGCGTTCAGCGCGGCCTCTATGCCGCGGGCCTTCTCGGCCGCCGACTCGGCAGAGCGGTCGAGCACGGTGACGGTCAGGGTCAGGTAGCCGTAGGCGCAGGCCTCGGAGCCGAGCGCCTCCAGGGCGCCGTCGCACTCCTCCGCCTTCGACTCGGCGTCGGTGTCGACGAGCGGCGCCTCCTCCTTGGTGATCGCCTCGCGGAGCAATGCGGAGACGCCCTTGCGCTTGGCGAACCAGCGCTTGCGCAGCTTGACGATCTCGCGCTCCGCGTCGGCCTTGTCGACGCCGATCCAGCGGGCGCACCAGCGGTACTCGAAGGGCAGCGCGCCGAGCGCGTCCAGCAGGCCCGGTCGGGTGGCCGAGGGCAGGCTGCGCACCGAGACGACCTTGAGGTGATGGTCGCCGAGCTGCGGGGCGACGCCGCCCGTCAGCGGCTCGTGGGCCAGCATGGCGTCGAGGAACACCGGCGCGTCCGGCGGCGCGATGCGCTGGCGGCGGGTGGAGACGCAGCCGTGCAGGAAGGTGAGCAGGGCCTCGTCGCCCAGCGGCCGCGCCTCGGGCAGGGCGTCGGCCAGCAGGTCGGTGAGCCCGTCGACGTCGCGGCGGAAGGCGTCGAGCGCCGTGCGCCAGTCGCGGCCGGCCTTCGCCGCCCCGTCGAACAGCCAGCGCTCCAGCCGGCGGGTCTCGTCGGTGGGCGGCAGCCAGGTGAGGCTGGCCGTATGGTCGGTCTCGAAAGCGGGCTCGGCGTGCTCGAAGGCGGCGCGGCGCTCCTCGTCCACCAGCCAGGCCGCGTCGAAGGCGACGTCGCTTTCCGGGTAGGGATCGGCTGGTCGGCGGCGCGCTTCCACGTGCAGGCACCAGCCCGTGCCCAGCCGCCGCAGCGCGTTGTTGAGCCGGGCGCGGACGGCCATCAGTTCGTCTTCCGTGGACGATTCCAGGTCCGGGCCGCGGAAGCTCAGCGCCGCGGTGAAGGAGCCGTCCTTGTTGAGGACCACGCCCGGCGCGACCAAGGCGGCCCAGGGAAGGTGGTCCGCCAGCAACGCCGGACGGCGGCGGTGTTCGTCGAGAAAGCGCAACGGATCCGCTCTCAGCCGTCCAGGTGACCGGGCTTGGCCAGGTGGCGGCGAAGCACGTCGAAGAAGCGCTTGTCGGTGCGCGCTGCGTAGAGGCCGATGGCGGCGGTCGCCGCCCACCAGAGCAGGCCGAGCCACCAGAGCCGCAGGCCCAGGCCGATCACCACGGCCACCGTGCCGACCAGGATGGCGTACTCCCGCGGCATGCCGGCCAGCATCATCGGCTCGGCCAGCGCGCCCGCCACCGGCAGCTCCCAGCCCTCGGGGCGGACGCTCATCAACCGATCTCCGCCCCGCCGGCGAAGCCGAAGAAGTCCATGAAGAAGGTGGAGGCGGCGAAGGCGATCGACAGGCCGAACAGGATGCCGACGCCCCGCCGCATGCCCGAACCGCTCTCGCTCATGGCGATGCCGGCGCCGAACACGCAGACGGCGATCACCGCCGCCGCCTGGACCACCGGTCCGGTGATCGACTCCACGATCTGCTGCATCGGCCCTTCCCACGGCATGCCCGATCCGCCCGCCAGAGCCGGTCCCGCCGCCAGCAGGGCGCAGGTTGTCGCTGCGGCGCGAAGGCCGCCCAGAAGCTTGGGTCTCATGATCCTGTCCGTCCCCGCCGGCCGATCTTGGCCGTCAACGACTCAAGGCAACCAAACCTGTGCACTGTTTGTCAACACATCATCCACAGAGCTTGTGGAACGATGAAGTCGACTTGAGACGACTTGACCTTGTGAGTTGTCAGGAGTTGCGAAGTCGAGTTGCGGTGACTTGTCTGCGAGTTGCGGAGACTTGCGATCAAGTGCTTGAACCATTGAGCGGAACACGCAGGCTCCGTTCCGAAGTCGTCTGCGAGTCGCGTGGCGAGCGTCGCCGGTTTCTTGAAAGCCGCTACGGTGATCCGTCGGAGGTCCGGGCTCGAAGGCGCCCGTCGAGAGAGCGTGATCAGGACTCCTTCCTTGCTGCATTCCGGCCAGCACGACCCGGAGCGGAAGCTGTAAGTCGGATATCCAGCCGGGTAGGTCCGTCCTGGGATCAGGCGGAATGTGTCAGGATCGCGCGAAGGCGATCAGTGGACCGAGGTCGTGGGCGTCGGCGGCCTTGAGCGCGGCCACGTAGGCTGACCGGGTTGCCCCCGCGTCGATCAGGCTGACCCGACCCCAGGTGAACGGCGGCCGGCCCAGCCGCCCCGCGAGCAGGTCGGCGGCCAGTCGGGCGTGGCGTCCGTTCCCGTTGGGGAAGACATGGATCGCCACCAGCCGATGGTGGAAGTCGATGGCGATCTCGTCGGGAGGTCGCTGTCCGGCTTCGATCTGGGCGGCGACATCGCCGAGCAGCATGTGAAGATGCTCGCGCACCCGCCACCAGTCCTCGAGACCGATGTTCTTCTCGCCCTGGCGGGGCTGGCCCGCCCAGCGCCAGACATCCTTGAACATGCGGGCGTGCAGAGTCATCAGGCCGTGGGCCTCGAGCACGTCGACCCGGCTGCGGAGGGCCCATCGCAGGCCCTCGGTGATGTTGCGGTGTTCGGCCCGATTGAGGTCGGCGCGGGTCACGATCCACGTCGGGATCAATCCAACCCTCTCCTCCGGCGTCAGATCCGTGGCGTCGGCGGCGCCGGAATGGAGATCGGGATCGGTCAACGACGGATCGACCACAGCTCGCGCGGGTCGAGTTCCTCCTCGATGAAGCGACGCAGCCGGTCGTCTTCCTCTTCTCCCTCGTCGACGACCGCCTGGTCCTCAAGCGCCATGGTGTGGCTCACCATGCCGAGCTCTCGACGCGCAGCTTCGCGGGCGCGCACATCATAGGTCTCCCGCAGGGGCCAGCGCGGCAACAGGACGTAGACGAGTTCGCAATCCAGCGCGTCGGCGGCGCGGCGCAGCGTCCCGAGCTGGATCGTCCCGGAAGCTTCCGAAACCTCGAGGCGCTGCACCGTGGGCTGGGTGACGTTCATTCGGGCGCCGAGCTGCTCGGCGGTCATGCCGAGCGCGTCCCTTATCGCCCTGATCCAGCCGCGAGGCGGACGTCGCCGCGGAATTTTGCGATAAGGGGCCAACACCCGATCCAGGGAGCGGCGCGCTTCAGCGGCGGCTTGTCGACGGTTCATCGGACGCCTTGCAGACTATGTTTGGGCTCACTTATACAGCCTATAGGCTATGAGAAATGTTAAAGATATAGGCCATGCTGCATTTGTCCTTTTCGTTTCATGCGTCGTGGTTTATATGGACGCCTCGAAAGGGAGAAACCCATGACCGCCAATGAGATTGCGGGCCGCCGAGCCCAGACCCTGACGGACTCGATCAAGCGGGCGCTGGCATCGAAGTCCTCCAACCAGTCCGTGAAAGAGCTGACCGAGGCCGAGAGCCTCCTTAGCGCCCAGGGTCCGTTCAAATACTTGGTGAATTACCGAGTGGAGAAGGACGACACGAGCCCCAAGGGCAGCCGCTCGGTACGCTACGATCACCTCATCGCCTTGATCAAAGCCCTGACCGGCAAGGAATGGCATCTTTCGACCTCGGCTTGGCTCGTCACCAGCCGGCACCGCAAGGGCGGCCTGCTGAAACTGCTGTCTCGCCCGCTCGATGAGACGATGGACTTCCTGAGCGTGACGCCGGTCGCCGATCCGGCGACCTTCGGCAAGGCCAGGCTGGAATCCTGAGATGCTCGCGGCGCCGATCCAGAACCCGAAACGATCGGTGCTGCGCGCGGTTCTGGAAGCTGCGGCCCAGTTCACGCCCGTCACGGCCGCCCTGACGCGCATCTACCAGACCACCCATCCAAGCCGGTTCGAGCGCGACCTGTCGGACTGGCGCGGCGACATGACGACGGCGAGCAATGACCATGGCGAGCGGATCGCGACCCTGGAAGCCGCCTATCGCCCGGAGCTGCTCCTTAGCGACGACGCCCAAGCCATGGCCGGCTGGCTGGTGAAAACTTCGCCCCAGGGCCTCGAGGATCCCGTCGAGTTCGAGGCGGTGCAGGCTGCGTTCCCGGACACCACCTCGCGGGATCTGCAGGATGCCGCGGCCGAGTTGAAGATGGTGGGACTGGCGCGGGTATCTGGGGCCCTCGGCCATCCGGTTCGGATCATCGTTCCGACCTACGACCTGTTTGCGCTGTTCGACCCGGTCGTCATGGACACCTCGCCCCAAGACGACGCCGTCGCCCTGGCGCGGGCCGCCCTCGAACTCGACAGCGGCCATGTTCCCGACCTGCAGACCAAGACCGGCTGGCCGCGTCGCCGTCTCAATCCGGCGTTGGCGCTGCTTCTGACCCTGGTCGACCCGGGCCGTGTCCGTAAAGTCCTGCAGCCGGACTATGTGACGCTTGGTTTCATCCTGTCGGCTGACGAGCGCGTCAGGTTTAGGCGTCTCGTGACCGAGGCTGGTCGGGTGACTGACCGTTAGGCGGCGTTCGGCACGGAAATGGCTGCAGCCAAAGCGCCGTAGACCTGCTCGATGTCGCCCCTGAGGTGGGAGTGGAGATCAGCGACCAGCGACGGCAGCGGGCCGGCGCGGACCCGGGCGATCAGACCGGAGCATGGCCAACGCCCGCGTGAGGCGTCTCGCTAGGCTGATCGCTTATGAAACGGCGCGGCGGCTTCGAGCGCCTTCAGTCGAGCTTCTGCAGCCGGTAGCCGGCAGCATCGTCGCTTCGCACATCGACCAGGGCTTGGAGACGTCGGCCGTCGGGCGTGCGTTGGATGTGGGCGATGAGGTCGATCGCCTGGCCGATCGAACGGCGCGGCGGCTGGACGGAGACCTCGGCGATCAGATCCTCCAGGCGATTCAGGACTTCCGGGGCCGAGTTGGCGTGGATGGTCGACAGGCCGCCGGGGTGACCGGTGTTCCAGGCCTTGAGCGTCTCCAGCGCCGCGGCGCCGTCGCGCATTTCGCCGACCACGATTCGGTCGGGGCGCATGCGCAGGGCGTCGCGCACGAGGTCGACGACCCCAATCGGCTTCGGCGACCGCCGGGTGAGGGCCGGCACGAGGTCCCAGGCCGAGCACTGCAGTTCGGGCGTGTCCTCGATGAGGAACACGCGGTCGTCGGCGAAGGCGGGCTCCGCCAGGATGGCGTTGGCGAGGGTGGTCTTGCCCGATCCCGTCCCGCCGGAGATGAGCAGGTTGCGGCGCTCGAAGGCGGCGGCCCGGAGCAGGTCGGCCTGTGCCTCGGTCATGACTCGGTCGCGGACGTAGTCCCCGAGCCGCCAGACGACGCCCGGCCGCTTGCGGATAGCGAAGGTGGGGGCCGGGGTGATCGGCGGCAGGAATCCCTGAAAGCGCTCGCCCGTGCCGGGCAGCACGCCCGAGAGCCGGGGGTCGTCGCGCGTCACGGGCTCGCCGACGTAGTCGGCGACGAGCTTGATCACCCGCTCGCGGGCCTCCGGGGCGAGTCGTTCGCCGGTGTCGCTCCGTCCCGAGCCCGAGCGATCCAGCACCAGCCGCCCGTCCGGGTTGGCCATGATCTCCACCACCGTGGGATCGAGCAGGGCGCGGAGCACCGTCTCGCCGAGCGCATGGCGCAGCGCTTCGAGCTTGCGCTCGCTCGCGATCGGGTGGTCGCCGGACCTCACTCCGCGGCGATCCGGTGCGCCGGCGTTTCGTCCAGATCGTCAGCCTCCGCCGCCGCCGCCCTGAAGGCCGTGCCGCGGACGAGGGTCGAGGCGACGCGGTCCATCACCCGCTCGATCCGCCGCTGGACGACCGCGCTGCCGAGCGGGTCGCGATCGACGGCGGTCTCGGGAAGAGCCGGAAACAGTTCACGGAAGCCTTCCACGTGCAGCTCCTGCAGGATCTGCAGGTCCCGGGCGACCGCGCGGGTGTGGTCGCGAACGTGGCGGTCGAGCGCGAGCAGCCGGTCCTCGGGGTCGGCCGGCAAGCTCCGCCTCAGACCACGGGCGATGGCGCGACCGGCCGCCTGGCTCAGCGGCTGCTTGCTGGTCTTCGCCTCCCGGTTCAGGGCGGCGATGATCTTCGGGTCGGTCAGGTAGACCTGGACCCGGACGGTGACGGGATCTCTAGCGGGCATCTCCCACTCCCTGCAGTGCGTCGAGCGCCGCTTCCTGGGCGGCGAGTTCGGCCGAGACGCGTTCGTGGATTTCGGCCGCCCTGGCGGCGACCTTGCGATCGAGGATCGCCGCAGCCGCTTCCTTGAACAGCGGCAGCTGCGCCGCGGCGTCCTCGCCCGCCGCCCGCCTGCCGGCCCACGGGTGCGGCGGCGCTCCGGGCGTGTCGAGACGCGACCCCTGGTCGGGGGCGGGCGCCTTCGCGCGGGTTCGGAACGGCCGCCGGCGATCGTACTTCACCTTGCGGGTCCGGAACGGCCGATGGCCGGCGACGAACACCAGCTGCTCGTCGTCGCGCAGGCCGCGGATCTCGCCCGACTCCAGGAGGGGCCGGTCCGTCTCCGAGCGCGAGACCGACCGGCGACCGGCGCCCAGGCCTGCGGGGCGGCTCAGCGTCTCGCGGGTTTCGGTGACCGAGCCGGTGAGCTTCGACACCTTGTCCTGGGTTAGCGGGTCCAGCGCGCCGAAGGCGGTGTAGACGAAGCAGTTGTCGAGGATGGTGTTGTTGGGGCCGTAGGTCTCGACGATGTCGTTGAGGCTCTGCGCCGCGAACATGGCCTTGATGCCGTAGCCGCTCATCAGGCGCAGCGACTTCTGGAAGAACTCGACCCGCCCCAGCAGCGGGAACTCGTCCATGACCATCAGCAGCCTGTGCCGCTTGGCACGTCCGACGCCGTCGCGATCCTCGTGCGCCGTCAGCGCCTGGGCGGCCGCGTAGAAGAACAGCCGGACGAGCGGCTTGAGCGCGACGGCGTCGGCCGGTGCGACCTGGACGTACAGCGACACCGGCGCCTCCGCGCACATCAGATCGCCCAGCGTGAAGTCGGACACCGACAGCGCCCGCTCGACGTCCTCTCCCGCGAGCCATTTGAGGTAGCTTCGGGCGGTGCCCTGGACGGAGGTGCGGAAGCGGTCGTGCATGGCGGCGTAGCCGCGCGCGGCCGTGGCGATGAACGGATGCGCCTCGCCCTGCCCGTCCGCGCCGTCTCGGTGCAGCGTCTTGATCATCGTCTCCGCCGTCCGATCGAGGTCGGCGAGCAGTTCGCGGACGCGGACCAGGGTCTTGCGGCCGTCCGGCTCGGCGTAGAACACGTGCAGGATGACCGCCTCCAGGATCTCCGAGGCGCTCCGGTCCCAGATGGCCTCCTCGTCGCGGGCGCCGCCGGGGTCGGAGAGGATGGACACCAGTCGCTGGACCTGCGCCACCTCCTGCGGTCCGGGACGGATCTCGGCCAGCGGGTCGAACCGGGCCGACGCCGGATCGCGCGGATTGAAGTAGAGCGCGTGCGAGAAGCTCGAGCGCCAGCCGGCGGTGATCCGCCACAGCTCACCCTTGGGATCATGCACGAGCACGCTGCCGCCCCAGGACAACAGGGACGGGACGATGTGGCCGCGACCCTTGCCGCTCCGCGTCCCGCCGGTGACCAGCGTCGGGCGCAGGTCGGCGGTGGCGAGCAGCCGGCCGTCGAGTTCGCCGACGACGCAGCCCGAGCGGGCGGTCAGTCCGGCCTCGCGCGCCTCCTTCAGACCGCCCCAGCCGCGAACCCGACGGGACCTGGCGCGGCCGCCGTCCATCAGCGGCCCCGCGGCGGCCCCGGCCGCCAGCGAGAGCAGGAAGAGCGCCGTTCCCGCCGCGAACGCCCGAGGCTCTTCGGCGCCGTGGGCGGCGCGCCATTCCAGGAAGCGCCAGGGCGGGTAGAGGGCGAACTCCGGGGCGAGCCGGAGCGCGGGTCCCAGCACTTCGGGCCACCGGAACAGCCACGCCACGTACTCCGTCGCGGCCTGCAGCCCGGCCAGTCCGCCAAGCCCGCACGCCGCGAGCCTCGACCGGACTCCCAACGCCTCGCTCCAAACCAAGCCTGCGCCGCACCGGCGCAGTTATCCACAGGCGGACACTGGTTGCCCCGACCGCAGCCTGGCAAGCTCCGGCCGGCAAGGTGGGACTCCGGACTTGCCGCCGCGACTCCGAGGTTGCGGCTTTCGGCTTGTCCCAGTCCCGAGGCTAGCGCCGGCGATAATGGAGCGGGCTCACGCCGATCCGTCTGCGGAAGGCGCGGCTGAGCTGCGGCGCGCCCCTGTAGCCGACCGTGCGGGCGATCTCGCCGATCGGCATGTCGCTGGTTTCCAGCAGGATGCGGGCGCGCTCGACCCGCATCCTTGTGAGCCAGCGACCCGGCGGCTCACCCACGGACACTCCAAAGGCGCGCACGAACCAGAACAGGCTGAGCCGGGCTTCCGCGGCCATCCTGGCGACGGTCAGGGAGCCGAGCCCGCTTTTCGCAAGCTCCTCGACCCGACGCACCTGCCACCCCGCCAAGCCGCCGCGGGCGGGAAAGGAGGCGGGCCGGTCCTGGTCGTCGCGGCCGCCTCGTGCGGTCGACGCAACTTCGGTCATGACGTCGGCGTCCGACCGGCGGCGGGCGCCGGAACCGGGCGGGGTGTCCTCAGACCCGCGGCCGCCCGCTCTCCAGCCAGGCGCCGGCAGCCAGGGCGGCGACGACCAGGTAACTCCAGAACACGCCAGCGCTCAGATAGGCCCAGCCGCCGAGGGTTCGGTCCAGCGCCTGGGCGGCATGACCGGCGAACACGAGCAGCTGGAAGGCGGTCGCGAACAGCGGCCAGAATCGGTCGCCGCGCAGGGCGATGCCCCCGAGCGCGACGAGCAGCAGGACGTCCACCGCGGCGACACCCCACTGCACCTCCGTCCACCGGCGATGCAGGACGAACTGGCTGGTGATCCAGGCGAGCGCGAGCAGGCCGGCGGTCAGGCGCTCGTCGCGCCCGCCCTTCCAGCAGGCGACCGCGCAGCCGCCGAGGAGCCATGCGGCCCAGGCGATCTCCGGCAGGGTGTTCAGCAAGGCTCCGGCTCACGACCACTGTCTCCAGCGGGGCCTAGCCGAGACGCGCTCAGCCGTCATCGCCGACGGCGCGGAGCCGCTTCGGTTCGGCGCCCGGCGAGGTGACCGGCGGCTTGTCGGTCGCGCCGAACGCTATGGCGCCCAGGCCGATCTGGGTCCGGGCGACGGTCAGTTCGTTGTGGGTCTCGCACAGGGCCCGTCGGGCGGTGGCCAGGGCCGCCATCGCTTCGCAGGCGCGTTCCACGGCGCCTTGTCCGATGAGGGCGGACAGTCCGGCGTCCGCGCGCACGTCCGGCATGACCTGGGCCAGACCCGCCGTGCGGGACAGGGCCACGTCGACGGCCGTCTCGGCCTCGAACAGATGGTCGGCGACTTTCTGCGCCAAGGCGCGGCGAGCTTGAAGCATGAGTGATCTCCCGCGCCGAGCGGGCGCGCTGAATGATTTCGGGGATGAGGTGTTGGGCGGTGTTCAGCCGACCAGGGTCAGGGCGATGTCCTGAAGGGCTCGGGCTCCGGCCAGGAGTGCCCCGAAAGCGAGCGCCGCGACGGCGGCGATCGCGAGGATGGCCGCGAGACGGGCCGGGACTGACAGGGTGTTTCGCCGTACCGGGCGGCGAACGACGGGGCTCGGCCCTGCGGTCTCGGACGATCCGGGAGACCACCGCCCGGCGTCGTGGTCCGAGCGAGCTGACGGGGGGTTGTCATGCCCCGACCAAAGATCGGCTGGCGGCGGCTCCGCCATCCCGTTCGCGTCAGGTCCCGACGCGTTCGGGGGGGTCCGCTCGATGCCGGCCAGTAGGCGGGCGGCCTCGAAACGGTCGCCTGCTCCCAGCTTGCGGCGCGCCTTATCCACGTGATCGTCGACCGTGTGCCGCGACAGCCCCAGCCGACGGGCGATGACCTTGGAGCTCAGGTGCTGGTCGACGAGACGGAGGCATTCACGCTCGCGCGGGGTCAGCCGACCGGCGCGATCGGCTCCCGGCTGGTTGATCACCGTGGCGCTTTGGCTGTGAAGGCCTCGGGTCGCCGGTCCAGCACGGTCGCGAAGAGCGCCTGCGGAGGGGTTCTCAGAGCGTGCGCCACGGCCACGAACTCGACGAGGTCCAGGCGTCGCTCGCCGCGTTCTATCTTGGACACGTAGGACTGCGGTCGCCCGAGCAGGTCGGCGAGCTCGTCCTGAGTGAGGGACCGCGACTGGCGCGTTTCGACGAGGACCTCGGTCAAGGCGGCGTAGGCGTCGGTATAGACCGACCGGGGCATTAAGTGTCCGGCGCTGATGACGACGGACGCAGTCCTAGAACCCGGTTTCGGTTATCCCAGAACAGGTTTCGACGGAGAGAGCTCCCCACCAGTGCGGGTGATGCTTGTTCGAGGCGTCACCCGCAGCCGATGCCAAGCGGCTGCTGCCGACGACGCCGTGGAGAACGGACCCATCCGCCGGGCCAGACGACGGTGCGCGATCGGCTGCCGTGAGTCGTCGCCGGACGTCGGATCGGGCACGAAGCGGCGGAGGAGCGAGCAAGGGCGGTGCAGGGCGGAGCGGACCGATGGCGGTCCCCTGAGCCATGGAGGACCCGGTGAGCGTCGCCAATCGGACAAGGATCAACGCCGTCGACGACCGGCCACGGCTACGGCTGGTCGGCGCCGGAAACCACGAGGACCATGCGCTGATGGCGGACTGCATGGCCGAGGCCCCTGCGCGCCTGGCGGCGCCGGGCGCCGCGGCGGCGCTGCTCGACCGCTTCGGATCGCTCTCCGGCGTGCTGAGCGCCTCGCCCGAGGCCCTGGCGTCGACGCCGGGCGTGGGCGCGGAGGCCGCCCGGGCGATCCGCCGAGCCCATGACCTCGCGGTCCGGCTGGCGCGGGCGGACATCGCACCGCGCGCCGTCATCGGCTCCTGGAGCGCACTCCTGAGCTACGTCGGGGCGGCGCTCAGGCACGAACGCCGGGAGCAGTTCCGGGTGCTGTTTCTCGACGTGAAGAACGGACTAATCCGGGACGAGACGCTGGGGGTGGGCACCGTGGATCACGCGCCGGTCTACCCTCGCGAGGTCATCCGCCGGGCTCTGGAGCTGAGCGCCTCGTCGGTGATCCTGGTCCACAATCATCCAGGCGGCGATCCCACCCCGTCGCGCGCCGACATCGACATGACCCGGCAGGTGATCGAGGCCGGCCGTCTGCTCAGGATCACGGTGCACGACCACTTGATCGTCGGCGGCGACAGCGTGGCGAGCTTCAAGTCGCTCGGCCTGATCTGACGGGGGCGGCCATGACTCTTCAGGCCATCGTCGCCGCCCTCGGCGGCGACCTTTACGACCGCGGCCGGCGGGCCAACGTGCCGGCCCCGGGACACAGCCGCGCGGACCGTTCGGTCTCGCTCCTCCTCAGCGAAGGGCGGGTGGTGGCGCATAGTTTCGGCGGCGCGCACTGGCGCGAGGTGCTGGACGACCTCCGCGCCCGCGCGCTGATCGACACCGCGGGCACTTCCGCTTCGGTCGTGCGGGCTGCTGGCGGAACTGAAGCCAAGCCGCCTCGACAATCGGAGCGGCTCGCCGTGGCGCGGGCGCTCTGGACGAACGGTCTGCCCATCACCGGCGGCACGGCCAGCGCCCGGCACGTGGCTCACCGCCATGTGCTCCGGCCGCTGCCGGGGCCGGATGGGCTCCGTCATCATCCGGCCGCGCCTCTGTCGGTCTACCGTCCTGGCCGGGCGGTCCGTCCGGCGTTGATGGCGGCGGTCACTGACCGGGAGGGCGGCTTCACCGCCATCGAGCTGACCTATCTTAGCCCCGGAGGCCTCCGGGCCGTCGGTCTGCGGTTCCCGCGCAAGACGGTCGGTCTGGTTCCGGCCGGGTCTGCGGTGCGGCTCGATCCGGTTGGACCCGAGCTGCTGGTCGGCGAGGGGGTATTCACCACGCTGTCAGCGTCGGAGCGCTTCGCGCTGCCCGCCTGGGCGCTGTTGTCCACGGGCAACCTCCGCGGCTGGCGCGCGCCCGACGGCGTCCGCCGGGTGCTGATCGCCGCCGACCGGGGCCGCGACGGTCTGCGCTCGGCCCACGTCCTCGCATCCCGTCTGCGCCGCAGCGGGGTGACGGTCGCGGTGAAGCCGCCGCCGGCGCCGTTCGGGGACTGGAACGACGCGGCCCGCGCGACCGCAGGGGAAGGAGAAGGGAGCGAGGGCGGCCGGGGGCGCGCCGGAACGGGAGGATGGCCCTCTCCGGCCGACGCGGGAGAGCCCTGATGACCGTCACCGCCCCGACCGGCCCCGATACGCGGGTCCGCAAGATCCTGCCCCTCCGCGACCTCGGCGTCGCGCCCGAGAACATGCGGTTCGGCCAGCCGCCCGACGAGGAGATCCCACAGCTGGCGGAGACCATCCTGGCCGCCGGCCTGCTGCAGCCGCTCACCGTGCGCCCGGGTCGGCGCAGGGAGAAGCCGGCCATGGCGCTGGACGGCCGTCGGCGCCTGCTCGCGCTCGATCGCCTGCTGACCGCCGGAGCCATCGACGACGGCTATCCCGTCGAGGTGTTCGAGGAGACCGACCCGGCGCGACAGGCCGCGGCCGTTCTCCTGACCAACTCCGCCGTCCCGGTCCATGTGGCCGACGTCATCGGCAGCATCGGCAAGATGCTGAAGGCCAAGCTCACCGTTCCGGTGATTGCGCGGGCGCTCGGCTACTCGGAGGTGGAGATCAAGCGCCTGGCGGCGCTCTCCGGCCTGCCGCCGAAGGCGCTGGCGGCCCTGAAACAGGGAAGGCTTACGCTCAGCCAGGCGCGCCTGCTGGCGCGCCTTCCCGACCGAGAACTCCAGGCCGAGCTGGCGGCGGCGGCGTTGGCCGGCCTCGGCTTCCAGGGTTGGCGTGTGTGCGAGCGGCTCGAGTCCGGCCGGGTGACGGCGCTCGACCGGCGGTTCGACCTGGTCGGGGCGGAGCGCTACGCCGAAGCCGGCGGGCGCGTCGAGGCCGACCTGTTCGGGGAGCTGGCCGACCAGCTGCTCGATCCGGAGATCCTGCAGTCGCTGTGGACGGCGAGGGTCCGGGAGGCCGCGGCGGCGCTCGAGGCGGAGGGCCTCGCCGTGCATGTCTCCGCCGACGGCGACGCCGAGCTGGACGACGGTCTCGAGCCGCTCGGCTACGTCTACGCCAACGCCCTCTCGGAAGAGGCGCTTCGAACCTACGAGGCGGCTCACGTCGCGTCCCGGACCACCTGCTTGGAGGTCCGGGCCGCCGATCTGGCCGGCGACGAGGGCGCCGGGCTGCTGGCCGCCATGCTCCGCAGCAGGCTGGCGATGGAACGGGCAGGTCAGCCGGGGCGGACGATCAAGGCCGTGGTGCTGTGGCCGGCGGGACGCCTGGGCGTCGACAGCCGCTTCTACGGCGAGCCGCAGCCGGAGACCGAAGCGGAAACGGACGGCGGAGTGCCGGTCGGCATCGGCCCCGTCTCCGCGTACCGCTCCTCCGAATTCAAGGTCGACGTGCCGGCCCGGGCGGTCGATGTCGAGGGCGTCGGCCACGCCCTCCACGAGACGCGCACCGACATGGCAGCCCGTGGTCTGATCCGGGCGCTGGCGGACGACCCCGGCGCGGCGCTCGTGGCCCTGACGGCCCGTCTGTTCACGGTGCTGGTGCTGGAGACCGCCCGCTCGACCGAAGACGCCGCGCTGACCGTGACCGCCCGGCCCTACACCCGGCCGAAGCACGGGGCGGTCGAGGCACTCGACGGCGAGGTCCGCCGTCGCCTGGCCGAGCGCCGTGCCGCCTGGAAGGCTTCGGGGGTGCGGCCAATCCCGTGGGTGGCGGAGCTGCCGCACGGCGAACGCATGGCCCTGCTCGCGGAACTGGTGGCGCTCAGCCTCGATCTGCGGGAGCCCAAGACCACCTCGCTCCGGCCGTCGGCCTGGGCCGACGCGGCCGAGATCGCGGCGCTCGCCTGCGCCGACATCACGGCCTACTGGACCCCCGACGAGCCATTCCTGAAGGCCCACGCCAAGACGCAGCTGCTGGCCATGCTGGCGGCGATGGACTTGGACGACGCGCGGGCCAAGGCGCTGAAGAAGGACGAGCTGGTCGCGTTCGTCGCCGAGCGTGCGGCGGAACGCGGCTGGGCGCCCCCCGAGGTTAACTGGAGCCGGGCCGAGGTCGACGATTCCGCTGAACCTGACGGCCTGAGCGAGGAGGTCGGCGCTGAGGAGGTGCGCCGGGCCGGCGAAGATGGCGTTGACGGCGGCGCGGCGCTTCGCCTTCGGCCGGTCGTGGTCGCAACGCCGAAGGCGGGTCCGGACCCGGCGGTTCCGCCTCCTCCGGCGGAGATCGCCGAAGCCGCCTGACGGCCCGGCCGGGTCGCGTGTCCGGCGGCGACCCCCAGAGGTCGACGACGGGCGCCGAGGATCGCGCCTGGCGAGGAGGTCCGGTCGAAAGACCGGGCCTCCTCTGCTGACCTCGCGCGGTATCCCCAGCGGACGCGTGTGCACGGGGGGCGATCCGGCGCGGCTGGATCCCGTGACCCGCGGCGGGGAGCTGGGAGGAAGGACGGGGCGAGGTGCGCCCGGAGGACGAGGAGGGAGGCGCCCTCCGCCCCGGGCGACGGACGCCTCGCCATGCCCTCGCTGTCACTCTCGCTGTTCGCCGCCGCCTCGCCGGCGGACGCTCCCGCCAACATCCTGGTCGCCGCCCGCGCGCTCACGCCCCACCTGGCCCGTTCGCGGCCGCTCGACCGCAGGCTGGTCGCCTCGGTGATGACCACCTGCTTCGGCGGGACCGACGCCGAGGGCGCCTGGTCCTGGCGCGACGCCTATGACGCCAGCGAGGCGGCGCAGGTGCTGCAGCTCCGCCGGCTCGCTCCCCAGGTCGGACGGCTTGAGGACGCGCCCGCCGAGATCGCGGCCCTGCTGGCCGGTCTTTCAGCGCTTACCCTGACCCACACCCGCCGGAGCGAGGAACAGGTCGCGCTGGACCAGTTCTCGACGCCGCCGCCGCTGGCGGCGCTGGCGGTGCTGGCGGCCCAGGTCCGGCCGGGCGACCGGGTGCTGGAACCGTCCGCCGGGACCGGGCTGCTGGCCGTGGTCGCCGAGGCGTGCGGGGCGGAACTGCACCTCAACGAGCTTTCGGCCCACCGCGCCGCCCTGCTGGACGGGCTGTTCCCGGGCGCGTCCCGGACCCGACACGACGCCGCGCACCTGGCCGACCTCCTGCCCGTGTCCGGGTCGCTGGACGCGGTGGTCTGCAATCCGCCCTTCTCCGCCCTGCAGGCGCACCTGCTGTCGGCGCTGGCCTGTCTGGGGGAAGGCGGGCGGCTGTCGGCCATCGTGCCGGTGCGGGCCTTCTCCGCCGCCGGGCTGATGGCCTCGGTCGCACGGCGGGGCGAGGTGGTCGCGGCGCTCGCCTTTCCGCAGCGGGCATACGCCAGGCACGGCACCAGCGTGGAGACCGGGCTGCTGGTGGTCGATCGTCGCGCCGAGGGCGCGACATGGACCGGACGGGTGACCGAGGCCGGCGAGCTGGGCGACGCCGCCCGCGCCGCGGCGGCCGTGCCCGCCCGGCCGACGGCGAAGCCCCGACGTTTCCGCGAGACGTCCGTCGTGTCCCTCCTACGGCCGAAGGCGCGGGAGCTCGCACTGCCGTCCGGCCGCCTGGCCTTCCTCGCGGGGGCGGCTCCGGTCGACTATGGGACTCGCGACTGGACGGGCGAGGGGCACGACGTGGGCCTCTACCAGGCCTACGATCTCGCACGGATCGCCTTCGCGGAATCTCGGCCGCACCCGTCCGCACTGGTCGAATCCGGCTCAATGGCGTCGGTTCCGCCGCCCGCGCCGAGCTATCGGCCGGTGCTGCCGTCGATGTTGCGAGCGGAGGCGCGCATCTCCGACGCCCAGGCTGAGACGGTGGTCTACGCCGGTGAGGCGCACGCGGCGCATCTGCCGGGGTCCTGGATGCTCGGCGAGGCGGCGCACGAGGTCGCGCTCGTCCCCGACGATCACGCCGCCGCGGTGCGTTTCCGCAGGGGCATGATGCTGGGCGACGGCACCGGCTGCGGCAAAGGCCGGCAGATCGCTGCGGTCATCGCGGACAACATGGCGCAGGGGCGGCTGCGGGCGGTCTGGCTCTCGAGGAACGACGCCTTGCTGGAGGACGCCCGGCGCGACTGGCGCGCCATCGGCGGCGGGCCCACCGACATCGTCAGCCAGGGATCGTGGCGGCAGGCGGACGCCATCCGCCTGGACCGCGGCGTCCTCTTCTCGACCTACGCCACCCTGAGACAGCCGGCGCGGGGCGATCGCCCCTCGCGGCTCGACCAGATGGTCGCCTGGCTCGGGTCGGACTTCGACGGCGTGATCGCGCTGGACGAATGCCATGCGCTCGCCAACGCCGGCGCGGGCGGCAAGACCAACCGCGGGTCGAAGAAGGCCTCGCTGCAGGGCATGGCCGGGCTGGCGCTGCAGAACCGGCTGCCGGACGCCCGGGTGCTCTACGTCTCCGCCACCGGCGCAACCCAGCCGGAGAACCTGGCCTACGCCGCCCGGCTTGGCCTCTGGGGCGGGCCGGAGGCGCCGTTCACGACGCGGGCGGACTTCATGGACGCCGTCGACCGGGGCGGTGTGGCGGTCATGGAGCTGCTGGCCAGGGAACTGAAGGCGATGGGCCTGTACGTGGCCCGCTCGCTGTCGTTCGAAAGGGTAGAGTACGAGCCGCTCCGGCACCCGCTCACGCCCGAGAACGTCGAGGTCTGGAACGAGTGGGCCGACGCCTTCCAGCTGATCCACGCCAATCTTGAGGCGGCGCTGCAGGCCGTCGGCATCAAGGACGAGGACGGCGATGTGAAGTCGGGGCAGGCCCTGGCGCAGGTCCGCTCCGCCTTCGAGGGCGCCAAGCTCCGTTTCTTCGCCCACCTGCTGGCGGGAATGAAGTCGCCGACGCTGATCGCCTCGATCCGCCAGGACCTGGCGGAGGGTCGCTCTGCCGTGGTGCAGATCGTCTCCACCAACGAGGCGGTGATGGAGCGGCGCCTCGCCGAGGTCCCGCCCGAGGAATGGAACAACCTCTCCATCGACCTGACGCCCAAGGAGTATGTGCTCGACTACCTGAAGGGCGCCTTTCCGATAATCCTGCAGCAGGCCATCGACAACGAGGACGGTTCGGTGACCATGGTCCCTGTCATGGCTGACGGCGTGCCGGTCGTCAGCCAGGAAGCCCTCGCCATCCGCGACGAACTGATCGCGCGCATGGCCTGTCTGCCGGCGGTGCCCAGCGTGCTGGACGCCCTGCTGGAGCGGCTTGGCCCCGACATGGTGGCGGAGATCACCGGCCGGTCGCGCCGGGTGGTGGCCCGCGACGGCCGGCGGGTGGTGGAGCGGCGCAGCGCGTCGGCCGCCAAGGCCGAGACCGACGCCTTCATGGCGGGTCGCAAGCGCGTGCTGGTGTTCTCGGATGCCGGCGGGACGGGGCGGAGCTACCACGCGGATCTCGGGGCGGCGAACCGGCAGCGCCGTGTCCACTATCTGGTGGAGCCCGGCTGGCGGGCGGACGCCGCCATCCAGGGGCTGGGACGAACGCACCGGACCCATCAGGCGTCGGCGCCGCTGTTCCG
>SXGS01416222.1_pt1 | contig 18486 bp, 14 predicted proteins | sample 3174681 | NCBI WGS metagenome assembly SXGS01 (sample SAMN11356861, study PRJNA531348) | freshwater metagenome | isolation source: freshwater sample F1-80 | place: China: Fuxian Lake, Yuxi | collected 2017-12-25 | reverse complement strand
GGCGCGTAGTCGTTCAAGCCGCGTTCCGAGGTGCCGCCCGATGTCGCTTGCAAGCCGAGCAATTCCATCGCTTCACCGACGAGATAGAGCGACCCAGTGATCACCTGCAAGCGATCGTCTGCGGTCTGCGTCAACGCAGCAGCGAGCGAAGGGGCGGTTGAAACGGACTCGGCGCACGATGACTCGCGGCACGCAGCCGCCAGTTCCGCAGGCGGCAGGCCGCGCGGCGACTTCACCGGCACGACGAGAATCCGTGCTGCCAGCGGAACGAGCGTCTTCGCAAAACTCCGCCAATCCTTGTCCGCTAGTAGTCCCACGATCAACGTCACCGGCACTTCCGCGAAATCGCGCGATAGTGTGGCGGCGAGCGCCTGGGCTCCGTCGAGATTGTGCGCACCGTCGAGGAGGATCGTTCCCCCACCCTGCCCTTGCACGCGTTGAAGCCGGCCCGGCCAGGACACATTCGCGAGCCCGTGCCGGATCGCTTGAGGCGCAACCGGCAGCGCATTCTGCAACACCGCTACCACACCAAGCGCGACTGTAGCGTTCCGACGTTGGTGTTCGCCAAGCAGTGCCAACGGCGCTTCATCGATGATCGGCGGCGGGCTTTCATGCGAACCCATGACTGTGAGTGGAGCGCCGTTGCGCCGCGCGGTTTCCACGACGACTTCCAAGCCACGCCCCGGCTCCGCCGCCGTCACGACGGGGACACCGGGCTTGATGATGCCCGCCTTCTCCGCGGCAATGGCGTCATGGGTTTCACCGAGCCATTGTTGGTGATCCAAACCGATGTTCGTGATGGCGCACGCAAGCGGAGTGACGATGTTGGTGGCGTCCAACCGCCCGCCAAGGCCGGTCTCCCAGATCACAACGTCGCAGCGCTGTTCCGCGAACCACATCAGCGCCATCACTGTCACGACTTCGAAGAACGTGGGGTGCGTTTCATCCGTGAACGTTGCCAGCCACGGCTTCATCGCGTGAACGAATCGCGCGACATGGGGCTCGGGAATCATCTGGCCGTTGACCTGGATGCGCTCGCCGAACAACACCAAATGAGGCGAGGTGAACAATCCGACCCGCAGTCCCGCCGCGCGGTAAATACTTTCCAGGATTGCGCACGTGGAGCCCTTGCCATTCGTCCCCGCGACGTGGATGAAGCGCAAACGGCGCTGAGGTTCCCCGGCAAGACCAGCCAGATGGATCGTGCTCTCCAAGCCCGGCCTTGCGCCGAACACCTGCAGGCTGAAGAGATACTCGATGGCTTCAGAGTAATTCATGCCCTCAGACGCTGTCGCGCGTTGCACCGCAAATCCCCGGCCGTCGCGCCAGGGCAATTTCTGAATTGTCAGTCATCCGCCCGATGCTACATTGACCGCACTCAAGACAGCAAACCTGTAGCATCGGTCCCAGCGTCTATGCCGAACGAAAATCAAGAGTCGTCGAACGGTGATGAGTTCCTGAAGAACTCCACACTCTACAAAGAGTTTCAGGCGGAGCGCGATGAGATCCTGAGACACAAATGGATCGAGTCCGAGAAAGCCGGCTATGACATCGGCTTCGAGAAAGCGCTCACGGACTGGATCGTCAGGCACCGGTCGAAGTGGCGCAAGGGTCGCCAGTCCGCCCAAACGGCGCACAATTGATTTTGAACCAGAACCCTGCGGGCGACCGCAGTTAGGCAGTGCGGTAGTAAGAGTCCTTTAAGGCTGTCCTGCGAGACAGCCAAGGAACGATGAGAAACGGATTTCAGCGACAACTTCATTTCAGCCATCGAACGGGCGCCCGCCCGGTTCGATTTTTTTATGCCCGAGAAGACCTCCATCCTTAACGCCCAGGCGATCCACCGAGTCCTCACCCGCATCGCCCACGAAATCGTGGAACGCAACGACAGCGCCCAGTCGATCGTCATCGTCGGCGTGCAGCGCGGCGGCATCCACCTTGCCGAACGGATCGGGCAACTGCTCAAGACCATCTGGGGGCACCCAGTTCCCGTCGGCAAGCTCGACGTCAGCATGCACCGCGACGATCTCGACCAGCACGCCGCCCCGAACATCCAGCCCACCGTCATGCCCTTCGACATCAACGGTAAAACTGTCGTGCTCGTGGATGATGTGCTCTTCAGCGGCCGCACCACGCGCGCGGCCCTGGACGCCTTGAACGACTTCGGCCGACCGCGCCGCGTGCAACTCGCGGTGCTTGTCGATCGCGGCCACCGCGAGCTGCCAATCAAGCCGGACTTCGTCGGCAAGAACGTGCCGACTGCCGCCAACGAACGCATCGAAGTGCAGCTGAAGGAAACCTCCGGCGAAGACGCCGTGTACCTGGAGAAAACGACATGACACCCCAAAGCACCGGAAGCTGGCACCGCAAACACCTGCTCGACATCGAGTCACTTAGCGCAGCGGAGATTCAGGTCGTTCATGACACGGCCAGGGTGTTCAAGTCCGTCGGCGAACGCGCGATCAAGAAAGTCCCCGCGCTGCGCGGCAAGACCGTCGTCAACCTGTTCATCGAGCCCTCGACTCGCACGCGCATCAGCTTTGAACTCGCGGCGATGCGCCTGACGGCGGACGTCATCAACTTCACCGCCGAAGCGTCGTCGCTCAAGAAAGGCGAGACGCTCAAGGACACCGCCCGCAACCTTGAGGCTCTCAACGCGGACATCATCATCATTCGCCACAGCGCCGCCGGAGCGCCTCACTTCCTCTCGCGCATCCTGCGCGGCAGCGTCGTCAACGCCGGCGACGGCGCGCACGAACATCCCACTCAGGCGTTGCTCGACACTTTCACCAATCGCGAGAAGAAGGGCCGGGTCGCCGGACTGAACGTCACCATCCTCGGCGACATTCTCTACAGCCGCGTCGCCCGGTCGAACATCCGCGCCCTCCTCAAACTCGGTGCCAATGTCACGCTCTGCGGCCCTTCCACCCTCGTGCCCCGGGTCTTCGAGGAACTTGGCTGTCGCGTCTCCCACAACGTTGATGAAGCCATCGCAGAGGCCGACGTCATCAACCTCCTGCGCATCCAGCACGAGCGCCAGCGCAAGACCATGTTCCCGAGCATCGGTGAATACACGAATCTTTTCGGCCTGACCAAGGAACGTTTCGCTCGGATTCGCCCCGACGCCCTCATCATGCACCCAGGACCGATCAATCGCGGCGTGGAGATCAACAGCGAGGTCGCCGACTGCGACCGCTCCGTGGTTCTCGAACAAGTCACCAACGGCCTCGCCGTCCGCATGGCCGTGCTCTTCCTCGTCAACGGCGGCAAAGGCCCGCAGGAACTGGGCGGGTGAAGCGGCAAACCGCAGAAAGTTTTTCCAATAACTCCGTCCGCGCTGCGTCTAGTTCTGCGTGATGCAGTTCAGAATCATTTTATCGTTCGCTGCCGCGCTGCTTGCCGCACCGACAGAAGCCGCCGACGGACGCAGCGGAAGCGGCGCGAGCAAGAACGCGCGGGCTTCGCTTTCCTACCAGAAGGACATTGTCCCGCTGCTCGACCGCCATTGCTACAGTTGCCATGGCAACGGCAAGAAGAAGGGCGACTTCGCACTGGACGTTTTCAAGTCCGACGCCGAGGCCACACTCGATCCGAAGTTCTGGCAGAAGGTGCTGGAGAATGTGCGCGGCCACACGATGCCGCCCGAAGGCAAGCCGCAGCCGAAGCCCGCCGAACGAGAGCAACTCACCCGCTGGATCGAGGCCGAGGTGTTTGCGTGCGATTGCGACAACCCCGACCCGGGCCGCGTGACCCTGCGCCGCCTGAACCGCGCCGAGTACAACAATACGATTCGCGATCTGGTCGGCGTGAACTTCCAACCTGCGGACGACTTTCCAGCGGACGATTCCGGCTACGGCTTCGACAACATCGGTGACGTTCTCTCCGTCCCTCCCGTCTTGCTGGAGAAGTATCTCGCGGCTGCGGAAAAAATCGTCGAGACCGCCATCCTCCCGCGCGATCCGGCCGAAGAACGCATCCGCCGATTCCCCTCAGTGGAACTGAACGGCTCCGCGCCGTCCGACGATCAAGACGGCTGGAAGAAGCTGACTCGCGAGGGCGACATTTTCGTGAACGTCCCACTCGCGCAGGGCGGAGAATACGCGCTGCGCGCCCGGGCTTACGGCGAGCAGTTCGGCCCGGAACCGCCGCGCCTGCGCTTCCGAATCAACAAGGACGAAGTGCAGACCTTCGATGTGCCTGCGGAATCCGAGCGCCCGCAGGTATACGAAGCACGCGTCAAACTTTCCCCAGGCACGAATCGTTTCTCCGCCGCGTATATCAACAACCTTGTCAACAACACCCACAAGGATCCGCGCAAGCGTGGCGACCGCAACCTGGTCATCGAATATCTCGAAGTCACCGGCCCGCTGGATGTGCCGGTACCGCCCGCGCCGGAGACGCACCGCCGCGTGTTCTTCAACGGAGCCGCGGCGACCAACGCCACCGACCGCGCCCGCTACACCCGCGAGATTCTCACCCGCTTCGCCACCCTGGCCTATCGCCGGCCTGCCGGGGTTGAGGAAATCGATCGTCTCGCAAAATTCGTCACATCTGCGACGAAGCAGGGCGACACTTTCGAGCGCGGTATTCAACTCGCCATGCAGGCCGTGCTCGTCTCTCCCAACTTCCTGTTCCGTGGAGAACTCCAACCCGAACCTGACAACCCCAAGGCCGTGCATCCGGTGAACGAATACGCGCTCGCCTCGCGTCTGTCGTATTTCCTCTGGAGCAGCATGCCGGACGAGGAGTTGTTCGCGCTCGCGGCGAAAGGCCGGCTGCGCAAGAACCTCGACGCGCAAGTCAACCGAATGCTCAAAGACACACGCTCCCGCACGCTGGTGGAGAATTTCGGCGGACAGTGGCTCCAACTCCGCAACCTGCGCATCGCCACGCCGGATGCGAAAACCTTCCCGGACTACGACGACACCTTGCGCGCCGCGATGCAGCAGGAGACGGAGGCGTTCTTCGAGCACATCATCCGCGAAGACCGCCCCGTGCTGGACTTCCTGAACGCGAATTACACGTTCGTAAATGAGCGGCTGGCTCGGCATTACGGCTTCAAGGGCGTGACTGGCGAAACCTTTCAGCGCGTAAGCCTGAAGGGAACCGGCCGCGCAGGCGTGCTGACGCACGGCGCGGTCTTGACGCTCACGTCGAATCCCACGCGCACGTCCCCGGTGAAACGCGGCAAATACGTCCTCGAAAACATCCTCGGCACTCCACCGCCGCCGGCACCTCCGGACGTGCCCGAGCTCAAGGAAGTCAAGCTCACCGGCACGCTGCGTCAGCGGATGGAGCAGCATCGCGAGAACCCAACGTGCGCGTCATGCCACTCGCGCATGGACCCGATCGGCTTCGGCATGGAGAACTTCGACGGCATCGGCGTATTCCGAAAGCAGGACGAGGGATTCCCCATCGATCCGTCCGGGCAACTGGTCAGCGGCGAGAAATTCGCCGGAGCACCGGACCTCGCGAACATGCTGGCGAAGGAGAAACGCGATGAGTTCGTCCGCTGCCTCTCCGAGAAACTTCTGACCTACGCGATCGGGCGCGGCATGGAGTTCTACGACAAGTGCGCGCTCGACGAGATTTCCGCCGGTGTGGCGAAGCGGAGCTATCGGTTCTCCAGCCTCGTCCGCGAAATCGTTCACAGCGTTCCGTTCCAACAACGACGTGGCGAAGCGGGCCGTCCGAATGCGCCGTGACAAGGCTGCGAGCCGGGAAGAAATGTGGGCGGGAGAAGCAACCGAGGATTGCCAGATTTGCGGGAAGACCAACCAGCCGAAGACTGGTGGAGCCGACAGGGATCGAACCTGCGACCTTCTCATTGCGAACGAGACGCTCTACCCACTGAGCTACGACCCCGCGCAATCTGACGCGCGTTTAAGTAGGCCATTCCCCCCGACGACGCAAGCACGGAAATGCCGGACGTCGTGTGGTTTCCAAAACCAGACTCGCACAAGGGGGGGGCGGAGACCTAGGGTGTGCGATGGAGCGTAGCGAGGGGTCGCAAATACGCGCGGGCTCGCGAACAAGAGGGATAAGAATGACGCCGCGCCTGGCCAAACGGTCGCCACGTGATGACTGAAATGCCCGTATCACAATAAGAGGGCCGGCGTGTTTCTCCAATCGCACTCCGGCCCTCGCACTTTTTTGGAAGGCCTCTCCCTTCTTGATATCTCCGGGTGTTTGTGAAAGGCTGATTGCATTCACAAGCAATGGAGCGTGGGCACGGAGCCTGCCGTTCCAAGGAACCGCAAAACAATCGCGAAGAGACATTCGGAAGCAGACCGCATTGGTCCATTTGCTCTCCAAGGGAACATCATGAAAAAACTCCTCCTCACTGCCACATTGGCCGCGAGCACCCTTGCCAACGCCCAGGCACAAGGCACCATCAACCCGCTCAACAATGTCGCATCGAGGATCAGATGGGACTCCGATAGCGACGGCGTTTATGAACCAACCGATGCTGCAATATCGGCGAGCTTTGGGCTCCAAGTCGGAGTCTTTTGGGGTGTAGCGGGTGGTCCAGCAAATAATCTCGCGGGCGTAATGACCATCGGTCCAACGGACGGTATTCTCACGGGGCTTCCGTCGATTTTCAGGGTTGAAGGGGCGGGGCCCGGCACCACCATTGTCTCCCTTCAAGTCCGAGCCTGGTCGATCGACGGCAGCATGCTTGCCGAGACCCGTGTCACCCAAATCATGCTTTCGCCAGACTCCGCGCCGGGAGCCGTTATTTGGCAGTCCGCGGGCGGAACCGACCGAACCCGTTTAACTCCCTTGCTAATCCCAGTGATCCCCGAGCCCGGCGCCCTCGCGTTTGGTGCACTGGGCGCGGCGGCGCTGGGCCTCCTGCGGGTGCGTAAATTCAGCAAACGCTAACCCATGAAGAAACTTCTCCTCATCGTCGCCCTTTCGGCACTCACCACGGCGGACGCCTTTGCCGAAGGCACGATCCGTCCCCTCCCGGGAATCTTCGGTAGGGTTCGATTCGACTGCAACGGCGATGGACTGGCTGATCGGCTCGCGACGAGTGCTGATGGTCTCGAACTCCATCTTTACTATGGTCCGGAAGGCTCGACCAGCAGCGAAGAACTCACGCACTTCCCTCAATTCGCGGTCATCGAGGACATCCGTGGTCAATGGAGCGGGCTGCCAACCATCCTCCAGGTTCCCGGAACGCAGGCTGGAACTTATGCTGCCCTTCAATTTCGCATCCTGACCCCAAACGGCATCCTCGCGGAAACAGAGATCCGACAGGTCCTATTGGGAGCCGAGAATGGCCCTGGCTCAATCGTCTGGCAGGGCGTAGACCACCCATCCCGCTTTCGTTACCTGAATGGTCCGTATCCAGATCCTTTAGGCGTGTGCGTTCCCGAAACGTCCACCCTGACCCTCGCTGGTGTCGCCGGATTGTTTGCTGCTGCCTTTTCCTACCACAGAACCCGTAAACGCAGCTCTGCGCGGAAGTAAACTCACTCCCACTCAATGGTTCCGGGCGGCTTGCTGGTGATGTCGAAGACGCAGCGGTTCACGCCTTTCACTTCGTTGATGATGCGCGAGGCGAGGCGTTCGAGGAGATCGTAAGGGAGCTTCACCCAGTCAGCGGTCATGCCGTCCTGCGATTCCACGGCGCGCACGGCGATGGTGTAGTCATAGGTGCGTTCGTCACCCATCACGCCGACGCTGCGCACAGGGAGGAGCACAGCGAAGCTCTGCCAGATCTTGTAATACCAGCCGCTGGTTTTCATTTCCTCAACGACGATGGCGTCGGCGTTGCGCAGGATGGCGCAGCGGTCGGGCGTGACTTCACCGAGGATGCGCACGGCGAGGCCGGGTCCAGGGAACGGCTGGCGATAAACAATTTCCTTGGGCAGGCCGAGCTCAAGACCGAGCTGGCGCACATCATCTTTGAAGAGGCATTTGAGCGGCTCGACGAGCTCGAACTTCATGTTCTTCGGCAGGCCGCCCACGTTGTGGTGGCTCTTGATCATCGCGGCGGGATTGCCGGCGATCGGGATGCTCTCGCTGACGTCGGGATAAAGCGTGCCTTGCGCGAGGAACTTCGCCTTGCCGGCGCGCTTGGTCGCGGCCTGGAAAACTTCAATGAAGGTCTTGCCGATGATCTTCCGCTTGCGCTCGGGGTCGGTGACTTTCTTGAGGCGGCCCATGAAGAGCTTGGTGGCGTCCTCGTACTGGAGCTTGAGCTTGAAGTTGCGCCCGAAGACTTCGCGAACGGTGTCGGCTTCCTTCGCGCGGAGCACGCCGTTGTTCACGAAGATGCAGGTCAGCTGGCTGCCGATGGCCTTGTGAATGAGCGCGGCGGCCACGCTGGAATCCACGCCGCCACTAAGGCCGAGGATGACCTTCTCCTTGCCGACCTGAGCGCGGATGACTTCCACGGCGTGATCGACGTAGCTGCGCATGTTCCAGTTCTTGCCACAGTTGCAGATGCCGTGAACGAAGTTCGCGAGAATCTCTTTCCCGCGCGGCGTGTGCGCGACTTCCGGATGGAACTGCAGGCCGAACATCTTCCGCTCGTGATTTTCAATGGCGGCGTATTGCGAATTCTCCGTGGTGGCGACGGGCTCGAAGCCGATGGGCAGCTTGGTCAGCTTGTCGCCGTGGCTGTTCCAGACCTGGAGGGAATTCGGCAGCTTGCGGAAAAGCGCGCAGCTCGGGTCTTTGACGAGAAGCGTGCCCTTGCCGTACTCGCGCTTCTGGCCGGGCTCGACCTTGCCGCCGAGGAAGTGCGCCAGGAGTTGCACGCCGTAGCAGATGCCGAGGATGGGGAGATTGAGATCGAAGATGGCCTTGTCGGGCAGCGGCGCTTTCTTCGTGTAAACGCTGGACGGTCCGCCGGACAGGATGATGCCGCTGGGCTTCATGGCGGCGATTTCCTTCGCGGGCGTGTTGTAGGGCAGGATGGTGGAATACACGTTGCACTCGCGGATGCGGCGCGCGATGACCTGCGTGTATTGGGACCCGAAGTCGAGGATGACAATTTGTTCGTTCATCGAAAAGAGGGGCAAGGTTCTGCCGCCGGACGAAACGTTTGGCGAGAGAAAAAGCAGGCCGCGTCGGGAATGCGACGCGGCCGATGGCAAACGGAGCCCGGCAGCCGGGCAAGGGCGCTCAGGGAATCGACTCGATCACACGATAGAATCCACGGCTCGCACCGGCCGGTGCCGGATGATTCCAACTCGTCGTGGACCCGGTCGCAATCACTGGCCCGCCGATGGGCTGCCAGTCCGGAACTTCAAGGCCGGGCGTGCGTTCGACCTGATAACTGCGACCCGGGATGGATTGCCAGCGCGCAACTGTCGCACCGTTCTCCATCCGAAATGCGCTGAACCGGAACGGCTCCGGGTCGCCCTTCACGATGCTGAACCGGTCGTCAATCGCGCCGGTCTCGCGCACGAACATCGCATCGAGCCGGTTACCCTCAATGTCGAGGACCAGGCTGCCCATGCTCACGGCGTCGTAATACATGATGGGATGCGAACCAACCGCAAATGTCGCCCAACCCGAGCTGCCAGCCACGCAATAGACCGTCCCTTGATTCGCGCGCGGCCCGGTCACCGGCTTCACATACGGCCCTGTGTGGCCAGGCCGTCCGCTGCCCCCATCCAGAACCATCGAAGGCTCCAGTTCCCACGAGTAGCCGAAGTGCCCGCGCATGAGCTTCGAGCGTTCGTAATTGTGGCTGTGTCCACCGAGGACGAGATCCGCCCCGTGCGCTTCGAGAATTGGCATCAGCGCCTCGCGCATCTGGATGTGTTCGATCTCCCCGTCCGAATCGTGCGAACCCTTCGTGTAGGGCGGGTGATGGAAGAAGGCGATGATCCAGTCGTTCGTGTTCGCCGCCAGGTCTGCCTCCAGCCAGCGCGCCATCTCGCCCGCGCTCGTACGCGGCATAGTCATCGAGTCGAGGCAGACAAAGTGGATGTTCGCATGGTTGAACGAATAAAACTTCTCAGTGCCCGAGGACACGCCGCCCGCCTCGCCCGCCGCTGGGAACGTGAAGATGTCGAGATAGGGGAAACGTCCGTTGCCGGCCCCGGAATAAGTCTCGTGATTGCCGATGGTGGACCAGATCGGCGTGCGACGGAGCAGTTGCGAATACACGTCGAAGAAGTTCTCCTGGTACTCGTGGTCGTAGCCGCTGTAGTAAGCATTGTCGCCAAGCGCGAGCCAGACATCCGTGTGCCGCGAGCCTGCCAGATCGTAATACGCATCACGCACACCGACTTGATTTCCCGCGCCAGTGTTCGCCGTGCCGCAATCCCCCACGATCCACACCCGCGTCGGCCGCGCGGCGCCAGGACGCGGCGCGGTCTTGAAGAGATACTCGGGCCCCTCGACCAAATCCTCCGTCAAAGAACCGACCGAGTAGTAATACAATGTCTCGGGTGTCAGGCCGAAGAGCTTCACTTCGTGCTCTGTGGTCAACGCCAGGTCGCCGTCGATCAGGTTGAGAAAATCAGGATCAGCCCCGTAGCGAACAACGCTGGCCACCGGCTCATCCGTACGCCAGCGGATCGTCATGCTGTCCGGTGTGGCGACTTGCAAGTAGGGCCCGCGCACCAAAACGGCACCGGCGGCATCCCCCACAAGCACGGCAAAAGCGGCGAATGTCGGCAGCAGAAATGCACAAAGAGAACGCGGGGTCGGCTTCATAGGATTGGGGGCAAACTTCCACCGGCACTGCAACCCGTCAAGGCACCGGTTCGCCGGGCGCAGACGAAATCCCATTTGCGCAGCGTCACGCTGCTGGCATCATCCGCCGCAATACACCGCATCACCCGCGCTGAAATGACACCATCATAGCACCACCGCTGTTCGCCCGTGCCTCCTCCTCTGCTCCAGCTTCGCGCCGTCGAAAAATCCTTCGCGGGTCATCGTGCCCTGCGGCCGCTCACCTTGGAACTCGCCGCCGGCGAAGTCCTCGGGCTCATCGGCGAAAACGGCGCAGGCAAGTCCACGCTGATCAAAATCCTCAGCGGCATTCACGCGCCCGACGGCGGGGAAATTCGCTGGCGCGATCAGCCGCTGCGCCTCACCTCGCCGCGCGAAGCCAAGGCCACCGGCATCGCGACCATCCACCAGGAACTCGTCGGCTGCGGTCACCTCACTGTTGCCGAGAATCTCCTGCTGGGAGAACGCTGGCCGCGCCTGCCGTGGGGCGGTGTCGATTGGGCTCAACTCCACACGCGCGCTGCCGCGCTACTGGCCGCCTGCGAGATTGAACTCCCCACCGGCCGTGCCTTCCATCAACTCAGCGCCGCCCAGAAGCAGGAGGTCGCCATCGCCCGCGCGCTGGCGCAGGACGCGCGGCTGTTTATCCTCGACGAACCCACCGCCAGCCTCAGCGAACCCGAGGCCGAACGGCTCTTCGCGCGGTTGCGAAAACTCCGCTCCGCCGGCGTCGCGGTGATCTACGTGTCGCACCGGCTCGATGAAATCCTGCAACTTACCGACCGCGTCGCGGTGCTGCGCGATGGTGAACTCGTCGCCACGTATCCGACTGCCGAGGCTGGCATCCAGCGACTCATCCGCGACATGGTCGGGCGGCCGCTCGATCAAGTTTACCCGCGCACCCGACCACCGCTTGGCGAACGCCCGCCCGCGCTGGAACTCCGCGGGATCAGTTGCGATGGATTGTTCGCTGACGTTTCGCTCTCCGTGCGCCCCGGCGAGATCGTCGGGCTGGGCGGACTCGTCGGCGCCGGCCGCTCGGAAGTAGCGCGCGCGATCTACGGACTCTACCCGTGCGACGCAGGCGAGATGCTCCTCCACGGCCGGGCGTGGAGGCCGCGCGGCGCTTCCGACGCGCTCACCGCCGGCATCGCGTATCTCCCGGAGGAACGCAAACGCCATAGCCTCGTGCTAGAACATTCCGTCCAAGCGACCATCAGCCTCGGATTCTCGGACCTGCTCGCACGCGCCGGCATGATTCCTCGCGCCGAAGAAGCGAACCGCGTCCGACGCGCCATGACGACCCTCGATGTCCGCGCCGCAAACGCCGCGCACCCCATTGGCACCCTCAGCGGCGGCAACCAGCAGAAGGCCATCCTTGCGCGCTGGCTGGAACGACAGCCGGAGATCCTCCTGCTCGACGAACCGACGCGCGGCGTCGATATCGGCGCGAAAGCGGAGATTCACCAACTCATCGACCGACTCGCCGCAACGGGCCGCGCCGTGCTCCTGATTTCCAGCGATCTCCCCGAACTACTCGGCCTGAGCGATCGCATCGTCGTCCTGCACGAAGGCCGCGTCGCCGCCGAACTCAGCGGCCCGGCGATGACGCAGGAGCACGTCCTGCTCGCCGCGTCCGGCCTCAGCCTCAACCCTGCCCACCCATGACGCACGGACGCCTCTCCCCTGCCCTGCGCCAGCGCTGGCTGTTCCTCGCCGCTGGGAATCTTCTCCTGCTCGCCGCGATCGCCGCGACCATGAAACAAGGCGGCTCCTTTGCTGAAGTCCTCGCGCGCTGCGGCCCCAACGTCGCCCCAGTCATTCTCGCCGGCCTCGGCATGACCGGCATCATCGCGACCGGTGCCATCGATCTTTCCATCGCCTCGATCATCGTCGTCGCGGGAACCGTCTTCGGCGTACTCGCCCATCATCAAGTGCCGCCGCTCGTGGGCTTCATCGCCTGCGTGTTAACGGCCTTCGCGCTCTCGACATGGAACGGCTGGCTCGTCCATCGCCTGCGCCTGCCCGCGATCATCATCACGCTCGCAGGTCTCGCTGCGTATCGCGGGCTGGCCCTCATTCTGGCGGACCTCGCGATTCCGCGCTTCGGCGGCAGCCTCGACATTCCCGGCGAAGACTGGCACTCGCCCGGCAAGCAATTCGCCGGAGCAATCCTCGCCGTCACGCTCATCGCCGCGCTCGTCTGGGAATGGTTTGCCGTCACGCCTCGCCGCTGGCTGGCGCTGGGGAATTCCGAGGAAGCCTGCCGCATCGCCGGCCTGAACCCGCGCCGCATTCTCCAAAGCGCGTTCGGCGGCGGCGGCGTGTTCCTCGGCCTCGCGGCATTGATCCACGTCACCCAAATCCAATTCATCGAGCCGGCGCGCATGGCGCTGGGCTTTGAACTTCAAGTCATCGGCGCGGTCATTCTCGGCGGCACGAACATCTTCGGCGGCGAAGGCGGCTACGCCGGCACGGTGCTGGGCGCGCTCTTCCTCTACTTCACGGGCCAGTGGATGACCTACGCCGGCGTCAGCCCGTACTTTCAGGAAGCCATCACCGGCGCGCTCATCCTCGGCGTCATCGGCATTGACTGCGCGCTGCGGCGCCGGCGCAAGCTGATGGAGGACCTGCAATGAACCGCTGGCGTCACTGGCTGTTGCCCGGCGTGCTCGTAATCGAGATCGCGCTCTTCACCGCGTTGAGCGGCCAGACGTTTTCCTCGGCGACAGACGCGGCGATCTACTTCCGCAGCTACTTCGCCGATCTGCTGGCGCAGTCCGCTCCCGTCCTGCTGCTGGCCTTTGCCATGACGCTCGTGCTCATGACCTCTGGCATTGATCTCTCCGTCGGATCCTCCGTCGCGTTGATCGCCTGCGTCATGTCAGGCTTCTCCGCCGGTCCGGCATTTTTTTGGACGGCCGTTCCGACCGGCCTCGCCCTCGGACTCCTGCTCGGCGCGATCAACGGCGCGGTGATCGCCCGGCTCGATGTCCCGCCCATCATCGCGACACTTGGGACAATGATCCTCTACCGCGGCCTGTGCTTCGTGGTAATGGGCGACCTGGAGAAATCACCCTTCCTCGGTGTCCCGGGCTACGAAGCGCTCGGGCAATTCGCCGGGGCCGCCACGATCGTGGCAGTGTTGTTTGCGGCCGGCGGCGGCTGGTTGAACCGCTCGCGCTGGTTGCAGGAAGTCCTCACGCTCGGCGGCAATCGTGTCGCCGCGCGCTACGCCGGCATCCACGTCACGCGGCGGACGCTGGAGGTTTACGCGCTCACCGGTCTGCTTGCGTTTCTTGCGGCGCTGACCTTTACCGCGCGCAACGGCTCCGTGAGCGCCAGTTCGCTCACCGGGCTTGAACTGCAAGTCATCGTCGCCGTCGTCCTCGGCGGCACCCGGGTGCAGGGCGGCGGCGGTTCGCTCGCGGGAACTTTCTACGGCGTCCTCATCGTCGCCGTGATGGACGAGGGACTGCGCGGTGCGGCGCGTTGGGGAACGGAGCATCTGCCGTTCAAGATCAGCCACCTCGAATACATCCTCCTCGGCGTCCTGCTGGCCGGCGGCGTCTGGTTGAACACCCGCGCCCAAGTGGAGTCCCCCCGACGCACGGAACGGACTGTGGACCGCCCGTGAGCTTCGATCTGGCGGCCAAGTTCCGGCCGCGTTTCGCCAAGTGTCGTGTGGCCAACGCGTACGGTGCGAACGAGCCTGAAGGTGGACAACAACGAAAGGCCCGACATGAAAACTCAATCCGCCACCGCCCGTCGTTCCACCTCCGTCCGCATAGCATCCAAGCGCCGACGCAACGCCCGCAAGTCGCCGGCGGTCATTGAACTGGTTCCGTCGCTGCTGAAGATCAAAACCATCCTTGTCCCGCTGGATTTCTCGGCGACCTCAGCCAAAGCCCTCGCCTACGCCATCCGCATGGCCGATCAATTCGGCTCGAAGATCATTCTCCTCAACGTCATCGAGCCCATCGCCACGCCGGATCTCGCGTATCATCCGCTCATGCTCGACTCGGCGGAATCCCGCGCTGCCGCGCAAAAAGCGGTCGAAGCTACCGCACGAGAGGCGCACCTGCCGGACTCAATGCTGAAACGTATCGCGATCCGCCACGGCACGCCCTTTGCCGAGATTGCTGACGCCGCGCGGACCTTGAGAGCCGACTTGATCATCATCACCACGCACGGCTACACGGGATTGAAACACGTCTTCATGGGGAGCACTGCCGAGCGAGTCGTCCGACACGCTCCGTGCCCGGTGCTCGTCGTGCGCGAGAAGGAGCATGAGTTTGTGTAGGCCCGCGTAGCCGCCGAGGGACGAGGCGGACGTTCGATTGCTCATTGAACAGGGAATCCGCCTCCTCACGTCGGCGGCTACGGTGTCGGTAGCACCAGCGGTGCCTTGCGCCGTCGCCACGGGAGGAAGGAGGAGCGCGGCGCCTCTGCGTCTCCTCTTGCCGCCACCTCGCGCAGTTCCCGCAAGAGCCTGCGCCGGGCTACGATGATGAACGCGATGTCGATGGCCACTGCGACCACGAGCATCACCAACTGCGAAAACCAGTAGCTGAAACCTCCACCCCAATTGTTCGACGCGAGTTGAAGAACGATCAGCCCGATCATCAACCCCAGCCACGGTAACACTTGAACGAGCACCAGCGTCTTGAGGATCGCGTGGTTCGGCTTTCGGCTGCGCAGCCCCATCCACATGCCGAACCACGCCACCGCCACCAAGCCACTAGCACCGGCAACGATGTTGCCGGCGTGGGTGATGCTTAAGTGGATGATCGAATCCGGCCACATTTCCGGATGCTGCTGGGCCATATTCTGAATCTGCCACGCCGCAAACGCCGCCTCGCACAGCATCAACACCAGCACCGGCCGCACAAAGGTCCGGCAGAGCGCCCACCATTGGCCGAGGATGATCTGGCGCGGCGGCAACGGCGTGACCAGCAGCAGCTCGATCGTTCCTGTCCGCATCGCTTCCGCGAAGAACCGGCACGCCAGCGCCGCCACCCAAAGGTTCATCAGCAGCAACAACAACCCCGTGACTCCGTTGCCGACTCCGAGATAAACATCCCTGTCGTTCGACCACACGGAGAGCAGCACGCCCCCAAGCGCCATCGCCAGCAGGGCGATCCACAGGAACCGGCCCATCCACAAGTCCCGCCCGGCCAGCCAGCGCACGGGATTTTCCGCGAGCCAGAGCACACGAAGCCGGACGCGCTTCGTGGCGGAACCAAAGCGCATCCGCTGCGAACGCGACGCTGGCCCTGACTGGGAGCGGGCCTTGTCCTGCCAATGACGCGGCGCGAGCAGGCACGCCGCCACGAGGAAGCCCCACCCGATCCCATGAACCACCGCCATCGCCGTCCAGAAATCACCGAGGAACAACGACCGCGCTTCGGACATCGCAAAGCCCGGGCTCGCCAACGACCAACAGACTTGGAAGGTTGCGCTCTTCCAGTCCGCCAGCGCCCAGTCCACCACGGGCAGCACGATGATAAACAGTGCGCACAACGCCGCGCAGCGGGTCATCGACTGTTGTCCATCCACGCTCACCGCCGAGACGAGCACGCCGGCCGTGAGGGAAAAGAAAAGCGTGTTGAGCAACACCAGCACGAGGCGCACGAACTCTCCGCCCGTCACGCCGCCCATGAAGAAGGACAGCCCAACGATCGGCAACGCCGCCAGCAACGCATACGTCGCCACGACAGAGTGGGAGACGAGCTTCCCGAGCACGACATCGTGGCCGCGAAGGTCGGTCAGGAACAGCAGCCCGAGCGTACCTTCCCGCTTCTCCTCGCTCAACGAATCGGCGGTGAGGAACACGCCTGCCGTGCATACGGCAGCGAAGCTCAACCATGAGAAGACCTCGAACAGCACGTAGCCCAGCGACGTGCCAAAGACCATCCCGGATTGCTCCATCTGGTAGATGCCGACGAAGCTCCCGAAGATGACGAGCGCAAAGGCCGCCGTGCCGACACGAGCCCAGTAGGTGGGCCGCCGCCGCGCCGCCACCCGCAGTTCGCGTTCGACGACGGGGAGGAAGCTCATGCGCGCGGAAGGTTGCGCCAGCGGGCTACTGCGTGTCGCCGCGCGTCACACGCATGAAGACCTCTTCGAGACCCAGTTCGTCTTCGCGCAGTTCCAAGAGACGCGCGCCGCCACGCACAAGTGCATCGGCGATCACGCTCTGGTCGGCTTCGTGGCCGGCGAGCGTGACCTTGAGGCGTCCGTCTTCGGATTCGATGTTCGAGACCTCGGGACGCGCCTTGAGCAAGGTCGCAGCCTGATCCGCGCTGCCGGCCACCCGCACCCAGAGCACACGCCCGGCAGCGGCTTGATCGCGCACGCCCTGCACCGGGCCGGCGTAGATGAGCTTGCCGCGCTCAATGATGGCGACGCGATTGCAGAGGGTCTCGAGCTCGCTGAGGATGTGGGAGCTGATGATGATCGTTTTCCCCATGCGCTGAAGCTCCTGAAGAATCGCCATCATCTCGATGCGCGCCCGGGGATCCAGGCCGGACGCCGGCTCGTCAAGCAGCAGCAGCTTCGGGTCGTGAATGAGCACACGCGCCAGCCCGAGGCGTTGCTGCATGCCGCGGGAGAGCGCACCGATGAGCGCGCCCTTCTTCTCGCTGAGACCCACGAGTTCGAGCACGTCGTTGACGGTCTTCTCCCGCTGCGCGGAGGGGATCTTGTAACACGCGCCGAAGAAATCGAGATACTCCGTGACCTCCATGTCCTTGTACACGCCGAAGAAGTCCGGCATGTACCCGATCACGTGACGGACGGCATCGGCGTCCCGGACGACATCGTGCCCGAGCACGAGTGCCTGGCCGGCGGACGGCGCGAGGAATGTCGCGAGAATGCGGAGCGTCGTGGTCTTGCCCGCGCCGTTCGAGCCGATGAAGCCGAATAGGTCGCCCTGATGGACGGTGAGGTCGAGCGCGTTCAAGGCCACCATGCTGCCGTAGCTGCGGGTGAGGCCAAGGGTCTGGACGGCGGGAAGCGGAGGAGCACTCATGGGTGGCAATGGAATTGAAAAGTGGGAGTGGAGAGTTTTACGTGGCGGATCATTTCGTCTCCGTTGCGAGCACGCGCAGCAAGGTGTTCTTGACGCTGCGGCGCGCCGGGAACTGGTTGAACGGCTTGGTCAGGGAGTGATTCGGCAGCCATGCGAGCAGGACTGCGCCGCCGCGTTCCGTCACATCGCGCATCCCGAGGCCGGAGGACTGTTGGATGGACTCGTAGCTGTTGGCGCTGCTGCGGGAATCGAGGAGCGACACGGCCGCCGTAGCACCGGCAAGGTCGCTGATGGTCGTGTTGCCGCCGCTGTGCGTGCTGAAGGCGCGCTGCCGGGCATTGGCCGCCTCGTAGAAGTTCCGCGTATAGCCGGACACAAATGTTTCCACCGACGTGCTGGGCACACCCGTGCGTGGGAAGGTCTTCTTCTCGCGCGACGGCACTTCAGGGATGTCATAGATCCGTTGCCCAACGACCACACGCGCCTTGGTCAGCGCGACTTCGAGGTTGTTGTCGATGACGATCTCGCGCTCGGTGACGGCGAGCGACACCGGCGTGTCCTCCTGCCGCCCCCAGTCACCCGCGAACAACTGGCTCGTCCACACCGGAACGCTGGCGCGCGCACGGAATCCGGCCGGCCGTTGCTCCACCGTCGCGCGGCTGGGGTCTTGTCCACCGTAAGTGCCCATGTACTCGCCGCGCCAGACGGCAAACGGTTCTTCGCTGGCGAATTCGTAGCGCGCGTTGACCGGC
>SXGS01387718.1_pt1 | contig 18492 bp, 18 predicted proteins | sample 3174681 | NCBI WGS metagenome assembly SXGS01 (sample SAMN11356861, study PRJNA531348) | freshwater metagenome | isolation source: freshwater sample F1-80 | place: China: Fuxian Lake, Yuxi | collected 2017-12-25 | reverse complement strand
CTGCCGTCGTCTCGCCAAAGACTTCGAGCGTCATGCCCGCAAGGCCGCTGCCTTCATCCGCCTCGCCATGATCCGCCTCATGCTTCGCCGATTGACAGCCCCTTCATCGTGAATCGAAACTTTCCGGAACGGCTCTAAGAGCCTTGCGTCTAGAAAAGCTCTTAGCGGTAGTGGGCGATTCCAAGACGCGAACCTTTAGCAATTTGTACCTTGAGGGATCAATCGATAATCTCGATCTGCGCAAGGTGACGCTTGAGAACATACGGTTTGGCCATATTGAGTTTACACGCTGCGAAGTCGATGAGACGACGCGGGTAGTTGCCTGTGACTTTGAAGGAAAACTCCTTGTAGACAATAGCTGCGTGGGATTCGAGCGATTGTCGCTTCAGGGAGGCACATTGTCACCGCAAGCTCGCTCCATATTTCAATCATTTGAGGTACCAGGTTTAGATCGCAGGGTTACAGCGCAACATGTCAAGGATGCTGTAACGTACGCGCTAAAGCGCTTCCAGCGTGGCGAGGGGCTTAAAACCAGCAAAGAGATAGGCGTTCGCGGGTCAACCAAGAACGAGTATGGCTTCGGCGACAAGATCATAGATGGACTCATCAAGTACGGCGTTCTGGAGAGGTTTAGGGTGAGCTCCGGATACAATCTTCGGGTCAAAGAGAAAGCTGACGTCTATGAGTTCTTGAATAACAGCTATCTCAGAGGCCGTTTGTCGTCAGCGGTTAAGGAGCTTGTCGATGATCTCGCTGACTAGCCGCGACCTACCGCCGTGGCAGTCGCAGAAGTACTCGGGACAGCAGCGCTAAGCGTTGCGCTGAAACACAGTCTCGTAAACCGTCGCCTCCTTAATCGCATCGGCGAGGCTCGGCTGCCCCTGCGGTAACACTGAGAGCGCGTGCCGTACCGCCGCCGTATCCAGCCCCTCCACCACCAACAGCCCGTCGAAGGAGCGGTCCTTATCGCGCAGGGCCTTCTCGTTGGTCTTCACTGAGGTGCGCTGGTGGTCGGTGGCCAGCACCTGCATCCTGGCGATGCGGTCATGCGCCGCGCCGGCTTCAGCGAGTTCAGCGCCTCGCCCCGTCGTCTCGGCATCGAGCCAGACAGCCGAGACGAAGCCGCCCTGCCCTGTGCCCTTCACCGCCGCTACCGTGCCGCCTCCTCGCGCGAAGTTGCCGAGCTGCTTCATGATGCGCTGCGACCACGGTGTGGGCTGGTTGAGCCTCGCGAGATACGCCTCGCTGCTCACCACCTGGGCGTTCTCCAGCTCGTAGAGGATGAAATAGCGGCGCTGGGGAATGTCGAGGGCGCGGAGCATGCGCACGGACTGGAAGCCGGGGACGCTCAGGCGTTCCAGGGCGTGTTCCCTGGAGAACCAGTGCAGATAATCGGTCTCGTTCTCGGGAGAGATGTCGGACCAGATCGCTAAAAACCCCGCACCCATTGTTGTGCCCTTTTGTTCTTCGGAGGCGCCTTCTCGCGCAATCTCGGAAGATTGCGCGGCCGGCGCATCGTGCACAAGACAGGATGAGGACAAGAGCGTTCGTCACCCCGGCCCAATCCTATGGCGCCCGCCGCGGACCTTGAAGGCCCGCAACACAGCGCAAGGGCCGGGGTCCAGTCTTTCCGGAAACAAGGTGCGCGAAGCGCGCAGTATGTGCTGGACGCCGGATCGGCGCCCGCTGCGCGGGCTGGTCCGGCGTGACAATCAGGAGAGGAGCGCCTCCCGCGCATCCTACCGCCAACGCTACGCGTTGCGGATAGAACGTGCCGGAACCTCACTCCCCGCTTTCGTGTTAGAATGGGCTATGGAGCGGACGATGTTGCACCGCATCCTCTTCGCCGTACTGGCGGCGGCCGTGGCCGCGCCGGTCGTCGATGCGGCCCTCACCCCGGCCTCACCCCGCGAGGAGGCCTCGCCCTGCCGCAATGCAGCCTGGGTGGTGCGCGAGGCCGGGCAATGCCTGCTTTATCCGGTGCAGCGCTGGGAGCGCATCAACGACATCGCCGGGGTGCGGTTGCAGACCTGCCGCACGCAGCTCGTCACCCTCAACGATCTCGGCTTCTACCGCGACGAAGCCTATCGCGCCGCCGAGTGGACGGGCCCCCGCAGCGCCAGCATCTCGCAGTACTGGCGCGAGGTCGTCGGCCGCGATTTCTGCCAGGACGCGACGCGCAGGGCGAGCCAGTCCAGAGCAGACGCAAGCGTTCGCTGAGAACGCTTGCGTCTGCGCGACAGCGCCGCAGCGCGAGCAAAGCTCGCGCGTTAAGGCGCTCCTCCTAACTCCCTCCGTCATTCCCGCGAAGGCGGGAATCCAGACTTTCCGGAAATAAGATGTGCCTCCGGCACAGCAACTGCTGGATGCCGGATCATCACGCGCTGTCGCGCGTTCGTCCGGCATGACGGCCAAAGCCTGCGGCGACGCCCTCTTGAATTATCCAAATCGTCTCCCATATTCCCTGGAATCCCTGTTCTTTGACACGGTGAAGAGGATCGAATGAACGGAGCGCCTCCCCAGCGATCGTGGGTGATCGCGCGGGAGGTGCCGGCGGGCGATACACGAAAGCGCTGCGGATTTATCGGGCTTCGCGTGACACTGTGGCCGCATTGTGTCCGGGACAAAGGTTAACGGGCAAAATGCCAGGGGATTGATCGGCCGGGGTTTTTCCGGCTGAAGCCGGGGCCAGAGGGGTCCAAAGTGTCTATTAACTTTCGCTTCCCGGACAGGCTTTTTCGCTGACCGTGGGCGGGGTTGCGGGGAAATCCTTCGGGAAACCTGGCGTCAGAAGGTCTTGTGGTTGAAAGAGCTGGGTTTAACCCGGCGCCTCGAGACCGACACAAAGTGTGATCGTCACCCCCGCGAAGGCGGGGGTCCAGACTCTCAGCAGAAAAAAGGAGCGCCTTCGGCGCAGCAAGTGCTGGACCCCGGATCATCGCGCGCTATCGCGCGCTCGTCCGGGGTGACAGTTACAGAAGGCTGATCACAAACCTTCCCGCCACAGCCAACAAGAAAATTCCCAAGGCCACCTCTAACTGGCGCTTGGACAGCTGGTGGGCGATACGGGCACCGAGGGGCGCCATCAGCACGCTCAGGGGGGCCATCAAGGCCATGCCTAAAAGCGAGACGTAGCCGATGGATAGGGCGGGCATCAACGCCTGGTGGGGCCAGCCCGCGGCCATAAAGCCTAGGGTGCCGGCGAGGGAAATGACCACGCCGACCGCCGCCCCGGTGCCGATCGCCGTGTGGATAGCAGTGCCGTAGAGGCTGAGCACCAGGGTGGAGACCGAGCCGCCGCCCACCCCCATGACCGACGAGTAGAAGCCGATGATGAAGCCGTAGCCCGACATCGCCGCGTGGCCGGGCAGCGTGTCGCCCAGCCGCCAGGTTCTTTCGCCGAGCAGGAATTTGGTGGCGATCAGCACCGAGAACAGCACGAACAGCAGCTTGAACAGCCAGCCCGGCGCCGAAGCCGCAACCACGGCGCCCGCGCCGATGCCCACCAGGATGGGGAGCGTCCAGCGCTTCACCGCATCGAGCCGCAGCGCACCGCGGGAGCGGTGAGCGAGCGCCGAGCGGATCGAGGTCGGCACGATCACGGCCAGCGAGGTGCCCACGCAGAGCTGCATGCGCACACTCTCGTCCACGCCGATCACCCGGAAGACCTCGTAGAGGACGGGCACCGTGACCGCCCCGCCGCCGATGCCGAACAGCCCGGCGAGGAAACCGGTCAACGCCCCGCCGGCAGCGAGGGCGGCGACGAGGGTGGCGAGTTCGGAGAGCGGGATGTCGAACATTAAGTCGTGCGGCTTCGCCGCAACCTTGTGCTGGATACCGGATCGGCGTTCGCTTCGCTCACTGGTCCGGTATGACGTCTAAAAACAACTCGTCACCCCCGCGAAGGCGGGGGTCCAGACTCTCGGGAGAATAGCCGGCGGCGTAGCCGCCGACCACTTTCGTCGGAGCGCCTCCCGCGAATTTTGCAAATTCACTGCGGCGCTGTCGCGCCTAACGCTCCGCGTTAGGCACTGGCAATCCATAAAACTCCTCCGGCGGCGTGTAGCCGCCGTGGAAGGTCAGCAGCACGCCGGCACTCGGGCCCTCGCTGTAGGTCACCTCGCCGCCGATGGCGTCGGCCAGGGCCTCGACGCTCAAGAGCCCGTAGCCGCGCGGCAGGGTCGCCGGGAAGCCGCGGCCGGTATCGGCGACGGCGAAGGAGGCGAGCACGGCGCCGTGGCCGCGCGCCGTGATGCGCACCTCGCCCACCCGCTCGTCGCCGAAAGCGTGCTGGTGGGCGTTCATCACCAGTTCGGCGGTGATCAGACCGAGACGCAGGGCCCGGTCGGCGTCGAGCTCGATGGTCTCGGCGTCGATCTCGATGCGCACATTGGGGTCCTGGTAATCGGGCGAGGGCAGCTCCTGGCAGACCTGGCGCAGGTAGCGGCCGAGCTCGATCATGCCGCTGCCGTAGACCAGCCGGTGCTGCAGCACGGTCACCGCCCGCAGATGGGCCGTGATGTGGTCGTCGAGCCGGGGGACGAGGTTGGGCGTGTCCTGGCGGCTGCGGAAGGTGGCGGCGGCGATGGCCGGGATGTCGCGGCCGATGGGCACACGCTGCAGGGCGTAACGCCGGGCGCGCGGCCGCTCCTTCGCCCGACGGGCGCGCAGGCGGTCGGCCTCCTGCACGGCGTCCTCGAAGCGCTGGAACAGCCGGTCGCTGTCCATCCCCCCACTCATACCCCTTTCGATACCACAACCGGCGGAGGAGGCGAAGTTTGGTTAATAGCGGTTTTTGCCGCGCAGGGGACCGGTCCCAAGGCCGTGGAATTCTTAAGAGTCCGCTGTTTTGACGCGACGCCTGCGGCTGCCTATCTTGCGCGGGCGCCCGGGTGTCTCGGTCCGGCGGGTTCGCGGGGGAATTGCCATGGTGGCTTGTCGTTTCAGCAGCAGCGTAGCGGCATGTCTCCTCGCCCTCGGCGGCTGCGCCGGGGAGCCGGTGCCGACGGCGCCCGGCGCCCCCGCACCCCGCCCCTATATCAGCGTGCAGATGCGCGCGGTCGAGTTTGCCCCGACCACCGCCAATGGCGGCCTGACCTCGGGCGTGCAGATGGACCTCGTGCCGCCGGGCGGCGCCAGCCAGGAGGCGGGGCTGCGCGAGGGCGATATCGTGGTCCTCGCCGGCGGGCGGGCGGTGGGCACCGCCGAGGCGCTGGTCGAGACGATCCAGGCCAACGGTGCGGGCAAGCCGATGATCTGGGTGTTCTTGCGCGACGGCCAGCGCCGCGAGGCCGTGGTCACGCCGCGTCTGCGCGGGGCCGCCGCCGACCAGATCCTGGCCGAGCACATCACCACGCGCATCGCCGAGGAGGAGAGCCTGGGCGACAGCCTGGCCGCCGCCGGCCAGCGCGTCACCGCCTTCTCCCACTACGTGCGCGCCCTGCAGCTGCTCTATTACAGCCCGGCGCGCAGCGATACCGAAAGCCGCGGCAACAGCCTGCTCACCCGCATGGTGCTGGTGCGGCCGCCGCAGCTGCTGGTCCCCAGCGAGGCTCAGCGCCACCGCGCCCGCGCCCAGACGATCAGTGAAAGCGCGCGCAGCGTCGAGGACCATGCGCGGGCCCGCGCCGCCTTCGTCGATGCGCTCTACCACGCGCCCTGGCTCCCCGATCTCTGGCGCAACGCCGGGCTGGCGGCGGAGAAGGCCGGCGACGCGGAGGGGGCCCGCCGCTACCTGCGCCGCGCCCTGATGCTCAACCCCGAGGGGCCGGACAGCGAGACGCTCCGCCAGCACCTGTCGACGCTGGGCGTGCGGCGCTGATCCCGGTGCTTTGACGCCGCGCGGCCCTTGCGAATAATCTGCGTCCGGCGGCGTTACATAGGTAGCGAGTCGGGTTAACACCGCTCAACAGCCTTCAGTAGCCTTCAGTCGATGCGGCGGCCTTTGGTCAATACAGACTGGCGTTTCGGGGGAAACAGCATGGTCGTGGCGGGGCGTCTTGGTGTCGGGCTGGCTTCCCTGGCCGGCTTTCTGCTTCTTCTCAGCCTCACGGGCTGCGACCCCGACCAGATGGGCAACCCGCCGCCGGGCTCGGCCCCGGGCCCGCAGGCGACGCCACCCCGTCCCTATCTCGGCGTGGTGATGCGCAGCCTCGAATTTCCGGCGAGTGTGGCCAGCGGCGGGGCCAGTGCCGGCGTGTTCCTCGACCTCGTGGTTCCCGGCGGTGCGGCGGCGGAAGGCGGCCTGCTCGAGGGCGACATCGTGGTGGCCGCGAACGCCACGCCGATGCTGACGGCCGAGGATTTCGGCCGGGCCATCCAGCGCCAGAGCATCGGCACCGGGCTCGACCTCGCCGTGCTGCGCGAGGGTCAGCGCCAGGAGCTGCGCGTGACACCGCGCGCCTACACGGAAGCCGCCAGCGCGGCCTACCAGGATCATCTGGGCCTGCGCATCCGCTCGGAGGAGCAGCAGGGCGATGCCGACACCGCCGCCGGATCGCGGCAGGCCGCCTTCCAGCACTACACGCGCGCGCTGCAGCTCCTCTACCATGCCGGCCCCGCGCCGCAGAACGAGAACCGCTTCAACAGCCTGCTGATGCGCCTGATGAGCGTGCGTCAAGCCGGCCTGCGCCTGCCCGACGAAACCCAGCGCCACTACCGGCGCGCCATGGCGGTGCTCGAGCAGGCGCGCGACGAGCGGGACAACGAGCGCGCCCGCCAGTCCTTCGTCGACGCCCTCTATCACGCGCCGTGGGTTCCCGAGCTCTGGCTCAACGCCGGCCTGGTCTCCGAGAAGGCCGGCGACCCCGAGGCCGCGCGCCGCTACCTGCGCCGGGTCCTCCTGCTCGACCCCGAAGGGTCCGAGGGCGCGGCGGTCCGCCAGAAGCTCGCCACGCTCGAGCTGCTGATCGAGGATCGCCGGCCGTGGCAGCCCTATGCCGCCACCTACCCGTTCGACGACAAGCGCCAGGAGACCATCACCTTGCGCGGAAGGCAGCTGGAGCTGCGTTCGGTGACCGGCTCGGTCGCCGGCTCCGACCGCAAGGACAAGGCCGGCGACCTGATCGCCTACGGCACCATCCGGCCGGGCGGCCAGCGCTTCACCGGCAAGTGGATCTTCCGGCCGAGCGACGAGAGCAACATCCGCTGCTTCGCCGCCGAGTACGACACCGACGCCGAATTCGCCATCGACCCGACGACGCAGATGCTGGTCGTCAGCGTGACCAGCAGCAACTTCATGCGCGATTCCTGCCAGGTCACCGCCCGCAACCCGGGTACGGTGACCCGCCGCTTCCCGCCGCCCCGCTGACGAGGTTCCGATGAAGCGCACCCTGCCCCCGCTGCTCGCCGCCTGCCTGCTGCTACCGCTCGCCGAGGCCGGGGCGCAGGCCGTGGTCGCCTGCCGCGACCGCAACATGAATATCGTGACCTGTGAGTCCGGCGGCGGTGGCGGCGGTGGTGGCGGCAGCGGCTATATGCCGGGTGCGAGCGAGCTGGGGGCGGGTGCCTACGGGCTGGGCTTCGCCATCGGTTCCTTCCTGCGCAGCCTGATGGTCGACGACACCGACTACGCGGCGCTGGCCCGCCAGGAGGCCGAGCAGCAGCGCCAGCGCGAGGAGCAGATCCAGCGCCAGCGCGCGGCGATGCAGGAGAACGCGGCGCGGCGGCGCGACGACGATTCACGGCGCCAACAGAATTTCCAGAGCAGCCAGCGCGAGCTCATCGGCATGATCAAGCCGCTGGGCGGCGGCGGCGGCTCGACGATCACACCGCTCGGGCCGCTGGTCGGCAGCCCGGATCTCGGCGTGCGCCAGCTGGATCTGTCGGCCCCGTCATCCCCGCCGGCGGCGCTGCCGCAGCTCCAGGCCATCGAGGCCAACCGGCCCGACCTGCAGAAGAGTGACGAGGCGGCGCACCAGGCGGCCAGCCGCGGCTTCGACAGCGGTCAGCCGGGCGGGCCCGCTTCCGGGCCGCTGATGCAGGTGCGCGGCGTGCCGCTTCCCTCGCAACTGCCTCCCGCCCCGCCACCGGTAGTCGCAGCGCCCGATCCGGCGCTGCAGCCGATGAGCCTGGAGCAGCGAAGGCTGATCGCCGAAGGCAAGCGCGCCCAGAGCCAGCTCGAGGCGCTGCGCCAGCGCCGCACGCGCGGCGAGATCGACAGCGACACGCTGGAGCGCGAGGAGGCGTCGATCAAGGCGCTGATCAACAGGCTGGCGCAGCAATTCGCCGCCGCCGGGCCGGCGAGCACCGCCACCCCGGCGCCGCCCGACACGGTCGCGGCCTCCAGCCCGCCGCCTCTCGTCCTGAGCGCCGCGCCGCCGCCCGCCCCGCCGCCGGGCCTCAACGTCATCGCACCCCACACCGGCGCGCCGGTGGGCAGCTGCTACCAGGCCGATCCCGAGACGGTCGGCTGCCTGGAGATCCGCAACACCGGCGAGCTGCGCATCCGCATCTATTTCCAGGAAGTGCCCGGGGTGTTCTGCACCGTCGAGCCCGGCTCGATGTGCAGCCGGCCGGTGCTCAAGGGCGTCTACAACGGCTTCGCCGAGCGCGACGACGGACGGCGCACCTCGCTGGCGACCCTGCTGCTGACTCCCGCCGGCGCCCGCTGGGCGGTGCAGTTCTAGAATCTGAATGTGCCCCTCTCCGCCACTAAAGCGCCTCGTTTCGCGAGCGCCGAGCGGGGGAAAGGGAGGGACCCGCGACGACGTCGTGGGAGGGTGAGGTGGGTCTCCTTAGTCGGCCGCTGCCGCCTCGCGCTGTTCACCCAGATAGATCGGCAGGTCGAGGTCCGGCGTCTTCATCGGCACCTCGGCGAAACGCTCGATCACCCAGCCGCGGTGATAGGAGTTGTGCGTCACCACGTGCAGCAGCATCTCGCCGCGCGTCATGCGGCCCGGTTTACCGGAGATGAATTTGAAGTCGAGCAGCTGGTCGAGCGAAGCCGCGTCCTGGGCCTCGACCCAGTCCCGGTACCATTCGTCGATGGCCTGCTGCGCCTGGCGCAGCTCGGCGAGGCCGGGATGCAGGACCAGGTTGCGCGCCTTGAAGCCGTGCTCGCGCCGCTCGAGATGCGCCTGCCAGATCAGCGCCACGACCAGGTTGTGGTTGAGCGTGCCGATCATCGTCTTGAACAGGCTGGGGCGCTGTTTCTCCGGCTCGCCTGCCGGCAGCGCCGCCACGGCGTCGAAGATCCGCCGGTTGGCCCAGAGGTTGTAACGCGCGAGCATGCGGGCATTGGCGAGATCGGTCATAAAGGGCTCCCCGAAGATGTCGCAGGCAACAATAACCCTCTCCGCCGTTTGCGGGGGAGAGGGTGCGAGCGACAGCGAGCGGGTGAGGTGGCACCTCACCCTTCCCATCGCTAACGCGATGGGCCCCTTCCCTCTCCCCGCTTCGCGCGGAGAGGGTGTTCAGACGCGCACTAGCGCGAAATCTTTCAGGTGTTGAACAGCGAGAGCAGCGTCTGCGGCCGCTGGTTGGCGATGTTCAGCGTGCCGCCGGAGAGCGACTGCTTGACCTGCAGCGCCTGCAGCTTCGCCGCCTCGGCCGCGAGATTGGTGTCGACCAGGCCGCCGAGGCCCTCGGTCACCGCGTTGGCCAGGGTCTGCGAGAAGGTGCTCTGGAACTCGACCGCCTTCTGGTTGGCGCCGAGCGTGCCCAGCGCCTCGCCGACCACGACCGACGCGGCGTCGATCGCCGTCAGCATGCTGGCCGCCGCCCCCGTGGTGGCGACACCGCCGCCCAGGGAAGAAGGAATGCCGCCGACCGACGAGGCGTTGGCCAGGGTCTGCTGGCCGCCGGTGACCGAGGTGGTCAGCGACACGCTCTGCGAGCCCGACGAGATCAGGTTGCGGCCATTGTAGTTGGCGTTGCCGATCGCCGCGGTGATCTGGCCGAGATGCGACTGGAAATCGGCTTCCAGGGCCGCCTGCTGCTCGGGCGTGTTCGCCGGATTGGCGGCAGCGATGGCCTTCGCCTTGAGCGAGCCGAGCAGATCGGAAACCGTGGTGGCGCCGGCGATGGCGGCGGAGTTGATGCCGGTGGCGGAGGACAGGCCCTGCTGCACGGCGTCGAACGCCTTGAGATCGGATTCCAGCCCGTCGCCGACCGACAGGGTCGAGGCATCGGTGGCCGCGACCGGCTTCACACCTGTCGCCGTCTGCTGCAGCGAGCGGTCAACCTGATTGCTCGCCGCATTCAGATTGCGCAACGCCAGCAACGCGCCGCTGTTGGTGTTGATGGAACTCATCCGGGTCGCCTTCGCTCTCGCGCCAGCCTTTTTGGCCGGGCGCAATTTCGGGTGCCATGCCTAGCGTACCAGCGTACTACCGCGGTTACACCTGCGGACGGAGATCGTTTTCTCGACGCGTCCGCGCGGCATGCAACCACGACTCTGCCGTACAATCGTTAACCATAGGTAATCTAGGCGCTTCTCCCTGCAATTTCAATCCACCCACCCCGAAGGAGAGCGGGCAGCCGGGTACGCCGTGGCAGCACCTTATGCTACGTTCGGTTGCGAACAAAAGCCCCCGTCTCAAGCCCGGGTGGCCTCGGCGAGCCGCGCGGTGTCGTAGTATTCGGCGAACTCGATCGCCAGCCCGTTGCGGAAGCGCCAGACATCGACCTTGGGGGTGTAGACCTTGCGGCCGGTACGCCGGTGGGTCCAGGCCGTGTGGCCGATCATCACCACCGTGTCGTCCTCGCGGACGAAGCGGTCGACCATGAAGTGGATCATCTCGAATTCGGCCGTCAGGCCGCTGAGATAATGCCGCACTTCCTCGCGCGAGCGCCGGCGTTTCGACCACGGCGCATTCGCGCCCCCGTCGGCCAGCGAGCGGAAATCGACGTCATCGCCGATCAGCGCCAGCCAGGTCTCGATGCTGCCGCCCTTGCTGTCGTGCCACGCCTGGTAGGCCGCCTTGAGCCGCGCCACGATGTCACTCATCAGCGCTCACGCAGCCGGCGCGGCTGTGGCGCTGGTTCCCCCGTCGTCATGCCGACTCCACCCCCGTGTACCCGCCGCAATTTAGGGTTGCTCCCCGGCCTTTCGCAATACGCCAGTACCCAGCCTTCGGTAGCAGGATGACCTGGGAGAAACGGGGATAACTTATCCACTTATCCACAGGGGAATCCACCCAGCCGCCGGAGCTTAACCTGCGATTCGTAAAATACACGATAAAATTAACAATGGCTCTGCCCCCGCCTCCCGCCCCTCTGCCGGCTTCTCCGCCCGCACCCGCGGCGATGGGACCCCGCGAGGCGCTGCCGACTCTCAGGCGTGCGGCGGCGGGCTCGCACACCCCCTTCACCACCCTGGTCGGCATCGCCGTCGCCGAGAGCAGCTTCCGCAGCGACGTGCGCAACACGCGCTCCTCGGCCACCGGGCCCTTCCAGATCACCGAGCGCACCTGGCTCGAACTGGTGAAGCGTTATGGCGCCAGTGCCGGACGCGCCGACCTGGCGGGCTTGGTCAGCCGCGACGACGAAGGGCGCACGAGCGTCAGCGCCGAAAACCGCGCCCGGGTTCTCGACGCGCGCAACGATCTCGATCTGAGCGCCCGGCTGACCGCGAAACTCTGCGACGAGAACCGCGCCGGCCTGGCCCGCAAGCTCGGGCGCCCGCCCAGCGAGTCCGAAGTCCGCCTCGCCCATTTCCTCGGCCTCGGCGGCGCCACGAAGCTGATCCAGGCCGCCGCCGAGACGCCGGACGTCTCGGTGAAGACCCTGCTGCCCAAGGCCTTCGCGCATAACCGCGCCACGCTCTCCGAGAACGGCAAGCCGATGACCGCGTCCCAGGCCGTGGCGCTGCTCGACGGGCGTTACGCCAGCGAGGTGATTCCGGCCGGCAGACAAGCTTCCCCGCCGCCCGTGCCGGCGACGCTGGTCGCCCAGCTCGCCCAGATCTCTCCCGCTGCCGGCACCGCGACGATTCCTGAAGCAAAGCCGGTCCCGGCCGCGGAAGAGCCGCCGCGCGTGGTCCTGGCGAACGAGTCCCCGGCCAGGGAGCTGGCCTGCGCGAACACCGCCAACGGCGTGCGCTGCAGCCTCTAACTCCCTCTTTATGTCCACCCCTGAAAAGCGGCGCCGTACGCCCCACATGACGGAACCCGTGGGACGGCGTGGCCGTTTCCTCGCGGAGATTTGCCCGCCCGTCTTTTCAGGAGGTCCGCATGCTGAAGTTCGGCAATCTCGCCGCCGTCGTGCTGCTCGCCGGCGCGCTCGGCGCCTGCTCGGTCACCGACGGCCGCCAGACCGCCGGCGCCTATGTCGACGACGCCACGATATCGACCCGCGTGCGCACCGAGATCGTCCGCGATCCCGATCTCAGCCTGAACGAGCTGAACGTCGAGACGATGGACGGCACGGTGCAGCTCTCGGGCTTCACCAGCACGCAGGCGAAGGCGGCCAAGGCCGGCCAGATCGCGCGCGCCACGCCCGGCGTCAAGGACGTCCGCAACAACATCATCGTGCGCCCGTAAGCACGTCGCCGCCTGCGGTCCGGCGCCGGCCAACCAGGCGACGGGCCGCTGCATAGGGAGGCGCGGCGCGCACCGCTCACCCGGCGCCGCCGGCCTGCCCTCTGCCTTACCTCTCCGTCCCGGTCCTGCCGACCGGGCGGAGAGGACCAAGCCTTCCGGAGACGAGTGCCGCGGGGTATCGCGCGCCTAGCCGCGCGCCGTGTTGGCGATCACCGCCTGCATGCGCTTGATCACGCCCTGCACGCCCTCGCGGTTGAGCGTGGGCGAGAACTCGTCGCGCTTGGTCAGGATCAGGCTGACGCTCTCCACGGCGACATCGAGGATCTTGAGACCGCTCTCCGCCTGCTTGACGCGGAACTCCATGCGGATCGGCTGCTGACCTTCGCGGTCGATCTGCGCCGGAACCAGAGCCTCGCCTTCGCCCGTGGCGCGCGAGCCGGTGGTGCGGAAATTGTAGCCCTGGTAGTCGGCGAACTGCGACGCATAGATTCCCGCCACATACTCGCCCATCACCTGAAGGAACTCCTCCTGCTCCTCCGGCTTCAGCCGCGACCAGTGCCGGCCCAGCACGAAGCGGCCGATACCCGGCACATCGAAGGCGCGCAGGAACAGCTCGTTGAAGCGCTTGCGGCGGTCTTCCGTGCCGCTGCCGGAGCTGCGGATGATGGCCAGCGCCTCCTCGGCCAGTTTGCCGATGAAGTTGCGCGCCCCTTCGGCGCCCGCACCCTGTGCCCGCACCAGCCCCGGCGCCAGCACCCCGCTCGCCGCCAGGACCAGCAGCCTGCGGCGTGAAAGACCATCCGGCAGGCTGGAAACGCGAGTAACCATGATTCACCTCTCCCAAGTCGATGCCCGCCCAGCATCACCGAGCAGCATGGCGAAGGAACGTTAAAAAAAGAGGGTACTAGCGTAGCCGCTGGCAACGGTTTTAGCACGGCGACGGTATTCTCCGACCGCGGATTCAGGTGTTTTCCCATCACGGGGAACCGGCCGGAAACCTATATCCACCGCCGAAGGCTTCAGCGCGGCCGTGTCGGCCGACCTACGCCTCCGGGAGGTTTCCATGCGTCTGATTTTCCTGATGGTCAGCGTTGCGCTGATCGCCACCGGCCTGTCGGCCTGCGCCGGCGAGGTCGAGACCCTGGCCCAGTCGAGCGACGGCGTCATGCTCCAGTCGCTCGGCGGCGGTAACACCGACGCCCGTACCACCGAGCTCTGCAGCCAGTACGGCAAGAAGGCCCGCTTCCGCTCCGGCCATGATCAGGGTGGCGAGCGTCAGGTGATCTACGACTGCGTGCCTCGCTAGAAGCAGCGTCTGCCGGCCGCAGGATGGTGCTCACGGTGGCCGGCTCCGGCGGCGCGCTGCCGCAACGGCGTACTTAGATTCCAGTGTGAGTCCGGGGACTCGTTCCGATAACCGGAATCCGGACTCAAGCATTATCTTGACTGTCAGTTCACGGCTCAATCCCGCCTCGGGAGATGTCCATGTTGGCCACCGCTGTCGCTTGCGCCGACAGGCCCGTCAAGGCCACCGCCACCAGCCACGAGGTGGCCATCCAGCACCGGCCTGATCGCCGGGGCACGAGGGGGACCGCCGCGCCGCCGTCACCTGCGGCGACTATGACCGGCATGCCCGCCTGCGCTATCGCCACGACCAGCGTACGACCCTCGAGCAGTTCGGCATCTACGACTGCGTACCGCGCTAAGCGGCTGAAAAACAGGGACTTCAGCGCCAGATTGATCTTGGCTATACTTGCCAAAGGGGTGGGGTTCCGGGTCGACTCGTCCCTCAGCCTGGGTCCCTTCGGGCATTGCTTGCGAGAACTGCGTTCGCCGCAGCGACATGCGTGGGCCGCACGGACTTGCTGGTGGCACGCGCACGGCCTGATGACGAGTATCAGCGGCGAATCGAGAATCAGCTGCGAATAAGGAGCGGAGGCATGACGTCTGTTCTCAAAGGTAACTTCAAACCGAAGCAAGAGATCACGGCCGAACACAAGAAGGAAGAAACGCTCGAACAGCGGTTCGAGGCAGAGGCCCTCAAGCGGTTGGGTGGCAGTATTGCGTTCGTGAAGCGCCAGAAGGTCGCTTGGGCTCTCAAAGACTGAGATATGACCGATTCCACTCGTAGCGAGGGGGGCGATCTGGCACGCGCGCTGCTCCCTTCGATGGAGCAGCTTACTTGGGCACGCAACGGCGAACTCGCCCTGGAGAACGCCCGGCGCAATGCTGCCTTCTTAGATCGTGGTCAGTCGCTCGCCGCCTTGCGCGACAGCTCGCTTGGAGAAGGCGATTCCGCCATCATCATCGCCGCTGGACCCAGCATCCGTCGTTCAGATCCAATCACCCGCATCAAGGCCGCCGGTTATACGGGAACGATCATCGCTACCGACAGCGCGATCGCCTATTGTCTGCGCAACGGAGTGGTTCCCCATCTTATCGTCACGCTTGATCCGGACGCAAAACGGATCGTGCGCTGGTTTGGCGACCCCGATCTCAGCCAAACCGATATCAGCGCCGACGACTACTACCGCCGACAGGATCTGGATCCGGTTTTCGCCGACGAAGTGAGAGCGAATCGGGAAATTCTCGCCGCTTTGGATCGGCACGGAAAGTCGATGCGCATCGCGCTCTCAACTTCCGCGTCGGAAGCTGTGGTCAAACGCGTGCTCGCCACTGGCATACAGATCTACTGGTGGAATCCGATGCTCGACGATCCTGATCCGGAGGACAGCGTAACGCGTCAGCTCTACAGGCTAAACGGGATGCCGTGCGTCAACGCCGGGGGGAACGTCGGCACCGCCTGCTGGATGATGGCTCATGCGGTACTTGGCAAGCGTCGGGTAGCGCTCACGGGCGTCGACTTTTCCTATTATGACGGCACACCCTATTCGGCCACCCAGTACTACCGGGAAGCGCTCGATCTGGTCGGCGAAGCCAATCTCGACAGGCTATTCGCGCGCATATACAATCCCCACCTTGGCGCTTGGTTTTTCACGGATCCCGCGTATTTGTGGTATCGCGAAGCCTTTCTGGAGATGGCTGGCGATACTGATTGCGTTACCTTCAACTGCACCGAGGGCGGCATCCTGTTCGGCGACCGTATTACGTTTGTCCCCCTCGATGAGTTCCTGCTTCAAACTCGAGCTTAGAATCGGCTACTGACGATGGCGAAAGTCCTATTCATAAATCCGGTCGTTCGCGCAGAAGACGTTCCGCGACATGTCCCCTATGGAATCGCGCTACTCGCGGCGATTGCCATGGACAAGGGCCACCTGATTCAGGTGTATGACGCCAACGCCTGGCGCCAGGGCGAAGACGTGCTGCGCGCGGTTCTCGCGGCGGACGACTGGGACGTGATTGCGCTGGGCGGTATCACGACCGCCTACGGATCCATCAAGCAGATCGTGGCGGTGGCACGGGAGGTCTGCCCCCGATCGCTGATCGTGCTCGGCGGCGGCGTGCTGACGTCCCTGCCGCGAGAGATCATGCGCTATTTGCCACAGGTCGATGTGGGCGTCATCGGCGAAGCGTTCGCCACGTTTCCCGAACTTCTTTCCATGGTCGACGCCGGAAAGTCCGCCTGGACCCAGATTTCCGGCACTATCTCTCGCAAGGCAGACGGCGAACTCGTTCTCTCCAGTCCGCGCTCGCTCCTTCACGACCTCGATACGTTGCCGTATCCGGCGTGGGACCTCTTCCCGCTGGAAGAGGTCTATTTCAGGAACAGCCAGATGCTCTATTCCGAGGAGGGCATGCTGGCGAGCCGGCGACTGGACGTGAACGCCAGCTACGGCTGTTCGCTGATCTGCCGCTATTGCTATCATCTCGGGCTTTCCGGCGATATGCGCTATGAAACCGATCCGGCCGGCAACACGGTCGTAGCGTTCGACAAGCCCGGCGTGTACACGCGCACCATTCGGTATCACAGCCCCGAATACATCGTTCGGATGGTGAAACACGCATATGACAAATACAACATCAACTTCATCGCGTTCCTGGACGAGAACCTGATGACCATGGACCAGTACTCACAACGTACATGGCTAAAGGAGATCTGCCGGCTGTGGCATGAATACGGGCTTGCACCAAAGCACAAGCGTGATGCCCGCGGCGAGATTGAGAGCTGGACGGGTGTGCACTGGTCGGGCACCAGCCACGCCACGCTGTGCAACAAGGAAATCCTCAAGACCATGGGTGAGGCTGGTTGCTCGCATCTCGTGTACGGCTACGAGTCATTCGCGCCGCATGTGATGAAAACGATTGGCAAGGGCGCAACCCCTAAAACCAATGTCCGCAGCTTCTTCTGGACTCTTGACGCCGGCATTCGCCCGGTACCGAATCAGATTCTCGGATTCCCCAACGAGGATTTTGAGTCCTTGCGCCAGAATATGGACGCGTGGAAGGAACTTGGGATCGTAGTGAAGCCGCACTTTGCGACTCCCTACCCTGGGAGCGAATGGTTCACGGTTTACCGCGATTCGATTGAGCGCCAATACGGCGGCAACCTCGAGGCTTTTATTCTGGACGTGGGCGACGCCAGCAAGATTTCCGCGGTAATCTCGCACAATTTCAACGCCGTTGAATTGGTCGGCCTGCGCGAGCTCATGCTCACGTTCGACTATCGACGGATCAACGAATACGAGCGGATCTGGCGTCATCAGCACAACGTTCCGGATGGACAACCGTCTACTCTCTACCTTGCCGCCGCCGCCCAGGCTTGATGTTCTGCAGAACCGCCGGGCAGGCTGCGCAACCGTCAGGGCCAGCACGCGAGGATGGACCCGTTCGGCATCGTCGCGCTAACCGGCTGAAAACAGGCCCTTCAGCGCCAGCTTGATCTTCGCTATACTATCGGGGCGGGGTTGGCCCCGGCCGACTCGCCCGCGAGACTCTGCGTCACCGTCGCCTTTGCGTAGGTGCCCATGACTCGATCGCTTGGCGCCGTATCGTGTTCCGCCATCGCCGGTGCAGCCGCACTGGCCGCTTCCGTCGCGCTTGCCGAAACCGATTCCTCCGCTCCCCCGCCAGCCGGGGCGTCCCAGATTTTCGAATACAAGGTCAACCATGCGCTCTACGGCGACATCGGCACCTACAAGAACATCATCGATCGCCGCGGAGACACGATCGCCGTCCGCTCGACTCTCGACATCGCGGTCCGTTTCCTGGGCTTCCCGGTCTACCGCGAAGCCGGCGAGCGCCTGGAGCGCTGGCATGGCGACCGGCTCGTCGAGTTTCGCAGCATCACCCGCAAGAACGGCGAAACGCTCGAAGTCACCGGCGAGGCGCGTGACGACGCCTTCGTGATCAAGGGACCGGGGGGAATTGCCCAGGCGCCGCGCGACGTCCGCCCGTCCAACCCGTGGTCCGTGAAGATGCTCCACGCCGACACCATGATGTCGACCACGACCGGCAAGGTCATGCCGGCGCGCGTCAAGGGCGGAGCCGAGGACATCGTCCTGTTCAACGGCAAGCCCCGCAAGCTGCGGCGCTTCGACGTGCAGAGCGACAAGCAGGAATTCGTCCTGCTCGACGAGCGCGATGTCGCTGTCGTCTTCGGCACCGAGGATAACGGCAGCCGCGTCGAGTTCGTCCTCACGCGCATCAGCGAAGTCGAGACGGGTGCGGGCGCCGTCCGGCCCGACAAATTGCCGCCTTCCCTCATCGCGGCTGATGAACGGTAGCCCCTTTTCTCATCACGCTTGATCGCGCCGGGCAGGGCGGATAGCTATGGGCCGCCCCGGAGCTGTCGCCGCGGGCCTTTTGCACGGGGGTACATCCAGTGGAGCATCGTCAACTCGGTCGGTCAGGTCTGCGCGTTTCAGCGGTCGGTCTCGGCTGCAACAATTTCGCCGGACGGATCGACCTCGAGGCCACAAGGCGGGTGATCCACAAGGCCATCGACGCCGGCATCACGCTGTTCGACACGGCCGACGCCTACGGCAACCAGGGCGGCTCCGAGGACTACATGGGCCAGGTCCTCGGCGAGCGCCGCAAGGACATCGTGCTG
>SXGS01105288.1_pt1 | contig 18499 bp, 9 predicted proteins | sample 3174681 | NCBI WGS metagenome assembly SXGS01 (sample SAMN11356861, study PRJNA531348) | freshwater metagenome | isolation source: freshwater sample F1-80 | place: China: Fuxian Lake, Yuxi | collected 2017-12-25 | reverse complement strand
GGACTAGCCGTTCTCCTCCCGTTGCTCTCCACCCCGTCTCACGACGACGCAGTTACGTTCGGATACAAAGTTCAAACCAACTTCGACGAGGACTTACACCTCACTGATTCAATCCACTTGCAAACGCACTAGCTGCCTCGTTCCACGAGGCAGAGCATTTGAGCTTGTGCATCCACTCGATCATCGAGCGTCTGTGGTCATTGCTCCGCCTCGCGGGAGCGAGGCGGCTACGTTCGCCAGGACTTCTTGTCGCGCCAGACGCAGCGCGATTTCGCAGGCTTGCAGGTAGCTGGGGACGTGCAGCACTTCGTCGGTGGTGTGGATGGCCGATTGGCCGCAGCCGAGCGTCACCGTCGGAAGGCCGTGTGCGGTCAGCCAATTGGCGTCGAGGCCGCCGTTGCTGACTCGTGTTTCCGGTTCGAGCCCGATCGAGCGGATCGCGGCGCAGGCGGTGACGACCGATGGCTCGGTCAGTGCGAGTCGGAACGATTCGTATTTGTGCTCGGCCTGGAAATCGACGCGGCCGGGTTGGCCGGCGTCGGTGCGGACTTGCTGGGCGGCTTTCGTGAAGGCCTCTCGAAAGGCGTTGACGATCTTGGTGCGGAACTTCGGATCGTGGCTGCGAGCTTCGGCTCGCAGTTGGACGTGTGACGTCACGACGTTGGTGGCATCGCCGCCGTTGATGATGCCGATGTTGCTCGTGCCGCGATGTTTGCCTTTGACGATCAGCCCGTGCCAGCCGTTCGTCGTGAGATCGGCAATTGCGAGACTCGCCATCGCGATCGCGCTGGCACCTTGTTCGGGGTGCGCACCCGCATGAGCGGGCGTGCCGAAGACCTCGATGTGAATGTCGTAGGCTCCGGTCGCGCCGATCGCGGCGGCGTGAGCGGGACCACCGTCCCAATTGAAGCAGAGCTTGGGATTACCGAGCGCTCGCGGCTGAACGTGACGTGCTCCGAGCAAGCCGATCTCTTCCTGTACCGGCCAAAAGAAAGTCAGTGGCGGATGCGGTAGTTTGTGTTTCAAGACCGCCAGCAGCGTGTTGAGAATCACCGCCGCTCCGGATCGATCGTCGCCGCCAAGCGCCGTGTTCGGATCGGCGGACTTGATGAGGTCGCCGTCACGTACGGGCTTGGCTCCGACCGCGAGCGGCACGGTATCGACATGAGCCATCAGCAGCCGTCGTGGCCCGCGCTTCGTGCCGGGGAGTTTGACGATCAAGTTGCCGACCTCGCCGCCGGCAGAACTGCGCTTGTTCGCGTCGTCGATCGTGACTTGCGAGTCGGGGACTCCGGCGCGTTTCAGCGCGTCGCGCAGGAATTGGACAACGCGACCCTCTTGCGTGCTCTTGCCCGGAATGGAGATGAGGTCGGTGACGAGCTTGATGGCCGCGAATTCGTCGATGTGAGTCATGTCAACCTTTGCACTGCCTTATGAGCGGTTCGGCGCTAGCCGCCGGTTTTCAGCCGACACCGGCGGCTAGCGCCGTGCCGCTCACGCCGCGTCGTGCAACAGTTCCAGGCGTCCTTCGGTCAGGCGAACGAGGCGGTGGGCAGTGCGCGCGAGGCTCTCATCGTGTGTGACCATCACGATCGTCAGGCCTTCTTGCTCGTTGAGGTTTCGGAGCAGGCCCATGATCTCTTGACCGGTGCCGGCGTCGAGGTTTCCGGTCGGTTCGTCAGCCAGCAGGATTTCGGGTTTTGCGACCAACGCACGCGCGATCGCGGCCCGCTGCATCTCGCCGCCGGAAAGCTCGTTTGGCTTGTGCTTGAGCCGATGCGTGAGACCAACCTTTTCGAGTATCTCCTCGGCGGCGGCTCGGAACTCGCGACGACGTTTCCAGTAGCTGAGCATCGAGTGCCGGATCATCAGTGGTGCGAGAACGTTCTCCAAGACCGTCAGTTCCGGCAGCAGGTGGTAAAACTGAAACACGAATCCGAAGACGCGGTTTCGCAGTTCATCGCGAGTCTTCTGCGGCAAGTCGTCGATGCGGTCACCGTCGAGCAGCACTTCGCCCACGCTGGGTGAATCGAGCAAGCCCATCACATGCAGCAGCGTACTCTTGCCGGAACCGGACTGTCCGACGATCGAGAGGAACTCGCCGCGACGGATGTTGATCTCGACGCCGCGCAGCACAGGGATTTGAAGATCCCCTTTGCGATACGACTTCTCAAGCGCGATGCTCGCGAGATGGATCGGTGCGATCGGTGTGGTCTGCATGATTCGGCGAGTGGGTTCGAGAGAGAGAAGGTTGGGCATGACAGCGAGCTTTCCGAATGGTGGCAGATAACCCGAAGCGTCAGCGAGGGCGAACGCTTCACAACGGTCTGAGTTTCGGGGTCTGTGAAGCGCCCGCCCTCGCTGACGCTTCGGGTTACCTTCTATTCGTATCTCAGCGCTTCGACCGGGTGCAGCCGGGCGGCTCGGCGAGCGGGGAGGACGCTGGCCAGAACGGCGATCATTACGGCGGACAATGCCACCCAAATGACCATCGTCGCACTGACGTCCGTTGGAATTTTTGGGAAGTAGTAGATCGTCTCGTCGAAGATTTTCCGGCCAGTCAGCTTCGAGAGACCCTTTTCGATGTTGTCGATGTACGTCACGAACAGCAGGCCGATTGCGACGCCAACTCCGCTGCCGACGATGCCCAGAGCCAAGCCGTAGGACAGGAAGATCGTCATCACACCGCGCGAGGTGGCTCCCAAGGCTTTGAGGATGCCGATGTCGCGCGTCTTCTCGACCACGATCATGTAGAAGATTGCCAGGATGCCGAAGCCGGCGACGGTGATGATCAGGAACAGCAGCACGTTGAGGATCGCTTTTTCAATCTCGACGGCGGCCAGCAGCGGGCCTTGTTTTTGTTCCCAGGTGCGGACAGAGAACAGGCCGGGAGGCAAATTGGCGCTGAGGCGTTTGACGATCTCGCTGGCGCGGTCGTAGTTTTTCAGCTTGATTTGGATCGACGTCACCGCGCCGTCTTTCGTCTGCGGGTCGATCATGCCGCGGATGCGTTGCAGCTCTTCGAGATTGCAGAAGACAAGATTGCCGTCGTACTCGCTCATGCCGCTTTTGAAGATGTCCACGACTGTCGCGTGGAAGCGAACGGGTTCGGGGCGGCCGGCGGAGACGGTGCTGATCATCACGTCGTCGCCGGGGCGTTTGATGCGCATGACCTTCGTCTTGCCGGTTTCTTCGTCGGTGTAGACGAACTCCACCAGTCCCGCGCCGACGTACAGCCGTGCTCGTTGCGGTGCTGCCGGATCGACGGCGACGGCCGGTTCCTCGCCGTGCGAGAAGTCCGGAGGCGTGACCTTGTCGGTCGCTGCGGCGGTCTTCGCATTGATTGGTTCAAACAAATCGGTGTGGTCGGGAGTGCCCGATTCGGGCTGCGAACGTTTCTCTTCCCACTGCCGTTGCTCGATGTATCGCTGCTCCAGCTCGATGCGATGCCGGCGTGACTCAGCGGCATCAGCGGTCAGATCCCAGCCAGCCGGTTCAGTGGCCGAGCGGAGCGGCTCACGGACGACCTGGCCGTCTTCCTTGATCTGTTGATAGCTGTCGAGGCTGCTCTGAAACGATCCGGCGTCCGGGCTGACCGCGGACTTCGTGAGCGGATCGATGCCGATCAGTTGCACGGTCTTCATCACCGGCTGCCCACGATAGTCGTAGGTCATCATGCCGTAGATCTCGACCATCGCGGCCATCGATTCGATCTCATCGCCGCCAGCCTCGCGGATGATTTTCATCCAGCGATCGGCGTCGTGGACGCCATCCAGACTGTTGGTCTCGACGACGACGTCCGAGAGAATGCCGTGGATGCGGCTTCGCATCTCCGTGCCGAAGCCAGACATGACGCTGTTGACCACGATCATCGTGGCCACGCCGAGCATCACACTGATGATGCTGGCCAACGCGATAAACCGCGTTCGCAAATAACGCACGCAAAGCAACAACTTGTACATCGCCAATCCTTTGGCTGGGGAAACGTTGAGGGGCGGGAGTCTAGGCCAAGAGTTCGACTGGCAAAAGAGCGATTCGCGGCCAGAAACCCGAAGCGTCGGCGAGGGCGAATGCTTCACAATCGCTCGAAATCAGGGTCGTCCGGAGCGCCCGCCCTCGCTGACGCGTCGGGTTATTTGGAGTCTTCACGCGGAATCGGCTGTGAGTCTCCTTCCTCGCGGAACTTGCCCAATTGCAGAAAGCGAACCGTCGCCGCGTGCGTGGCTTCGTTGCGGTTCAGAGCCAGATGCAGCGACTCGACGAACAGAAAATCCGCCGCGCCGGACAAGCGTGTGCTTTCGAGGCTGACGATCCCGTCGTCGTCGCCGGGGATCAGCGGGTTGAAGCCATTCGGCGGATGCCCACCAGCGATCACCGCGAACTCGACGTCGGGTGGCGGTAACTTTTTGAGGAATCCATCCGAGTCCGTCACGAGCTGTTGTCCCGCCGGACCGAAGATCGTTTTGAAAACCAGATTCGCTTTGCCGCGCATCAGGTCAGCCAACTCGGCTCCCTTCTGCGGTGAGCCGACAAGGACCAGCCGATTCAGCCGCTCGTCCTGATGCTTGGCTCGGTACGTTCGCGTGACGACGCCCCCCATGCTGTGAGCGACGACGTGCAGACGTTCAATGCCGTCGAGCGACTCGATCACTTGATGCAGGTAATCGGCGGCCGTGTCGAGATCGACGCGAGTGCTCGGATAGTCGAACGGGAAGACTTGAAAGCCGGCCTTCTCCAGCGGCGGCCGGTACGCGGCCATCGACTTCGACGAGCGAGTGATTCCGTGGACGAGCAGCACTCCCTCGCCAGACATCTTCGGAAGCTTCTTCTCACGCTTGATCTCGTCGAGCTTCGCGACACATTGCTCGCGCGTCCCCCAAGCGTGTCGCACATCGTTGCCGTCGATCAGCCGGTAATGCTTCGTGAGGACGTTGTGCTGAATTCGCCAGCCATGAAAGTGAGCCACGTCCCCCCAGAACTCTCGCCCCCCGAGCGTTTTCGTGGGGATGTTGGGAGGCGACGTGACCTCCGATTCGTCTCGCGACGGTTCCTCCGCGAACGCAGTGGTCACGGCCAGCGAAAGCGAGACACTCGCCATCCACGAACGACACCGCTGAAACATGACGACCTCCCGAACAAATGGTTCTGCCGCTTCACGGCCCGCTGTGCCATCGGTACGGTTTGAACGTTACCGCGTCTCGACGAGTGCGCGAACCGGAGTCCGCTGACTGGCACTGAGCAGTCTCGGCCCACGGAACACACGGAAGGACACGGAGAAGCTCTGCAAGATCGCGAAAACTCGAAAGTGCGAAAGCCCGAAAGTTCTTTTCGGAGTTTCGCTCTTTCGGGCTTTCGCGATTCCCGTTCGTCGCATCGCCTTCGCTGTTTGGCTTCCGTGTCTTCCGTGGGTCAAATCAAATCGCTCATCCGAGTCCCTTACAGCCGATCTTCGCCGCCGGTTTCAGGAGTTCTCATGACTGTCATCACGCTGACCGACCCGAACACCCGTTCGACGGCTCGCATTGCCCCGGCGTTGGGCTTCAACTGCTTCGAGTTCAACGCTTGCGTGCGTGACTGGACGATTCATGTGCTCGAAGCCGATCCGGCGTTCTCAGACGGTTCACTGCGGCCGAGCGGACACGGCATTCCGATTCTGTTTCCGTTCCCGAATCGCATCCGCGACAGCCGGTTTGTGTGGGAGGGTCGCGAGTACGTCATCCCGGCCGATGTCGGTCTGCACGACAAGAACGGTCACGCGATTCATGGTTTCTGTCTCGATCGGCCGTGGCGAGTCATTTCGCAGAGTGAGCGATTTGCCGTTGGACAGTTTCAATTGTCCGTCGATGCTCCAGAGCGACGCGAACTCTGGCCGGCCGACTTTCGCATCGAGGTTCGGTACGAGTTGCGTGGCAGTTCGCTGCGTTGCGACATCCGCATCGAGAATCCGGATTCCGTCCCGTTGCCGTGGGGGTTCGGCACGCATCCGTACTTTCGAGTGCCGTTGGACGCGAGCAGCCAATTGGCCAACTGCCTGATCGAAGTCCCCGCCAATCAAGAATGGGTGCTCAAGGATTGCCTGCCGACCGGCAACCTCCGCGACGTGCCGCGCGAAAAAGATTTGCGCGAGGGGGAGTACCTCGACCTGCTGAAACTCGACGATGTGCTGACCGACCTGGACGTCGAGCGCGACGTCGTCGCGTGCGCGATCTACGACGAGGCGGCCGGTCTGCAAATCACCCAGCAATGCGGTTCCGAGTTCCGCGAGTACGTCGTCTTCACGCCCCCTCAGCGGCCCTGCGTCTGCTTGGAGCCGTACACCTGCGTGACCGACGCGATCAACCTGCATGCTCGCGGAGTGGAAACCGGGTTGCAGGTTCTGGCTCCTGGTCAGCAAGCTCACTTGTGGTTTGAGATCACAGCCGGCACGCTGTTGTGCTGAATCAAATCGTAGGATGGGTATCTTGCCCGTCCTCGTTGTCGTTGGGAGTTCGATCATGTCGCGATCGCTTCTTGGTTGCTGGTTTCTGGCTACCCTCCTCTCGCTGTCGGTTTCGGCAGCCGCTCAGGAAAAGGTTCCTGACACGCCAAACGCCGAAGTGTTGCGGCGGCTGCTCGAAAAGGTCGATCAGCTCGATCGTGATTTGAAGTCGGTGTTGAAGAACGCGCCGAAGGCGATCCCGGAAAACCCGGAGGATCGCAAACTCGTGGCGATGCTCGAAACGCCCGTGGTTCAGAGCTTCAATTTTGGCACACGCAACGGACAAGCGGTTGAGCACCGGCTGTTTGTGGCCAAGCTGACGCTCATCAACTTGACGGCTGAGGCAAAGACCGTCGAGGCATCGCAGATCACGCTCGATGCCGACGGCAACTCGCTGAAGAACGGAGTGCTCGACGCACAGATTCAGAACTATGGGATCAACGTCGGCCAGCAAGGCTATTCGCTGAATCAGATCAAGCCGACGGCGTCGATGAAAATCACACCCGGCTTGACCGCCACGACGTGGATTATTTTCAGTGGACTGCCGCGCGGACCCGGGCTGCCGAAGTTGAAGCTCAGCATCGCGTCGGGCGACAAGCCGATCGAGATCGACGTCAACGCTTGGGCGCTGTCGAAGTTAGATATCTCCTCGAAGCGGCTTGGTCCGCGCGGCTGTCTGGCGTTGCTGACGATTGGCGGCGAGTTGAACTTCATCAGCTACGGCGCACTCGTCGAAGAGTTGGAGCGACTTGTGACGCAAAAGGTCTCGCGCGTGGTCATTCGTTGGGCCGAAGGCGCACCGGCGATTGACCAGAATTTGAGTTACCAGTTCATTGGCATGGCGCAGAGCCTCGGCCGTACCGATGCGCAAAACCAGCAGCTTCCGTCGCTGCCGCAGTCGTTCACCGAGTTTCGCCTGGCCGAATTACCGGGGGCGAATCAGGTTCAAGCCAATTACGGAGTCAACAACTACGGCTTGGCCATGACCCCAGCCGCGATGGCCAATGCGTCGGTTGTTCACAAGACAACGTCTGATGCCGTCGTCGCCGCTTTGCGAACCGCGTACGAAGTTGTGCCGCGCAACGAACTGCTCGAAGACATTCGCTCGGCCGATCCGCTGACGCGAGCGGCTGCCGTGGCGGCCGGAGGCGGGCGGCTTGCCACCGAACATCTGCCGCTGATCCTGCAACTGGCCGATGATGAAGACCCGGCGCTGCAGAAGGCTGCACTGCTGGCGCTGCGTCACTTCGGCGAACCGGAAGCGATCGAAAAACTGCTCGGCTACGCCCGCAAGAACAAAGAACCCTTGGCGTCGATGGGGGTCGAAAGCCTGGCCGGCTCGCGCTACGCCGCTGCGCACGACGCGCTGCTGGGACTGCTCGAACGCGAAGGGGCCGAGTCCCGCAAGACGATCGTCAAAGTGCTGGCTCAGAACCCGCGGCCGATCTGGTCGGAGACGATTTACAAATACGTCCGCGACCCGCAGGGTGGCTTGGGAATCGACGGTTTGCAGGCGCTCGTCCGTGTCGGGCATCCGAAGTTGATCGAAGTGCTCAAGGATTCGCTGCAATCGCGAGACATCGCGATCCGCGACACGGCGTACAACGAACTCACCAACCAGCCCGATGCGGCGAGTGAGCAAATCGCGTTGCAGTTCACGCTCAAGCACATGGAGTCCACTCCGCCGACTCCGGCGATGTTGGCGTTCCTAACCAAGACCAAGGATCAAGCCTCGATTCCGTTGCTCTTGAAGCACTTGAAGAACAACTCCGGTGACCGCACCGGGCTCATCAACACGCTCGCGCAGATTGGCGATCAGACCGTGGCCAACACACTGGTCGAGCAATACGCCACTCTGCGACCCAACGAACAGACGGCGGTGCTGGGCATTCTCGGTCAGCTCAAGTCGCCGGCATTTTTGAAACTGGCGGAACCCGCTTTGGATTCGCAGGACGCCAGCGTCGTCAGCACCGTCTGTCAGTGGTTGCAGAACGATGGCTCGCCCGCCGCCGTCAAACTGCTCATCCAGGCGTTCGAGAAAACGACGCAGCCCAACACGATCATCTACACGGCCAACGCGCTCGGCCAAGTCGCCACGGCCGAGGCACGAGTCGCGATCCGCAAGGCTCGAAACTCTCCCGATCAAACTCGCCAGACGCAGGCGAGGCAGGCGTTGCAGAACATTTACCAGCGGTCGCCCGCGATGCAGTTCGTCTACCAAGCGCGGGCGATGGAGCAGCAGAACGAACACAAGGGAGCGATTGAACTCTTCGATCAAGCTATCAAGTCCGACCCAGATCTCCCGGAGGCGTACACTGGCCGAGCCAACGTGCAGATCCGACTCGATAAGTATCCCGATGCCAAAAAGGATTTCGAAAAGGCGCTCACACTCGACGATCAAAACCATCAGGCGATCACGGGCCTGGGTATTTGCTTGGCCGTCGAAGGCAAGTTCGATGAGGGGATCAAGCTGGTTGAGGACGTCCGGTCAAAATTCCCGAACGACGGCCTGTTCCTCTACAACGTCGCCTGCGTCTACGGCCGAGCGGTCGAGAAACTCCTGAAGGACGACAAGCTCCCTGAGCGGGACAAAAAACTGGAATCCTTCCGCCGCAAGGCTCTGGATGACCTGCGCGAATCGAAGAAGCTGGGCTTCAACGACCAGGACTGGATGAAGAAAGACCCGGACCTCACCTCGCTACACGACCAGCCGGAATTCCAGGAACTCTCCGGCCTGAAAGCGAAGGCCGATTGAGCCGGAACTTTCTGGCGGCGCGAACTGTCGAACGGCCCTGCACTTCGTGGGGCAGGTTTTCAACGAGCTCGCCCGCGACAACCCCCACCCCACTGGGCTTGCCCCAGTGGTTTATCGGCTTTTGCACTACTCATCGTCGAGCGACCATCTGTAGTGCAAAAGCCATTGAACCACCCCGGCAAGCGGGGTGGGGTGAATTTATTTGGTCAGCGAAGGATTCATCATGTATCGCTCTGTGTGGATGCTGTGTGGCTGTCTGGCGTTGACGATTGCTGGCTTGTGGGCTGTCGGCGAGGAAGCCAAACCGCCGAGCTTCAGTGAAGCTCAAAAGAAAATGGCCGCCGGCAACTTCAAGGAGGCCTTCGAGGAGTTCCGCAAGCTCGGCCTCGACCCGAAGTCCCCGTCGCACGAGATGCCGGAAACGCTCAAGCAAGCCAATCAATGCTTGCTCAATCTCGGTCGCGTCAACGAGGTCGATGAATTCCGTGAGAAGGTGATCGAAGCTCACAAGGGCAACTGGCGGTTGTTGGAAGCGGCGGCGCTGTCGTATGAGCAGATCGAACACAACGGCGTGATCATTGCCGGCAAGTTTCAGCGCGGCCCGCATCGCGGTGGCGACGGCCGGCACGTCCATGCGTCCGAACGGGACCGCGTACGAGCGTTGCAGTTGCTCACGCAAGCGTTGCCGCTGGCTCTGAAGGATGACGACAAGGTCGAGGCGGCTGAGTTTCATTTCGGGTTCGCGCAACTGCTGCAATCCTTCGGCGAGAATTCGGAGCCGTGGAAGCTGCAAGTGCTGACGGACCTCACGACGCTGCCCGATTACCAGGACGGCTATTGGCAATGGGGCTGGGGCAGACAGCAGTCGGCGCATGGTGCTCCGGTCGATGCCGAAGGCAATCCGATTTTCTATTCGGTTCCGAAAAGCTACTCCGATGCGAAGTCCGACGGCGAGCGCTGGCGCTGGATGCTGGCTCAGACGATCGAGCTGAATCCGGATCGCAAGAATGAAGTGCTGCTGACGTTCGCGGCGTTTCTGCAAAGTCAGTTTGGCGTCGAGACGATGGCTCACTTCAACTGGTGGTCACGTTTTTCGGACGATGCGAAGGCAGGCGAGACAAAGACTGGGACGTTCGCGGTTCACACGCTCGGCGAGGATGAGACGATCGCGAACCTCGCGACCGGCGTGAAACGCTTCAAGTTGCCGGACGAGTTCAATCCGTTCCGCATCTGGCAGGCGATCATCGCCAGCGGCAAGAGCGATCAAGGACAGCAAGCTCGCGAGTTGATCGCGGAATTTTACGAGAACCGCCGCCAGTACCCGAAAGCGGCCGAGGCTTGGAAAGCGGCGATCGAGGAATACGGGGAGGGAAATCCGACGCCGCATCTTGGTCCGCATCGGCAAGCCGCACTCAATCAGATTGTCCAAAACTGGGGACGCTTCGAGCCGTCGCCCACGCAGCCGTCCGGCAAAGGAGCGACTGTTGATTTTCGATTCCGCAACGGCAACTCAGTCACGTTCACGGCTCATGAGCTGAATGTCGCGAAGCTGCTCGACGACGTGAAGAAGTATTTGAAGAGCAGTCCGGCGCAGCTCGATTGGCAAGAGATGAATTTGCAAGACATCGGCCATCGCATCGTGGTCGAGAATCAGCGGCAGTACGTTGGCGCGAAGGCGGCCGAGTGGACTTTGAAACTGACTCCGCGAGCCAATCACGTCGATGACCGCGTCACCGTCACGACGCCGTTGCAGAAGCCGGGAGCGTATCTGGTCGAATCGAAGTTTGCGGACGGCAACAGCAGCCGCATCATTCTGTGGGTCGCCGACACGGTGGTCGTGAAGAAGGCACTCGAAGCGAAATCGTTCTACTTCGTCGCCGATGCCGTCAGCGGCCAGCCGATCGCCAAGGCCAACGTCGAGTTCTTCGGTTGGAAGCAGGAGCAAGTCGCTCCGAACAAGCCGCAGTGGAAGATCATCACCCGGCAATTCGCCGAGTTCACGAATGCCGATGGCCAATTGCTGCTCGGCGCGAATCAGATGCCGCAGGATCATCAGTGGGTCGCAATTGCTCGGACAGACAAAGGCCGGCTGGCGTATCACGGCTTCTCGCACGTTTGGTTCCAGAACCGCCACGACCCTGAGTACCACGCTCGCAAAGCCTTCACGATTACCGACCGACCGGTGTATCGACCGGCTCAGAAGGTGCAGTTCAAGATGTGGATCGGCGACGCCAAGTACGATCAGCCTGACACGAACACGTTCGCCAACGCGAAAGGATTCGCCGTCGAACTGCGAAACCCGAAAGGGGAAGTGGTCTTCAGCAGGCGGATGGACGCCGACGAGTTCGGCGGTCTCGCCGGTGATTACGAACTACCGAAGGACGCTCCGCTGGGCGTGTGGCACCTCATCGCCACCAGCTACGGCAGCGGATCGTTCCGCGTTGAGGAGTACAAGAAGCCCGAATTCGAGGTGAAGGTCGAGGCCCCGAAGGAACCAGTCGCGCTGGGCGACAAGATCACGGCGACGATCAAAGCCAACTACTACTTCGGCGGAGCGGTCACGAAGGCGAAGGTCAAATACAAAGTCCTGCGAACCAATCACAGCAGTACCTGGTATCCGGCCGCGAGTTGGGATTGGTTCTACGGCCGAGGCTACTGGTGGTTCGCCAGCGATTATGCCTGGTATCCCGGCTGGCGTTCTTGGGGATGCGCTCGGCCCTATCCGATCTGGTGGGGCCGCGCGGCCGAGCCACCGGAAGTCGTTGTCGAAGGCGAAACCGAAATCGGTGAAGACGGCACCGTCTCGGTCGAGATCGACACGTCACTCGCGAAAGCCGTGCATGGCGACACCGATCACTCGTACTCGATCACGGCCGAGGTTGTCGATCAGTCGCGGCGCACGATCGTCGGTACCGGCAACGTACTGGTCGCTCGCGAACCGTTCCGAGTCTTCGCCTGGGTCAACCGTGGCCATTACCGCGCCGGCGACGACATCCTCGCCGAGTTTCGTGCTCAGACCGTCGATCAGAAGCCGGTTCAAGGCACAGGCGAATTGACGCTGTACTCGATCACTTACAACGAAAAGAACGAGCCGATCGAGAAGGCCGTGCAGACCTGGAAGCTCGACACGAACGAAGAAGGATACGCTCGCCAGCAGATGAAAGCGGCGAAGGCCGGACAGTATCGGTTGTCGTACAAAGTCACGGGCAATCGGCCCGCCGCGCCGGGCGAGGCCGAAGACCGCCGAGATCGCGTCATCGAAGGGGGCTACTTGTTCGTCGTTCGCGGCGACGGATTCAACGGTGAGGAATTCCGCTTCAACGATCTGGAAGTCGTCACCGAGAAACGCGAGTACGCGGCCGGCGAGAAAGTCCGGCTGATGGTCAACACGAACAAAGCGGGCGGAGCAGTGCTGCTGTTCCTGCGGCCGACCAACGGCGTGTACTTGCCACCGAAGCTGATTCGGCTCGACGGCAAGAGCCATCTCGAAGAGATCGACGTCGTGCAGCGCGACATGCCGAACTTCTTTGTGGAAGCAGTCACGGTCGCCGACGCGAAAGTCCATCAGGAAGTTCGCGAGATCGTCGTCCCGCCAGAGAAGCGCGTGCTCAACGTCGCGGTGACTCCCAGCCAGGACGAATACAAACCCGGTTCCCCCGCGAAGGTCCAAGTGAAACTGACCGACTCAACCGGCAAGCCGTTCGTCGGCTCGACGGTGCTAAGCATCTACGACAAGTCGGTGGAGTACATCTCCGGCGGCTCGAATGTGCCGGAGATCAAAGAGTTCTTCTGGAAGTGGCGACGCCATCATCACCCGCACACGGAATCGAGCCTCGACCGGCACACCTACCAGCTCTTGAAGCAGAACGAACTAGGCATGAGCGACCTCGGCGTCTTCGGCGGTGCGGTGGTCGAAGAGATGGAGATGCTGCAAGCGGGAATGGGTGGAGCGAATCGCCGGTTCAACATGCTCGGCCGTAGCACGATGACGGCCACGCGAGCCGGTGGATTCGGCGGCGGTGGCGCGCCGATGTCTGCCACTGCTCCCGCAGAAGCTCTCGCCAAGGGAATGGCACTCGGTGACGCGGCCGACAAAGCCGCCGACGGTTTGACCCTCGAAGACGCTGGCCCGTTGCCGAACACCGTACAGCCGACCGTCCGCAGCAACTTCGCCGACACCGCCTTCTGGGCGGCCTCGGTCACGACCAACAAAGAGGGACTCGCCGAAGTCGCGCTGACGATGCCCGAACAACTCACCGGCTGGAAAGTGAAGTGCTGGGCAATGGGACTCGGCACTCGCGTCGGTCAAGGCGAGGCCGAGATCACGACGAAAAAGAATCTGCTCGTCCGCCTGCAAGCTCCGCGGTTCTTCGTCCAGAAGGACGAGGTCGTGCTATCGGCCAACGTTCACAACTACTTGAAGATCGACAAAGAAGTCGAAGCCGTGTTGGAGATCGACGGACGGTTGATGAAGTTTGTGAGCGGCACGGCGCTAGCCGCCGGTGTCCCCCAGACGTCAATACCGGCGGCTAGCGCCGTGCCGCTCAAAGAAGGCGAGCCCGCTACTCAGCTAATTCGCCTGTCAAAGCGCATCAAAGTCAAAGCCGGCGGCGAAGAACGCGTCGATTGGCGAGTCGCCGTCATCGACGAAGGCGAAGCCATCGTCCGCATGTCCGCGCTGACCGACGAAGAGTCCGACGCGATGGAGATGAAGTTCCCCGTGTTCGTCCACGGCATGCTCAAGACTGAGAGTTGGTCGGGAGTCATTCGCCCGGACAAGACGACAGGCAAGCTCACGATCACCGTGCCGAAGGAACGCCGAGCGAATCAGTCGCGCCTCGAAGTGCGATACTCGCCGACGCTGGCCGGAGCGATGGTCGATGCGTTGCCGTATCTCGTCGATTACCCGTATGGCTGCACCGAGCAGACACTCAATCGCTTCCTGCCGACGGTCGTCACGCAACGCATCCTGCGGAACATGGGGCTTGATCTCAGAGCGATCAAAGACAAACGGACGAACTTGAACGCTCAGGAAATTGGCGACGACGTCGAACGGGCGAAAGGCTGGAAGCGCTTCGATCGCAACCCGGTCTTCGATGAGGCCGAAGTCACCGCGATGGTGAAAAGCGGCCTCGAACGCCTGACCGAGATGCAGGTCAGCGATGGCGGCTGGGGCTGGTTCTCCGGCTGGGGCGAGCACTCGTATCCGCACACGACCGCCGTGGTCGTCCACGGCTTGCAGATCGCTCGCGAGAACGACGTCGCCATTGTGCCAGGAGTGATGGAACGAGGCATCGAATGGCTCAAGCGGTATCAAGCGGGCGAAGTTCAGCAGCTGAAGAACGCGCCGAGCAAGACAAATCCGTGGAAGGAACACGCCGACGCGCTCGACGCCTTCGTCTACATGGTTCTCGTCGATGCCGACCACGCGAACGCCGACATGCTGGAGTTCCTCTACCGCGACCGCACGCACCTGCCGGTCTATGCCAAGTCGCTCTTCGGTCTCGCTCTGCACAAGCAAAAACAAGCCGACAAGCTGGCGATGATCCTCAAGAACATCGAACAGTTCCTCGTCCAAGACGACGAGAACCAAACCGCGTACCTCAAGCTGCCTGAGAACAATTACTGGTGGTCTTGGTACGGCAGCGATATCGAAGCCAACGCCTACTACCTGAAGCTGCTCGCACGAGTCGATGCGAAAGACGAACGAGCATCTCGACTAGTGAAATACCTGCTCAACAACCGCAAGCACGCAACCTACTGGAACAGCACTCGCGACAGCGCGATCTGCATCGAAGCGATGGCCGAGTACCTCAAAGCCAGCGGCGAAGACAAACCCAACCTGCTGGTCGAAGTCCTGATCAACGGCGAACTCAAACAAACCGTCGAGATCACGCCGGAAACGCTATTCGGCTTCAACAACAAGTTTGTGATCGAAGGCGAGGGACTGGCAGCGGGCGATCATGTCGTTGAACTGCGGAAACGAGGGTTGAGGGGCGAGGGGCGAGGGGCGAGAAAAGGACAGAAGACAGGTGGCGACGGGACTGATGACTCCCTCGCCCCTCAACCCTCTCTACTTCAACGCCTACCTCACCAACTTCACACTTGAAGACTTCATCACGAAGGCGGGGCTCGAAGTGAAGGTGAACCGCAAGTACTACAAGCTCACTCCGGTCGAGAAGAAGGTGAACGTCGCCGGTTCGCGCGGCCAAGTCGTCAGCCAGAAAGTCGAGAAGTACGAACGGACCGAACTGGCGAATCTCGACAAGCTCAAGAGCGGCGACTTGGTCGAAGTTGAATTGGAGATCGACAGCAAGAACGACTACGAGTACCTGCTGTTTGAAGACCCGAAGGCCAGCGGCTTCGAGCCGGTCGAAGTCCGCAGCGGCTACAACGGCAACGAAATGCACGCCTACGTCGAATTCCGCGACGAGCGCGTCGCGTTCTTCGTCCGAGCGTTGGCTCGCGGCCAACACAGCTTGTCGTATCGCCTCCGAGCCGAAATCCCCGGCAAGTTCAGCGCGCTGCCGACCAAGGCATCCGCGATGTACGCACCAGAGCTCAAGGCGAACTCGGACGAGATCAATCTGGCCATTGAAGATTGAATCGCCAGATTCTTGCGATCATTCTCGGCGAAAATGAAGACGTAGCCATGTTTCCAACTGTTTCTCGGATGACGTCAGCGCGGCAGTCTTCGTCAGAAGTTGGTGGAGTGACTGGACCTGACCAAAGATTGCGTGCGCTGGGATAAACAGCGCACTTGTCGGCGATGGCTTCGGTGCGTAGATCAAGACTGGGCGAGTGATCCCGCCGACTCCCAATTGGTTGGGGAACGTGTTGTCGATCGAAACGAGCAACGTGTTCGATCCGTCGCGGGCGATGGCCGCTGAGATGTTGAGCTCGTGTGGGCCGGCCGTAACCATCTTCTCGCCGAGGTCCGTGCCGTTGAGCCAGACATGCACTCGCGTGTCGACTCCGCCGAACCAGAGTTTCAGAACCTTGGCGTCTCGGGCGGTCTTGGGTAACTCGAACTTGTGTTGGTACGAGATCACGCCACGGAAGAACGTTTGGCCTTGCTCATCGAGGCTGGCGGAAAAGGTTTTGAGCGGACGCCACTCGCCTTTGTCGAGGTCCGGCATCTGGCGGTTGGGTTTGGCGACGCCTTCGACTGGGTCGAGCTTCGCGGTCCATTCGTCGGGGAAGGTGTAGATCAAATGGCCTTCCCTCGCGATGCGTCCGGCATCTTTGAACGTACTGTTGTGGAGCAGCTCGAAGTAGTGTTCCGGGTTCGCGGACCAGCGGTCGTTTGGCGGGAAGAAGAGCGGATACTTGCCGTTTCCTCCCTTGAGGTTTGCCAGGAACTGCTCGCCGCGAGAGGCGGCCTCAGCAAGCCGGAAGCTGTTGAGAGCTTCTCGCGCCGCGAACCACAGCACCGCGTTGTTGTGGCTGAGTCGGTTGACCTCGACGCGCTGCTTGTAGAGGTCGTGGCCTTGAGCCTGTTGCTCGGCTTCGGTCAGTGCCTGATCCAGTTCGGACATAACTTGAGGAGTCAGAATGCGGTGCATGCCCCACGTTGCGACGGCGAAGACCTGAGTCGATTCGTAGGCGTTCTCTAATACTGTGTCATAGCCGCGCATCGCCTTGGCCGCCGTGCCGTAGTACGCCGGGTAGTACTCGTCCAAGAGTTCGTTGACGTTGGTTCGCGTGTCCCATAGCAGCCGCGAGGCGACATAGTTGGCCGGCATCATGGTGTGCCAGTTGGGATGCGACTCGATGGTCATGTCCTTGATGCCCAGCGCGAAGTACTTCGGAAAATCCTTGGTCCAGGGAACTCGCCGGGAGTAGGGCATCGCCATGTCGGCACGGTTGTAGTTGTACAAGTACAGCCCCACGCGCGGTGACGTGGCGGTCCAATCGGTGACGACTTGCTCGAACAGCTCCGAGGCGGGGGCTCCGGCTTTGCCCATGCTGGTGTAGCGGTTGAACGTGACCGGCGTGATGACCGGGATGATCCGGCGGTCGAGCTTCACCTTCTTCGGCGGCAAGACAAAGTTCAGATGAGCCAGCGAGCCGACCGTGAATTCCAAACCGGGTGTCTGCCGGTCGATCTCGGCGCAGACCTGGTTCAGAAAACCAAACCAGGTTTCCGAGAACGACGGCATCCGCAGAATCGGATCAATGACGGGACCGTTGATGGTGACGATCTCCGGGCGATCATCCATCAGGTAGCCGCCATCGGGCGAGACGCTCAGCGACTTAATCGACACCTTCCCACCGGGTGGACCGACCGGCCCTTTGCGAATCCCTTCGATCACATTCTTGGCATAAACGCGGATGACTTCAGGATGCGCGAAGTTCGGCCAATGCCCGGTCTGCTCGCCAGCCACGTTATAGAGTTCGGGATGTGCGTTTCTGCCCGCCGCCCCCTGCTGAAATCCCGGCAGGTCGCGCACCAGCCCGTGCAACGAGAAGCCGCAGGGAATCATCGGAGCCGGCGAGCCCATGCGATTGCGATACGCCCACCGAGTTTGCTCCGGCCCCGACATCCAGAGATTGCGAGTGGTGAAGTCGGGCACGAACTCGCGGCGTCCGACCTTCGCAACGATGGTTTTCGACGACGGAACTACTTCACCGAGTTCACCCGGCGCGTACCAGCGCACGCCGCATTCGGTCAGCAACTGCGCCGCGGCATAGTGAACCGCCCGCCGCGACTCGCCGTGCAGCACAATCCGCGTGGGGCTGACATCCACCACATACGCATCACCAAACTCGGTGGCCTTCGTGAGCTTCACTTCCTCCGGCACACAGCCGACGAAGATCGGCAGCAGACCGGCGATCGGCTCTTCAACGACGTGCACCTCGGCCCCGCTGATCTTGCCGAGATACGTCGCGACATCCTCGGCTCCCCATTTCAACAACGGGCTTTGATGATCCCAGTTCGCCAGCGGCGGCTCTTTGAAAGCGCTCTCTTTGCCGACGACCACGCAACATTTCGTCTCACCGTTCGAGACCAATGTCACAGTCTCGGCCGCGCTCGCCGACATTCCCGCCGTCAACAACAGCGACAGTGCGACAAGAACCAGTAACCTCGTTCCCCATCGTTCAAGAGTCATTCAGCCCTGCCCTTCATTGGCCAAGTGTCAGTCAAAGGTAGTCACCCGCGTGTCAGTCAACGGTAGTCAGTGGTAGAAGGAGATTCTTTCAAGGGCAATGGAGATGGTTCAAAAAGTCGGTGGAGAATGTTCGTCGCGGAATGGTGTCGCAGG
>SXGS01081768.1_pt1 | contig 18499 bp, 13 predicted proteins | sample 3174681 | NCBI WGS metagenome assembly SXGS01 (sample SAMN11356861, study PRJNA531348) | freshwater metagenome | isolation source: freshwater sample F1-80 | place: China: Fuxian Lake, Yuxi | collected 2017-12-25 | reverse complement strand
GTTTTCACCAAGCTTTTTGTTTGAGGTCTCGAGCGGATTATTTCATGAACCGAAGTGTTATTTTTTGTATTCAAACTAAAAGCTTTCGTCTTTTTCAAATCCGAGGGCATTTTTTTTTAGCATCTTGCAATCTTTGCTTGCCATCTTCTAAAAATAAAAAAAGCCTGGTTTTAACCAAGCTTTTTGTTTGAGGTCTCGAGCGGATTCGAACCGCTGTAGTCGGTTTTGCAGACCGGTGCCTAGCCGCTCGGCCACGAGACCAATATGTAAGGAGGCAAAGATAGAGAAATTATCTAAAATTTGGAGTTGCTTTAATCAAATTTCAATAGTTTCTTTGAATAAGTTTTACTACTTATTCTTGCCGAAAGATAATATGCTCCGTTCGCTACCTTTTCTCCATTGGTATTTTTTCCGTCCCACACTACTTCTTTTGAACCAACAAGTGGGTTTAATTTACAAATGAAATCGCCAGAACTACTGTAAATAAATAATTGGTCGGAGCTTTCAAACGGTACCTTAACTTGTATGCTCGTACTCTCCTGAAATGGATTTGGATAACTTGTTATTCCATTTGGGTCTTCCTCGACATATTCACTTAAACTTGCACTCATTAATTCTTGTAAATCGTAGTTTTCATCACCAGCTATGTAAGGCATAAAATGAAAATATACCAAAAACATTTCGTCTGTTGTATTAAAACCGCTACCGACATTTTCAGGAGGTGAATTTGGGTTGTGTGGATTGTTTACTGTATTATCATAGGTTGCCTCACCTTTAATCTTATATCCCGTTGAAACTTTTTGTATGTACCTAAAAAAGTAAAAATCTTGCCAATGGAAATCCCAGTGTGGAATATTGACAAATTTGATGGTATCTTGATTCGCTTTGTATGCATATGCTTTAATTTTTGTTCCAAGTAAATGCATATGAGGAAAAACAGATAAAACCGAGAAATTTGCGGGCACACCTCCGTTTGGTGGATACTGAGTTGTGAGTGAGGTGACTTGATTAGAAGGCAATGTGAAATTGTTATTACTTAACATGGGTGCTGCAGAAATTTGCCTGACATTGGTTGTGCCGGGTGGATAAAAATGCAGAATTACTCTTGTACTATCAAATTGACCGTAACTACCGACGGGATAATGCATAGCGAAATAGATTTTCGCCCCAGGTCCTATGTCCATTCCTAGTTTCAAAGGACTCGCAGAGGGCAAAATCATGGGAGATGCCCCAGGAGTATAACCAATTACTAATTTGGTAGAAGCATTGCTCGGACTTGCACAAAGTCCGTCGAGTGTGTCGGTACTTTCTATGCCACTTGGATCAATAAAAATCAAAGCATGGTGGACAATTTGGCGGTTTCCCGGCACAACTTCCACTGCTTTGATGATACGGTTTTCAGTTAAATATGTCGGAACAGAAAAACAAACATAATCGTCGTTTGCCGTCGCTTTACTCATGTAGGTCGGAATTTGCACTGATAAGTCACCATTTCCTAAAATGGTATTGTTCGTATAAACGGGTGGTGGTGGAGTTGCTGCGCTATTTCCTTCGGGAGCACCGATGCTCAACCAGTTTAAAATTGTAGATTTCTCAGAACTTGACAAAGAACGAACATGTAAATATTCTTGATAAGAATTGTCTGGTGGCCAAGGGGGCATTTCTTCATCTGTAATGTACTGACTAATTATTGTGGCCATTGGCGAAACTTCATCGTAATTCATTAAGGAAACTGGAGCAAGCCCTCCAGGATGGTGGCACTTTGAACATTTATTGTAGAACAACTGAGCAACTTCACCACTCCATGTTTGACTTTTTACATTTAATGAAATAAATGCAAGGCTAATGATCAAGAGTTTTTTCATTTTTTTAAAATTTATATTTCAATTTTGAGCTTGTCTTAGTTTACAATAATTGTTTTACTAATAGTATTTTTATTTTGATTCGTAATTTTTAATATGTAGCTCCCTTTGGCAAAAAGGCTTAAATCGAATGAAGTTTCAAGTGCATTTAAATTTGAAACAAGCAAAGTTCTTCCAAAGAGATCAAGAATTCTGACGGTATAAAAACCTTCTTCTTCAATTTTCACAATCAATTCACCATGAGTAGGCACAGGATAAATTTTGATGTTATCCATTGAAATTTCTGAAATTTCAGAAGAGCTACAAACTTCATCAACAGCGCTTCCATCACAATAATCGATGGGGTATAAAAATACAGATTGCATGCGTGCATTTTCTGGCCGTAACATATTATCGGTGCATCCCAATTGGTTGATTAAGAAATCTCGAAAAAAAGACACAGTGGTATCCATGTAGGCCGCACTTCCTGCGTAGGGAACGTGTGGTGCATTAGGAAATGTATAAAATTGATTTTCTATTCCTAGCGCACATGCTCTTTCGTGAATCATTCTACTTCCATCGAGGTACATCAAGGGAGTTCCTGGGTTTACAATGCCCCTATTGTATTTTACGGTACCATCATTTGTTCCGTGAACTGAGGCAACTGGCACATCACCTGCCTCCAACCAACTATAACGTGCTAAAGCACCACAACCATTTAAAACACCTTTTACTTTTGTTGAATAACCTGGGTTGCCGCTATTTCCTTCTAAACCTCCTAAATTTGAAATTACAGTAGTATTGAGATAATCTGAAATCTCACAAACATCATTGAGATAGGCGACATGCAATGCAGTAATTGCTCCAGCAGAACTGCCTCCAATAAATATTAAGTTAGTATCAATTTTATATGTGTTTGTGGTTTGTTTGTCTTTGTAAAAAAAACGAATTGCTGCTCGTAAGTCTTGCGTGGCTCTTACCACTGCTTTTACAGCATTTGCGGAGTCGAAAGGAAAAAAGCCCAAGCGATAATCAATAGAGGCGGTTACAAAGCCCTTTTTAGCAAATTTTTGGCTCATAGAAACCATGTCGCCATCTGTTTTTGAGCCACCTACAAAACTACCACCATGAACAAAAATAATTAAAGGTCGTGCATTTTCAGTATCTCCTGTTGGTTGATATAAATCGAGTTTCAATGTCGTATTACCTCCAGTGAAAGAAGTGTTTTGCCCATAAGTAATATTGCTTGTCAAAGTAAAATTTTGAAAAAAATCAAATGCATATCTTCCCGAGGCACAAGGAGATTGTGAGTATATAATTGGAGTTAGCAGTAAGGATAAAAAAAGAGTAAAATTTTTCATGTTTTTGTTTTAAAATTAAGGAAATAAATTTGCATTGAACGAATTAGCATCCAACAAAGGGATTTGAGAATTGTATTTAGAGTTGATAGATTTTAAGAATTCATTTGCTAATAAAGCATTTCCCTTTGCATTAAAATGAATACCATCTAAAGAGTAGGCGCCACCCGACACAAATTTTGCACTGAGAGTAACTCCGTTGTATGCAAAACCAGTTTTTAACTTAGTTGAAAATTCGGCAACATTTACCACAGCAAGATTGTACTGATTAGCAAGAGAAATAATTACGGAATTGTATTCAGCAATTTTGGTTCTGAGAATAATAAGTTCTTCTTGATCTAACACAAATTCATCTCTAATTGGGAAAAGAGTGCCCATTTTATGGCATTTTACGGAATCAAGCGGAAGACTTAACAGGAATAGTTCATCTTCAAGAATTTGACGTACTGCAAAACTATTCGCATTTGGGTCAACAATCATAAAAGGATTACTTCCGAGCTGAAATTCAAATCCCATTTGATTGTAAATATTGTTTAGCGTTGTTGTATTTTCCTCATCTAAATTTAAACCATTCCAAGGAATAGTTGTAAAATAGGGCATTTCAGTTACATCTGGTATTGTTGCGATAACTCCTTTTGAACCATTAGCAGTAATGGCTTGAAGTAAATTTTCGTAAGCAGTTTGAAATGCAGAAACGGAAACTAAATTGTTGTTTACACCTCCAGATTTTGCAAAATCTAAAACATCTTCGATACCAAGAAACAAGGAGAAAAATGTCGGCTCACTTGCAAGAGCATCCGATAAAACAGTTGTTGTTGTGTTAGCAGCCATTCTCCCAAAAAATGGATTACTAATTCCATAAGACATAGTCGACACAGCACTTAATTTTAATCCAGGAATGCCATAATTTTGAAATTTTTGAGTTGCATTGTAAATATTTGAATTAAATATAGTTTGGTCACCTGAGGAACTTATTCTCAAGGGAGAAAGCGAAACGATTCCCTTACAGTCTGTCTTATTTCCCAATATAAGTCGCGATAATCCTGTTAACCCAATGCCCACGGAATTACTTGAAACCAAAGGTTGATAGAAAGTTTGATTGCCACCAACTAAAGCAAGTTGAAGAGCTATTAATTTAGCCAATGAATTTTCTTGTCCTTCGGCATAGAGCGCATCATCCATGTAACCTGCGGTATGACCACCACCAATCATCACAAATCGTGTAGGATCAATTTCTCCTTTAGAAATTTCTTCGGGTTTAAATTTTGGTTTACAGGAGCAAACGAGCAGAACAAGAATAAAACCCAAAAAAGTGCATAAAAACTTTGTCATACTACCATTTGTAAATTAATGAAAATCCTGGAGCAAGAGCTTTTGTGGTAAATGTACCATTTAAATTCGTTTCAATATTTTTTCCTGCGCGTTTTATGTGGGTATAATAAAGTGAGGCATCCATTGAAAAGCGATTGGTAAATCGGTAGGAAAGTCCGAGCGTACCATAAATTCTGTTTGCATCTGGCGTCTCGGGTGTGAGATAACCATCTTGTACTGGCGTAAAGCCAAATCCACCACCAAATCGAAGGTCTAAGTATTGTAAAGCACTTATTTCAGCGCCACCTCTGAAAGCGAAAATATTTTTATAATTTCTTGGCGATTTAGTGTCTAAAAGTGATGTGGTATTCAATTCATAATCAAAGGCAAGAGTGTCATATGATTTCCAACCAACATGGTTGATATCGATTGCAAGGGTCCACTTTTTTGAAACTTTATAGGCAAAGCCGATTGTTGCAACATCTGGTAGCGGAAGTGACCCAGAAAAATTTCCATTTGGAAAATTGGTGTTTAAAGAGGGAGGTACGGTAAATGTTGCCGCACCTTGTTTTAGGGCCATTTTAATTTTGGACCGGTAACTTAAACCCATAGAAAATTTGTCATTTACCTGAAAATGAATGCCTAGATTATAACCAAAGCCATTCGCTTTTCCGTTAAGTTCAGCATGAGAGAAATTTCCAAGGCTATCTTGAACGGGAATATCTTTCTGCAGATTTACACTTCCATTTGAAAAGATAAATCCTGCGCCAATTCCTATTTTTGGACTCAAACGATACGAAATGGTTGGCTGAAAATAAATCGCTTGTAGTTTTAATCGCGTAATCGCAAAACGACCAATCCAATTTTCTTCCCATTGAACAGTGCTTCCGAAAGGGGTGTAAATTGCAAGTCCAAATCTAAATTTTTCTAGTTTTTTTACCTGAAATAAGCCATAAGCACTAAATGGAGTTCCTACAGGATTTTCCGTTCGATAAGCATTTCCAGTAGCAGAATCAACATACAAAACATTGGCAAAAATTGGCGTTACACCAAGATTTATTGAATTTTCTTTCGAAAATGCAACAGAACCAGCGTTGTAAAAAATACTTGATCCATCGTGAAAAAGCGCTGTGCCAGCAAAACCCATTCCTTGCTGTTTTTGCCCTTGAAAGTTGACTTGAAAACCCTGAGAGTAAAGCCCATGAAGACTACACAAAAATAAATATGTAAATAAGAATCGATACATTTGAATAAAAATACGCAATATGTTTCAAATTTACCTTTTCTCAGTTAAAATCCATGTATCAAAAACTCTTTTAGTTGGAATTTGCCTTCTTTTTTTCTCTACTGTTTTTACTCAAAATGAGCGAGCTTTTAAGATTTATAATTCAAAAGGCAAATCTGTAAGCTACAAGAAGATGTGTATTTTTTCAGATAAAAAAGAGCTAATTCTTTTCGGAGAATTCCACGATAATCCAATTACTCATTGGCTGCAATACGAATTAATGCTTTCACTTTATGATAAACATAAAGCAAACTTAGTTTTAGGATTTGAAATGTTTGAGCAGGATCAGCAAGCCATTTTAGATCGGTATTTATCTGGAGAATTGAATGAGAAACAATTCAAAGACTCTTGTCGCTTATGGCCAAATTACGCTACTGATTACAAACCCTTAGTAGATTTTGCAAAAGATAAAAAGTTAGTTTGTGTTGCCTCCAATGTGGAGCGAAAATATGCTTCTCTTTTGTTTAAAAAGGGGAGGGCTGCTTTGGATACACTTTCTCCATCCGTTCGTTCACAAATGGCAGATAATTATTTCCCACTGGATACGACTCTTTCTCAATACATTGCCGTTCGAGAAATGTTTCCAAGCAAAGGAAAAGGAATGGTTGAAGCCCAGGCATTTAAAGATGCAACAATGGCAAAATTTATTTTAAAATCGATGCAAGAAAACACAGTAGTTCTTCATTTTAATGGCGCTTTTCATTCTGATTATTACCAAGGAATACTTTGGTACATGCAGCAAGCAAAACCACAAATAAAAGCAATGACCATCTCCACTGTTACACAAAAAAATATTGATAAGTTGGACTCAGAAAATATTGGTAAAGCAGATTTTATTATTTGTGTTCCTGAGTCGATGACAAAAACCCATTAAGCGTTTTCTTCGTTATTTTCGCTCGAATTTTCAACTCTTGAGGTCAGCGTAAAAGCATTTGTTTTAGTTTCGAGTAAGTCCCCTTTTTTTGGTTTATTTTTCGGAGAAACGATTTTCCCTTTGTATAAAGTCAAGCTGTAACCTCTTTCTAAAACATTGCTAGGACTTAAAATATGTACAGTTTTCTCAAATTGCTCTAGTTCTTTTGCTCTTTTCTCAAAAAAGTAGTTCAGGTTATTTTTTATTGGACTACTTACTAAAGATAAATTACTTCTCTCTGCTGTAATAATTTGTTTACTGACAATGTGGTAATCGTATTTTAAGTTCGCAATGGCATTTTTTTCATTTTTCATGAAGTAACGAGCAGTATTTTGAAAAAGTGCGACTTGCTGTAATAGTTCATTTTTTTGTGACTCAGTAAAACGAAGTGAAATGTGTTTAAAGAGCTGTACTTCTCCAGAAAATTCATGCTTTGTTTTGGAAATTAGTTGCTTTGCAAAGTTTATTATTTCAAGATTTAGGCGTTTTGTTTCTTGTTCAAATTCACGAAAGGTTTGAAGTATGAATTCCGCTAATTTAGTTGGGGTAATTTCATTCCTAAAAGCAACCATTTCAGCAACATTGAGATTCGTGGAGTGACCAATACCCGTTAAAATTGGCAAGGGAAATTCGGCGATGGCTTTGCAGAGTTCATAATTGTTGTAACAAGTCATACCTACTTCAGCACCACCACCTCGAACAATAATAACGATGTCAAAATGCTCTTTTACTTTTTTTATTTTTGAAAGCGCGGAAATGATACTTTGAACCGCAATATCACCTTGAACATAGGCATTAAATAGATGTGTAAAAATGTAAAAGGAATTTTCATTTTCCTTTAAAATTTCCATAAAATCTGAATAGCCTTTACTTGAATCAGCTGAGATAATTGCAACTCGTTTTGGAAGCAAGGGAAAATGCAATTTTTGGTTGAGATTGAGTAAACCTTCTTTTTCAAGTTTTCGTAAGGTTTCCTCTCGTTGTTTTTGAAGCTCACCCAAAGAAAATGAAGGGTCTATATCCAAAATTTGCAATCCTAAGCCATACATTTCACTGTAGTTAATCTTCACCAAAAGTAGAAGCGTTGTGCCCTCTTTCAATGGTTCTTTTACCACCTGAATAAATTTAGAATTTATGCGTTCAAGTTGTTGTTTCCAGATTGTACCTGTGATTTGAGCAACAATTTTATCCTCGTCTTTTTGTACTAATTCTGGAAAAGCATGGCCGCTTGGATAACGATTTAATTTATGCATTTCTGCTTTTACCCAATAATTTTGAGTGTAGCGATCTTCAATTGTTTTTTTTATTGATCGAACAACTTGCTGTAGGGTAAAAACTTGTTTTTCACTCATGAGTAGCACAAATTTGTGTCGTTTAATTTAATGGGACTCCTCTTGAACTCGAGGGACCAGAAATATCACTCTTCTTAAGGTTAAAAAAGAAAGTCGTTCCTACACCAAACTCACTTTTCAAGTAGATTTTATGTCCGTGGGATTCAATAATGTGTTTTACTATTGCCAAACCCAAACCCGAGCCACCTTCGTGCCGATTTCTGCTTTTTTCTACTCTGTAAAAACGTTCAAATAAACGATTGTGATGCTCCGTATCAATTCCTGGACCATCGTCACTAACTTCAATCTCAATAAACTCATCTATTTGAATAAGACTTATTGTGCAAGTACCTTTCATTATTCCATAAGTCACAGAATTTCCAATCAGATTTGTAAAAACTTGCCCAATTTTTGTTCGGTCTGCCATAACATAAATTGGAGAATATTCTTTTGCAAGCATCAAATTATATTCTTTATTTTTTGCTTGAAATTCAAATGAATCAAAAGTTTCTTTTATTACTTCAACAATATTAAACGAACGAATTTCATTTTTAAGTTCATCTACTTCTAATTTAGTGATTTGATCTAAATCTTCTAAAATACTTGCTATCCGGTCAGTAGCTTTTGCAGCTCGATCCAAGAAAGAACGATTAACCCTTTTATCTTCTAAACCTCCTTCAAGAAGGGTTAAAATATATCCCTGAATTGAAAATACAGGTGTTTTAAGTTCGTGAGCAAGGTTTCCTAAAAATTCTCGTCTAAATTGTTCTTGTTCTTTTAAGCGTGTAATCTCAATATTTCTATCTTTTTTCCAATTTGCAACTTCAATTTCTGCTTGATCTATTTGAATATCAATCGATTTTTTGGAGTCATATGCAGAACCTTGCTTCAGTTGAATCGAGTTATAAATTTGTGAAAGTCGCGTATTAATAAATCGTTTTAATAAATAATAAAAGATAACATAAGCTAGGCTTCCAGAGATAATAGGGATAATAATAATTGTTAAATTATTTAATGGAAAAATAAAAAAATGGACGATTATTGTAAATATAAAACTCGCTACAAGAAAGAGGATACTTCCTATTAAAATTAATATGCTAGGTCTTTTTTTAATCACAAAAAAATATTTAGTTTCCTTTTCTTCTTCTTTCCTCTAACCATTTTGGAATAGGTTTTCCAGCGGTGGGTTTTGAATCACCAATTAATTTTTCAATTAAATCAGGTCTTTTTGCCTTTTCCAAGCGTTGTTTTATCCAATCTTTATTTTCGCGCTTATACCAGAAGAAAAAACGATTTTGATTCAACTTTTCTTCTTTTGTTTTTACTGTTTTAATTGGCTTTAATGTATACGGATGAACACCTGTGTAATAAATTACTTCTGCTACTGTCATTGGAGTTGGCGTAAAATCCTGCACTTGCTCTAATTGAAATCCCATGTCTTTGGTTTCTGCAGCCAAATTTGCCATGTCTTCTTCTTCGCAACCCGGATGAGAAGATATAAAATAGGGGATTAACTGCTGTTTGAGTCCGTGTTTCTCCGAAATCTTATCGTATTTCTCTTTGAATTTATGAAAATACTTAAAAGATGGCTTTCGCATTACCCTTAATGTTGCATCTGAGGTATGTTCGGGGGCAACTTTTAGTCTCCCACTTACATGACGCGTAATTACTTGTTCAATGTATTCATCGTGATTGCCATCCTCATTATTCTTATTAAAATCATCCACCAGTAAATCGTAGCGAATACCTGAGCCCACAAATGCTTTTTTCACTTTTGGATGTGCGTCAACTTTACGATACAAGTCCGTCATGGGTTTATGTGAGGTATCCAAATTATTACAAATAACAGGATGTATACAACTTGGCGAAGTGCAACGGGCACAAATCGCCTCGTCTTTGCCTTTCATTTTATACATGTTTGCAGAAGGGCCACCTAAATCAGAAATAAACCCTCTAAATTCAGGGTGAGCAACCACTTCCTCCACTTCTGCCAAAATAGATTTTTCACTTCTCGAAGCAATAAATTTCCCTTGATGCGCAGAAATAGTACAAAAACTACAGCCACCAAAACAACCCCTGTGCATATTGATGGAAAACTTAATCATATCGTAAGCAGGAATTGCCCCTCTTTTTTTGTATTTCGGATGAGGCAAACGCGTGTAGGGCAGGTCGAAAGAGCGATCGATTTCATTTTCGTCCATGGTTTTGTAAGGCGGATTTACCACTAATATTCGTTCATCAACCGCTTGTGTTATTCGATTGGCCTCCCATTTATTGGACTCTACTTCCACAATTTTAAAATTTGCAGCATATTTTATTTTGTCTTCCAAGCAAACTTCGTGACTCGCTAATTCAACTGTTTCCCAATTTTTATTCTTTGGCAGGGGAAGTGTATTTTCTTGTAAAAAAGCTACTTGTTTCAAGGTTTTAGCTTGCTCAAAGGGAACTCCTTTTTTAAGCAACCTTAACAATTCGCGCAGTGGTTGATCGCCCATGCCGTACACCAATAAATCAGCTTTTGAATCCACTAAAATACTTGGCATTAATTCATCTTTCCAGTAATCATAATGAGTAACTCTACGCAGCGAAGACTCAATTCCTCCGAGAACTACCGGCACATCAGGAAAAAGTTCTTTTAAAATTTTAGAATAAACAATGGATGCATAATCTGGTCGAAAACCTGCTTGTCCTCCGGGCGTGTAAGCATCTGTGGAGCGCAAGCGCTTATTAGCAGTATAATGGTTCACCATGGAGTCCATGCAGCCTGCCGTAACACCAAAAAATAGTCGTGGCTTTCCTAATTTCTTAAAATCTCTGAGGTCATCTTTCCAATTTGGTTGTGCAACGATTCCAATTTTTAGGCCTTCATCTTCTATGATTCGACTAACGACAGCCGTTCCAAAAGCGGGGTGGTCAACATATGCATCTCCGGAGATAAGAATAACATCAAAATCATCCCAAGCTCTTTTTTGCGCTTCTTTCAAAGACATTGGAATCCAATCTGATATTGGACGTTCTACTTGCATAGTACAAAAATACGCAAAGGGAATTGGAAATATAAATGATGTTTGTTTTTTCTTACTTAAGGGCTTCAATTAAGCCAAGAACATACATTCTAAGAATGTCATTAGCGTCAATAGTCTCAGAAACGGTTACGACATCCGTATTTTGACTAAGCCCCTTAATTCCATAAGTGTCTTCAAAGGTAACTGAACGTAAATTTTCGAAATCTTTGAGAACAGATTCTTTGGTTTCAATAAGGTTTTTATCCATGTCGTAAACCTTAATACTAAGTGTTAATTTAGGTTTTACTTTTGAATATTTTTTAGGCAAAAGTGTAACTACCACACCACCATTTGCGGCAATATGGCAACTTATATCGATGTAGTGATTTTTGTCAGGGGCAAGTTTTAGTGCTTTCTTAAAAAAGTTGGCTGGCAGATACATCAAATGCTCAGGTAGGGCTCCCATTATTAATTTTTCTTCCGGCATAAGACTTGTAATTTCAGCATTTAAATATGTGCCGATTAGCTGCTCACTGACTAAGGCAAGAGTATCTGATAATTCTTTCGGTAAATCTTCAATCGTAGCAATGTTTAAGATCTTGTAGTCTTTATTCTGAACTTTCATTTGAGTGACAAGCTCGTTATCAATTCTAAAAGTAAAATTGTAAATTATACCAGATTGCGAGTAGGTAAAAATTAAATTGAGCGTCAAGATAGTAAATAGTAGAACTTTTTTCATGGTCGTTAGTTTCAATTAATAAATTTATTAAAAAATCTTAATCCAATATAGTTACACTCATTGTTTGTTGTTTTTCTCCCTCACCAACTTTTAACAAGTAGTTTCCGCTATACAATGTGCTAATATCAAAATATGCGATCGTACTTCCTTGGTAAATTATTTTTGTGGCAATTATCTTGCCACTAAGGTCAACTAATTTTATAGTAATATTCTCTTTCGTTAAATCACTAAGTTGAACCATTAACACATCATTTGATGGATTAGGAAAAATTTTAACTTCTATATTTTTATTTTCAGAAAGTTCGGCTGTTGAAGTATAAGTGCTTACCGATTCTGTAATATTGGTAACTTTAGCTCCTGTTTTTGTTCCATAAAAAGTTGGGCCAACAACATACGGATAGGCAGAATTCCAGTTGGCATCAACAGTTGCAAAATAGCAATAGATTCCATTCGGATATTCAGGAGTTACGCAAATTCTACCATTGTGAACGTCTACATAATCTTGTCCTGCATTGGCAATAAATTCATAATCTTCCCTAAAATAACCCAATGGATAGGTAGCAGAAATAGGTGGTCCAGCGGTTACAGTTTGCCCATTGGAATAAGTCGTCCTTGTTGTGATATTTCTCAATTGATAACTCGATTTTATTCGTGTAATTCCTCCAGTTCCATCGGTATTTGCGTATCCATACGCTCCATAGATTGGAAATCCATCATAGGCATATCCAATAAGTGGCGAATGTTGGCTGGCATTAATTGCATATAAACCATCAGCAGCATAAATATCACAAATATTGGATATAACTGTTAAATCTAAATCAAAGGCACTCGGATTTTGATGGTGGTGGTAATTTCCCATTGCAGGATGACCTTTTGAACAATCGAAACCTGCTCTTTCCGCTAAAATAGCGTCTCGGTTCCAAACTCCATCTCCCATTCCTCCGAGTGGACCTCCAGCAAGTGAATTGGTTGAGTTTTTCCACGAAATCCCGTCTCGGTAATCAAAAAGAGCAACGCCGTTGATGAAAATTCCGATGTTCCCTGCTGTTGTATTTGTTGGATTACCTGTATTTTGAACCGGATTTAAGGACAGCTTAAAAATGGCATTTTGACTGGTCGCCGATGAGGGATTACCATCTAAAAATGGCCCTGTAGGATACGAGGGTATTCCTTTCGTAGAGACATAAACCCATGAATTTGAATATTGAACTGCTTGGCAATTTACAAGAATATTATTTGAAATTGTAACCGGATTTCCTGCCATGTAATAGCTTCCTGTAGCACTTGTATTCTGGAGCCAAGAGGTTATTGCCGGATTAGTTTGACTTATTATGGACATGGAGACCAATGTAAATATTGAAAGGATTAAATTTTTCATGTCTGTAATTTTTATTTATTATTAAGTGGTTTAAATTAATATAATCTTCTGCTCAAAATTACTTAATCGTTGAATACTTAAATCGTTCATCAAATAAAAAAGTTTTATCCGTAAATGTTTTTAAAAAAGCCAACAAATCTTTCTGTACGTTTTCTGAAAGCTTTACTGGATTTTCTCTCAATTCTTTGCTAATCAAAGGATTTGAATAATCGAGTAGGGTATAGTGCTTAATAACATCTTTCAGTTTCGCTATCCTTCCGTCGTGCATATAGGGGAAACTGTATTCAATATTTCGAAGAGTAGGCACCATAAAAAGTAGTGAGTCGCGCTTATTTCCTGTTATTTCCATACGCCCAAAATCACGTAAATTTGGATCAAGGGAAAGACCATTCGACTTAAACTCTTCATTAGCAAAAAATGGTGCTTTGTGACAAGAACTACAGAAATTATTAAATAATAGTTGACCTTTTTTTTCCTGTTCTGTAAATTCAACGCCATCCTCGGCGCGAACAACTTTATCGTATTTAGAATTAGCGGAAACAAGCGAAACGGTATATTGCGCGAGTGCTTTAACCAAATGAAAAGGTCGAATATCTTCCGTATCAAAAGTACGCTTAAAAGCAGCAGAATAAATTGGCGAGCGATCAAGGCGGTACATTAAGGAATCTAAATACATATCCATTTCATCGACATGCGTAATCGGATTGATAGCTTGTCCATTTAAATTTGTAACGCCTCCGTCCCAATGAAATGATTTTCGCCATGCTAAATTTGCAAGGCTTGGCGCGTTTCTCCTGCCGATGCGTCCTTCAATCCCATGGCTAGTTGCATGATCTACGTGTGCAAAGGCAGTATATTGCAAGTGACAAGAAGCGCATGAAATTGTTGAATCGCGCGAAAGAATAGGATCATAGAATAAAGCTCTTCCTAGCTCAAATTTTTCGCCATCTACTGGATTACCTTTAAAATAATAGCTTGTTTTTGGCCAACTTACAGGATGATAAAAGGGAGATGGAGTAAATTCCATATATGTGAAAGAAAGCACGCATATACAAAAGCAGGTGAATAAGAAAATAAAAAACCGATTCATAAATTAATGAAAGCAAAAAGGCAGACCCTGCGAAATTAAAAAGGCTTCCCGACCTGGCAACATGATGTACTGTAATTTTTTTAGGGAAATATATTCAGAAAAAAGTTGACTTACATCAAAATGTATCTGCTGATCATTTAAAGCTATTTTCACATTTTGCGCAGTTGGGAAAGGAGAGCGATAACCGCCGAGATGAAATTCAAAATTTTGTGTTTTTGAAAGTGAGGCATTACTTTTTCCCATTAATTTGAGGTTGATGTAGCCGGTATTCCAAGCCCAATACATTCCCAGAAGAGGGTCATAAGCATTTTCTAATTCACCAGAAACGTTTTTTACGCTATCCAAACCAAGCGTAAAGGTGAGCGTCTCATAGTTTTCTATTGTAATATCTTTCAGAAATGTATGCGTGGAACTATCGGATAAATCGTAAAAAATTAAGGTGTCTATCGTTTTAATTTGGCCGCTTTCTCTTTCTTGAAATCTAAAATCCGATAAATACATTTTTAGTGTGGAAAAGCTTATTGAATCTTTATTCTCAGTAAAATAAACATCTTTGAGTTTCAAAGGATTTTTATTCCAAGTCGGGACAATACTAAGTTGAGAAAAGGAGCTTAAAGTGCAGAAAACAAAGACTAAAAAAGAAAATTTAGAAACTGTCATTTTTTAAACTAATGGATACTCGGATTTGCAGTAATGGTAAGAGTAAGCCCAAAAATAGAATTTAATTTCTAATAAGTGCAAATGGGATAACTAGTTATCCCATTTTTTATGTTTTTAATCTGCAAAAATATTACGAGCTAGCAGGAGCATCTGTATATTCACTAATCCAAATAATTGCACCATATCTAATGTATATGCTTAAGTAATTTTGTGTCAAAGCTCCTAAATCATTTGTATAAAAAATAGAAATTTCGATTTGCGTACTAGATTTTAATCTATTAGGACTAGTAACATTGGATAAATCGATATCAACCGTTACTAATTTATCTTTTTGATCATTTAAAAAATTTGTAGTTTTAAATATATTGTTATACCCATATACATCTAAAGAATTTTGATTATCAAAATAGCTAACTTTTGTAAATAAAACTTCATTTACAAAAGTTAACTCAGACAAATCTGAATACAATTGATCTAACTTAGATGTTGATAATAACATTCCGTCAATTGATTTAAACGTTTCTACAATCTTATTAATTGATTTAGTTTCGTCTACATTTTGTGCATTTAATACTCCGGTAAATGCAACGGCTAATACTAATACTAACTTTTTCATAATAAAAATTTATAATTTATAGTCTCTTTCAATATACATGAATAAGGCTAAACATGAAAAAGGGTTACAAAAGCAAAATTTCATACAGTTAAAAGTTTTTAAAAGAAAATGCAAGAAAATAATCAAAACTATTGCCAGCAATCGTTAATATGACAATGTTTTTTACTCTTGAACATAAGGGCATAATGTTTTTTAAATAATTTCGGCTACTTAGTTCGATTTTTTCAGAAAACTTACTTAAAAAGTTGTAATGAAAAAGAGGAGAGTATAATTTTTTTTTGCCCCATTCTTCTAATTTAAAAATAGTATTTCTGAGTTATCACTACCTCAGCAACTTCATTCTTTTTAATACTAACTATTTAAGGATAAAATTTCTTTATATTTGGAGTAAAATTACCACATTGAAACAGTGTTTTTTAATACCTTTTTTGCTTTTTTTTGGAATTATCCATTCTCAAATAAATGAAGATTTCACAGATGGGAATTTTAACCTTAATCCAATATGGGAGGGAACAAGCTCTGATTTTGTTGTAAATTCTTCCTCACAATTACAGGTTAATAATACGCTTGGTGACACTTCTTATCTATCTTCACAACATGGATTAAGCACTTTAGATGATAAAGAATGGAGATTTTGGGTAAAACAAACTTTCTCTCCATCAGCCAGCAATTACGGCAGGGTTTTTCTTAGTGCTGATAATACTGACTTAACACTCGTTCAAAATGGTTATTATCTGCAATTCGGAGAAGCACTAACAGTAGATGCAATTCGCTTGTTTAAAATTGTAAACGGTATTTCAACACAAATTTGTGCAGGTGCTGATGGCCAAATTGCAGCTAGTTTTAATGTCGCTGTAAAAGTAGTCCGTTCATCTGTTGGTTTATGGTCAATCTATGCAGATTTTACTGGCGGAGCAAATTTTTCTCAAATTGCCTCTGGAACTGATAACTCAAATAGCATTGGTTCATATTTTGGCATGCTCTGTGTTTACACTTTAAGTAATGCGAATAAATTTTACTACGATAATATTTACGTTGGCGATGAAATAGTGGATACTAATCCACCAATTTTAATCAGTGCAACTGCAATTTCAGCACTGCAAATTGACGTTCTTTTCAACGAGGCAATTACAAGCTTAAGTGGCGAGAATATAAATAATTATGATATTTTACCTTTTCAGAGTGCTTCGAGTGCAACACTCGATTTAAACAATCCAGCTTTAGTTCATATTACACCCCTTTCACCACTTCAAAATGGAACAAGCTATACGCTTTTAGCAAGTTCAATAAGTGATTTAGTGGGTAATATTGCAACGAATAATCAAAGTGCTCAATTTCAATATTTGGTAGCTGATACAGTTGTAAAAGGAGATGTAATAATAACAGAGTTTTTCCCTGATCCAAGTCCAATAATAGGATTGCCTGAAGTTGAATATGTAGAAATTTACAATAAAAGCACAAAGGTTTTTAACATTGAAGGATGGAAAATATGCGATGCCAGCAGTGAAGGAAACATGTTAGCATCTTGGCTCTTACCCGGAGAATATAAAATTGTAACTGCAAGTGCAAATATCCCCTTATTTACTTCTTTAACATGTGGAGTAACAAGTTTTCCAAGTTTAAACAATGCCTCAGATGATTTAATTTTAAAAGATAATTTTGGGCTTGTCTTGGATCAACTTTCTTATACAGATGATTGGTATCAAGATGAGATAAAGAAAGAAGGTGGTTATTCTTTAGAGCTTATTAATCTTAATGATCCCTGTTCAGACCAAGATAATTGGATTGCTTCCAATGCAGCTTTAGGTGGCACACCGGGAATAATAAATTCTGTTTACAACGCAGCAGTTGATACAGAAGGACCCACTATTGATTTGGTACTAGCTTCAGCGCCTAATTTATTGGAATTTCATTTTAGCGAAGGCATGGATTCTCTCTCATTAGTTTTGTGCACTCTTTCTTTTGATCCAAGTTTAACGATTCAAAATAGAGACATTCAAGGAGAACATCCAACAATGATGACCGTTCAATTCAATGAAACGATAACTCCCTCTCAGCTTTACAATTATTCTATAAATCCTATTGCTGACTGTTGGTTGAACAGTATCGGTTGGAATGGAGTATTTATTTTACCTGCTACCCCGGAGAAAGGTGAGCTGATTATTAATGAAATTTTACAAAACCCATTGAATGGAGGTCAAGATTGGATTGAACTCTATAATAATTCGGATAAAGTTTTCAATTTAAAAGATTGGCAATTTGCAAATTTTGATAATGATACCATATCAAATTTTAAAACAATTTCAGGTAATTATCTTCTAATGCCTGCCGATTATGTCGTAGTTGGAAAGGACTCGAGTTTCGTGAAGGAAAATTATCTTTTTGCGGTTCCAGGCAAATTTATTTACTCTGAATTACCTAGTTATAATAACGATTCAGGCACTGTATACATAATTTACAATTCTGAAATAATCGATCAAGTTTCGTATTTGGACACATGGCATTTTGATCTACTCGATAATACAAATGGCGTTTCATTAGAACGGATTGATCCCAAGGGTCTCTCGAGCAGTTCGTATAATTGGCATTCTGCTTCCGAGAGTATTGGTTTTGCAAGTCCTGGAAGAAAAAATTCTCAGTATTTCCCTGCAGTATCAAATGGCGATTTTTCTTTATCGAGTGAAATACTATCTCCAGATAATGACGGTTACCAGGATATAGTTCAATTCAATTACCAGATGAGTGAGGCTGGAATGCTTGGTAAACTAACTATTTATGACGATAGAGGTCGTCTAATCAGAACAATTTGTTCTAATGAATTACTTGGAACAGAAGGAACGCTATCTTGGGATGGCTTAACAGATAAATCTAGCAAAGCAAGTATTGGAGTTTATGTAATATTATTTGAAGCCTTTTCAACAAATGGAGGTTTATTTTTTACCCAAAGAAAAGCAATTACTGTTGCGGGGATG
>SXGS01366866.1_pt1 | contig 18503 bp, 29 predicted proteins | sample 3174681 | NCBI WGS metagenome assembly SXGS01 (sample SAMN11356861, study PRJNA531348) | freshwater metagenome | isolation source: freshwater sample F1-80 | place: China: Fuxian Lake, Yuxi | collected 2017-12-25 | reverse complement strand
TCAGCAGTTGTTCGAGATCCTCGCGCCGATTCGCAATGAAGAGCAGCGTCTCGAAGCTCTTGAGATCTTGGTGAAGTTTGCTCGCTATAAGCCTTCGGACGTGGCTGAGATTTCAAATCTCTTTTACCGTTGCCGAACGGCTGCGATTGGTCTTCTCCGCGATCATCGTCGCTAAACAAAAAAGGCTCCGTCTCCGGAGCCTTTTTCTTATTGGAAGTGTGTTCCCCAAATCAGCTGCAAGTTCTTGAGCAGTGGCTCAAGCTTCTCGAGTGCGAGCGACGTGGGCCCGTCGCAAAGTGCCTTCGCGGGATCCGGATGAACTTCCATAAAGATTCCATCCACGCCAACCGCGAGCGCAGCTCTCGCCAAAGGCGGAACCATTTCACTGCGGCCACCGCTGCTCTCACCGGTCGCACCAGGGAGCTGCGTTGAGTGAGTCACGTCCATGATCACGGGGCAGCCAAGCTTTCGCATCTCCACTAAGCCGGTCATGTCATTGATCAAACGATTGTAGCCAAACGTCGTTCCACGCTCGCAAAGAAGAACGCGATCGTTACCAGCTGCTTGAGCTTTTTTTACGACCGATCCCATATCCCAAGGTGCTAAGAACTGGCCTTTTTTGATGTGCAGAACTTTTCCGGACTTTGCTGCTGCTACAACAAGATCCGTTTGGCGGCTCAAGAAGGCAGGAATCTGAATGACGTCAGCGATCTCTGCCACTTGCGGAACCTGAATTGTTTCGTGAACGTCAGTGAGAAGAAGGCAGCCCACTTTCGATTTGATTCGCGCGAAGACATCGAATGCTTCCTTCATTCCGGGCCCACGGAAGCTTCCGATGCTCTGGCGGTTTGCTTTATCGAAGGAGCATTTCAAAATCCAAGGAATGCCAAGGCGCTTGGTGATCTTTGAGATTTCAGTTGCGACTTCCGTGACCATGCCTTCGTCTTCAACGATGTCTGGCCCCGCAAAGAGAGCCCATTGTTTGTTGTCGCCCCAAGTAATCTTGTGACCTGCAGCTTCGAGAACAACTGGTTTACGGAGGGGTTGGAAATCTGGATTCATATCTCATCCTTGCTAGAAGAAGCGCTCAATATACTGAAGCAAAAGCCCTGAGGGAATCATCCGAATGGGCTCTGCGCATCATACCTGTTCTCGATAAAAGCCATGCTGCAGGACGATCTCGCAGAGTTCGCGGGCAGCGCCATTCCCGCCAATCTCTTTCGTTATGTACTCGACAGTGGCCAACACTTCGTCCACTGCTTCCGGCACCGTCGCCGCGAACCCAGCTTGTTGAAGCAACGGAACGTCCGGCAGATCGTCTCCAATGTAAGCGACTTCTTCGGCTTTAAGCTGAAACTTCTCGAGGAAGCTTTTGAAGGCGTCGGTCTTGTCTTCTTGACCGTCGGAAAGGAAGTCGACTCCCAACATCTCCGCTCGCTTCCGGATGTCGGCAGCCTTTGATCCAGTGATCCATCCGATTTTGTATCCAGCTTTACCCAGTCTTTTGATCCCGATGCCGTCGCGAACCGTGAAAGCTCGGCGCCACTCACCATCTGAGTCGAGCCAAATACGACAATCCGTAAGGATGCCATCGACATCCATCACTACTGCTTTCACTTTGGAAAGTTTCTGTGTGGGAAGGTTACGTTTCGCGCGAAAAAATCGGTCTAGAAACACGAGTAACCTCAGTGGGGCCGTGAGGGATCTTTGCCGTCTTTGACTGCCTGGAAGAAGCCAATAGCGCCTTCTCCAGCCCAGTCCTCCACGCCGAGAACCTTCCGAACGAGTTTGAAATCGCGGCCGACGATAAAGCTCTCGGGAATCTTTTTGATTCCGTACTGCTCCATCACTTTTTTGTCTTTATCCCAGACAACTTCGAAACCGGGACGCGGTACTCCGAATGCTTTCAGAAATGGGAGAATGTCTTCTTTCTTGTCGTCGGTGGAAATAGCAACAACGACAACGTCATCTTTCATGCGATCGACGAGCTTAACCATCGACGGAAACTCCTCGACGCATGGATTACACCAGGACGCCCAGAAATTGACGACAACGACTTTCCCCTTCAAATCAGCAAGCTTGAATGGACTGCCGTCGATTCTCTCAAGAGTAAAATCAGGCACCCCAACCGATTCCATCTGATCGATGATCTTAAATTCGGCCGGCGATTGGTTCACAGGGAGTTTGTTAACGTTTGCCTGGTACCACCAGACAATTCCGATTGCGATTAGAACGGCGACGATCCCGCCCTTAACGTAGGCATTCACTATGAACCTCCTTGTCGGCGACTTCTTAGAAGTTCTCTCAAGTTGTCGCACAAAGGTAGACGCTTTTCGCGCTCCAAAAACAAAAAGCCGAAGCTGTTACGCCTCGGCTTTTCTTTTTCAGAATCTCATCTTTGTTTGAAGGGAGAACTCCCCCCTCATCGAAGACTGATTACTTCGCGTTTGCGCGAAGTACGCGGCGAGCCTCACCTTGAAGCTTGCGAACGCGTTTTTTCTTCGCTGCAACCAAGCGCGTGAGAGCTTTTTTCTCTTTAGCCGCTGCTTTAACGTCAGCTTCAGGAACTTCCTTCGGACCGTTGTAATCAACGAACTCGATGAAAGCCATTTCAGCTGCGTCACCAGGGCGCATGCCAAGCTTCAGAATACGAGTGTAACCACCGTTACGCTCTTTGAAGCGAGGAGCGAGGTCCTTCATGATCGTCGAAACAGTTTCCTGATTCGGATAACGAGACAGCAACAAGCGCTGTGCATGAAGGTTCTGTTTCTTGCCAAGAGTCACTGCCTTCTCGACGTGACGACGAAGTTCTTTCGCCTTAGCAAGCGTTGTCTTGATCCGTCCATGCTCAACAAGGTTCGTTACCAAACCACGAATCAGGGCCTTCCGGGGACCTGTTTTGCGACCGAATGTGCTGACTCTCGCTCTGTGTCTCATAAAATCACTCTCTTCTCAGAAACAACTATGAAATCAATTACGCGTCTTTGCGCGGAGTTGCTGTATTGGGATCCCATCCTTGAGGAGGCCATCCATCGACTTTCATGCCGAGGTTTAAGCCCATTTCCGAAAGGATTTCTTTGATCTCGTTCAGCGACTTACGGCCAAAGTTCTTTGTCTTAAGCATTTCTGCTTCGCTCTTCGCAACCAATTCGCCGATGTAGCGAATGTTTGCGTTCTTCAAGCAGTTCGCGCTGCGAACCGAGAGCTCGAGGTCGTCAACCGACCGGAAGAGATTCTCGTTAAGCTGCGGCGATTTTGTTTCTTCCTGCTCTTCATCCGGCTCGATGCTTTCGTCGAATGTGAGGAAGATCTGAAGCTGTTCTTTAAGGATCTTCGAGCCGAGAGAGATCGACTCTTCCGGCTTCAAAGAACCATCTGTCCAAACTTCGATTGTCAAAGCATCGTAGTCCGTCCGTTGTCCAACGCGTGCGTTAGAAACGTGGTAGTTCACACGGCGAATTGGGCTGTACAGCGCGTCAACGCCGATGAATCCAACCGGGAGGCTTTGCTGTTGAGCGTTCTCGTCAGCAGCAACGAATCCACGACCGTAAGAAACGTGGAGTTCAGCGTTGAACTTTGCGTTTCCACCGAGAGTTGCAATGTGCTGATCGGGATTCAAAACTTCGATTTTATCGTTAGTTTGGATATCGCGAGCAGTAACTACACCGGGCCCGTTCTTCGTAATACGAAGAGTTTGGGTCTCGGGCGAGTATTGCTTAAAGCGGATTTGTTTGAGGTTCAGGATGATGTCAGTAACATCTTCCATCACATCAGGAATGGTAGAGAACTCATGCAAAACACCATCGAACTTCGCAGCAGAAACTGCCGAGCCCATCATCGAGCTAAGAAGAATACGACGGAGTGAGTTACCGAGCGTCACGCCGTAGCCGCGCTCAAGCGGGCGAACGATGAAACGACCGTAGTCTTCACGAAGTGTTTCACGATCAACTTCAAAAGCTTTCGGCTTAATCAGATCGCGCCAGAATTTATAATAGTGCTCTTGCATGAATTATCTCCCAACGCCAACAAGGCCCGTTCAGTAGGACCACTTGGCCAGCGTTCCGTAGCCTCTCGGCTACGGAAGTTGTGTTCGACCAATAAACTAAATTGATTAACGCGAGTAATACTCGACGATCATACTTTCTTCGACAGGCAGAGTCACGTTCTCTCGAGCAGGAACATCTTTAACAGTTCCTTTGAAAGCACCGTGATCGGCCTCCAGCCAAGCCGGAATTTCGCGCTTTTTCACCGACTCAACAGCAGCCATGATTTTATTCACAGTGCGGCTGGGCTCGCGAACCTCGATCACATCGCCTTTTTGAAGGTTAGCGCTCGGAATATTGCACTTCTGGCCGTTAACCAAGAAGTGGTTATGTTTCACGAGAAGGCGTGCTTCACGACGGCTCGATGCAAAGCCAAGCGAATAGATCACGTTGTCCATGCGCGTTTCGAGGAGCTTCAAAAGCTCAGTACCCGTAACGCCGCGGAGACGGTCAGCTTCGCTGAAATACTTACGGAACTGGGATTCACCAACACCGTAGTAGCGTTTTGCTTTTTGTTTCTCGCGCAACTGAAGGGCGAATTCCGAGAACTTCAAGCGCGACTGGCCATGCTGACCAGGAGGATAAGGACGGCGCTCAAACGAGCACTTATCCGTGAAGCAACGCTCCCCTTTGAGGAACAGCTTCATGTTTTCACGACGGCACAATTTGCAAACGCTATTTGGAATGCAGCTCACATCAATCTCCCTTAGATACGACGACGCTTCGGAGGACGGCACCCGTTATGGGGCATCGGAGTGGTGTCACGCATTGTTGCGACACGGATGCCTGCGAGAGCCAATGAACGGATGGCGGGTTCGCGGCCCGCGCCAGGACCCTTGAGGAAAACGTCGACAGAGCGCAATCCCTGTTCCATCGCTTTCTTAGCCGCGTCTTCCGCTGCAACCTGAGCTGCGAAGGGCGTGCCTTTACGGCTACCCTTGAAACCGAGGTGTCCAGCGCTCGACCAAGCGATGACTTCGCCCGACGGATCAGTGAGAGTGACGATTGTGTTACCGAAACCCGCCTGAACGAAGCACTTCCCGTGAGGGACGCTCTTTCTAACTTTTTTCTTCGTGGTCTTCTTACCAGCCATTTAATGCGTCTCCTTAGACGGCTTTCTTCTTATTCGCGACAGTTTTACGAGGACCTTTACGAGTCCGCGCATTTTGACGAGTGGATTGGCCGCGAACGGGCAAACCTTTGCGGTGACGGAGACCACGGTAGCAACCGAGATCCATCAAACGTTTAATCGCCAGACCGACGTCACGGCGCAAATCGCCTTCAACTTTGAAGTTTGCTTCCATGTACTCGCGAATTTTCGCGACATGAGCGTCCGTCAAATCGTCAGTGCGAAGAGCTTCAGGAATCTGAGCAAATTCGCAGATTTCTTTCGCGCGTTGCTCACCGACGCCATAGATGTACGTCAAAGCAATGCGAATTCTTTTATTTCTCGGAAGATCCACTCCGGCAATACGTGCCATGGATTAACCCTGCCTTTGCTTATGCTTGGAGTTTTCGCAAATCACGCGAATGACTCCCTTGCGCTTGATAACTTTGCACTTGTTGCAGATGCGCTTCACTGAAGCTCTAACTTTCATAACAACCTGCCTCTACACAGTGGCCCAAACGTGTACCGGGCCTCTGACGGGTTCCCCGAACGACGCAAAACTATCGACTAATCGACAAAATGGTCGGTCGTTTTAACATCAGCTATCTATTAAGTCCAGCCAATTAAGGGCACTCTTGAGTGTCCTTAAGCGATCTGAGACGCCAGCCTTCCGTAGACTTCTTCCGTTGCTCCAAGGCCGTTCACTTCAGAGAGGAGCCCTTTAGAAGCGAAGTACTGCTTCAATGGGCTAGTGCTCTTGTCGTAGGCTTCGAGACGTGTACCGATCACATCCTGGTGATCGTCTTTCCTTTGCACAACCTGACCTCCACAAACATCGCAGATCCCTTCCTGCCGAGTGGGCTTGCTATCTACGTGATAGACAGCCCCGCAGGAATTGCAAACACGACGTCCAGTCAGGCGGCGCATCAGTGTTTCGCGAGGCACCTCGAGAAACACCGCTTTTCCAATATTCAAATTCATTCCGCTCATCATTTTCTCAAGCTCGTCTGCTTGAGGAACCGTGCGCGGAAAACCGTCCAGGATGAAGCTTTGGCCCTTCAAGTTCTTGAAGACCTCGGCAACCATTCCAATAACGATCTCGTCTGGAACCAACTTACCTGCATCCACGAAGGATTTGGCTTTAACTCCCAAAGGAGTTTGGTTCTTCATCGCCTCACGAAACAGGTCTCCAGTAGAGATATGCTTCATCTGCTTTCTATCGACAAGCAGGGCCGACTGGGTGCCTTTACCAGCTCCCGGAGGACCAAAGAGGACGATGTTCAATATGTCACCCTCCGGCTACGAACCTTCGCGCCGCGCATGAAGCTTTCATACTTTTGGGTGAGCAAGTAGCTCTGGATCTGCTGAGTGGTATTAAGTGCCACGCCTACCAAGATCAAGAGGCTCGTTCCACCGAAGTAGAAGGGTGTATTCAATTTATCAATCAACAAACCCGGAAGAACGCAGATCGCGCTGAGATAAATCGCGCCACCGACGTTAATGCGATCCATTACACGCTGGATATACTCGGCAGTGCTTTTACCTGCGCGAATTCCAGGAATGAACTTCCCGCCCTTTTTCAGGTTTTCTGCAATCTCATTCGGGTTCATCACGATTTCTGTGTAGAAGAAACAGAAGAATACGATGAGACCAACGAACAAAATGTTGTAGATGCCGCCTGTGGGAGAGAGGCTGTCACGCAGCTGGTTCACCCAAGGAGCATTTACGAACTGAGCCAAAGTCGCTGGGAACAAGAGCAACGAGCTCGCGAAGATCGGCGGGATTACGCCCGACAGGTTGATCTTCAACGGCAAGTGACTTGCTTGCGATGCTCCAGGTAGACGACCACCTTTTTGCGAAAAATGGATCGGAATCCGACGCTGACCAACTTCAAGGAAGATGATCAAGCCGATTACGATAATCATCATCGCAACGAGCGTGAGACCTACGAGACCGCTCATTTCGTTATTCTTAACGAGATTGAGCAAGTTCAGAGCTCCGGAAGGGATACCGGCCGCGATACCAGCAAAGATGATCAACGATGCACCTTCGCCAAGTCCTCGTTCGGAAATCTGTTCTCCAAGCCACATGATAAAGCATGTACCTGCAGTCAGCGTGAGAATCGTCATCACCCGGAACGGCAAGAAGCCGACCCAAGGAGATGTAACCAACGGCTGACCCTCGAAATTCGAGTTCAATAGCCAAGAGCTAATTGCATACCCCTGCACAACGGCGAGAACAACAGTGCCGTAGCGAGTGTACTGCGTGATCTTCTTACGGCCATGCTCGCCCTCTTTCTTCATTTGCTCGAGATAGGGCACAACTGCCGTCAAGAGCTGGAAGATAATCGAGCTAGAGATGTAAGGCATGATACCGAGAGCGAAGATACTGAACTGGTTCAGTGCGCCGCCCGTGAAGGTATTGAAAAGCCCGAAAATTCCTCCCTGGTTAGAGAAGAACTTGAGGACGGTCGTACCATCAACACCCGGAACAGGGATGTGAACGCCGAAACGATACACAGCGAGCATCGTCAGCGAAAACAAGATGCGTTTTCTTAGGTCCGTATTTTTGGCGATTCCGTCCAGGGCAGACACTACTCAATTACCTCTGCTTTGCCGCCAGCTTTTTCGATGGCAGCTTTAGCTGATGCGCTGAATTTGTGAGCCTTAACCGTGAGAGCTTGTTTGAGCTCGCCTTTTCCAAGGATTTTTACACGGCCATAACGCAACAAACCCGCTTGCTCGAGAACTTCGGGTGTAACTTCACCCTTGAACTTCGAGAGTTGCGAAAGGTTCAAAGCATCATACTCATGCGCAAATGCCACGTTAGAGAAGCCAAATTTCGGCAAGCGGCGCATTAAAGGCGTTTGACCACCTTCGAAGCCCCAACGTACGCGGCCGCCCGCACGAGCTTTTTGACCTTTGTGGCCCATCCCAGCTGTTCCGCCGAGACCAGAACCGTTTCCGCGGCCGACGCGCTTACGATAACCTGTAGAGCCTGCTTTAGGCTTGAGATCTGACAAGAGAGACATCTTTTACTCCGGCTTTACGTCCAAAAGGTGCTGAACTTTCATGATCTGACCACGCATAGCAGGAGTGTCTTTTACGACTGCCTCACTACGGATTTTCGTAAGACCGATGCAGCGAACTGTGTCGCGCTGGTCTTGCGTGCAACCAATCAAGCTTCTTTTCAATGTGACACGAAATTGCTTAGCCATTTTCTACCCTTACTTAGCGGCAGCAGCTTGTTGCGCACGGAGCTGTTTCAATCCGTCCAACGTCGCGCGAACTGCATTGTGTGCGTTACGAGTACCAACGCACTTCGTGAGAATGTCTTTTACACCAACTGATTCGAGAACGGCGCGAACGGCACCGCCAGCGATCACGCCAGTACCAGGGGCAGCAGGTCTCATAACGACTTTTGCTGCGCCGAAAGTACCAACAACTTCATGGGCAATAGTGCGACCGTCGATCAAGGGAACTTTGCGGAAGCTTTTCTTAGCGCCACGCGAAGCCTTACCGATTGCCTCGGGAACTTCACCCGCTTTGCCCGTACCAAAGCCAACTTCACCAGCTTGGTTACCGACTACAACGAGAGCCGCGAACGAAAAGCGACGACCGCCCTTTACGACTTTCGCTACGCGCTTGATCGCGACCACTCTCTCTTCAAATTCCTGAGCTGCTGCTTCTCTCTTCTCCACGATTTCTCCTTAGAAACTCAGTCCGGCTTCACGAGCACCATCAGCCAACGCTTTTACGCGGCCATGGTAGAGGTAGCCATTGCGATCAAATACAACTGCTTTGATATTTTTGCCGATAGCCCGTTTAGCAACTTCAGCACCGATAGCTTTAGCTGTGTCCTTGTTTGCGTTCTTCAAACCCTCTACATCGAGAGTCGAAGCCGAAACCAAAGTAACACCTTTCGCGTCATCGATGATTTGCGCATAGATGTGGCGCGCGCTGCGGAACACGCAAAGGCGCGGACGCTCTTCAGTTCCTTTCACGCGGCGGCGAATGCGCATTTTTTTCTTCTGTCTCGCCACTTCTTTAAAGGAGCTATGTTTGTTCGTAGTCAGTCTCACGGGCTACCTCTTAAATCCAATTTCCAATTACGAATTCAGTTTATGCGGCCTTATTTACCAGCCGACTTACCTTCTTTACGACGCAACTTCTCGTCAGAGTACTTAACACCTTTACCGAGATACGGCTCAGGCGGACGGAAGCCACGGATCTTAGCTGCTACTTGGCCAACGAGTTCTTTGCTAGCGCCGGTAACAGTAATGTTCGTCTGCTTATCAACTTTAATCTCGATACCTTCCGGGATGGGGAAGTGAATCGGATGGCTGTAACCGAGAGAAAGCTCAAGGCGTTTACCCGATACAGCTGCGCGATAACCGACACCTACGAGGTCCAAAGACTTCGTGAAGCCAGTCGTAACTCCAGTCATCGCGTTCTGAATGAGAGCTCGGTAGAGACCGTGGAGCTCGCGCGAAGGCTTGGTGTCATCTTTGCGAGTGAGGACGATTTGATCGCCTTCAACTTTCGCGTTCACTTCAGGACGCATTTGAACTTTTTGAGTCCATTTTGCGCCTTGAACTGCGACTTCGTTTGCAGGCGTAATCGTGACTTTAACGCCTTTTCCAATTGTAACCGGTGCCTTACCAACCCTCGACATACATTCACCTATTGTTCAATCAAGCTAGTTCATCACTTCTGGGGAGGAGGGAAGCACTCTGCCTCCCAGCTCCATCAAAAGTCTTACCAAACGGTGCAGATCAGTTCGCCACCGAGCTTCTGCTCAGTAGCTTGTTTGCTGCTCATCATGCCCTTGCTAGTGCTCAGAACGGAAATTCCGTAACCAGAGCGAACGCTCGGGATCTTTTCGCAGCGAACGTACAAACGACGTCCAGGACGGCTAGCACGGCTGATATCCGTGATCACATGGCGACCCTCGTCGTTGTACTTGAGGTAAACGCGCATGATGCCTTGTTTGCCATCTTTTACGACTTTGAAGTTCTTGATGAAGCCTGTATCGCGCAAAACTGTTGCGATTCCGACTCGAACGTTCGAGCTAGGAATGTCAACTTTCTCGTGCTTTGCGAGACCTGCGTTTCTGATGCGTGTGAGAAACTGTCCAATCGTATCCATCTTCGCTCCTCAATTACTTCCGGAAGGGCATGCCCAAAGCTTCGAGCAGGGCCTTACCGTTAGCGTCGCTTTCAGCAGACGTGCAAATCGTAATGTTCATGCCGCGTACTTTGTCTACGCGGTCGTAGTTGATCTCGGGGAACACGATTTGTTCCTTGAGACCCAGGTTGTAGTTTCCACGTCCGTCGAAGCCCTTAGGAGGCAATCCACGGAAGTCGCGTACGCGAGGAAGAGCGAGATTCATGAGACGATCCATGAATGCCCACATTCTTTCGCCACGGAGAGTAACGCGTGCGCCGATCGGCATACCTTCACGAAGTTTGAAGTTCGAGATGGCTTTCTTAGCCTTCGTAACAACCGCTTTTTGACCAGCGATTGTCGTCAGCTCGTCAGCCGCAGTTTGCACGAGCTTTGGGTTTTGAGTCGCCTCGCCCAAGCACAAGTTGATCACGACCTTTTCGAGGCGTGGGATCTGCATCGAGCTCTTTGCGGCAAGCTGCTTTTGCAGAGCCGGCGCGATCTCTTTTTTATATTTCTCTTGTAACCGGTTCGTGTGTTTCACGACGACTTATCCCTTCTCAAACTCACAGAACTTCAGGAGCCAGCGAAACGATCTTCACGAATGCTTTCGCACGAAGTTCTCTCGCTACAGGTCCGAAAATACGAGTACCAATCGGTTCTTTTGCGTTGTTGATCAAAACAGCAGAGTTATCGTCGAAACGAATATAGCTGCCGTCGGGACGGCGAATTTTCTGAATCGTACGAACGATTACAGCTTTCGCCACGTCGCCTTTTTTCACTTTTGCGTTCGGAAGAGCTTCTTTGATGGAGACAACAATGATGTCACCAACCGAAGCGTAACGGCGGTGCGAACCACCGAGAACCTTCACGCACATAACTTCTTTAGCGCCCGAGTTGTCGGCAACCTTCAGGCGAGTTTGCATCTGAATCATGCTTCAACTCCCTCAGTCCGGTTGCCAGTCTTGAGGACCTCAGCCAGAGCCCAGCGCTTTGTTTTGCTCAAAGGACGCGTTTGATAGATACGGACAGTGTCGCCGATCTTCGCAACGTTCGTCTCGTCGTGAGCTTTGAAGACGGAAGTTCTTCTCATGTACTTTCCGTACTTCTTATGACGAACCAGGCGATAAATAAGAACAGAAATTGTCTTGTTCATTTTATCGCTGATTACTTCACCTACGACCTCGATACGACGGCCGCGGCTTGCAGTTGTTTCTTCAGCAGCTTGAGTCTTTGCCATCTCAATTAACCTTTCGAGCCTTTCGCCTTCGCACCTTGAGCTTTCGCAGCCAAAGCAGTCTTCAGCCGAGCGACATCACGGCGCATGCCGCGAATTTCCATCGGGTTCTGAAGCTGACCAAGGGCGTTCTTCATGCGCGCTTCGAAGATTTTTTCGCGCAGCTCTTTTGATTTCGAATTCAGATCTTTTTCCGACAAGCCGGAGACGTCTGCGTATTTCATTATTACTCCCGAACCAAAAACTTCGTTTTCATGGGAAGCTTGTGGCCCGCCAAGCGGAAAGCTTCTGCCGCTTGTTCTTTCGTCACTCCGTTAATTTCGAAGATGACTTGACCCGGTTTTACAACCGCTACCCAAAGTTCCGGGTTACCTTTACCGGAACCCATCCGTACTTCTGCCGGTTTCTTAGTTACAGGCTTATGCGGGAACGCACGAACCCAAACTTTACCACCGCGCTTAACGCTGCGGCTGATTGCGATACGGCTTGCTTCGATCTGGCGTGCTGTCAGCCACATGTCTTCGAGAGACACGAGACCGAAATCGCCGAAGGCAACGGTGTTACCGCGAGCCGCGAAGCCCTTGTTGCGACCTTTATGCTGCTTACGGTATTTAACTCGCTTAGGACTTAACACGACCCGCCTCCTCGACTTCACGCTGCGACAGTACGTCGCCCTTGTAGATCCAAACCTTCACGCCAATGATTCCATAAGACGTGAGTGATCTAGAAATACCGTAGTCAATGTCAGCGCGCAGAGTGTGAAGAGGAACGCTCTTCTCTGTGTACCACTCTGTGCGAGCGATCTCGGCGCCGTCCAAACGGCCCGCGACCTGAACTTTAATACCGCGTACGCCACCGCGAATCGCTGCAGCCATAGCTTTCTTCAAAGCACGGCGCCACGAGATACGCTTTTCGAGCTGGATCGCGATGTTTTCCGCAACCAATTGAGCATCAACGTCAGGCTTACGAACTTCCTGAATGTTGATGAACACTTCATTCGGAGTAAGCTTTTGAACGTCAGCTTTCAGCTGATCGATACCAGCACCTTTTTTACCGATCACAACCCCAGGGCGAGCCGTGGAGATAATGATCTTAACTTTCTTAGCAGCGCGCTCCATCTCGATGCGCGCGACACCAGCATGCTTCAGCTTCTCGCGGAGATATTCGCGAAGTTTGAAGTCTTCATGCAGGTTCTCCGCGTAGGTATTACCTTTCGCGTACCAGCGAGAATCCCAAGTACGGATAACGCCAACTCTGAGACCAATAGGATTAACTTTCTGTCCCACAGTTCTTACCTTTCATCCAAGATGAGGTTGATGTGGCTCGCTTTACGCTTGATCGGCGTCGCCCGGCCTTGTGCGCGCGGACGGAAACGACGAAGCGACGGGCCCATGTCGACCGACAGGTGTTTAATATAGAGATTGTCGACGTCGACAACTTTCTTTTGGTCAGCGTTAGCAACCGCTGATTCGATCAATTTCTTGATCATTCCAGCAGGTTTTTGCGGCATGAAAGCGAGGATCTTCAGAGCCTCGTTCACGTTCTTTCCGCGAACCATGTCGGCCAAAATACGCGCCTTCTGGCTGCCGACTCTTGCATTTCTGAGCTTTGCTTTAACTTCCATCGCTCAACCTCAACCCTTTGACGGAGCGGCTTTAGTAGCCTTCTTCTCGGCATGGCCATGGTAAGTGCGGGTCGGTGCGAACTCGCCGAACTTATGACCAATCATATTGTCTGTAACGTACACAGGGACAAACTTGCGTCCGTTGTGAACGGCGAACGTCAACCCAACCGCTTCCGGAAGAATCATGGAGCGGCGAGACCACGTCTTAATAACTTTTTTGTCACCCTTGTCGATCGCGACAGTAATCTTCTTCAAAAGATGGTCGTCGATGAATGGGCCCTTCTTTACTGAACGTGCCACTTGCTACTCCCCTTACTTCCGTCTCTTAACGATCTGAGCATCAGTACGCTTGTTGTTACGAGTCTTGAAGCCTTTGCAAGGCTGACCCCAAGGCGTAACAGGGTGGTGACCCTTACCAACGCCTTCACCACCACCCATTGGGTGGTCGACCGGGTTCATGTGCGTACCGCGAACGGAAGGACGAATGCCTTTCCAACGGTTACGACCTGCTTTACCGATGCTGATATTTTCGTTGTCTGTGTTTCCAACTTGGCCAATTGAAGCCATGCAGTTCGAGAGGATCTGACGAACCTCGCCCGAAGGCATACGAACTTGGCAGTATTGACCGAGCTTCGCGACGAGTGTCGCGCCAACGCCTGCACCACGAGCTACTTGCGCACCTTTGCCGGGGCGGAGCTCGATGTTGTGGATCGTTGTGCCTGTGGGAATCGCGCTCAACGGAAGCGCATTGCCCGGCTTAATGTCGGCTTTTGCGCTTGCGAGAACTTGATCACCAACATTCAAACCGATCGGCGCGATGATGTAAGCGCGCGATCCGTCGATGTATTGAATCAGAGCAATACGAGCCGTTCTGTTGGGATCGTACTCGATTGCTGTCACCTTCGCAGGAACGTCGATTTTCAAGCGCTTGAAATCAACCAAGCGATAACGACGCTTATGACCGCCACCTTGGTGACGTGTCGTGATCCAACCGTGGTTGTTACGAGCAGCTGCACGGCGAAGGGGCTGTGTCAGTGACTTCTCAGGCTTTTTCTTTGTCAGTTCTTCGAAGTCATAGCCCGTCATTCCGCGACGGCCAGGGCTTCTGGGCTGATAAATCTTGATACCCATGGTGATTACGCTCCCTCAAAGATCGAGATTTTTTCGCCCTGCTTGAGCTTAACCAAAGCCTTTTTCCAGTGCTTCGGTGGGCCGAGCTTGATCTGTTTGCGGAAGTAACGACCGCGGCAGATCATTGTGCGTACGTCTTCAACTTTCACGCGGAAAGCTGTTTCGATCGCTTGTTTGATTTCGTTTTTGTCAGCGCGCAGATCAACTTCGAACGCGTATGTATTCGCGTCTTCAGCGTGACCAGCGTTCTTTTCACTGATGAGTGGCTTCTTGATAATTTCGTACATCTTACTTCTCCACTCCGCAGCGGCTCAGAATGCGCTCAACCGAACCACGAGTGATCACGGCGTTGTCATACTTGAGCAGGTCGTAAACGTTTAATCCGTCGACCGAGTAGTAGCGGAACTTCGGCATGTTGCGAGATGCGCGTGTGAACGACTCGTTAGCCTCGCCGTCGATGAGGACAGCTTTAGTGAGACCGAAGCCTTTCAAGCGTTTTGCGAGCTCGCTTGTTTTACCTTCTGCTGTCATGTCTTCGACTACGAAGAGACGACCTTCAGCCTGAAGGTACGAAAGAGCTGCACGAAGACCCGCTTGGCGAACCTTCTTAGGAAGGCTGTACGAGTAGTCGCGAGGCTGAGGACCGAACATAGTACCGCCACCAGGCATGAGCGGCGAACGGCTCGAACCTTGACGTGCGTTACCTGTGCCCTTTTGTTTGAACGGCTTTTTACCACCACCCGAAACAAGGCCTTTGGTTTTAGTCATAGCCGTACCTTGGCGGCGGCAAGCCAGCTGCCAACGAACGACAGTGTGGAGGAGTTCTTTCTTTACGGGCTGTTCGAAAACAGCAGCCGGGAGATCGAGCTCACCAACTTTTTTCTTATCCCAATTTAATACTGCTACCGTGGCCATGATCTTACTCTTTCACAAGCTTGACGAGAGTGTTGCGAGCTCCGGGAACCGGGCCCTTCACGAGGAGAATACCCTCGCTTGCAAGAACATCGACGACGCGAACGTTGCGGACAGTAACTGTCTCAGCGCCGAGATGACCGGGGAATTTCTTGCCTGGCATTACGCGACCGGGCCAAGTTCTGTTACCGCTCGATCCAGGTTGGCGGTGGAATTTAGAACCGTGAGCCGCAGGGCCACCGGCGAAATTCCAGCGACGAACAGAACCTTGGAAGCCTTTACCTTTAGAAGTCGATGTGATGCGAACAACATCGCCCTTAGTAAGGCTTTCGATCGAAACGCGTGCGCCGACTTCAACACCATCGAGATTCTCGAGGCGAAGCTCTTTTACGAAATGAGCACCGTTTTCGAAACCAGCATTTTTGAGATGGCCTTTTTCGGCCTTAGAAGAATTCGCGGCCTTCTTGGGGCGCGAAGCGATCTGAACAGCTGTGTAGCCGTCTTTCTCTTTGGTTTTCACCTGAGAAACGACCCACGGCTCCATCTTGAGGACAGTAACGGGAATTGATTCACCGTTGTCGCCGTAGACTTGCGACATCCCCATTTTGTGAGCAAAGAGCCCGTTCAACTTAACGCCGCTTTGTGTGTTGGCGCCAGCGGTTGCCTGCGATTCTCCGTCAGCACCACCGGTGTCGACGGTTTGGTTGTTATCACTCATGATTCATTAACTCCTCAAACCACTGAAAGCTTGATTTCAACGTCAACACCCGCGGACAGATCCAACTTCATCAGTTGGTCGACCGTCTGCTGAGTAGGCTCCAAAATGTCCAGCATTCGCTTGTGCGTGCGGATTTCGAACTGCTCGCGAGACTTCTTATCCACGTGGGGAGAACGAAGGACTGTATATCTGTTGATACGTGTTGGCAAGGGGATCGGCCCCGCAACACGAGCGCCCGTACGACGTGCGGTTTCGACGATTTCCCGCGTCGATTGATCAAGGAGTTTGTGGTCAAACGCCTTCAAACGGATGCGGATCTTCTGGCTCTGCATACTCGACTCACTTTACCGGTTGAATTTCTCAGTAAAACCAAGGCGTTAGAAGAACGCCCTTTGATTTCCCCAAAAACAAAAGACGACAGATCGCAAGACTAAATGCGCGGTTTCTCTGCGAAATCGCGAAAGGCCGTGAAATTTGGCGTCACAAGTCGGCGAGTATGCATGCGTGCCCGCAGACTTGTCAAAATAAAATGATGGAACTTCTGCTTTTCTTATTTGAAGGAGGAACGTCCATCTTCCGCTCTCCTAGCGTCTTTTAAGGCGACCTTACATGCGCGGCCGCCAAAGAACCGTGAAAGAATTAGAACCGCCCCATTTTCGCTAGGATTTCCTGGGAAATCTTGGGCGGTACGGGCGCGTACTGCTTGAACTCCATCGTGAAGGTTCCGCGTCCTTGCGTGAGCGAGCGGAGATCTGTTGCGTAACCAAACATCGTAGCGAGCGGAACCTCCGCATCGACGACCTGGCTTTGCCCTCTTGCATTCATACTGATGACTTTTCCTCGACGAGAATTTAGATCGCCAATTACGCCACCCATGAATTCATCCGGAGTAGAAACTTCGACTTTGAACATCGGCTCAAGAAGAACGGGATCGGCATTGCGAGCCGCCTCACGGAAGGCATTTGCAGCCGCAATTTTGTAAGCCATCTCTGCAGCTGCTTCTTCATTGTAAATCGCATCCGCAAGCGTGGCCGTAAAGTCCATCATCTGGTAGCCAGCGAGCACGCCGTTTTCCATTGATTCGCGAATGCCTTGCTCAATAGGACCGAGGAAAGGTTTTGGCAATTTGCCTTCAGCAAGTTTGTTTACAAACTTGAATCCGGCTCCTCGCTCATTCGGCTCAAGCTCAATGACAGCGTGACCGAATTGGGCTTCGCCGGCTACTTGTCGCTCGATGCGGCCTTCAGCTCGTGCTTTTTTCGCGATTGCCTCGCGGTAAGTTACTTGAGGCTTACCCACGTTAGCTTGCACTTTATGTTCGCGAAGCAAACGATCCACAAGGATCTCGAGGTGAAGCTCACCCATTCCTGCAAGCAGTTGCTGACCCGTTTCTGGATCAACACGCAGGCGACAAGATGGATCTTCTTTTGCGAGCTTCTCAAGTCCCTGCATCATCTTGTCCTGCTCAGCACTCGATTTTGCTTCGATAGCGACTGCGATTACAGGATCGGGGAATTGAATCGATTCAAGCAGTACAGGATGCGAAGTATTGCAAAGGGTGTCGCCAGTAACGGTGAACTTCAAACCAATGACTGCACCAATATCCCCCGCCTTGAGCTCTTGGATTTCTTCTCGAGAATTCGCATGCATTTTCACGAGGCGGGCGATGCGCTCTTTCTTATCTTCGCGAGGATTGTAGACCTGATCTCCTGTCTTGAGGACACCGGAGTAAACGCGAACGTACGTCAATGTTCCGGCGAAAGGATCATTCGCGATCTTGAATGCTAAACAAGCTAAGTTTGCATCCCACTCAGTTTTGCAAACGATTTCTTTTTCGGCTCGCGCAGGATCGTGACCGATCATCGCAGGAACATCGAGCGGGCTTGGAAGGTAAGAAACAACGCTATCAAGAAGAGGCTGCACACCTTTGTTTTTGAACGCAGCTCCGCAGATAACCGGGAACACTTTCATGGCGATGGTGCCCTTGCGAAGGGCTGCGCGAAGTTCATCTTCTGAGATTTCTTCGCCCATCAGGAACCGATCCGTAAGCGATTCGTCGAGCTCAGCGATCTTCTCAATCATTTGCTCGCGATACTTTTTCGCCTCCGAAAGAAGGTCAGCCGGAATTTCGCGAACGTCGTAATTTTCGCCTTTTCCGGCGTTAGCAGACCAAACGTACGCTTTGAATGTAATGAGATCGATCACGCCTTGGAAGCTATCTTCGGCGCCGATCGGCATTTGGATCATGACCGGATTTGCGCCGAGTTTATCGATGATTGTTTGCACGCTCCCAAAGAAGTTGGCACCGACTCTATCCATTTTATTTACAAAACAAATTCGCGGAACTTTGTACTTATCCGCTTGGCGCCAGACCGTTTCGGACTGTGGCTCAACCCCATTGACTCCGTCGAAGACCGCAACGGCTCCATCGAGTACACGCAAGCTACGCTCAACCTCGATGGTGAAGTCCACGTGTCCGGGGGTATCGATGATGTTAATTCGGTGATCGCGCCACGCCGCTGTTGTGGCTGCTGACGTGATGGTGATGCCACGCTCTTGTTCTTG
>SXGS01582427.1_pt1 | contig 18508 bp, 13 predicted proteins | sample 3174681 | NCBI WGS metagenome assembly SXGS01 (sample SAMN11356861, study PRJNA531348) | freshwater metagenome | isolation source: freshwater sample F1-80 | place: China: Fuxian Lake, Yuxi | collected 2017-12-25 | reverse complement strand
TGATTGTGGTCATTGGACGGCCCAAGTCACCGCCAAGGGCAAAGGGATCCTCACGTTGACCGAAGGGAACGATACCGTCGCCGAATGGGAGATCGACGGGAAAGCGGACGTGAGCGTGTCGGGCACGGCGGCGCCCGAGCAGACGGTTCGGGTGGTGGTGCAGGTCGGGCGCGGGGAGCCTGTCGAAAAAAGCGTTGAAATCCCAATGATGGCGACCACATGGCAAATTACCCCCGAAGATGCTTTGGTTGCCGAACACAAAGAGATCCGTTTTAACGTGCGGGTGAGCACCCTATGCGAGGTCACACGATTGACGTTTGATGCGGCCATTCGCCAGACCGGAGTCGTCCGTGAGGGCCAGTTTCTAGGGTTGGGGGACGGCTGGTTTGTGGCCCCCGGAGAAAGTAAAGGGGTTTACGATATCGACGTGGTGCTCCGGGAGGCAGGAGTCGTTTTGTCCCGACGTTCCATCTTTTACGAGGTGGGGGATGTGGACCAGGATCGCGACGGCCACAAGAATCCCCGCGCGGGAGGCAAGGATTGCGACGAAGGGGATCCGTCGGTCTTTCCAGGGGCGACCGAGCTAAACAACGGCAAGGACGATGACTGCGACGGGATGATCGACGAATAGCCCTTACGTGGGTATTCGGCGGGGAATCAGCGCGTACAACGCGACCGACGCGACGGCAGCAAATGCCGCCCCAGTTAAAAATGCCGCTTCTGGACTGAACCATTGCCAGATGGCCCCGAAGAGGGTGCTCGCAGGCAGGGCGATGAGACCGGTGGTCATGTTGAACCACCCAAAGGCGGTGCCAGTCTCCTTTCCGTTGGAGAGATCGGCGACCAACGCCTTTTCTGAGCCGTCCGTGAACGCGGGCACCAGTCCATAGGTCAGAAACAGGGCGATTTGAAGGGTGGGGTGTTCGATGAACGCAAAGCCGGCGTAGATCATGGAAAAAAGCGACCATCCGATCAGGATCGACGTTCGTCGGCCGACGCGATCGGCCCAGCGCCCCAATGGCACCGACGTCGCCGCTTTTACCGCATGGAACGCCATCCAAAGCAATGGGAGGGTCGTCACGGCGGCATCGGTGCCGCCGACCCTCAACAGGAGAAAGGTCTCACTGACATTGCCAAGCGCGAAAATGGTCACTGGAACCAGAATACGGAGCACGGGACCCGACGGCCGGGTCAAAAAGGGGCGGTGGGGTTGCGCGGGGGTGTCGATGTCTTTGACCGCAAATGCGACCACCGCCAACGATAATAGCGCGGGAATGGCGGACAATGCGAACACCATGCGGAGGTCGCCATTCCAGATCCACAGCGCCACCAGCGCCAACGCCGGACCGATCACGGCGCCTAGGTGATCCATCGCCTGATGAAAACCGAAGGCATACGCCCGTTGCTCGGGGAGCACGGATCCGGCGAGCACGGCGTCCCGTGGGCTGGAGCGCAGGCCTTTGCCGGTTCGATCGGCGAGTCGAATCGCCAGCACCTGCCAAGGAGCGGTGGCGACCGCCACAAAGGGACGGGTCAACGCAGCCAATGCATACCCGGCTAAAATCCAGGGTTTGCGTCGGCCGTTCAAGTCGGTCATGCGGCCGGAAACCAGCTTCAGGAGGCTGGAAACGGTGTTGGCGGCTCCCTCGATCGCCCCCAGTGCGAGTGGGCCGGCGCCCAATTCCCTCGAAAGAAAAAGGGGAAGCAAGGGGATGACCATCTCGCTCGAAGCGTCGGTCAGCAGGCTGACCACCCCGAGGGCGATCACGTTCGCATTCATGAACTACCGCCGTGGGCTACTTGTGGCCCGGCTGGGTGTTTTCGCGGCGAGGAGGGCCGTTTTTCTTCCAGTGTTCCCACCAGGTCCGCCAGTCGGTCTGCACGGCGGCGGCTTGAGCAGAAGGATCGAGGGTACCGGCTGAAAATCGGCCACCTGTGCGTTGATCGGGGGCGATGCCGTCGAGGCGTTCGCCGAGTTCCAACAATTCGCGTTCCGCGATCATCGCGATCGGCTCTCCCAAAGGGTGGTTTGGTCGAGGCGCCAATTGGGTATCGGTGAGCGCGTCCAACACCGTGGGGATCAGAGGAAGGAGGCCGTATTTGGAGACGAGATCCATGGCGAGGTGCTTCTGCTCGGGCGGTCCAGTGCGGATCGTGGTTTCCAGGACCGGAAATGCCTTGCGCCCTTCGAGAAGCAGCTGAGCTTCGAGGCCTTCCGCCGCCGGGGGCGCGAGGGGCGAGCGTGGCGCGTACGCGGTGGGCTCGTGTGCGAAAAAATGCTCGTCCATGGTCGTTTCACGAATGGTCCACAGACCTTCGTCGCCAACGCTCAACGACCGAGTGGCGAACGCCAGTTCGGAAAGGCGCCAGAAACAGAGCGTGTCACCGAACAGATCCCCGGCCACCAGGTCGGTCACCTGCAGGCAGATCACCGGGGCTGGCTCCGAAGGCAGCATCACGTCAAAGTCGAGCGCCTGCGAAAGCTCCCATTGGGTGCGGAGATTTCCATGTTCGAATGCAGAGACCGTCCCTTGAACGACGCGATCTCCTTCGGGGAGATAGGGGCTTGCCAGCGCCGCTGATCCCAGGAACCACCACATCGCCGCTCCCGTGTGTTGCAGCGATCGTAGCACATCCCGCTGGGCCCGTTGCGGGTTACGTGGGGCGCGGAGGACGCGATGCCCGAGGAAACGCCAACGCCGATCAAGCCCTTTGCGGACGCCGAGCGGTTTGTGCTCGAGGGAGAGGCGGGAGAGCAGCAGACTTGGGTTGTTCTCGCGATCAGCGAGGTCGGCGCGAAAGAATATGCGCTCCTGGCGCCTGAGCAAGATCTCGGCGGTGGCGAGGGGGACATGGAAGTCTGCGTGTTTGAATACCGCCGCGGTGGCGAAGAAGGTACGGAGCTCGGGGATATTGCCGATGAAGCCCAGTACGAGCGGGTGTACCGTCACTTGGCGGATCTGATGGGTTTGGAAGACGCGCACGACAACTGACCAGCGAGGGGACCATGCAATTTCGAGCTTTGATCGAGAAGACGGCCGCCGAGTTGGGCGCCGAAGTGGAATTTGACGCGGACGATGCGGAGCTGGCCCACCTGTCGGTTTCCGTGAGCGATTCTGACGATGGCGACGGCGATCGCGAGCAGACGGTATCCGTCTACACCGATGGCGAGGTGGTCGTGGCGTTCCATGATGCCGGACCTTACTCGGAAGATCTCGCTTCGGCGCTGCCCGACGTTCTCCGCGGGCTGGGGCCTGCGTTGTTTACCCGGGTATACATCGCGGAAGATGAGGATGAAGGCGAGGAATCTCTGGCCGTGGAGGCCGGCGCTCTTTTGGAAGGGCTTCCGGTCGCATCGTTTGCAGCGATGGTCCAAGAGGTGGCGGACGTGGCCGACGCCTTGGTCAACGAGCTGTTTGCCGAGTCCGAAGAGTAGTTTTCGTCGCCGGAATAGTCAAGTGATTTACTATTCCGTGCGGCGGTAGACCAGCCAGCGCAGGTGAACCGGGGGCGCTTGATCTTCCAGGTGGAAGATGTCGTAACCCTGCGACCAACCTCGAAACCAGCCGGTTGGCGGCCAGGCTTCGATGGGCAGGTGCGCCTGCTCAAAATCGTGCACGGACTCGCTGGACAACACCTCCAGTGGAAGCCCGACCACCGCTGCGCGAACCTCTCCGCCAGTAAAGAAGTTGCTCCAGGTCAATTCACCAACCTGCCGGGTCAATGGACCTGGGGCGTACTCTGCAGCTGCCAGAAACAGGTTGACGACGAGCAAGCCACCGGGTCGTAAACACTGGGAAACTCGCCGATAAAGCGTGCGGAGGTCCTCGGCGGTGCGAAAATGGGAGGTGACCTCGGAGACGATCACCATTGCGTAGTGACTGGTGGGAAGTTCGACGGTTTCATGGAGGATATTTCCCTGTACTGCATCCAGGGGCAGGCCTTCCCCAGAATTCGTCAACTGGTTGACGAATCCGGCGGTCATCTCCAGAGCGGTGACGGGAAAACCGGCGCGCGCCAGGGGAATCGAGTTTCGTCCTGGACCCGCGCCGATGTCGAGGATCGGAGCGAGCGAGGGATCGCCGAGCGTGCGCGCGACAGCCAGCACTTTGGCGTCGGCGTGGGCGCCAAACAAAGGGGGGGTCTTGTTTTGTGCCCAAGACTCATATTGATCGGTCATGCCCGACGTTTCGAGCGCCAAGGTGTAATCGATCCCGGTACCGGGCGGATCTTCGGGCTTCCAGGAGAATCGGATGACCGAATGCGGCGAATCCGCGAACCCTTTTTTGAGGCGGGGCTCGAGAATGTCGCGGAGGTGAACCTCTTCGGTTGCTGAGAATTTCTTCCCCATCAAAGAACACATTCCGGTGATTCGGGTCATGTATTCTTCGAGGAGGGCGGGAGCGCAGGGCAACACCAGTTCGCCATGCGTGCGGATTTTCCGCTCGACGCGCGACAAAAGAGCTTGGTACAGCACTGCCGAGTCCAGGGCGATGGGTGTTTCGCTCATCCTAAGCCCCAGGTGAGGGTGATTAACAACGCCGCGACGACGGCTCCAACGATTCCGCATGCCGCGATCACCGCAAGCAGGACCCCGACGGTGTTTTTGGGCGCGGAAGGAGTGGGGGAGCGCGCGATCGGTCGTTGTTCGGCGTTTTGAAGGCGTTGTTCGAGTTGAGCCCGCAATTGGGGATCGCGGGCTCGGGAAATTTGGGTACGAAGCACATAGAACAGCGATTCGGTACCCGCGGGCTCCATGGCGTACACCAACGCGAGTTCGTCCATCACCGGCAAAAGGTCTTCATTGGAGCAGTGTTCTGCTTTCTTGACAAGCAGACGCGCGAGTTCGGTCCACAGCTCGTTTACGTAGAAGAACTCCTCCACTTCCTCCCAAACGGCGGGATCATCTTGGCCTTCCGCGAGACTCTGCCAGTACCAAGCCAACACGGCGGGCCGATCCCGGAACCAATCGGACCGCTGCGTGGCCGCGAGTCCTTCGATTGGATGGTTAAGTCGCTTTACTAATAGTTCCCCAAGCTCGGCGTGAAGTTCAGACAACTCCGACATTTTAAGGGTTTGCCCGATCATCTGTTCGAGAAGATCCGCCAGTTCGGGCCAGCGCTGGTCCTGTCGGAGGAGTCGCCTCTGCAGTGCGAGAGCGTCCGAATGGGTGGGGGCGAGCTCGAGCGCGCGATTGGCAGCCTGAATCGCAGACTCAATGGCGATGGGGGCGCGCAATTCCGCCAACAACAGCCACGGCCAAGCTTCGCCGGGGTTGGCGGTCATATTGCTTTCGATCCAGGCGGTGGCCTCTTCTGTCCGGCCTTCGGAGGCGAGAATTCGCGCGACTACGCCCGCAGCCTCGGCGCGGGTGACGTCGAGCGTGGTCGCCCGGGTGCCGGACTCGTAGGCGCCGTTGGTATCGCCGGAATCAAGCTGGTTTTTTGCGAGCTGCTCCCAGGCTCGGGCATCGTCTGGATCGGCCTGAATGCGTTTTCGGTAGTGCTCGATCGCGAGCTTTCGCACGCGCCCTTGAAGCACCGTCGTATCGATTCCGAGCCGACCGAGGATTTGCGTGGCTTTTTGACGACCTCGCAGGTCTCGGGTCGCCCACCAAGCGGCCGCTGCGAGAAGTTCGTGGTTGGTGCGCTCCAAATCCTCGGCGGTGATCTCGAGCAGGCGATCTTCGGTGCGGGAGTCGTAGCGGGTCTCCTGCGACAAGCGAAAGAACGCTTCGGCCGGCGCTCCTCGGTGCAGGGCGTCGAGCGCGGGGTAGAGCTCCTCGGCAACCGGCTCGAGATCTGGAAACACCTGTACGAGCGAGGACAATTGCTCTGCCGCCCCACGAAAATCGCGCCGCTCCAGGGTCGCAAGAATGTGCTGGTCGGCAGCGGCCACTTGGGCCTGCCCGCCTGCTTCGAGGCTCATCGCGCTCCTAACTGGGCCAACGGTAGCACGCAGTTCGCCGCTTTGGATCGCTGACCCTGGGGCTTTGCGATTCCTTGGTAAACCGGTGCGGCGCGCTACTCGATGGTCATCCGATCGCTTGCGGATCGCCCGAAAGTCTCCGGAGCGTACATTTCTTCAGCTTTCGCGGGCGGAACGATGAATTGTCCTGGTGTGGTAGCCCGGGCGGTGTACGTGAACTCATACACGCCGTCCCACAGGAGCGTGGTGAACGCTTCTGCGCGTTCATCGCGGAGATTGGTGTGTTCGTACCAGGTTCCACGCCACCAGCGGTCGGAGGTAGCGGGATCGGAAGGGGCGGACGCCGTCGTGGCCAAGTCGGGGTTTTCAGCCTCTAATCCTGCGGGAAGAGGATCGACCAAGGCGACGTGGTAGCGCCGGGCGGATGCCACCATCGACACCCGAACGCGAATCCGGCTTCCTGCGCGGACTTTCCAGGAACCGTCCGGTGCTCGTTGGACGTCGCTGGGGTTGTCGATCGGCTCATAGGTGCGTAGAACGGTAAATCCAGCGTCGTACGCCTTCAAATCGAGGGCTTTAGGCGCATAATCCATCGCCAACCGGTAGTACATGCGGCCTTCGCCGTCGGCCTGGAGGGTCAAAGGTTCCGTTCCGACCTGGGCCATGGGGATGCGCACCACCGATGTCTCTGTGGTTCGACCTTTGAAGGCGTGCTCGCCGACAAATTGGTCGCCGAGCCAGGCCCGGCTCACAAAATCCGGCGTCACACCCTCATGAACTCGGAAGTAGCGATCGAGTGCCAACAGCACAAAGGTGTCCTCTTGGGTGTTCGCCCAGTGCCCCTTGACCTGATGCGCCAAAAGACCGCGCGCTACCTTGGGGATCAGATCGTGCTTGGGGGACACTTCGATCAATGCGTCCAAGATCACCGCATCGGTGCGGCGGCTGCTGTGCAGAAGCACGTAGGAACCATCGGAAATGGAGGTATTGAATTGCGCGGTGCTCGCGGTTTCTGTGGCGCGGTTTTCGAGCTGGCGGAGCACGGCAGGTACTTCCGGCGCTTGAACCGCAGAAAGTACGGGAAGCAACATTCCCAGGCTTTCAACATTGAGCTTTTCGACGCCTGCCCGTTGAACGAGGGCGCGGGCGTCTTTTCCGTCGGTATCCCCCATGCGGTGTCGCGCGAGCAACGCATAGGCCCGGATCGCATCCTTGGCTTCGTTGGAATACCATTTTGGAATATGACGGTCGATGTTGCGGAGGTGTTCGAGCAGGAGGTCCCAATTTTGGGAAGGGACCTCAAACCCCTTTTCTCGAGCGCGGGCCAGGGCATGTGCCGCATGAACCGACAGGTACGGCCACGATTCTTGTCCGCTGCTCCAGAATGCGAAGCCGCCATCGCTGTTTTGGCGGCTGAGCAACTTTTCGATGTCTTGCCGAACCGAACGTTGGAGCTCTTCTTCCGAAGGAAGTTCGGGCACATTGAACGCGCGAAGGACGTCTTTGAGCGCCACGATGCTCAGAATGCGGGAAGCGATTTGCTCGTTGCAATCGTAGGGGTAGGCCTGCAGGTACAACACCGCGTCGGTCAGCGCCTGGAGCTGCGTGGAGCTCGTCTGAACGGTGAGGCCTCCGAACGCAGTGTGAACGTCGGAGGGGGCTTGTACGCCTTGTAGGGTGACGGAATTGGTGAGTTCACCGTAGGTCGCGAACGCTTCGGTCGTCGCCGGGGTCCAAATCGGGAAATCGAATGCGGCCGAGTCCGCATCGGTCTTGGTGGCGGCGATCACTTGGAAACTGGCCTTTCCTGGCGATTGCGTGCTGACAGGAAAGCGAACTTCAACCCGGTCTTGGGCGGGAACTTCGAGACGGAAACCGTCGCGCTGGCCGCGGCCGAGGTTGACGTGGGATCCCGCCAAAGCCACGGATACCTGAATCGGTCGATCTCCGGGATTTTGAATGACTACGGGGATTTCTGCACGATCCCCAAAATTCAGAAAACGCGGCGGCGATGGGCGAACCATCAGGGGCAATTGAGCGGTGACGGCACTTTCAGAGCTTCCAAAGTGTTTTTCACCGGCGGCCACCACAGCGGTGATCCGGTAGCGGGTGAGAGAGTCGGGAAGTTTGACGCTGAGTTTCAGCTCTCCCTTGGCATTGGTCTTGCCTTTTGGCTCGAACAGAGCGACCGCCGAAAAGTTGGTGCGGACTTGGACCGGCTCGGAGCTTCCGCCGGAGTCCTGTTCTTCGATCGCCAATTCTGCCATTTTCTTGCTGGGTTCAGGAGGGGGAGCGGCGACGGCTGGCATGGCCATGGCCTCGCCGCCCGCCATGTTGCGCTCGTAGTCCATCGACGCGCCAAAAACGCCGTCAGCGGGAACTTCGCCGGGTTTTCCGGCGCCGATCCGACCGAGCCAGAGGTACGGGCGGTTGGCCACCGACGCCACATCGCCGCTTCGGCGGGCGTAAAAGAAGGATACCGGATCCGGTATGCGGTAGCCGGTCAAGGACATGACCGCTTCATCCACAACGATGAGTGCTACCTCGGCATTGGGTACCGGGCGACCTGAGGGGTCCAGCACGCGAACAACCACATCCGTCGATCCTCCCGGCGAAAGAATAGATTTGTCCGGCGCAAGCGCGACGGCGAGCGTGCGCGATGCCGGAGGGACTTCCAAGGTGATCGACCCGGTGGCGTGTGCGAGTTTGGATTTGTCCACACTTTGAAGATCGACCACAAACTCCAGGTTTGGAATGTGGCTCTCCTCGACATCGAAAGAGAGGGTGGTGGTGGAGCCGTCCATATGGAAGCGTTGCACCGAGATCAAGCCCGAACGGCGCACGGTAAGCGTACCTTCGGCGGGGCTGAACGGCGCCTGTACGAGGAATTTCGCCTTCTCGCCGGGAAGTACCTGGCGTTTTTCGGGGATCAGTTCAACAGTGCCGCTGTCGAGCTGCCGGTCGGGCGTGAGTTCGGCTCCGGAGACCCAAATTTGCGTTTCGGTTTGGTTGAGTCGGCCTTCGGGGTCGCGAACCTCCGCGGTGAGGGTGTAGACCCCACCGACGGACGGCCGAAACCGGCAACTTCCGCTGGAAACCGTGGTGCACGCTTCGGCGGTATCGCTGCCCCGGCGGAAGGAGAGCGAGGTGCTGGCTGTGGGAATCTCATTGCCATCGATGTCGACGATGATGGCTTTGACCTTGACCTCTTGGCCTTTGTCCACAAAAGCGCGATCGGTTTTGAGGCCGACATACCATTGGGAGGGATGGACCAGCAGAGTGGTCGTGGAAGTCCAGGTTTGGCGGTTGACGTCCTGAACGGAGGCCTCTGCGCGTACCGATGTCGCTCGCGGCGGATTCATGGAGACAAAGTCGAGTTTGAGGGAGTGAGTTCCTCGACTGTTCGTGCGCCCGGAATGCACTTGGTAGTTTTCGTAGGCTTCCCCACCGTACCATTCGTGCCACCACGGAACGTAAGCCCCAAACTGGTATTCCCCTCGATTGGGCGGTACGAAGCTGGTCGCGGTGCTGGACACGCTCCAATTGACCTCGGCTCCGGGGAGGCCGCCGCCGGCAAAATACTTGGCCGATACCTCGGCGATCGCCGAACCGCTCAGCAGGTGAGGACCCGCGCCAGAGGAGGCGGTCACTTCAAATTCAGGACGTCGAAACTCCTGAACGTTGATGTACAGCATGGAGGAACTATGCCCGTCGGCGGACAGAGTCAAATAGGAGTTTCCAAGGTGTGCATTGGCCGGAATGGCGAGGTTGAGATCGAAACCCCCGGCTTCCGACACCGGGATACTACCGGCTCCGAGATTTTCCCCATTCACACTATCGAACTTCCATTGGATGGTATGGAGGCCACGGATGGCGGAGATGTCGCCGCTCTTTCCGGGGCGGAAGTTGCGGATCCATCCCTTAACATGGGCAGTTTCGCCGGGGCGGTACAGGCCACGATCGTTGAAGGCAAACCACGAGGCGCGGTCCTGAGGATCGCTTCGGTACCAGCTGCCATAGTCGGCCCACCATGACGGATCTTGCGGCAGAATGGCGACGTCGTCTCCTTGACGGGCCACCAACCATTGGGCGCCCTGCGCGTTTCGCTCGGGCAGCTGCATCCGGCCCAGGCCGTGCTTGTCGGTAGTGACCTTGAGTTGCTCGGGGTAAAGCAAGATTTCCGTAGGCGGCGTGGAAGCGTCGGTCAGTTGGTTGGCCCAAACCACGAGGTCTTGCTGATCGCTGTAGGCGGTCAGCCCGATGTTGGTGACTTGCACCCAGGCTAGCACTTCCTGGCGTTGCCAGTATTCTTTGACGGGGGTTGTCGACTCGACATGAACCAGGAATTGGTGGGTGCCGTCTTTGGCGTACGGTTGGAGGTCAATGCCTGTTTCTACAAGTCGATCCGGATTTTTCTTCGGCGACACCGAACCGCTGAACAGCTTTCTCCCGGGTAGGGGGTGGGGGTCTTGGGAGGCGCTGGAATGCTCGCGTCGCCAAGAGATCCACTCCCGCCATTGATCGGGTTTTACCTCGTGAATGCTGACCTTGAGCTGTGGATGATTCACCGACCAGACCGGAAATACCGCCGGGGAGCGAGGATCGAGGACCAAAAACTCCTGGCCGGGACCACCGAGAGCAGATTCTGCTGGTCCGACCTTGAAGGTGAGCGGGGTCGCCTTTCGAAGGGTTTGCCCGAACGCGTCCGGCAGGTCGGCGGGGAGGGTGACGGTGTAGGTGGTTTGACCGGTCTTTTCGCCGCTGAAGTGGATGTAGTTGCCCCAGGACTGGATGGTGAGCCCGGGAATTGATGGTTCAATCTTGATTTTCGTTGTGTCAATTGCTCCTAGCGGATTGTTGAATTCGATCTGCCAATTGTCGCTGGGACGGCACACATCGTTCCAACCGCAGCGGGCTTCGGTAACCTTGAAGGGATGATAGGTTTCAAAGCTGAAAGACAGCGGCTTGGGCGTAGTGCGGGGCCCTTCCGCAGAAGGGGTGCCGGCGTCCGCGATCAGCTGAAAGGCGGTTGCGGGCGGCAGAGTCGCCGTGGAGCGAACGACGATGACGCGGCTGGGAAGGCCCGAAGACTCCAGGCCCTGCGACCACGGAAAGGAAGCCCGATCTTCAGGAGTGGCGAGGTGGAGCGGCCAAGTTTTTCCTGCGCCCTTCAGGATCAGGTGCGGCAGAACGGCGCGGGGATCGATCGCCTGATCAAAACGAAGGGCGAGCACGGGCTGGAGTGGTTGCGGGCCTCCATTGGGGTAAAAATACTCAACGGAGGGCGGCGGGGTCTGAAATTTATAGACAAGAGGCTTGTCTATCGGAGTGCCGTCCGCGGCCTGGGTACCTTCGGGAACGCGCACTTCAAACCGCGTCGCCTTGGGAAACCGAGGGCCGGTGTCATCGGTGGCGCTTGGCGTAAACACCAGGGTCTGAGTGCCCAACCAACGCCATTTTCCTGGAACGTCGGGGGAGAGCTCCACCGGAACGGTTTTGGCCGCTTCCTCTTGTGCGGTGAGCGCCACCATCGGACGCGAGAAGGTCACGGAAAGATTAGGAATAACAGACACTTCACCTTCGGGCGAATACCGGAGGACGTGCAGGGGACCGGAGGCCGGCGTCGGGGCTTCAGGTCCTCCGGGCGGTGGAAAGGGAATTTCGACGTTGGTACCCGTCTTGGGGCGCGGCGTGCTGGCGGGCCGGATCGCAAATTCAGAAGCCGAACCGTCGGCGACTGGGGGTACCCTTTGCAAAAGGCGCTCAATCTCCTGGTCAGAGAGGGGCGTGGTCGCGGCAGGTGAGGCGGCCGCCGTCGGGTTTCCGTCGGCGTCGCTCAGGCGAATCGTCAAACCATTGGGCATGGGCGCCTCCTCGGGACCAGGTTCGGCGATGGCGGGTCGGCCCGATAAGATACAGGATCCAACGGCGATCCACAGTCCATACCACCAGCGATTCATGTCGACCTCGATCGATTCGTCAGAGCTGACATCGATATTTCCGTCCGGTTCGATCGACGAGGAAATTTGAACCGTAGGTTGAGGACCGTTGGGATCCCGCTATAGGGGCTTGAGGAGGGAGTTTGAACCAGGAGGCTTGTCAACGCTGGCTGACGGCGTGGGAGAGTGCGCTCACCAATGGAACTCTGGTGAAGGCCACCTTGTCGCGCCCCGTGACGGCGGAAGGGCCGCAGAAAGTGATGCTTCGCACGGTCGAGTTGAAGGCTGGAAAGCGAGTCTCCGTGGTTTCCAGGTTTGCAACTCGGGACATGACGGAGAATCATCGTGAGTCGGAGGCGACCGACTGGCTGAAAGAACAGTTGTCGCACGGCTTTTTGTCCGCAAGCCTGCATACCACTGAGGCTGTCTTCTATCTGGATAAGAAAGGCCCGAATTGGATTTTTCGTCGCGGGCCGGCAGCTCATGCGGAGGCGCCCGTCGCGCACAACCGCGAAAAAGTTCGGCGTTTGGACCCCTCTTCCGATTGGCGGCAGGGACTTGGCCTGTTTGCGGACGGCCGACTAAAACCGGGTATGGAGGCCAAGGGCCGTCAGATTGAGCGCTTTGTCGAACTTCTGGAGCATTGGCTGGGAAAGGAGCTTCCACCGAAGCTACGAATTGTCGATATGGGGTGTGGCAAGGGCTATTTGACCTTTGCTGTTGCCGAATGGGTCCAGAAAATAGGTTTAGAGGCGGAGATTGTGGGGGTGGAGCGCCGAGCCGACTTGGTTGACCACTGCAATCGGGTTGCGACGAGCTGTGGTTTCGCCCATTTGAAGTTCATGTTGGGCTCGATCGCGGATACCCCGTTGGAAGGCGTGGATTTGGTTATCGCCCTTCATGCGTGCGATACTGCGACCGATGATGCACTTGCCAACGGCGTTCTGGCAAATGCACGTTGGTTGATGGTGGCGCCATGTTGCCACAAACAATGCCGCCCTCAGCTCAGGCCGCCGGTAGCGCTCGAATCCACTTGGAAACACGGGATTCTGCTGGAGCGGGAGGCGGAAATCGCCACGGATGCGCTTCGCGCAGAGTTACTGCAGGCCGTCGGCTATCGCGCCCGGGTGTTTGAGTTTGTGGCCACCGAACATACGGCGAAAAACCTGATGATCACCGCGTCGCGAGAGCGCCCCGACGGGGAGCCCGCGCCTGCGATCGCCCTTGCGAAGTACTATGGCATTCAAAGGCATCAACTTGCAGACCGGTTGGGGATCTCCCTTGAAGAATAGTCAAGTACTTTACCAAATGGTGCTGTTGGTCGGCTGCGGGGCGGCGGAACCTGTACCCGTCGTCGAAGAGTGGGTGGAGCCGGTGATCGAAGCGCCGAGCTTACAGGCGGATTTTAGGCTTCGCGCCGGCCATCTGGAAATCCGGAAAATCGACTTTTCCGACGAAGATGCCGGGAGTTCGAAGGCGTTCTACGATGCCAATTGGCGGCTATGGGAGAAGTGCTACGCCGATGCGCTGGCCAAAGGCGACTTTTGCGGACAGATGGATGTTCGCTTTGACGTCGGAAACGATGCGGTTTCTCGTTCCGTTCTCGTGGACACGGTGGACGCTCCTGCAGAATCAGACTTCGACCGGTGTTTGGGGGAGGCGATGGAGCGTCCCGCCGCGCTGGATCGCCCGGTGACGGTGAACCTGTCCGTCGTCTTCGCGCCGACAGAGGCCGATTTCGATCGTTGTGCGGCGCCAAAAGCACCGTAGTAGGCCCTATTGAAGCAGGCGGATGGATGCCTTGCGCCGCGAGAGTTGGTCCAGCTCTTCGTCCACCGACATCGCTAGTTCTTCCTCGATGGTGAGGCGCTCGGTGGCCTCTCGGAGGAATTCGCCGACCCCTTCGGAGGTGGGGTCTGTGGTTACCCGATGGTAGATCTCTTCAAAAGCTTCGCTCATGGTGATCAATTGAGCGGCGGTTGCGGCATCTTTGGCGGGAAGCCCGGCGCGGCGTTCCAACATGCGCGTCAAGTCGGAGTGGGCTTGCTCCAAGCGTTTTCGGTCGACGCCGGAGTGATCTTGGTGAAGTTGGTACTGGATGTCTGCGAGTTGCTGTTCGATCGAGCGTGCATCTTCGGCATGAAGGCGTTCGTGGAGCAAGATGCGGCGATAGACGAGCCGAAGGTAGTCGACGGTGGCATCGTCGAGACGTTCGAGGTCGGAAGTGGATAAACCTGAACTTCCGTTGCTGGCGAGGCGGAGCAGCTGGGACAGCCGATCGCGCATCTGGGTATAGCGTTGCTGGTATCGGGCGAGATCTTCCCAATCTTCTAGCTGAAGCCTCTTGATCCGCTGGCCGATCTGCTCCTGTAGATGGGCGCGCATGCCTTCACGGTATTCGGCCCGTTTTTTTCGGTTGACGTATTCGCGAAAAATGGGCGACGAGGGAACAAAAAGACCGATAATGGCCTGGCCGCCGACGTACAGCAGAATGGGAATCGCGGCCGGGGCCAAGCCAAACCCGACCGAAAGGATGGCACCCGCCGTGATAGCGGTGAGGAACCCGGAAAGATTGAGGGGGTGACCCAACAATTCGCCGAGGTAGGACACCTCCTCTTCGCGGAACGGTTTTGGGGCTTCGGCCATAGGGAAGTCTAGCCGCGCGGAAGGGGTGGGGGAACGTTGATCGGCGAGGTGGTTTCAAAAAAAGCGGTGACGCGAGAAAGCCGAAACAGCTCGCTCTGCAACCGAGCGGACTCGCGCGCAACGACGTCGCGGGTCGCTGCCACCTGGGCGTCTGCCGCGGCTTTTTTGGCTACGGCTGCGGTGCGAAATTCTTCCAATTCCGTTTGAAGTTGAGTGATTTGCGCCAGAATCGCGGCTTCCGCCTCAGAGAGAAGGTTGTCTGCGGACTCTCTTTCGGCCATGGCGGATTTTTCCGCGGCGGAGATCCGGTTTTGAAGTCCATCGATCGCGCCCTGCAAGACCTGCCGCTTGCGCTCGGCGTCGGTCTGGACGTCGGCGATCGTCCATCGGTCATCGGCGTCATCCATCGCCTTGATGGCAAGGCGGCAGGCCTCTTTGGGCATCGCCGCTAAGCCGTCCAGGATGGTCAGCAATTGCTCGGCGGTCTGGTGAACCACGGGAACACCGGCTTTGTTGTAGATTTCTGAGAACGCTTGGCCCTCCTCGATGTCGATTTTGATCGTCGGGGGGGGAGGGGCGGGTTTGGCGCTTCCATCCAATTGCGCGACCAGAGCTGCGGTTTCTGCGGCATCGGCGTCGGAGCTGGGCGCCGGAGCGCCAGGTGCAGGGTCGTCCATTTCTACGAACGCGCCGGCGACTTTCCGCCAAAAACTACCCTTATTCGCGGACATCCATACTCCTTGAAACCACGGACAGCGATCGCTGTGGAGCGTTGATTGTGGCACACCGTGCGCGATAGAGGTTGCGGATTTGAGGAAACCGGCGTACCAGCTGTAGCATGGAGGGGATGATGGCGGGAAGGATCGAGTCACGGTTGTCCGAATTGGCGATTCAGTTGCCGACCCCAGCGACGCCGGCGGCGATGTACGTGCCGTTTGTTACCGTTGGCAATCTTGTATTTATTGCGGGCCAAATTCCGAGTTGGGCGGGTGAGCGGAAGTACATCGGGCGCGTTGGTGTGGAGTTCTCGTTGGACGAGGGCAAAGCTGCGGCGCGCCTGGTGGGCCTGCATGTGCTCGCGCAACTGAAGGCGGCGTGCGAAGGGGATCTCGACCGGGTGGTTCGGTGCGTCCGATTGGGTGGGTTTGTGGCGTGCCCCGCCGAGTTTGTGGACCATCCTGCCGTGATCAATGGCGCTTCTGAGCTGATGATTCAGGTGTTCGGCGACGCCGGAAAACACGCCCGCGCGGCGGTGGGCTCGAGCAGCTTGCCGTTTGGGGTGGCCGTGGAGATCGACGCGATCTTTGAAATCCGGTGAATCGAAGGTTGTTTACTGCGATGTTGTTGGCGGCGTGTTCGGCGCCCGCCCCGGATGTCTACCTGGTGACGTTGGATACCCTTCGAGCGGATGTTCTCGGCGTTTATGGCGCAAGTCCGTCGCCATCCCCCCACCTCGATCGGTGGGGCGCCGAGGGGGTGGTTGTCGACGAAATGATGACCACTGCACCGTTGACCCTTCCGGCACATGCGAGCTTACTAACAGGACTTTCTCTCCAAGAGCATGGGCTGTTGGACAATGGCGATGGGCCGTTGGCCCCACAGGTTCGGACGTTGGCGGAGGCCTTTTCGGAACGGGGGTATGCCACGGGGGCATTTGTGGGTTCCATGGTCTTGGATTCCGAGTTTGGACTGGACCAGGGATTCGATACGTACGTCGATGGTTTTGATACGACCCATTCGAATGGGCGTCTGCTGGAGCACTCTGCGGAGACCGTTTTGGCCTCGGCGGCCAAATGGTCGGACGAACGACCGAAGTTTACATGGATCCACCTGTACGATGCGCATCTGCCGTACCAGGCTCCCGCGCCGTTTTCCGACCAATGGTCAGACGGATATTTGGCCGAGATCGCTTACATCGATGATCAACTCGGCGAATTTCTGGACGCTTCCGACCGGCCAAAGGTGGTGTTGATCGTCGGCGATCACGGGGAAGGAAGAGGGGATCATGGCGAACGAACGCATGGATTGTTGTTGTACCGTTCGACCCTTCGGGTGCCAATGATCCTCTGGGGGGAGGGGGTTGCGCCAGAAAGAGTGATGCAACCTCGATCCACCCAAGATGTGCCGGCAACATTGTGGCGTGCGGCCACCGGGGGGGATTTCGGCCGGGGAACGGACGTGCGACAATCTCGGGAGGAACTCGTGAAAGGCGCGACGGTCCTTCCAGAATGGCATTGGGGGATGGCCTCGATTGGCGTGGTTCAAGATACAAAATGGCGTTATATTGCCGCGCCGAGACCTGAGTTGTACGCCTGGACGACGGACCCGGGTGAGACTCAGAATGTCGTCGAGCAATACCCAGAGATCGCCGGAAAGCTGGCGGCAGCGGTGGATATTCCGCGAAGCGCGCGCCAGTCGCCGGACGAACGCTTTATCGCCCTCGGGTATACGGAAGGATGGCCGCTTCCTGCACAAGAGTTGGTGGATCCTAAGGATCATCCGGATCTTCCGGAGCGGTTCGCCGATCTTCTCGACGCTCAACGCCGAAAGCCGCCGGCCGAGGCTGCCATTGCATTGCAGGCGTTCACCGAGGAACACCCGCAGGTGGGCGCAGGTTGGTGGTGGCTCTCCACGGCGCGATTGCGGGCGGGGGACGCCGTTGGTTCGGCGGAGGCGTTGGTGCCACTTCGGGAGTCGGGGCGATCGTTGCCGCTTTTGCAGTTGCGAGATGCGGAGATCGCGCTGGCGTTGGGAAACCCCGGGGAAGCGCGAACGATCGCTCAGGCGCTCACTACTGGACGTCCGGGGTTCGGTCCGGGTTGGGCGATGTTGGCGGAAAGTCAGCGTCGTCTGGGGGATTGCGAAGGGGCGGAGTTGTCGGTGGCGGAAGGCCTGACGCGCGCCCCCGATGCGCTGCGCCTTCGGGTGATCCGAGCCAGTTGCCGCGAACTTCGAGGAGATTTTGCCGGATCGCGCGAAGACGCCGAGGCCGTGTTGGCGAAGGAGGAGGACCCTGAAGCTCGGCTGCTCGTCGCATTAGACGACGTTCGTCGAGGTGATTTCGAGAGCGCTCTGCCGGTTCTGGAGCGGGCGCCGGACAGTCCGTCGGTCCGAACCGGCCGAGGCCTCGCATATTATGGCTTAGGCCGCTATGAATTGGCACGGCCCCTGTTGGAGCAAGCGGCGCACCACGACGAAAAGCAAGCGCTCTACTGTGTACTTTTGGCGGACACCCTCTTGCGGTTGGGTGCGCCTGCTGATGAAGTCGGAAAATGGCTTTTGGAGGCGGAGAAACGACAGCCCGATCGCGCGGATACGCACCGCATCCGTTCGGCGTGGCATTTGGCGGCCGGTCGGACCGAGGAGGCTGTGAAGGAAATGGCGGCCGCACAAGCCGTGAATCCATAGCTTGACCTGCGGAAGGCGCCGACCGCGCGCTGGAGCTTCGATTTGAAGGTAGGCGATGTTGGCTGGGGGTGGTACCCTGCCAACCGAGGACGCCATGTGGTCGGTGATTGCGTTGTTTGCGGGGTTGGCGGGTGCCACGCCCACCGTGGAGCCGACCGAGGCGGAAGCACCCCAAGCGGTGGCGTGGCGAGAACCCTCTCCGTGTGGTTGGTCGGTGGGCGTGGCTGCGGGCGCATATTTGATCGGTGCAAATACGACTTGGGAGACCGTTGGCGGGTCCCCCTGGGAGGCGACCGCTTCCCCATTGGTGGCCGCAAACTGCACACTTGGAAAAGGCCCTTTGAAATGGTGGGTGGGCGCGGAAAGTGCGCCCTTCTATGTGCATGTTCGACCGGATGGATTGAAGATGCGCCAGTTTGCGACGGGCTCGGTCGGTTTCTTGGCGGGCTCAAAAAGCGTTCAGTTCGGACCGTATGTTACCGGAGGATTTACGGCCGCCGGAGGGGGCGTTCGCGTGGTGGCGACGTGGCCGAACCGTCCAGGGCGGTTTCGAAACCGATTTGAACTGCGAGCCACCGCTTACGCCC
>SXGS01131030.1_pt1 | contig 18512 bp, 17 predicted proteins | sample 3174681 | NCBI WGS metagenome assembly SXGS01 (sample SAMN11356861, study PRJNA531348) | freshwater metagenome | isolation source: freshwater sample F1-80 | place: China: Fuxian Lake, Yuxi | collected 2017-12-25 | reverse complement strand
GTGCGGGTCAATTCGGTGAGCCCGGGGCCGGTCCGAACGCCGATTCTCAAGGATTTTCGTGAATCCATCGGTCCGATGCTCGACCTCGTCACACGTGAGACCGGCCGTGACGCAAGCGCCGACGACATCGCGCGAGTCCTGCTCTTCGTCTCCGATCCGATCCTGCAGTGGTTGAACGCCAGCGACGTGCAGGTGGACGGTGGCTTCATGAGCGGACTCGTAGGTGGCTGGGTGCAACTCGGCGCGTAGCCGTCCATCAGTGCGGCTCGTAGCCTTGTCGCGGTGAGCAACACTTCGCACCGCTGGTACGCCGCCCGAACGACCGTCGAACAAGTGGAGGAGGGGAGCACCCTTGCCCCGCGATTCGATGCCGACGGACTGATTCCCGTCGTGACCACGGACCATGCAACCGGTGAGGTGCTCATGGTGGCCAACATGAACGCAGAGGCGTTGGCCAAGACCATCGAACTCGGTGAGGCGGTGTATTACAGCCGCAGTCGAAAGCAACTGTGGCACAAGGGTGCCACCAGCGGATTGGTCCAGAAGGTGAAGGAAATCCTCGTTGATGACGATCAGGATGCAATCTGGCTACGGGTGGACGTGCAGGGTGGCGCAAGTTGCCACGTCGGTTATCGCTCGTGTTTCTACCGGAGCGTGCCGATTGCACCGAATGTGGATGGTCCGCTCGACATGGAGTTCACCATCACCGAAAAAGTGTTCGACCCCAAGGTGGTGTACGGCGACGCGCCGAACCCCACCAAGTTGTAGGCCGCGACAGAGCCACGCAACGATGGGGCGTTAGGCGCCCTTCGGCCGAAATGCCGACAAACCGCCACCGACTTCGAGTCGCGCTCCACCGATGAGGTCGACACAGTAGGGAATCGCCGGCAGCACCGCGGTGAGGCATTCGGCGATCGACGACGGCTTGCCGGGCAGGTTGACGATGAGCGACGAGCCGCGAATTCCCGCCGTTTGACGGGACAAGATCGCCGTGGGTACCACCTCGAGCGACACCGCGCGCATGAGTTCACCGAAGCCGGGCATCATCTTGTCGCACACCTGCTCGGTGGCCTCCGGCGTGACGTCGCGTGGGGCGGGTCCGGTGCCACCCGTCGTGACGATGAGGCTGCAGTGTTCGAGGTCGGCCAGATCACGCAGGGTGCGCGCAATGGTGTCGATGTCATCGGCGATGACTCGTGCGACGGGTTCCCATGCGTTGGTGAGATGTCGGGCGAGGAACCCACGGATTGCCGGACCACCCTTGTCTTCGTACACGCCTGTGGACGCGCGGTCACTCACCGTCACGATGCCGATCCGTGCCGCGGATGGCGCTCCGTCGTTCATCAACCCGCGGCTCACCGTCGGTCTACCAATGGATTCCGCGGGGTGTGTTGTACATGCGTCCGAACGTGATCTTGCGGAGAGCCGACTTGCGAATCTGGCGGAGTCCGTAGCGCGCCGACATCTTGAACTGTGCCGCCCGGGACACGCTGGTCACCCTTTCCACCGACTGACGCACCAAGGTGACGAGTTGGGTTTCGCTGGCACTCAGCACGTACGGCTCGATGTGGGCGGGGAAATCGCGCCGGGCGAATCCGAAGGTTTCATAGTCGGAGTGGTACACGTTCATCAGGCGTTCCGCAGTCGTGGCTTCGCAAACACGGTCGAGAGGGATGCCGATGCTTTCATTGTGGCGCCGCGGGTGAATGTCCTTGCCCGATCGTTCACTGAAGAGTGTCGCGATTCGGTCGATTCCGCCCGGCTCATCGACGCGAACGATCATGTCGTAATCGACGTGATTCGGACGAACGACGCGTGATTGGGGGATGAAATGGGCGTCCACCCAGAAGGCTTCTCGGTGCTCCATCAGGGCCACGGAGTAAGCCGCGAAGCTCGCCGTCATGTTGATGCAATCGTCCTGCATGACGTCGGGAACGAGGTCGAATTTGTCGGTAACCCTGCCCGGAGCGCGCATGAACACCCGGTTCTCCCACGCCGAATAGGCGCGAGCGATTGGATCTCGGAGCGTCGCCAAACGGAGCCAGTCGGGTGAACCAAGAATCTCATCGACCTCGTGCGCCGGTAGTTCGGAGAGTTTTTGCAGACCACTCACATGGCGATTGTGGATGGTCTGGCTCCGATGCAGGTTGGCGGCGATCATTCGCGGAATCACGTCGAGGTTCAGCGAACCCTCGGCTTCGGCGAGCATCCACTTGATGGTGGTGCAGGCCGCCTTGGTGGTGGGGGCGTACATGATGCGGAGCCGCGGAGCGACGAGCGCCGAACGCGCAATCTCGGTCACCGGGAGTCGTGTGGTTGTCATCAGGTGTCAACGATCCAGGATTCGATAGTCATGGAAGAGGCGACCGCGCGTGGCTCGGCGTGCGATGGCCTTTCGAATCTGGCGGGAGCCGTAGCGAGCACCGGCCTGCGTGGCAGAGGCCTGCGAGATGCTGAGCAGGCGTTCCATGACCCCGCGCAGTTGGTACACCAGGCGAGTCTCGGCGTCACTCAACAGGTACGGTTCGACGGAAGGTGCGAATTCACGTTTCTCGAAGCCGAATGCCTCGTAATCCATGAAGTAGGTGGCCATGAGGCGATTTGCGGTGTGGACGTCACAAATCTTGGAGAGGTCGACCTTCATGCCTTCGTTCAATCGCGATGCGGTAATCGACCGACCGGAGCGTTGGCTGATGAGCGTGGAGAGGCGGTCCATGTCTCCCTTCTTGTCGACGCGAATCAACATGTCGTAGTTGATGACATCCGTCCGAACGATGTGCGCCTGCGGCAGGAAGTGTTGGTCGATGGTGAATGCATCGGTGTGTTCACCGATCATCTTGGCGAACAAGGCGAAGCTCGCTGCAATGTCGATTCGACCGTCGACCAACACGTCCTGCGACAGTTCGATTGCCCGTGCAGTCTCGCCAGGTGCACGACGAAAGATCCGGTTCTCCCACGCCGAATACGAGCGAGCCACGGGATCTCGAAGTGCGGCCACCCGCACCCAGTCGGGTGAGCGGAAGATGTTGTCGATCTCCCGCTTGGGGAGGTCGACGAGTCTCGGCAGGCCGTTGATGACGGGATCGTGGATGGTCTGGGGTCGCGACACGCTCGGATTGGTGATCTGATCGATGAGGTCGACGCGATGCGACCGTTCTGCCGTGGCGAGCATCAACTTGATCGAGCTACAAGCCACCTTCGGCGTCGGCGTGTACATGATCTTCAACGTCGGCGCTACGAGCGTGAGTCCGCCAATTGCCAGGAGCGACGTATCGGAGGGGAAGACGTTCATCGGTCAGTTGCTTGCCGTACCGAACACCCCGAGTTGACGAAGATGATGCAGTACGCGGTTCACTGATTCTGACACGGTTTCACCGTTATGAGCGACCACCAAGTCGGGCGTAGTCGGCCGTTCGTACGGTGCGTCGACTCCGCTGACGCCCCGGATTTCTCCACGGCGCACCTTGGCGTACAGGCCCTTGGTATCACGCCGTTCGCATTCGGCGAGCGACGTGTCAACGAACACCTCGATGAAATCGAGTCCCGTTCCCTCATGCGCCACGCGCACGCGTGAGCGGTCGGCGGCGAACGGACTGATGATGGGGACGATCGCCACGATTCCGGCGTCGGCGAACAGCCGCGCCACCTCCCCGACACGTCGAACGTTTTCGCTACGGTCACCGTCGGAGTACCCGAGGTTCGCATTGAGGCCGTGACGGAGGTTGTCGGCGTCCAACACGTATGCCAACACGGAGACCTCCAGCAGCGAACGCGAGAGCGCGTCGGCAATCGTCGATTTCCCCGAACCGGACAGCCCGGTCAGCCACACGGTTGCACCATGCAAGCGGTGGTGGGTCCAGCGTCGATCGCGGGGTACCGCGGGTTCGTGCCACACCGGACCGTTGGGCACCGGCGCGCCGGAGGTCGGGCGATCGTTCATGTGCGCGGTGACAACAACATGCCGGCGGCGCATGTCTGACCGCTATTTTCGTCGACGAGAATGAACGATCCCGTCGTACGGTTTGCGTGGTAGTCGTCGTAGAACAGCGGTGCGGTCGTATGGATCTCCACGCGGCCGATCTCGTTGAGCGCCAGGGATCGGACGTCGGCCTCGCGATGCAAGGTGGAGATGTTGAGTCGGTACAACACCTTGGTGACCTTCGCGCGCGCCAACTTGGTGGTGTGCTTGAGCGAGTAGATACGGTCGGTCTGGAGCGATGCGGCGTCGTCCATCCAGCAGAGCATCGCCTCGAGGGACTGGGCTTGGCGCGGTCGATTGTTCGGTCGACAGATCATGTCGCCGCGGGCAATGGAGAGATCATCCTGCAGGAGCAGGGTTGCGGTGTGTCCTGGTTCAACCTGTTGGAGCGGACCGGTGGGCGAGTCGATTCCCGTAATCGTGGTGGTGAGTCCCGAAGGCAACACCATGACGTCGTCACCCACCCGGAACACGCCGCCGGCAACGCGCCCCGCATACCCGCGGTAGTCGTGGTGTTCGGCGCGTTGGGGGCGAATCACGTACTGGACGGGGAATCGCGCATCGACACGGTTGTCGTCGCTCGCCGTGTAGACGTTCTCCAGGTGGTGCAGCAACGTCGGGCCCTCGAACCAGGTCAGATTCGGCGACCTGCTCACGACGTTGTCGCCTTGGAGTGCGCTGATGGGAAGGAACGTCACGTCACGCAGGGACAACCGGGACGCGAACTCCTCGAACTCCTCCCGAATTCGATTGAAAACGTCGGGTGACCAATCAACGAGGTCCATCTTGTTCACGCAAATGACGAGGTGCGGTACTCCAAGGAGCGACGCCAGCAGGCTGTGACGTCGCGTCTGCTCGACGATGCCAGTGCGGGCGTCGACGAGCACGATGGCGAGATCAACGTTGGATGCCCCGGTGATCATGTTGCGGGTGTATTGAATGTGGCCCGGACAATCGGCGATGATGAAACTTCGTTTCGGCGTCGCGAAGTAGCGGTACGCGACGTCGATGGTGATTCCTTGTTCGCGCTCGGCTCTCAGACCGTCGGTGAGGAGCGACAAATCGACGTAGTCGGTGCCTCGTCGCTTGCTGACGCTCTCGATGTGCTCGAGTTGATCCTCGAAGATGCTCTTGGAGTCGTAGAGGAGTCGTCCGATCAGCGTGGATTTGCCGTCGTCGACGGACCCGACGGTGGCGAATCGAAGGCGTTCCATCTAGAAGTATCCCTGCTTCTTGCGGTCTTCCATGCCTGCGTCGCTGATGCGATCGTCGGCGCGGGTGGCTCCCCGTTCCGTCACGCGAGCCGCGGCGGTTTCGGCGATGATCTGCTCCAGCGTGGTGGCGCTGGACTCGATCGCGGCGGTGCATGTCGCATCGCCCACCGTGCGAAATCGCACCAGTTGTTCGCTCACCGGTTCGTCACCGTCGGCGACGAGGAATGGTGACTCCGCCATCCACATTCCGTCGCGTCGGAAGACCCTGCGGCGATGTGCGAAGTAGATGCTCGGCAGCGGGATGTCGCACTCGTCGACGAACCTCCAGATGTCGAGCTCGGTCCAATTGGAGAGTGGAAAGATGCGGAAGTGTTCACCGGGTTTGTGTCGGCCGTTGTAGATGCCCCACAATTCGGGGCGCTGGCTCTTGGGGTCCCACTGACCGAAGGAGTCGCGGAAGGAATACACCCGCTCCTTGGCTCGGGCGCGTTCCTCGTCGCGCCGCGCGCCGCCGAACACGGCATCGAACCTGTGCTCCGCAATGGCATCGAGCAAGGTCACGGTTTGCAGCGGATTACGGCTGGCACGTGGTCCCGAGACGTCCTGAATTCGTCCGGCATCGATCGACGCCTGCACCGAACCGACGATGAGTTGGACGTCCAACTCCGCCACGGTCCGGTCACGGAACTCGATGACTTCCGGGAAATTGTGCCCGGTGTCGATGTGCATCACGGGGAACGGCACCCGTGCGGGGGAGAATGCCCGAACGGCCAGGTGGAGCATGACGACGGAGTCCTTGCCGCCCGAGAACAGCATGACGGGACGCTCGAACTCGGCTGCGACCTCGCGGATGATGGTGACGGACTCGTCGACCAGCCCCCGCAACGCTGATTTCACAGGCAAAACACTACGCCAAGACGATTTGTCAAGGTTGCGATGACTTTTCGTACAAACGCCGATTTCGGGCGCGGGACGAATTGCACGCGTGTTATTCTGTGGCTGCGCCGCCCGGCGTACCACAATCCAAAAAAGGGGAGCACGAATGAAACGACGAAAGGTAATCGCAGCGGCATTTGCCGCGGCAGCGATGATCGTTGCCGCCGCATGCGGTAGCGACGACGCAGCAGACGAAGAAGTCACCGAGGAGACCGAAGCCACTGAAGAGACCATGGCGCCAGCCGAGGACTACAGCATGGTCAAGGCTGCCGTGGTGTACATCGGTGTCCCAGGTGACGCCGGTTGGACCTACCAGCACGATCAGGGAATCGCGTACCTCGAAGAGCAACTCGGCATCGAAGTCACCCGACTCGAGAACATTCCCGAGGGTGCCGAATCCGTAGCGACCTTCGACAAGTTGGCGCGCGATGGATACAACCTCATCATGGGAACCTCGTTCGGATACATGGATCCAATGCTCGAAGTTGCCGCCAAGTACCCGGACGTGTGCTTCCAGCACGCATCGGGATACAAGACCGCGGAGAACATGGGTAACTACTTCGGTGCCATGGAGGAAGCGCGCTACCTCTCCGGTATCGCAGCGGGCGCAGCCACCACGAGCGGCAAGCTCGGCTACGTCGCCGCATTCCCGATCCCCGAGGTGTTGCGCGGAATCAACGCATTCACGCTCGGCGTGCGCTCGGTGAACCCGACCGCGACCGTGCAAGTTGCGTGGACCTCCACGTGGTTCGATCCGGCCAAGGAGAAAGAAGCGGCACAATCGTTGCTCGCGACCGGAGCCGACGTCATTGCGCAGCACCAGGACACCACTGCTCCTGGTGAAGCAGCCAAGGAAGCCGGCGCAAAGTGGGTCGGCTACAACTCTGACACCAAGGCGGGCGACTTCCCGGACACCTGGCTCACCGGCCCGGTCTGGAACTGGGGACCGCACTACGTGAAGATGGCCAAGGACGTTGCTGCGGGAACCTGTGATGCAACGCCGTACTACGGCAACATGGCCGACGGCATGATCACCCTCGGTGTGTACGGTTCGGGAGTCTCGCAGGAGACCCAGGACCTCATCGCAGAGAAGGCCGCCGCCATCATCGACGGTTCCTTCCTGCCGTTCACCGGTCCGATCAAGGACAACGAAGGCAATGAGCAGATCGCGTCCGGGGCCAGCGCCTCGCTCGGTGACTTGCTCGGACAGTCGTACTTGGTGGAAGGTGTCATCGGCTCCGCAAAGGGCTGAACCACTCGGTAATCGGCAATACAGCGCCCACCTCGTTTCGACGAGGTGGGCGTTTTGCCGTTCTGGGGAGCATTGCGATTGTGGCAAACTTGCCTGTCGTGACGGGCGCACCTGGAGCAGCCGCAGGTGAGATGTCGCAGGCGGGACGAGCAGTTGCCCCGGCCCTCGTTGCACGAGGTATCACCAAGCGATTTCCCGGAGTCGTTGCCAATGATTCGGTGAATTTCGACGTCGCGCGCGGCGAAGTGCACACCTTGCTCGGCGAGAACGGAGCGGGCAAGAGCACGCTCGCCTCCGTGCTCTGCGGTTTGTACCGTCCGGAAGAAGGCCAGTTGTTGCGCAACGGAGCCGAGATTCGGCTCAACAGTCCTCGTGATGGTTTGTCGCAGGGCATCGCGATGGTGCACCAACATTTCCGCCTCGTGGATCGTTTCACGGTGGCGGAGAACGTGGTACTCGGCCACAAGTCCCTCTCATTCGTCCTCGACAACGCCGCCATCGAGGAGAGGGTTGCTTCGATCACCCAGGAATTCGGGCTACCGCTCGATCCTCGTGCCGTCGTCGGTGAACTCTCGGCCGGTGAGCGGCAACGAGTCGAGATCGTGAAGGCGTTGTACCAGGGTGCCGAACTCCTGCTTCTCGACGAGCCGACGGCGCTCCTTGCACCACCGGAGGTGGAGAAGTTGTTCATCACGGTTCGCGCGATGACCCACGCGGGAAAATCCGTCGTCTTCGTGAGTCACAAACTCGGGGAGGTCGTCGACATCTCCGACCGCATCACGGTGATGCGAGCGGGCAAGGTCACCGGCTCGGTGAGCCGGGGTGACGCGGACGTACGTCGTCTGGCGGAATTGATGGTGGGTCGGGAGATCAACATCGTGCCCCGACGGGCCAAATCCCCGACGAGCGACGTGTTGCTCTCGATCTCGCAGGTGCATTTGGAGCGCGAGGGTGCGGAAATCCTCACCGACATCAATCTGGAGGTGCGCGCCGGAGAGATCGTCGGCGTTGCCGGCGTTGCCGGCAACGGCCAACGCGACCTCGCGGAGGTCGTCGCTGGATTGCGCATGCCCCAACGGGGGAACGTCACGGTTTGCGGAGTGCCCACTTCCCGAGCCGGTGCGCTCGGTGCGCGGCGCGCCGGGCTCGCGTACGTGCCCGAGGATCGTCTCGGCACGGGATTGGCTCCCTCGCTTTCGATGGTGGACAACCTGGTGCTCACTCGCAAGCGGGGCTTCATCGTCGACCGCAAGTCGGCACTTCGCGAGTCGGAAGGATTCATCCGCCAATTGGAGATCAAGACGCCCGGACCACTGACACCCACCAGAAAATTGTCGGGTGGCAACGCCCAGAAGGTCTTGTTGGCACGTGAACTCTTCGCGGTGAGCGGTGCGCGGGTGTTGATCGTGTGTTCGCCGACGCGAGGTCTCGACGTCGGGGCGGTCGAGGCAGTTCATGCATTGCTCGACGAGGCACGCGATGCCGGCAAGGCAATCCTCATGATTAGCGAGGACCTTGACGAGGTGATGACTTTGGCGGATCGGGTCATGGTGTTGTATCGCGGCAGGATCACGCTCGAGCAGGCGGGCATCGACGCCGACCTCGATCGGATCGGTCGTGCAATGGCAGGTCTCGCCTCGTGATCGTGTTCGGCCGACGAGTTCGAATGGAGCAGCGACTCACCACGCCGAGTTCGCTGCTGGTCGTGGTGCCGGTGTTGTCGGTGCTCTTCGCGCTGGTCGTCGGAGGGGTGTTTCTGGCACTCACCGGACACCCACCGATCGGAACGTACCTCGACCTGCTGGACAACGGGTACACGAGTTTCTACGGCATCACGGACACACTCGGGCTGGCGACGCCGCTCGTCTGTACGGGACTCTCCGCCGCGTTCGCCTTTCGCATGAACCTCTACAGCATCGGCCAGGAAGGGCAGATGTACCTCGGCATGATCGGCGGAACATGGGCCGGCATCGTTCTTGCCGACGCACTTCCGACGGCGATAGCGGTTCCGGTGGTGTTGTGCTGCGGGGCATTGTCGGGTGCGGCGTGGGTCGCGCTCCCGGCGTTGCTGCGCGCCCGACTGGGCACGAGCGAGATCGTCAGCACCTTGTTGTTGAACTACGTAGCCCTGAACCTCGTCAACTACTTCATCTTCGGCTCCACCGGTTTCTTCCGCGACCCGACGACTTCATTTCCGCAGGGTCGCACGGTGTCGGAGAATGCGCGATTGTCGCCTCTTTCGTTCTTCACCGACAAGGTGACGAACACGTATCCGACGTTCGTCATCGCGGTCGTCCTGGCGGTGTCCTTGTTCTGGCTGATGAAGGTGTCCAACTACGGTTACGAAACGACGGTGTACGCCGATTCGCCGAATACCGCTCGATATGCGGGCATGAACTCCACGTGGCTGCAATCGTCGGTGCTACTGATCTCCGGTGCCTTGGCCGGGGTGGGCGGCGCGATGTACGTGGTGGGTCCGGCCGGCAAGGTCGACCCTGGTCTCCTACAAATCGGACTCGGTTACGCGGGCATCGTGGTTGCGGCACTGGCGAGGTACAACTTCGTGGCAGTGATACTCGCGGCGGTGCTCTTCGCCGGCTTGCGCACGGGCGGCAATGCACTCCAGGCCTCGAGCGATCCGGTGCCCATCGCCATCGCCGTCGTGTTACAGGGAGCAGTGCTCCTGTTCGCCCTGGGCGGCGAACTCTTCCGACGCAACAAGGTGACCATCGTGCGGGTGAAACAGGCAGTGGCATGAACTCGAACATCTGGCTGCTGACGTTCGCTGACGCAATCAGCATTGCAACGACGCTCATCCTGGCCTCGCTCGGCGCCATCCTCACCGAACGAAGCGGGGTCATCAATCTCGGAGTGGAAGGAATGCTGCTCATGGGTGCGGTCACCGGGTTCGTCGTTGCCGATTCGAGCGGCAACCTGTGGCTGGCCCTGCTGGTGTCCGTGTTGGTTGGTGTCGTTTTGTCTGCGGTGCACGCCGCACTCACGATCGGCTTGCGAGCGAATCAAATCGTCTCCGGCTTGGCGATGGTCATCTTTGGAACCGGGTTGTCGCAATTCATCGGGAAGCCCGTGGAGGGTCTCCCGCGTCCGGTGATCATTCGACCGCTGAATTTCGGTGCGCTCTCCGACATTCCGATACTCGGACCTGTGGTGTTCGGTCACGACCTCTTCACGTACCTCACGTGGCTGTTGGCAGCCGGGCTCTCGTTCTATCTGCACCGGACACGTCCGGGACTGTTGCTCCGCGCAACGGGCGACGCTCCCGCCACGGTGGATGCGCAAGGGGGATCCGTCGCGCGAATCCGCTGGATGCACGTCATCGCCGGTGGCGCGCTCATGAGTTTCGCCGGCGCCTGGTACATGTTTGCTCGGGCGGCAGCGTGGAGCCAGGCGGCCACCACCAATGGAATCGGATGGATCGCGTTGGCGCTGGTGGTGTTCGCATCGTGGCGGCCGCTGCGGGCCATCGGCGGCGCGGTGCTCTTCGGCTTCACCTTGCAGGTGCCGTTCACCTTGCAGGCCGAACAAATCAGCATCCTGCCACCTACCATCGTGGCGATGTTTCCCTACCTCGTGACGCTCGCAGTTCTGGTGGCGTTGTCGACGCCGCGAGCACGGCGTCTGCTCGGTGCGCCGAAGTTGCTCGGTCAACCCTTCGTGCGCGACGAACGCTGAGCACCCCGATGTTGGAACGAATGTCATGACTCGAAAACTCTCGGTTGCCTCCTCGAACTCCGACATCCTCACCGTCCTCCACGAGGTGGCGGATGCAACGTATGCCGTATTGAGTTCGAACACCGATTGGGAATTGTCCGGCAAGCGACCCACCCAGTACGCCATCGACCTGCGTGTCGATGCAGCCGCGCTCGAGGTACTGCACGGTGCGGGTTGTGCGGTGCTGTCGGAGGAAAGTGGTCGCACGGGCGAGTGGCACGACGATGCAATCATCGTGGTGATGGACCCGCTCGACGGTTCCACCAATGCCAGCCGTCGGGTGCCGTGGTATGCGACGGCCTTGGCTGCAATCGATACGAGTGGTCATCGCGCCTCGCTGGTGGCCAATCAGTACACGAACACGGATCGCTGGACCGCCACCATTGGCGGTGGGGCATTTCACAACGGCAACCAGATTCGTCCATCTTCGTGTGCCCAGTTATCCCAGGCAGTGGTCGGTGTGTCGGGTCTGCCCAAAAAGCACCCTGGGTGGGCGCAGTTTCGTGCGCTCGGTGCCGCTGCACTCGATATTTGTCTCGTCGCGCAGGGAACCCTGGATGGATGGGTCGATTTGTCGACACATGGCGTGTGGGACTATCTCGCGAGTGTGCACATCTGTCGGGAAGCCGGCGCGGTCGTCGGTGAGGTACAGGGGCGCAGTTTGATCGTCACCGAGCACAGCGAGCGACGTTCGCCGGTGGTCTCGGCAACACCCGAACTTTATTCAGCATTGCAACGCTTTCGTGACTGAGCGCGATTCTCCAGCGCGCTTCCTCGAGCGCTTCGTTGCAGTCGAGATGCGAGCAGCGTGCTTGATCGTTGCCGCAGCCCTTCTCGGCGTTGGCTTCGCTACATTCGGCAACGTGCACGTAGAAAACGACTTGACGAACGTATTGTCGGAGATCGCGATCGGTGGTTTCTTTTTGTTGGTGGGTCTAGAATTGCGTCGCGAATTCGCTAGCGGTGTGTTGTCCGGGCTGACACTGTGGGCAAGTGTCGCCGCAGCAACGATGGGCATGGCGTTACCGGCTCTCATCTATGCCTCGCGAGCACCGGCAGCAGCCCGTGATGGTTGGGTTGCAGTAGTAGCCACCGACATCGCGCTGGCCACTGTAATAATGATCCTTGGTGGTTTTTCGCGCAAGGTGCGCACGCTGCTGTTGACGGTGGCGGTGCTCGATGATCTCGGCGGCCTCATTGCCCTCGTCACCACAGGTAAAAGACCCGAGTTGTTGTGGTTGGCCCTGGCAGTCGCGGTCGTTGCGATCTATGCGTCGGCGATTCGTCAGTTCAATCTCGGTGTAGTGACGGTCATCGCTTCGACCGTAGTGGTAGTGGCGCTGATGCTGCGGGCCGGGCTCCACCCATCGTTGGGGGCATTTGCCGTCGGCTTTTGTGCGCCGAACGTCGACCCCGAGAAACCGAGCGTGTCGGAACGGGTGCACGAGCGAGTACATCCGTGGATTGCGGCGATCTTTCTGCCGGTCTTCGTCTTTATTCACACCCTTGTGCCCATTGCAGCACCCAGCGACGTATCGACGTCACTCGTCTGGACGACCGTTGTCGCGATCGTGCTGGGTAAGGTGCTGGGCGTGGGCGGCGTGCTGATCATGTTGAGTAGACGATTGAACATTTCAGTGTCCGAATCGGTAGGCGTCGGTTGTGCCGCTGCTGCAGCGCTCACCGTGGCGATCATCGGTGTGGCAGCAACCTTGGACGACGCGCGGTACGAACAGGCAGTCAGCCTCGGCATCCTGATTGCGACAGCCATTGCCTTCGTTCTGGGAGTGGGTGCAGGTCGTCTGACTTCGAACAAAGGCGACTTCGATGGCACGTGAATTGACCGGGGCGCATGTCGTCGTCGTTGGGGCAACGGGAGTGCTCGGGGGTCGAATCGCCGCGCATTTCGCCGCAATTGGTGCGCGCGTGTCGGCAATCGTTCGTGACCAGGCCGGGCTCGATGGCGCCAGCGTCGCACAGTACGCGTTGGCGGACGTCACTGATTCCGCCGCACTTCGCACCGCGTTTGCCTCAGTTGCGCCGTACGACGGCGTCGTCAATGCCACCGGAGTCGTGGCATTCGGCAACGTGGCCGATCTTGACGACTCCACCCTCGCCCGCTTGTTCGCCGTGAACTCCATCGCGCCGGTCGTCATGCTGCGCGAGAGCTCACCGCACCTGACGGATGGGGGTTTCTTCGTCAATCTCTCCGGAGTGGTGGCAACCCAACCGGTTGCGGGCATGGCCGCCTACAGCGCGTCGAAAGCTGCGGCGTGGGCGGCGATGTCCGCGGCTGGCCGTGAGTTGCGTCGCCGAAGAATCGACGTCATCGACGCGCGACCTCCGCACACCGAGACCGGCCTTGCTAGTCGCGCAATAGCCGGAACTGCACCGAAGATGCCCGCGGGGCTGACGCCGGACGTCGTGGCAGCGCGCATCGTCGCCGGTGTGGTGGCTGGTGAGCGCGACCTCCCGACCGAAGCATTCACCTGAACCACTCGCGCGTCGTCGCGCGAAGCCATCAACCGAGTTGAATCTTGCGATTCCGAGCCGGGGTGGTGCCGAGCTCGCTGACGCACGAGACCGACGCCGTGATGACCGGTTTGGTCTTGGACTTGGCGGGAAGTCCCAATTGTCGAACCAGCGCGTTGATCTGCGCGGCCGAATAGGAGACGGTGGCATTCCCGATACCGGACAACGTCACGGCACGTTTGACCGTCTTCTTGCCGGTCAGCGCCAGCGTGCATTTCCCGGAGGGGGGACCGGCAATGGTGAACGGCTCCGATGCGGTGAGTGCGGCGATGCCACCGTCGGTGAGTGCCACGGGTCGAAGCAACAGCGCGTCACCAGCACCTTGCCGCAGGCTCACGCTCATGGTTGACGGTGGTCGCGAACCCGTCGGCCGCAGTGACGTCAATACGTCGTTGGCGTTACGGGGCGGTCCGGTGGTGATGGTGCAGACGGCCCCTGCCGGGCACACGAAGCCGCTTCCCTCGCCCTTGGTGAACGTGCAGGTTTCCTCGCCATTGGGACATGGGTTGGAGTCGTAGACGGTGCAGTCGGTGGTGCCCTCGGGGCACGAGACGCGTTCATCGCGCACTCGCTTGGTGTTCTTCATGCGAGCCAACGTGTCGGCGACACCTGCCAGTTCCGGGAGTTCGAACGCGTCGGTATAGGTATAGGTACCCGTACCGGTTTGGCCCTTGAATTCTCCCGTCGCGGCCGTAATCGTCGCCTTGGCGGTCATGCCGATTGCCACACAAGCCGAATTGCACATTCCCGTAACGTCGCCATACCCCTCGATCGTGCCAAACACGTCGGTCGCCTTGGAAGCCGACGAGCCCTTGAACGTGCAACTGAATGCAAGTGGAGCCGACGCGCTCGAGACGTTCACCGACAACAGTCCTGGAACCGCCGCACCAACCGCCACGCTTGCAACGACGGCCATGTTGCTCTTGGCCGAGCAGTCGGCGTTGAAGACTCCGTCGGTCACGCCCTTGGAGGGGATGGTCATTGTCCCGGAAATCGATTTGACCCCGCTATTGATGTTGAGTGTCGGACGACAGGAGAGAGTGATCTGGCCCTGGATACGTGTATCCATGGCATAAGCCAACATCATTTCGGTCGAAGAACCAAACGTCCGTCCGCCCTCCGAGCAGTTGAGGGCACCGATGGACACCGTACTCTGGGCAATTCCCGCCAGGTTCAATGCGACATTGAAGTCCACTGTGCCGAGGTCCGACGCGCGAGCAGGTGTGGATGCAGCGAGTGAAGCGACGAAGAACGAGAGCACCACGCCTCGTGCGAGCCCCCGTCGTTTGACGTTGAAAAAGTCCATCCCCGAAGGTTAGAACGACGTCGAAGATTTCTCAACACCTGCGCAGAACTCGATCTCATTCCCAAGGCGAAGCGTCAGCAATACACCCGTGTATCCGCACAGTACTTACTACTCTCGTGCGTATGCCTCATCCCATTCATTCGTCTGTCACCACTCGACGCGGCACCGGCGGGAAAGCCGTCGTGATTGCAATCCTCACGATCGGCACGACGCTGCTCGGGTCAACGATGGCCCAAGCCGTCGTCAAGAACGGTGCGGTCTGTTCGAAGGTGGGAGTAGTGCAGACCGTCAAACAAAAAACGAAGTCGACGACGTTCATCTGTACCGTCGAGGGGAAGAAACGCGTGTGGCGCGTTCGCCCAGCGTCGGTTCCGGGCGGAGCGACTGGCCCGGGGGCGGCGAATCCCGGCGGAACGACGACGGCGCCTGGTTCGACGAGCGGAACGACGGCAGTCACGGAAGTGGCGTCGAGCTACGCGATCCTCGCCGACACGCCGTACACGCGAGTGTCGGCCTCGGCCACGCCGGTCGGATTCCTTGCGACCAGCGGCTTCGCGTCGACCACCGGCACGAGCCTGTACGACCATCCGAGCGGATTGGCATCGAACGGTCGCAACCTCGTCCTCGTCGATCGCGGCAACAACCGAATCCTGGTGTGGAACACCGCACCGACGACGTCGACGGCCACGCCCGATTTTGTGCTGTGTCAACCGAACACCACGTCGGTGGCGAGCGGCAGTGGGTTGTCCCAATGCAACTGGCCGAGTGACGCGGTGGCAACCGCAGACGGCAAGTTGTTGGTGGCAGACTCCGACAATCATCGAATCCTCGTCTGGAATACGTTCCCCACGGCGACCGGTCAATCAGCCAGTTTCGCGATCAACCTCGGTGCCGATGCCTGGCCGTGGGGTATTTGGTCGAACGGCACCAAGGTTGCCGCGACGCTGACATCGAAGGGGGTGCTCAAGTTGTGGAACACGTTCCCAACGACGGGCAACGAACCAGCCGACGTCACCATCACGAGCAGCACGACCAACTGTCTCGGAACGCCCCGCGGCATCGTCAGCAACGGCACCGCGATCCTGACCGGAGACCACAATGGTCGTTGCGGGAACAGTTCTGCCGCGCACGTGTTCACGAGTTGGCCGACCTCGAGTGCGGCCGCACCGGCATACGACATCGTCCCCGACGATGCCAACTATGCATGGCCCCACGGCACATTCGATTCCTCGAGCGGCAAGTTGTACCTCTTGAGCCGCAAATTGGTGGAGTACCCCGGCGCGTCGGCATCGCTGCCGTCCGGTACGCCGCTTGCAACCAGTACGCCGTTCGAGGGTGGTGACGGTGGTGACGTCGAGATCGTGGGCGGTTACACCTACGTCACGGAGTACAACGGCAATCGCATCGCGGTGTTCAAGGGCATTCCGTCTGCGACCGCCAAGGCCGACTTCTACCTCGGTTCCCCCGGAATCAATCCAGCCAAGACCACCGAGGCGATCAACACGCTGAAAACGAACTACTTCATCACCAATCCGCAGGTAGCGACGCTCGGTGGCGCGATGGCGATCAACAGCGACTTCGATCGTGCGATCTACGTGTGGAAGAAGATTCCAGCCACGGACGGCGCGAAACCCGATCTCGTGTGGACGACGCAGAACCAGAACGCCTCGAATCCACTCCTGGCATTCGACTTCCAACCTGATTCGTCTGCTGCGACCATCGCCGCGGACGGAAAGCCCCTCTATGCAGTGGCGGGGGAGAAGACGTTCGTCGTCTGGCGCGGGATCCCGACGAGCACCACCGACGTTCCGGTACTCAACGTGAAGGACTCCATCGGCAACGTGACCTTCGGTGGTGCGCTCCGCGTCGCCGCCGACAACAAGTACTTCTACCTGCTCGACGGCGAGAAGAAGACGATCTACGTCTGGCAAGGTCTGCCGAGCGACAAGAACGACAGCCCCGACTTTACGATGAGCGCAGAAATCAATCGACTCAGGTCGGATGGCACCTGGCTCATCGGTACGAGCCTGTATCGAGCCCCGAACATCCTTGCGTGGTCCGTGTCGTCGCTCAGTCAGAACGCCGTTCCGACGGGAACGGTCGGATACCGAATGAACTTGCCGCAGGATGCGCTCGTCTCCAACGGCGTACTCTTCGTCGCCGACACCGGATTCCATCGAGTCCTTGCGTGGAACAACGTCTCGAGCGCTCTGGCGGGCGCATCACCCGATGCATTCCTTGGTGCCACATCGTCCGCCGACGAGGCGCCGGCGCACTCGGCCACCGAACTTCGGTGGGCGGCATCGTTGTGGGTGTCGGGTGGGCATCTCTGGGTGGGTGAACGCAAGTTCGGTCATCGCGTGCTTCGGTATCCCCTGAGTTGACGTCGTTGCGTATTCTCTGGGCATGAGTATGCACTGCACTGCACGGAAGTTCGGTCCGATGGGGAGAGGATGGCGAGGCGTTGTGTCCGCCACGGTGCTCCTCGTGGGTGCGTTGTTGACGTCGGCCGAATTGGCAAATGCTGCCGTGACGGTTCCGACCCAGCCGTACTTGATGGCGTTCCACACGTGTGCTCCGAGTGCAACCGACTGCAACAATCCGTCGAACCACATCGTGCAACTCGGGCAGAGTGCGGATGGCGTGACCTGGAGTCTCGTCGGCGGATGGCAGTCGTACAAGGGCTCGGTCCCCGACGTGTTCCGCCGAGGCGACACGCTGTTCGTCATCTCCACGAGCGGGCTCATGCGCGTGGATATGAAGACCGGTGCCACGACGACGGCTACGGTGTCGCTCAATTCGGGAACCTACGTGGATCCCTCACTGGCGCAGTTGCCGGACGGACGCCTCATCCTGTTCTTCCTGCCCGGCATCCCGGGACAGGATCCTGCAGGCTGCGCGCCAGGCGAGGCATCCTGCGTGAGGCAGATCAAATCCGCCGTGGAGGTTGCCGGTAGCAACGGAACGCAGTTCGTGGTCGACGACGGCGCTCGGATTTCAGAAACCATCACCAGCGGCGCCTTCAGCGACCCTGACATCTTCTACAACGGCACCGAGTGGGTGTTGTACGTCTCCCGCGGACCTTCGGTGCATGCGTACACGTCTGCGTCATTGCAGGGCTCCTACGTCTTCAAGGCGGTGGTGTCGAACAACACCGGTGGGGTGCCCGCAGGACTGCGGATGCCCGATGGCACGATCGCCACGTACGTGCACACCTCGGTGGGAGGCTCCACGGAAATTCGGCGCGCGACGTCGGCAACCGGAACGTCACCGATCGCATCTTTCCAGACCAGTCTTTCCGGACAGTCGCTTGGTCTGGGTACCCATGCCGAGAGTCCGGGAATCGCCGTGAATGCCGCCGGCATCGAGTGTTCGGCGTGTGCGACGTCGACTGCCACGACGACGACGGCACCGACTGCGACAACGACATCGACTGCGGCAGCGTCGTCGACGACACGACTCGGTGCATCGTGCACGAGGGTGGGCGCAACGGCGACGGTTGGCAAGACTCGACTGATTTGCAAGAAGTCCGGCAAGAAGACGGTGTGGGTCAAGCGCTAG
>SXGS01310386.1_pt1 | contig 18524 bp, 17 predicted proteins | sample 3174681 | NCBI WGS metagenome assembly SXGS01 (sample SAMN11356861, study PRJNA531348) | freshwater metagenome | isolation source: freshwater sample F1-80 | place: China: Fuxian Lake, Yuxi | collected 2017-12-25 | reverse complement strand
TTGGATGGCGAACAATAAAAAACTTGAGATTGCAAAGGCCGTCGGCACGGCACTTCAGAAGCTGCAAACGCGCGTGGATCCTCAAGGCTGACCTCAATTCCAGAATAATGCTTTACAACCTCCATGCCCGACCGAGAGCATGGAGGTATGAATCAACAGCAAACTCCAGCACCTCACCCCCTGATGGTTCCGCGGCTTCAATGGGCGGCAATCCTGCTAACGACCGTCACTTTTTTCTTCCTGCTTCAATCAGACTCGATTGGCGACAATTCCGCAGAGCCCAACGGGCTTATGCTCCCTTTAACTCTTGTTGCGGCGATAAATTGGGTTCTAGCTTGGATTCTTCCCGAGTTTCTTCTGCGCGCGAAGATTCGCAAAATGTCTCGTCCCCTCGACGTTCGCGCGGCGATGATGGGTCCGTATCCGATATTCTTAATTTTGCGCCTTGCGCTTGCTGAATCGGTCTGTGTCTTAGGTTTCGTCTTGGCCCAGCAATCCGGACGCGAAACGTATTACCCTTTCTGGGCCGCTGGTGCCTTAATCATGGTGTTGTCTTTTCCGCGGGAATTGGCCATCGCCGAAAAGTTCAAAGCTCTTTCGCAAAAACAGGGCTGAGCGTACGCAAGTCGAACGAGAAAGAAAAAATCAGATGTCACCTAAACGGGTTCTGACTGGGTCTTTTTTCCTCTTTGCTCTCACCCTCACGAGCGCCGGAGCTTCGCAAGCTGACGTAAAAGCGCGAGACTGCGTATCGCCCTGGGGCACGGTTGTCGCCAACGGCTCAAGCATCGTGGCGTGGCGCGATCCTTTTTCACCTTTAGGCAGACAATGCGAATCTCAGCTTCGGATCTGTCAAAACGGTGTTCTCACCGGAAGCTACCAGTACCTCAACTGCGTGCAGCGAACTCGCCCACAAACGGTTTGCGAAATCTGCCAATAACGTCTCGAAAACAAGAGTCTGGTCGGACTCTTCACAACATCTCCATGCGAGACTGCGCCGCTTTCTTCTACCTTAGCTTTGGTTCGCGAAAGAATCTCTGCTGAAGGAGGAAAGTCATGGCAGATCAAAATCAAAAGTTCGATAACGAAAACGGCGCAACGAACAGCGAAGCACCGAACAAAGAATTTTCGGGTGATGCTCCTGGATCCGCGTCCGGCGGCTCGTCAAGCAAACCCATGGGCACGGCGAAGATCGGAAAAGATTCGCAGCTCACGCCCGAACGCGCGGCCGAAGGCGACCGCGACGAGTCCGACGCTGTTTAAAGGAAGCGCTGACTACTTGAATTCATTCCGTAGCGAGGCGCCCGGCTTTCAAATCTTGGATGAGCTTTTCAAGCTTGTCTTCACCGAGAGCTCCGGGCCTCGCGTAAACAATCGTGCCGTCTTGGGCCGCGATCAGAGTTGGAATCGAAAAAATCTGAAATTCTTTGGCGAGAGCTTCTTCGATTTCGGTGTTCACTTTCCCGAAAAGGACTTCAGGATGGCGCAACGACGCAGCCTCATACACGGGAGCGAAGACTCCGCAAGGTCCGCACCACGAAGCCCAAAAATCGAGAATCAAAAAGCGGTGCTTTTCAATCATCTCGTCTAAATTGTCGTACGTGATTTCAATCGTCGCCATTCACCTGAGCATGCCCGACGAGCGCATGAGGCTCAAGGATTCTGCACGACTTTTTTCTGAAGAGCGCGGTTCTGATTCACCATGTGCGCGCGCTTCTCTTGAAGAAGCTGCTTGCGTTGTTTTTCCTTTGAGGCGATGGCGCGAGTCTGCTTGATTTGGTCGATCATCTTCGCGCGATCTTCCTCAGCCAAGCGAATGTGCGTTTCGATCTCGCGGTTTTCTTCCTGAATGGCTTTCATCTCAATTTCGGCTGCCTGAAACTCTTGAAGCACTTTCGCGTTGATGGCATCGGCTTCCGCTTTTTGTTTTTGTGCCGCGAGAACGCGCTTTCTGGCTTCTTGGTTCAATTGCCGCTGAAGATCGACTCGCTTTTGTTGGATCTCCGCATTTTTCTTTGCGCGTTCCGTTCCCGACTTGAGCGCACCAACTTGGCTCTCCAAACGTTGGATATCTTTTTTGATGTTTGCCTCGATCATCTTCGCTTCTTTGGTTGCCGCTTCGTAGGACACGCCGTCAGCTTCTTCGAGCTCATTGGCGATCGCCGCGTCGTCGAGTTCGCTCTCAAGTTGTTTCACTTTGGTAAGGTCCGTGCGCGTGCGGGTTTTGAAGTTTTCTTCGACCTCCGCAAAGCTTGCCGATGCCGACAGAAGAACGAATGAACCTGCCAGTAAAATTCCAAGGCGTTTATTCAAAGCAAGTGTTTTCATCGGGCCCCCTCGTTAGCACGCGGACTCAAATCGCGTGCTCAAGATGAGGGAGTTGCAAGTTCGAAGCCGACGGGCAAATTCTCGACAGTCGGCTAAGGGGTCGTCAAACGTCAGGAATTTGCGATCTCACTTTGAGACAAGAATCAGATTCCGACAAGCGCGTTGACATTGCCGAATGGCTCGACAGAAAACTGCCAGTGAGAAGGGAACTGGCTGATCGTATCTCTTCTTTAATCGCGAAGTTTGAGTTCGCTTTTGACTTACTTTTGCGCGATACCGAAACGCATCCAAATTTTTTCTATAGAATCTCGCCACCATGAATCAAAGATCGAAGCCTGCTTCTAAAAAATCACGTTCTTCTTCGAGTCAAACAGGTTCTGCTACTGCCTCTCAGCGCACGGTTATTCCCGATTCGGATCGTGCCATCATTTGGATCGACGATGCACCGTTGAGATCGTCGGCCGCTAGAGAGTTCAAGAAAGTTTACCGGAGCTATAATCAGCACGTTGCCGCTCTTGCCGACCATGAAACCGTAGTACGTCCGGCTTACTATCGCTGGCTCTCCGGAGTCTTCGGTGAACGGCTTGAAAGAATGCAAGCGCTCCACTCGAAGCTTCTGCAGAAGTCCGCCCTGCTCCAGCGGGTGATGGAGCTTTTCTTTTATGAAGATCGCAGTCGCGGCGAGGCTTACCGCGAAGCTGAAGAAGAGCTGAATGCCGAGGCAGATCACGACTTCGAGTTCCGCGATCAATCCGACGAAGCTTTTGAGCACGAGGACGCGGACGAGCTCGATGAAGATGCGGACGACGATGAGGACGTCTTCAGCACGCGCACGGGATCTCGACGCGAAAACGGCTTCAATAGACGGTTTGAAGAAGCCATGCGTGAATCGCGCCGCAAAGAAGCTGAAGAAGCTAAAAGCCGCGAAGCTCGGTTGAAGACCTATTACCGGAAGCTGGCCCAAGCCCTTCATCCGGACCTCGCGGGTCCTCAGACCGATCTCTCACGTGAGCTTTGGGAGGAAACTCAAAAAGCCTACCGGGAGCGCAATCTTGATCAGCTCGAATTGATTTACACGCTGGTGAGCCTCCAGCGCGATGTCGTCTCAAACGAGCTCCGACTTTTTGACGTGCAGCTTGCTATCGCGGCGATGACCAAAAAATTGAATGGCTTGAAAGCGGAAAAACGCAAACTTGCTAAGAGCGATCCGAGCTGGGGTTTTGATAAGAAGAATAAAACCGTCTTAGCGGCCACCGTACGCTGTGATTTGGACCGCGAAGAAGGAGCGATTGAAACGGCCCTGGCGGAGATCGAATCCGAGCTTAAATCCTTCGAGCAATCAGCCAAAAAGAAACGGAAAAAGCGTGCCCGCGAGATGAGCTACGATTGGTGAGGTCTTCCCTCTATCGACGCGTTTTTGGGCGTTTCGGAGGTACGCTCGCCTCCGATGCTACGGAGCGCCCATCGGTCTGATCGGCCAACTTCAGAATCGCGTCTGCATAATCGCGGCTATTGTTGTAGTGCATGAGTGCTTTGATGCGACTTTTATTTTTATTCGACTGCCAGCCATTGCGGCGCAGGTAATAAGCAACGCTGTGGATGGCATCATCAGGCCGCAGCAGGTCGGGCGAACTTGTTCCGTCAGCGGCCTTGGCCCACTTGTTATAACTCGAAGGAATAAACTGCGGCATCCCGAACGCTCCCGCAAACGATCCTCGCAAATTCAAAGCGAGCGACGCATTTCGGTTATACATTTTCTCAATGGCGCGCATTTCATCGAGTGCCCATTTCGACTTCTTTTTTGCTCGCTCGCGAATTTTTGAGAGTTCCTTTTTGCCAATTTTCGCTTGCGTGAACCTCGAAGCGCCACCCGCACTGAGATGTTGAATCACGTCCTCTCGATCGGACTGCAGAAGATGCGCGTAGATGCTCGGAACATGATAACGACCCGGATTTTGTCCGTATCGAGATTCGATGTAGAGAAGGCTCGCAATCACGGAAGCCGAGACACCATGCTTTGACTGCGCTTCGTTGAGAGCGCTTCGGTGCTGATCCATGAAGGCCCTTACCTGACTTGCAGAATCGGGATTCGCTTGGCCGTCGTGGTCATTCTTAGTGCGTAAGAAAAGAAGCGTATTGAGTTCAACTACGGATTTGAAATCTCGCGGTTCATAAACGCCTTTAAGAGATTGAACAAATGAAGACGGAAATCCCGCTTTGTTGAGTTTTCTCTCGACGTGGGACCAATCCGGCTCGACGGCGACACTCACCGCCGGCGCAAGCACCAAAAAACAAATGGCAACGAGAACGCGCCTGAGCCCCATTCTTTCATGATGCCACGCTGAGGTTGAGGTTCCCCCCAAAATGAAAAGCCCGTCTCATGACGGCACAAAGCCGGAGACGGGCTGACGATCTCGATCAATGTCCGATGATTACCGATCAAATGTTCTCGCCGCGCAGGCGGAGATCCATGACGCCATTGTCGTCGAAGAAAGGACGCGCATTAGGGCCACCGAACCAATTCATCAAATCGCGGAAGTAGTTGCGATACCAATCTTGTTCCGGCGAAAGATCAAGTCCGAGTTGAATGCGGTCATAGCCACCAAGCGACACCGAAAATTTCTCGGCCTCCGTGATGTAGAACGTAAGCTTGCCGTCGGTGCTGATGAGTTTCATGTGCTCCATCCACTGACGAACCGTCAGGACCTGTCCGGGGAAGTTATCGACCGTAATCCACTCCCCGTTATCCGCGCGAACGATCGTCGCGACGTGAAAAGCCCAGTCAATCGTCCCCGTGTTCATCGGGCCCACCGCCCAAATTTTGCGGACCGCATTTTTGTCGACGCCGTTTTTAATAAGGGCCAAGTGAGCGTACGTCGCACGGCCGAAGCAGTAACCGATATTTACGCCTTGATCGATGCGCTCGTATTTGTACATGCCGATCCAGCTCGTGATCGGGTGCGTGTCGATCGATTGCATCAACTTATCAGCGAATGCGAGCGGAACCGATTGCACGCGGCTGCTACCCGGCGTGGCTTGGGGAAGAGAAGCCATGACCGCCTCGTTATGGCGATTCACGGCCTCCACCGTGGCTTGCGCGGCAAAGCGCGAACGCACGCGGATGAGATCCGAGCGGACAAGCTCGCTTTCAACAGCCATCGAAGATTGAGCCGTCGCGAGGACAGCCGATACGAGCGCGAGCTTGAGGAAGTTCGTAAACATGATTCGTTTTCCTTTTGAATTCTTCGTTACGAGCCGGTGACAAAGCAAAGGCCGGACCAACTTTTTGGAGCTGTCTCTGGTCCGTAAACCGCTTTAAGAGGGAACGAAGTCTTCGTTCACGGAAGAATCTACACCCTTGTCTCTCTCTGGCACTGCGGGGTAGTTCCGGCGGAACTCCCACCTAGCCTCTTCGATAATCGATCTGGGACTTAGGCAATAGCCGAGCTGAAAGCAAATCGCGCACAACAAAAATCATCAGTCATTCCAATTAATTACAACCAACCGCGATTCGACAGAAGACACTTCTTCCGTTAAGATGACGCCTCATCAGAACGAGCAAGACTTCGGTAAGGATACCGAATCTCATTTAACACGAGGTGATCCATGCGCCGTCAGGATTCAGGGCGCGCACGTTATCGTATGATCGACGGGAAAGCGTCGGTCGATCTCAAACTCAAAAACACACGGCAGCTTTTCGACGAACGAGACCCCGCGCCTTTTCGAGAACGCGATTTAGATGACGATGCAGCCCGCTACATTCTGGAATCGTTTCGCGAATTGAAAGATCACCGAGCCGTTCGCTTGGATCTTCACTTCGGTGATTTGGGCGAATTTGCGTTGCGACCGCGGGTGATTGAAGAAGCCATTCACGCTTACTTTCATTTCGAGCGTGAAGTGAAACGTCGAGAACTGCGCGAGATTTTCCGCACGGGCTTCATCTCACTTTTCATCGGGATGGCTTTTCTCTTAGTGTGCACGCTCATTGGTCACGGCCACATTCATGTGCCAGGCTTTGCGGGCCTTCTTCTCAAAGAAGGTTCGATGATCCTAGGTTGGGTTTCGATGTGGAAGCCGGTTTCCATTTTCCTTTACGAGTGGTGGCCAATCCGCGCGTCTCTCGAAGATCTCAAAGCGCTAAGCGAAATCGAAGTGCAGATACACGCCCTCGGCTCGGTTGCGAATAACCGAGTCGCTTTCTACACGACGGATTTAGCTACGGCTCCGGCTTAGAAGGCTACGACGTCGACCGAGAAACTGAAAACGGAGCCTGCAGCGCCGCCCGCGAGGTCTGCCCGAATGTCGTCGGTATCGACCTTAGGATCGAAAACTTCCTTTCCGACACCGACGATCAGTGAAAGACCTAGGCTGGTTGCAAATGCCTCCCAGCGCGTGAATCCTTGGCGACGCACGAAAACGTACGAGGCCGAGCTCAAGGCCGCGCTCACGGAGGCGTGCTCAATCTTATCGGTTTGCCAGAATTCGGGCTCAGCCCGACCGACGTCGGGAGCAAGAACGCCGTACAAGAAACCGCAAGTCAGTGCTACTCTCTTAAGAGATGCCGATCGAGATGTTTTCAAGAAAACCTGCTTTCTCACCCATCTTATCGAAGCTCTCGCGTGCTGCAAAGAAACACGTTTCTCTCGGAGTCGCGATCGGCCTTTTGACCGGAGCTTCGGATTGTTATGCAGCGAAAAAGCGTTTTGAGTCCGACACCGTTAGTCTCAACACGTACTATGATTTCTATACGGTATTAAGTAACGCGCCCAATGTGACCGCAAAACCCGCCCCCAGCGTGGACGTCGAGCTGACTCTTCGTTTGCAATCGGTCTTCAGCCTCGTGTTGGCGTTCTCCCAATTTGTCGAACCCGATCGCAAAGATGACGGTCAGCTGCAAACCTTCATGCGTGGCGCCGGCGGGGGTTTGCGCGTTGATTTCCCAGGCTTCTTCCTTTTGTTTGCCGATAAAAAAGATGCGGGCCGCGATGGGCGCCTGTATCCCGTCAACACCTACGCCTTCGGCCAAGTTGTGAAAATCGACTCCGTTGACGTTGCAACAGGTGAGAAGTCGGTGCTCGTAACTTCGCGCTACGGCCTGGGCATCGATGTTTTCGTCTTCAACCCGACGACTTACATCGCCGTTCGCTACGCCCTCTTCAATCATCTCGGAAGCATGTACGGAAGCCCCGGCGTGGGCCTCGGACTCGCCTTCTAATCCTTGAATGAAACTCGATCTGAGCCGTTGGAACGAGGCTTGATCTTCATATCCCGTATGAAGAGCCAAACAACTTTTAAATCCGTTTCTGGTGTCAAGACTGTGGACACACGCTCGCCGAAAAAGGCCCCAAGCCTTGTCTTGGCTTTGACGGCGCTTCTCTTCCTGAATGTTGCGTGCTCCGATCCATTCCCGGTCTCGGGGAGTTTCCGCTATAAATCTCTCTCATCGACGGTTGTGATTCCTGATGATGGTTTACCCCCTGACGACCAGACCGAAGAACCGACCGAGCCGGCGGAGCCGCCAGCCCTGGTTTGCGATCGCGAGCTCGCTTCAAAGCTTGAACTCAGCACGCAAGTTCAGATGAATTGGTACGCGACCCATGGAGGTCGCATTCCAACTCCCGCAAATCGGGCCCGTTTTATTCCCGGCACCAATGGTCGCATCATCGTCTTGGTTCACGGCTTTCTCTCCTCCCCTCTCTGGATGGGCGATCTTGCTGAAAGTTTCTCGAAAGAGGGTTTTAGCGTTTTGATGCCGCTTATGACCGGATACGGTGCAGGCCCAAAAGAAGCAAACGCCTCGACGATTGAGGATTGGCGGGCGTCGGTCATCGAAGCGGTGGAACTCGCGAAGGGATGCTACAGCGATGTCAACGTCGTGGCGCACAGCTTGGGTGCTGCCATCATCACGGATGAACTTGTGAATCGCGGCCGCACGGGGATTTCACGTGTTGCGCTCATCGCTCCTTACTTCCGTACGGGCTACTCGAATCTCAGCGTGATGACGGAAGCTTTGCGCCTTACGACCGATGATCTGAGCGTCGAAGGGATCGAAGATGCCACCGGCATTGATCCCTACGAGTACCTGCCGATCGAGCGGCCTTACCCAGGTGAGCCGGATGCTTTTTTACCGCTCGTCGCGCTCGACCGACTCATCGATATGGCCGGTCTCTTCGAGCAGCCGGTTCAAAAACGTGTGTCGATTCCGATGTTCTACGCGCTTTCGCACGAAGATAGCGCCATCAATAACCAGTTCGCGGGTCGCTACGCCACGATGGCATTTACTTCACCTGATCTGTTGTATTATCCGCGAGCGGCGCGAGTTGGACACGGAATTCACCGCCGAGTAGAGAACCGATACTACGACGTCCTCGTGGAGAGGCTGCTGCAGCACCTCAATGCACAAGCCCCGTAAGCGATCGATTGGCGTAGTCGCTGAGCGCCTGCGCTCCACGCTCTTCGGCATGGAGGGCAAGGCGCACTTCTTCAAGCGCCTGAAGAAGCTGAAGCTTGTTGATTGGCTTCGTTAGATAACCACTGAATCCTGAGCGCAGGGCTCGATCGCGCTCTTCTTGGAAAGCGTGAGCCGTGAGCGCGAAGATCGGCTGCGTGAAACCTTTCTCACGCAGAAGTGTGGTGGCACGGAAACCATCCATGATCGGCATTTGGATATCCATCAAAACCACGTCGTAAGCACCCGCGAAGACTTTTTGCACGCCTTCTTCACCGTTACCAGCGATCTCGATCCAAGCTCCCGAGGACTTCAGATAACGGCTCACCAGAATTTGGTTTTCGATGGAGTCTTCCACGACGAGCACTTTCAAACCGTGGAGCGACGGCATTCGCATCGATCCGGTTTTTTCGAATTTCTCTCTTGCTTCATACGACTCACTGAGATCACTCATCGCCGCCGTGCTTGAAGCTTCGAGGAAGGTGTCCTCAAGGAGCGGACCGCCGCAAAGTCGCGCGACGAAAACGCTGCCACTTCCAATGCGCGACTCTTTAAGTTGTAAGTCCCCGCCGAGCGCAATCGTCAGTTGACGAGAAAGCATGAGCCCTAGGCCGGTTCCCCCGAACTTGCGGGTCATCGAGCTATCGGCTTGGGAGAACGGTTTAAAGAGTCGCTCGATCTGATCGGCACTGATGCCGATTCCGGTGTCTTCGACTTCGAAGCGCACGAAAAGATTCTCGCCTAGGGAGACGGGCTTCTCGGTGACGACCTGAACGTGGACGTGACCTTCTTTAGTGAACTTGATCGCGTTGCCGACGAGGTTGATGAGAATTTGCCGCAAACGCGTCGGGTCCGATTCGATATACGTTGGAGGACGTCCTTCATGACGGAACTGAAGATCAATCCCTTTTGCGCGAGCCTGCACGTCGAGAAGGGTGCGAACTTCTTCAACGATGGGTTGAAGGGGAAAGCGAATTTTTTCGGTATCGAGCTTATTCGCTTCAACTTTGGAGAGATCGAGAATCTCGCCGAGAAGCTTCGAGAGTTCACCGGCATTGCGGCGAATCGATGAAAGATAACCGCGCGCTTCGGCCGGCTGATGAAGCGATTCGATCGCGAGATCAGAGAAACCCAGAATCACGCCGAGCGGAGTCCGGATCTCGTGGCTCATGTTCGCGAGGAACTGAGACTTCGCAAGACTTGCGTGCTCGGCTTCTTCTTTGGCGCGACGAAGTTCTTCCTGCACCTGCTGGCTTTGCGTGATGTCGGTGCCGAGAACAACAAAGCCGCGCGTGAAATCATTTTCATCTTTGTCGGGAATGAGGGTCGTCTCAACGAAGAGTTCAGACCCGTGGCAATTGATCACCTTGCTTTGAAAGTTGACCATCTCCCCTTCAAGCACTCTCTCAAGATAGCTTTCGAACGTGCCGGCTGAGAGCATCTTCTCCGTCGGCGCTTCGAGAATCGTTTTCCCCAAGAAATAATTTTTCGGATGCCCGTACCACTTCTGATAGGCCTCGTTGACGACTTGGTAACGACGATCGCGGCCGATGTAGGAAATCAGCGAAGGCAAAGCGTCGGTGACGAGCTTGAGTTGATCCGCGTGGCGACGAACTTCCTCGCGACTGCGTTCGATGATGTGACGAGCGCGAACTTGATCGGTCACGTCCACGCAGAAGGCGATCACCCCTTCGATTTGCCCACTGGAACCGCGCCAGGCCTGAAGCGAGATATTGAAGAAGCGCTCGATTTGACGACCGCTGAAATCGACGGCACGCAAAGCCATCTCGCGCCCGAAGAAGGAATTTCCACTGGCGTAAACGTCATCCATCGCCTTGAGAATTCCGCTTCGCTTCAGATCCGGAAACGCCTCGCTAGCCCGTAATCCGCGGATATCCGCACGTCCCGTCAATCGAAGTGTGAGTGGATGCACGATCTCGAAAATATGGTGAGGGCCACGGTACATATCGACGTGCGTAGGCGCCTGCGAAAAAACGGTGTGCAGCTTATCGCGCTCGGCCTCCGCGGCTCGATAAGCAGCTCGCTCGCGCTTTCTCGACTGCTCACGCTCGACTTCACGATCGAGCAATGCTCCTGAAGTCGCGAACACGATAATGGCGGTAAAGGCCATGCTGCCGGTCACGTGGAGGAAGGAGGAGAAAGCCTCCGAATAAAATCCGGCCTGCGCTCCGAGTAGCGCCACCGCTTTGAGTACCGGAAGTAAGAAGACGATGGCTAACAGAAGTCGACGAGCCATCGATGCACTCGGGTTGTCGGCGCTGAAACGTTCGAGGTAGCCTTCATGCAAGCGAACACCGAGAAATGCAACGGAGAGCAGAATGAAAGAGAGCGACGTGTGAATCGCCATTGGGATGAACAAGGTTAGGCCCAACAGCTCGGCGAGGCCGAATGCATCCCCAAAAAAGCTTTGGAGCGAGATCAGAAGGCAGATTAAAAAGAGAGCTTGCGACACTTTTACGAGAGGGCGCTTGAACGTATCGAAGATGAGCGCTGTCCCGAGCAAAATGAAATTGGCCGCAGTGGTCGGCGCAAATCGACCCGGCGGCGAATGGCCGCTTCGATTCATGTCAGCAAAGAGGAGTTGATCGATCCCCAAGTCGACATCGAAGGCGTATTCAATCAGAGTCAAAAACGCAAAACCCGTCACGAAGGCCGAGATCGACTTCACGAGCCGAGAATGCAGCGAACTCACGCGCGCCTTGCGACTCAAGGCGATCGCGATGGTCAGGAGCAAAATCCCGACGGCGGTATTGGCCTTCATATCGGGTCGACCCGGTAAGAGAGTCTTGAGGATCGAGATGTCCTGCCACCAGCCGTAGAGCGCAAGCAATGATACCAGTAAGCTCAGGGCAAGGCCCGCCTGCAGCCAAGGTTGAAGCTTTGCTTCCCTTGAAGACAATTTCTTCAGTGAATTTGTCAGTGAATTTGATGGATCAAGCAGTGTCGATTCGCGAGCGCGACTGTTGAGAGCGACTCCGCCTAGACCGAGATCCGCGCGATCGAATTGGCCGAAGCGATCGCTTTGAGCGCTTGCGTCCCTCCGGTCATTTTGGCCCGTTTGGCCACTTGAGTCGCGGTCCATTCGCTGAGTCCTTCTCGCTCCGACGTGGTTAGGCTCGATTATCCTTGGTCTGCCCTGATCGCTCGTGTTCTTGCGCCCTCAAGAACAAAGCGATCCCCGGTCTAAAATGCACCTTCTGTCGCGAAGACGAAAAGCACATTTTTTAGCACGAGGGCCTAAACCTGTTCACGGCAGATTTGTAGAGAAAAGTAAAAACATATGATCTTGCGCGTGCCGCAGACTCATATCCCAAGCTGTGAATAAAAACAGTTTAAGTTAGGAGGGAAGCTTCTTTACTTCGGTAGGTTCCGGCCAACATTTTATCCGCTCGGGAGGTGATTTTGTGATGATCACTCTTGACTGGGCGCTTCGAGCTTTTTTTCGGCCGATTTTTTGATCAAACTGTAAAGCAGCATGAAGAATCGGGCGGAGGATAGCCGCCGCCCGATCAAAAATCTAAAGATCAATAGCCGAAAAGAAAGGCAAAATTGCGATCAGCCGTGTTCGCGTAAAAGTAGGCCGAGAGATTAACGAAAAGCTTTTTGAAGTCATACTTCACCATTTCGTTCCACGCTTCTTCTTGAGTCCAGCCTTCGTAATGAAAACGGTAAAGCCCGATGATCATACCGGTGCGGTCTTTCCCGTGCTTGCAGTGGATGAAAACAGGCTGAAGCGCGGGATCAGTCAACGCGGCTAAGATATTCTGCACTTTCGTGTCGTTGGGAACAGCTAGCGGATTCATCTGAAAGCTCATGAAACCGAAGCCCATCGCATCGACGATTTTTTCTTCTTTCCTCACTGCCTTATCATCGTGGCGCAGATTGATGATCGTGCGGACTCCCAAGTCTTTCAGCTTTTGGTAATCCTCGATCGTGTCGGGTTGATCTCCACGGAAAATTCCGGGAGCCACCTGCACGAACCGTTCGATATCAGCTCGTGCGGCTGAAGTGAACACAGTGAGTCCAAGGCATAGCAATGCCAAAATCCCTCTCATTATCCCCTCCTCGTCTTGAGTTGGGTCACATCAGAAAAGGATCTGGATTTTTTGGCAAGCGAGAAACGGTTTGGATAACGCAGCGATCTAGTTTGCTGCGCTGTTTGTGACTTTCAAAGGCGCTCTCGTCTCGCTCGACTCAGCCGCGGTCTCGACGCCGGCATGTGACTCTTGGAAATCAAGGTCACGACCGAAAGTTTCATCGAGTTTGGTCAACGCAAGGAGCGCGAGGCCAAAGCAAACTGATCCCACAAGAAGTGCAGCGTGCGAGGCGGCCATTTCCGCTTTCAAGTAGGCGAAGCTCGATGTTGCAAAGACCGCCGATCCACGTACGAAGTTAGGGACCGTGGTCGTTGCCGTCGCACGAACGTTCGTTCCAAACTGCTCAGCCACCATCGTTACGAGAACCGCCCAGTAACCGACGCAGATTCCGATCGCGAACGTGATGCCGTAAATAACATTTGATGAGAGCGACGGAACGCGGAGGTAAATCAAAAGCAGACCAAAGGCGGCGATAAGGGCGGCCGCCACGGCTTTGCGGCGACTGCGAAGCCACTGGCTCAACAGACCGGATCCGAGATCTCCCAGGGTCAGTCCAAGTGAACCAAACAAAATCGCATTACCAGCGGTCACTTCCCCGACGACACCGAGACCGGCGGTCAATTCGGGCGCGAACGTAAAGAGGACTCCCGTCGTGAAGTAGATCGGAACGCCGATCAAAATGCACGCTAAGTAGATGGTGAGCCTGCGGGGACGTAGCAGAAGAAAAAAGTTACCGCGATTCTCTTTGGCAGGAGCTGCTTGAAAGAGATGCGACTCCGCGATCTTGAAGCGAGCAAACAAAAGCAAAATGCCCATCAGCCCGCCTGCAAGGTAAGCCATTTTCCAGGGAAGAATTTGTCCAACGTAGGCGGCCGCGACGATGCCGAGCATGCCGAGAGTCGCAACGACCGTAGTGCCCAATCCGCGCTTTTCTTTCGGCAAGGATTCCGCCACGAGCGTAACCGCGGCGCCCAATTCCCCGGCCAAGCCGAGTCCGCCGAAGAATCGGCAAAGCGCATAGGAGGGTACATCTGTCACGAAGGCGTTCACGATGTTTGCGAGTGAATAGAGTAAAATCGAGCCGAACATGACAGAAAGTCGACCACGTTTGTCGGCGAGGATTCCCCAGATCAGGCCTCCGACCATCATGCCGATCATTTGCGCGTTGTAGATCAAGATTCCGCTCGAAAGAATTTCGGCGGGGTCCGTTAAGCCTAAATCTTTTAGCGAGGCGACCCGAACGACTCCATAAAGCGTGATATCGAAGAGATCCACGAAGTAACCGAGTCCGGCTACGATGACCGTTAGATTCAGGACGGATTTGAAGCTTTTGAGCTGATTCATTATCTTCGTCATGCCTTCTTTAAAGGCGTTTTGGTTGCCTGGGTCAATCCGCAAGCTCCCCTATTGGCGCAAATTCCTGGATCTTTTCCGTCACCAGAGATCGACCGTGAAGGGAGTTAGGTTGACGGGAGCATGAGTCTGTCGTCATTTAGCTCCTATGGAATGGTTAGCCCGACTCAGCGCACATCCTTGGTTTTGGTACGTTTACGTTTTCGCCGCGCTGGAAATCTTAGGGCTAATCTGCGCTATGACCGCGATCATGCGGGCTCGGACCTCTCAGGGCGCTACGGCTTGGGCGATCTCGCTTCTTACCATTCCGTATTTGGCTGTCCCCCTGTTTTTGATCTTCGGGAGCCGAAACTTCCAGGGCTACGTCTCAAGAAGAAAAACATCCGACGCTAAACTCAACCGCGAATGGAAAGAGTTTCGAGATTATTTCGAGAAAGCCCGCTGTCGGAAAAAGGGCGACTCTCAACGGCTCGACGTATTCGAGTCGCTGGCTGAGGTTCCGTTTACCTGTGCTCGTTCTTTGACGCTTCTCCAAGATGGAGAACAGTTTTTTCCGGCTCTTAAAGAAGCGCTCCTTGCGGCCAAGGAGTCTATCTGCTTTCAGTTTTACGTCTTCAAAGACGATGAGATTGGCTTGGAGATCGGCGAAGTGCTCAAGGAAAAAGCCCGCGCTGGCGTCAAAGTTCACATTCTTTACGACAGTCTCGGAAGCCAATCCGCCCACCGGCGTTTTTTCCGCGATCTTGGCAAAGCGGGCTGCGAAGTTGCACCGTTTGTATCGACTCGCTTCCGACTTCCTACGTTTCGTTTTCAGATCAACTTTCGAAATCACCGTAAACTCGTGATCGTCGACAACGACGTCGCGTTCGTTGGCGGCCTGAATGTCGGTGACGAATACCTCTCGCGAGATAAAAAGATCGGACGGTGGCGCGATACGCACCTGAAGATCGTCGGCAGTCCGGCGATTCAGGGCCTTCAATGTTTCGTTGCGGATTGGTACTGGTCAACTTCGAAGGTGATCGACTTCAAAGCGCAGCAGGCTGTTGAAAAAATCGGTGGCGACTCCCCGACTTTGATTCTCGCAACGGGTCCGGTGGGCCTTCGGGAAAACGGAAGCCTCGGGATGCTCAACGCGATCCACGGGGCCCAGAAACGTCTTTGGATTTCGACTCCTTATTTCGTTCCGGACGAACAGATTATTGCCGCTCTTCAACTCGCGGCTCTACGGGGCGTCGATGTCCGCGTTGTTGTCGCGAAAAAAACGGATCAAAAGATCGCGCGTCTTGCTTCTTTCACTTACTTCGATGAGCTTCTTCCGAACGGCATCAAAATTTACGAGTTCAAGGCGGGATTTCTACATCAGAAAGTTCTGCTCGTTGACGATGAACTCGCGTATGTCGGCTCCACCAATTTTGATAATCGCTCGTTCCGCCTGAACTTCGAAATCGGCGCCTGGGTACAGGCGAAGGGGTTTGCGAGCGAAGTTGAGGCGATGCTCTCCCGCGACTTTTCAAACAGTGCGCTCATGGACATCAAGACGATCGAACGAATGACTCTCGGTCGTCAGCTTGCCTGCGCAACGGCTCGCCTTCTCGCCCCCGTCCTCTAGGGGCACCCGGACGGCACATGCCCACAAAGGTGCCTGGCACCTTTTGGGGACGCAGGGTGTTACTTCCTCTGTCGGCAGAGGAATCATTCCGATCTGCAAAGAAAGTCGGGGCAACTTGCCAATCCTCTTTCGTTTTTCTACACACAGTGAAGATCGTTTTGTAAGTCGCCGCTACAAGTGAGTTCATTCGTATCACTTTTGTGAGAGGAGAACTCAAGACATGTCGTCGGTGATTACGATCTCGAAGATTCAATTTAGCATCGCGTTTTCTGCACTGACTCCGATCCTACTTCTAAGTACGGGTTGTAGCGAAGAGACAAAGTCCGTTCCCACGCCTTACGAAGAAATTTCGGGACGCTGGGCATCGAATTGCGCCGAGGGAAAAAACTTTGCGCTCACGTCTAAGACAAATCTCGGCATCACGCAAACTTCCCAGCTTGAGATCAACTTGAGTGAAGTCAAAGAGACGACGGTCATCAGCTCACGGAAATGTGATTCCCGCGACATTGAGATCAAGACGATTAGCAAAGCCATCATTGAGACACCTGCGGGTGCGACTCACCGTGATCTTGATCTTCAGGTCTCGAGCTATTCCATTTTGCCGATCACCGAGTTTGGCGCACGCATTCTCAATCTTTCGAAATGGTGTGGTTTGAACGACTGGGCGGTTGGCACCGAACGTGATGTGTCCGTCGCGGCCGCAGAGGGCAAATGCATGAAACCTCGTGGCCCTCGAATCCCCTTCGTTCTTGAGGGTGCGAATCTGAAGATCGAGACCGCTTCGGAAGCCGCGAGCCCAAATTTCAATTCCGGAAACGGCAATACTCCTGCCTCCGCACCTCAGGGCCCCGCATCTAAAACTGAATTTTTCTTCACGCGCATTTGATCGCAATAACGAGGATTCATCATGACGCTAAATGAAAACAAAACAAAATTTGTAGTAATCGTAGGTGGGGCTGTTTTCGCATCATTTGCATTCGCCTTTGTCGGTGGGAAGTCTGGCCGAGCGGAAGCTCACCTCAAACCCGCAGAATGTTACCGAGTCCATTCGACGGGAACTCCGTTCGGTGATGAGATTGGCGAATCTGATAAAGCTATCACTTGGTGCTACCGCGACGTTGAAGCACCGGTGGGTGCAAGAATGATCTACCAACTCGACGAAACGGGTCGCACGCGACCGGAACTGAGCCTTCTTGTCGAAGCTGACGGTACCCTGAGCCATTTTTCCCTCCAAAAAGGAGAACTCACGCGTCACCGTCTACGTGCGACGGACTTCAATCCAATTGGCGCGCCTCTTCAACCGCCGCAAGGAGCCGAACGAGTCGATGATTTGATTGCTCTCTCAGCTAACGAATCGGCGGAAGAAGGACTCAAAGCTTTTCAAGAATGGGGTGACGTCGTCGTGCAAGCCGCGCAAGTGAAAGCGGGCACGGTAACGGCAAGTGCTCCAGACGAATCACTCCCCTGGCGCGGCTACTGGTGGCCTTACTCGAGCGCGCGCTTGCACAACGGACCCAACTCCCCGCTTGCTAAATATGATAAGTTTATCGCGCGCCGGGCAGCCGGGAACGGAGCCGGTGCTCAAGCCTGGGAAAAACAACACCATAGCAAAGGCCTCGCATGGTCGGGCCATTGTAATGGTTGGGCTGCCGCTTCGATCATGGAGAAAGAACCGAAGGCACCGATCTACGACTCCTTCTCAAAAGTGACGTTTAATATTTCCGATCAGAAAGCACTCTTGAGCCTGCGCCACTATTGTCCCAAACTTGTGTTTTACGGAACTCGGAATAACGGGCGACCTGGCGATGATCCCCGCGATATTCCGGCAAGTACATTCCACAACGTCATCAGCTATTTTATCGGTGAATTGAAAAAACCGGTTCTAGTGGACCTCATGGCGGATCGTCCCGTCCAAAACAGCGTCATCTCTGGCTACACCATGCGCACCACTCGTACCGGCGCCAACACCTATTACGTTGAGACGAGTGCCCGCGTTCACCTTTACGATGAGTCGATCGAAGAAAAGCCCGCGGTCGCACGGAGTGTAACGAAGCTTTATTCTTACACGCTCACGACGGACTCAAACGGCCATGTCGTCTCGGGGAACTGGATCTCCGCTAACCCTGACTTCCTCTGGGTGCCCCTCGCTCCCGGTGAGTGCGAAGACCGCAACCTCACTGTCGACCAATTCTGGATCGACGAGATCGCCCGCTAAAAGGTGCCTGGCACCTTTTAGAGATGCTAGGCGTTATCCGAACGAGGTCCAGTTGGAGACTAGTCCAGTCGACGAGCCCTTAGGCCGACTGCGCGTTTTACCGATTGGTTAGACGTGGAAACCACTTTGTCTCTTTACCTTCTCCGCCTTCTAACGGCCGTCCCAAAAGCCGTACCGATGTCTGTCGCGTTCGCATTCGCGACGGGTATCGTTATCTTGTCAGCGGGAGCGGCTGCTCACGCGCAAGAATCGGCGACGCCAAGCGAACCCCGCGTTCGCGTGGTTGTGGGTGGAGATGTGCTCCCGCATCCTCGCGTCAAGGAAGCGGCCACGCGAAATGGTCGCAGCGAGGAGGCGTACTTCGGCTCCCTCCTGGAATCACTCAAACCCGTCGTCGAGCGCGCGGATTTTGCTTTTGCCAATCTCGAAACGCCGGTCTCGGCAACGCAGCCG
>SXGS01389902.1_pt1 | contig 18529 bp, 18 predicted proteins | sample 3174681 | NCBI WGS metagenome assembly SXGS01 (sample SAMN11356861, study PRJNA531348) | freshwater metagenome | isolation source: freshwater sample F1-80 | place: China: Fuxian Lake, Yuxi | collected 2017-12-25 | reverse complement strand
GACAGCGTGAACCATGGTGCGCTGCGCAGCCGCGACTGCAGTCGTTCCGCTTCCGAGTCGGGCGAACGCAGCAGGGCATGCGCGGCGGCCCGCACGCGCCGTTCGCCAGCGGCAGCGCGCAGGGCCGGCAAGGGCACGATCGCGGCGCTGCCGAAGTCGCGCACGACGATGGCGTGCAGCACCTCGCCGCAGGAGAACACATCGGCGGGGACGAGCGCCGCCGACGTCACCTTCACCCCGTTGTGGGTTAGGCCGCCGGGCGCGCCGAGATCGTGCAGCGTGGCCCCGTTCGCGGTCACCGACACACGCGCCAGGTGCGGCACGCCGGCAGGAATCCGGAAGTCGCAGTCGCGCGCGCTGCCCAGCAGGTAGTCGCGCCCCGGTTCCAGGGCGTGGTCCTGCCCGGCCAGGCGCAGGGCGAGCAGCGAAGGGGAGGGGTCCACGTTCTGCGCAGTATCGCCTGCAACCCCCTTGGCGCCGAAGTTGCACCTTTCCCGAGGAACGGCGACCATGCGTCCGTCCATGAGTTTGAAGATCATCGGCGGCGAGTACGGCGGCAGGGTGCTGCGTTCCGTTCGTGGCCTCGGCACGCGGCCCTTGCTCGGCCAGGTGCGCGAGGCGGTGTTCAACATCCTGCAAGAACACGTCCCCGACGCCTTCGTGTGGGACCTGTTCGCCGGCACCGGAGCCTCCGGCATGGAGGCCTTGTCGCGCGGGGCGGCGCGGGTGTTGTTCGCCGAGAAGAACAACAAGGCGCTCGACGTCCTGCGCGGCAATCTGCAGCTGCTCGGCCAGGATGCGGTCGATCGCGCGATCGTGCAGCGTTGCGATGCGTGGGAGCCGCCGCCGATGACCGAAGCGGTGTTCGGCCCGGGCCGGACCGATGCCGACGGCAATCCGACCGTGCCCGCTGGCGGTGAGGTCGGGCCGGACATCGTGTTCCTCGATCCGCCCTATGCGCTGGTCGCCGAGGATCCGGTCAAGTGCATGGCGAAGGCGTCGCGCTTGCTGGCGCGGTGCGCGCCGGGCGGCTGCGTCGTGTTCCACTTCGAAGCCGGCGTGCTCGACGCCGACGACTTCGACGGCGATCTCGACGTCGATCTGCGCGAGTGGGGTTCGACCGCGATCGCGATGCTGTGGCGCAAGGGCGAGGCGCCCGAACGGGTGCAGCGGCGGCAGGCGAAGGAACGGGAACGCGAGCAGGACTGAGTCGCTGCGCTTCCGCGCTTGGCGACGCTACTGCCCGACCACCAGCCGCAGCGCGTTGCTGATGCCCTGGTAGGGCGGGAACGAGTTCGGCAGCAACTGCAGCACCAGCGCTTGCACGTGCAGTTCGAGGCCGACCGCCGCTGGCGGCACGTTGGCCATCGACATCGGCACGTGCGTACCGAGGATCTGCGTCGGCAGCACCCATGTCGCCAGCAGTTGCTGCGTGTCGATCGCTTCCTGGCACGGCACGCCGGAGTAGAGCGGCAGGATCGACGGCGCCCCGGGCGGCGCGGCGCCGGCACTGAATCCCAGCAACACGAACTCGGCGAAGATCCCGGTGGTGTTCTGGACCGTCAGCGTGAATCCCGAGTTGCCGACCAGCGGCAGCGACGGCGCCGTCAGCGACGGCATGCCCAGCAGATGGTTGCCCGGCAGAACGCAAGCTTGTCCGTACGACTGGACCACGGCTCCGGTCACGTTGGGCAGGCCCGGCGTCGGCGAGTTGTCGAGGAACCAGGCGAGGTCCGGGAACGCGACTGCGCCGACCATGCCGGGGTCGCGCGCGTGGCTGCTGCCGGCGGGCAGTGCACCCAGGTGCCGACCGGCGGTCCACAGACCTTGCTGCACCGCCAGGCCTTCGCGCGTGTAGCCGTTCTCGCCCCAACTGACCCAATCGGCCACGTACGCGGCCGTGTTCATATTCGCGTTCTGCTGCGTGCTGAACAGGGCGAGCGCGCCGCGCGTGCCGAGCAGCGTTTCGCCGCCGAGGCCGAACAGGAATCCGTACGGCGAGGTGCCGGTCCACAGTTCTCCGGTTGCCACCGCACTCGACGCGGTCTGGTACCAATGCACGCGCAGGTAGCCGTTCGGCTGCAGCACGGTGCCGGTCGGGAACGGCCACCAGTAGTTCTGTGGCGTGCCCGGCGTGCGCGACGCGTAGTGCAGCGACCACGACGCCAGGTTCACCGCCGCGCTGCCGCGGTTGTGCAGTTCGACCCAGCGACCGCCGGCATCGGCGCGCACTTCGGAGATCACCACCGTCTGCGCCCGCAGCGGACCGGCTGCGAGGGCAGTCATGGTGAGGAATGCGGCAGCGTGGCGAGCGAGCGTGGATTTCATCGTCAGTTCCGACCTGGGCGTACGGTTATGCACCAGTTCGGACGCGCACCTACGCACACTGTAGGGTGCGCGGGATCGCTCGACGGCGTCGCGTTCTCGGCGACGTTCGGGCGGCGGGTTGTTCGCAGCGGGACGAAGCCGTGCAAGCGCCGTCAAGGCAAGCGACCGCATGGGCCGATAGCCAGCGAGCACGCGGGCAACCGCGCGCACTTCACGCACCCTGGTCCAGCAACGTGCCGAAACCGACTCCAGAAGCCATCGAGCGCATCGTCGAGGAACTCATGGAACGTGGCCTTTCGAAGGTCCAACGCATGCAGCGCCTGCGCGAACTGGCCAAGTCTGGCGAGGACGTTCCGGACGAACTGATGGACCAGGCCCTGCGCAAGTTGATGGAGCGGCTCAGCGAGTGACCGCGACAAAAAGAACCCCAGCAAACATCGGAACTGCCATGAGAACCGCGTTGATCGTTTCGTTCCTGCTCGGTGTGCAGGCTCTTCCTGCCCAAGACCGCGACTTCGGCACGCCGGTCGCGACCACGCTGGCGCAGGTGCGCGCCGAGCCCGAGGCGTTCAAGAACGTGAAGATCGCCTTCACGGTCCAGTTCACGTCGCTGGGCAAGATCAGCAATCCGTTCTTCACCAAGTTCACGCCGACGGACTTCGCGAACTTCTACGCGTGGGCCGACGAGCAACCGATCTGGCAGGAGAAGGCCTACAACGACGTCTTCGGCATGCTCTTCCTGGCGAAGACGCATCCGAAGCTCGAGCAGCTCTACACGCTGCGCCTCTACCAGCGCATCAACGTGATCGGCATCGTGCGCAACACGTTCCAGGACTCGCCGTGGATCGAGGTCTCGGACTTCGAACTGGCCGACGGCCAGCTCGACACCGCGGTCATCACGCACCTCTACCGTGGCGAGAAGCTGATGGAGCAACGCGCCTGGCAGCGCGCCATCGCCGAGTTGTCGCTGGCGCCGGGTGCCGGCGTGCCGCAGCCGGCCCTGCGCGCGACGCACAAGAACCTCGGCATCTGCCTGCTGCGCATGGGTGAAGCCCAGTCGGCGATCGGCTACCTCGAATCGGCGTCGCAGATGAGCAAGACGACCGACCTCGAGCTCGAGAACCTGCTGGCGATGGCGAAGAGCCAGCCCGGTCAGGCGATCGACCGCACCGTCGACTCGCGCGGCCTGAAGGACAGCGAGCGGCCGATGTGGGAAGCGTTCGACGGCGACAAGGGTCGCCCCGCCACCACGAAACTGACCCGCTGATCCGGATTTGTCCGGTCCGTCGCGCCGTAGCGCGTGACGCCGGCTGAAAATCAGCGGCGCGTCCGGCATTCTCCTGGGCCCTCCCGGCCCATGAGTTCGATCCCCGCTGTTTCGCCTCTCGCCGCGCCTTCCTTGCGCGGCCCGTTCCGGTTGGCGATTGCGCTGCTGGTCGTGACGACGATCACGATCCTGTGGGGAGCGATGACGACGAGCACCGGCTCGGGGCTCGCGTTCCTCGACTGGCCGCTGTCGGACGGCAAGCTGATGCCCGAGCGCAGCCTCACCACGCTGCCCGGCTTCTTCGAGCACTTCCACCGCATCTTCGGCGCGCTCGCCGGAATGCTGTCGCTGGGGCTGTGGGCGTGGGTCGAGTACGGGCAGGGCCTGCAGGTCGAACGCGCGACGCGGCTGCTGGCGCGCGGTGGCCTCGTGCTGATCATCGTGCAGGGCGTCATCGGCGGTGTCGGCGTGCTGAAGGGACTGCCGGCGCTCACCTCGGTGACGCACGGCACGCTGGCGCAGCTGACGCTGGCGACGTTCGCGGTGCTCGCCTACCAGCTCAGCGAACGCCATCGCCGCACCGCACCGGTGACCACGGTGGCGCCGGGCACGGGGCGCCGCGTCGTCGCCATCGGCGTGCTGGTGCTCGTCGTGCAGACGGTGGTGGGTGCCATCGCCCGGCACACCAACAGCCCGCATGCGTTGTGGACGCACGTCGGCAATGCGCTGGTCGTGTTCTTCGTCGCCACCATTGCGACCGCGTTCGCGATGGGCCGGCTCGGTGAAGTGCCGGGCCTGAAGGGCGTGTGCCAGACCACCGCGCTGCTGCTGATCGTGCAGATCGCACTCGGCTTCGTCGCCTTGCTGATCCGCAACAGCGCCGGCAAGTCGCCGGGCAACGTCGCCAATCTCGGCACCGCGTCGGTGATCTCGATCCACGTGCTGCTGGGTTCGCTGCTGACGGTGCTGATGACGACCCTCGGCGCGCACGTCTACCGCGCCACGCGCCGGCCCGAGCGACCGCCCGCAGGTGCCGCCGCATGAGTGCCGCCCAGGGCGGAAGGCTCGCCGCCTACTGGGAACTCGGCAAACCGCGCCTGTCGGCGCTGGCGGTGTTCGCCGTGATCGCCGGCGCCTACATGGCGTGGCCGTCGCCGCGTTCGCATCCTCCGTTCGACCTGCTGCTGTGGACGACGGTCGGCACCTTCCTCGCCGCGGTCGGCGCCGCCGCGCTCAACATGTACCGCGAGCGCGACCTCGACCCGCTGATGAAGCGCACGCAGACGCGCCCGTTGCCGACCGGTCGCCTGTCGCCGCGCGAAGTGCTGACGTTCGGGCTCGTCGCGTCGTGCCTCGGCGTCGCCTGCGTGCTGATCATCGCCCCGCCGCTCTCCGCCGACGGATCGCGCACACCGGGCAACTGGAATTGGACCGCGGGCGGCCTGTCGGCGGCGATCGTGCTCAGCTACGTCTTCCTCTACACGCCGATGAAGGTGAAGACGCCGCTCAACACGCTGGTCGGCGCGATCCCCGGTGCGCTGCCGCCGGTCGTCGGCCACGCCGCCGTCACCGGCCACCTGGCGCTGCCGCAGGCAGTGCTGTTCGCGATCCTGTTCTGCTGGCAGATCCCGCACTTCCTGGCGATCGCGTGGCGCTACCGCGAGGACTACGCGCGGGCGGGGATGTTGATGCTGCCCGTCGTCGATCCGACCGGGCACCGCACGGCGATCACCATGCTGCTCTATGTCGCCGGACTCGGCATCGCGAGCTTCATCCCGTACTTCACCAAGATGGCGGACGAACGCTACGCCGCGGTCGCCCTGCTGCTCGACATCCTGTTCATGGTGCCGACCGTGTTCGCGGCGTTGACGCGCCGCGACAGCGCGATGCGGATGACGTTCCTGGTGTCGCTCGTCTACCTGCCGCTGCTGTTCCTGACCATGGTGCTGACGCGCCTATGACCGCCATGCTCGCCGCCGTGGACCTGCGTTTTCTCGTGCACGTCGATGCGATCTGCAACGCGTGCGCGTTCGTGTTCCTCGTCGCGGCGCTGGTCGCGATCAAGCGCGGCAACGTCGAGCTGCACAAGAAGCTGATCTTCGTCGCGGTCGGCTGCTCGGCGGTGTTCCTCGCCTGCTACCTGACCTACCACTTCACGTGCGAGCCGGTGAAGTTCAAGCACTCGGGCCTGATCGCGTGGTTCTACTACCCGCTGCTCATCTCGCACATCGTGCTCGCGGTGGTGCAGGTGCCGCTGATCCTGCGCACGCTGTGGCTCGGGCTGCAGGACCGGCGGGCCCAGCATCGCAAGTGGGCGAAGGTGACGACGCCGATCTGGCTCTACGTGTCGGTGACCGGCGTCATCGTCTACTGGCTGCTCTACCACTACTGAGACCCGATCCGAAACGCCTCGCTGTGGCCGACAAACGCCGATTCGATCTGTTCGCCGATCTGCTGACGCGCACGTTCCCCGACGTGCAGCGCGCGTTCGACATCGCCGGCGGCATGGGCAAGCTCAACTCCGCGCTGACGGCGCGTGGGCTCGACGTGCTGACGTTCGACAAACGCTGGAAGCACGATGACGTGCAGTACGCGCAGCGGCTGTTCACGCTCGACGAGCCGTGCGCGTGCGACGTGGTGGTCGGCATGCATCCCGACGGCGCGACGCGGATCATCGTGGAGTACGCGGCGAAGCACCGGGTCCCGTTCGCGATCGTGCCGTGCTGCTCGGACAACGGCATGCCCTACAAGCCGTGGATGCGGCACCTGGCCGAACTCGGGGGGACGCTCGGCCTCGAGGTGACCGAAGTGGCGCTGCCGATGCAGGGGCGGGCGCGCGTGTTGGTCGGTCGACCGCGGCCCTGACGTCCGGTTGCGCCGGATTTGCCGGCGAAGTGCCACCGGAAGACGGTGCCGCGCCACATTCCCTGCGCCTGCCGGCTGGCGTCGCGCCCCCATGTTAGGCATCCTTTAGGGTCAGCCATGCTGCACACCTTACATATCACGAACCTCGCTCTGCTCGAGCGTGTCGAAGTCCGCCTCGCCGAAGGCCTGACCGTCGTGTCGGGGGAGACCGGCGGCGGCAAGTCGCTGCTGATCACCGCGCTCGAACTGCTGCGCGGCGAGAAGTGCCCCGGCTCGCTCGTGCGCCACGGCGCCGACGAACTCCAGGTCGACGGCGAGTTCCGCCTCGGCAAGGGCGAACGCAGCCGCGCGATCGCCGCGCTCGTCAAACACAGTTGCGGCGCCATCGTCGAAGACGACCTGCTGCTGGTGACCCGCATCGTCGATCGCCAGGGCCGCACCCGTGTGCGCATCGGTGGCCGGCCGGCGACGCTCGCCGCGCTGCGCGAACTCGGCGCGATGCTGCTCGAGATCCATGGCCAGGGCGATTCGCGCGCGTTGATGCGGCCGGAGACGCAGTGCGAGACGCTCGACGCGTTCGCCGGTTGCGAAGCGGCGCGGGCCGAGTTCGCGCAAGCTCTCGCGCGGGCTCGCACCGTGCGCCAGCAGCTGCGCGAGTTGGCCGACGACGAACGGCAGCGGCGCCAGCGGCTCGAGTTCCTGCGCTTCCAGCACCAGGCGATGACCGAGCTGCGCCTGCAAGAAGGCGAACTCGCCGGCCTCGAGCAGGAGCATCAGGTGCTCGGCAACCTCGATGCGATGCGGCATCGCCTCAACGAAGCGCTTGCGGTGCTGCAGGACGGCGAGGATGCGGTCGCCGACCAGGTCGGGCGGGCGCTGCGTTCGGTGCAGGACGCTGCCGCGATCGATGGCCGGCTCGCCGACGCCGCCGAGCAGCTCGGCCAGGTCGACGAGATGGTCGCTGACGTCTGCCGCAAGCTGCAGTCGGGCCAGGCGCGGCTCGACCTCGATCCGGCGCGGCTGCAGGAAGTGCAGGAACGGCTCGACGAGGTCCATGCGGCGCTGAAGCGCTTTGGCCCGACCGAGGCCGATCTGCGCCAGAACCTCGCGCGCACCGCGGCCGAACTGGCGGCGGCGGAGGCGTTCGCGGACACCGAGCAACTGGTGGCGGCACTGAAGAAGGCGAGCGACGACGCGGTCGCCCTGGGGCGCAAGCTGCTGCGTCTGCGCGCCAAGGCCGCGTCGCCGTTCGCTTCGGCGATCAAGACCGAACTGCAGGACCTCGGCATGGCGAACACCGAAGTGCGCATCGCGATGGTCGGCGAGTTCGCGCCGGAGCGTTTGCTCGACGAAGCCACCGCGCACGGCCCGGTGCCGGTCGACATCGAGGTGCGCATCAACCCCGGCGAGCCGTTCCGTTCGATGCGCGACACGGCGTCGGGCGGCGAACTGGCGCGCATCGTGCTGGCGGTGAAGAAGACGCTGGCCGACCAGGATCGCGTGCCGCTGCTGGTGTTCGACGAGATCGATGCCGAGATCGGTGGGCGGCTCGGCCTCGCGGTCGGCAAGAAGCTGCACGAGGTCGGGCGGCACCACCAGGTCGTGATCGTGACGCACCTGGCGCCGGTGGCGGCGTTCGCGCAGCACCACTTCCTGGTCAACAAGGAAGCGTTCGGCAAGGTCGGCGACCAGCGCACGCGTTCGCAAGTTCGGCTGCTGCAGGGGGCCGAGGTCGAGAAGGAACTGGCGGCGATGACGATGGGGGATGGCGCCGATGCGGCGGCGCTGCAGCAGGCGGCGCGGCTGGTCGAGAAGGCGAAGGCGCGGGCGGCGACCGGGTGAGGAACGGGTGCCTTGCTGCCGATAGGGGAGCGTGCGCATCGAAGTCGTGGATCCCTCGGGGTGTGGGCTCGGGCCGGCGATCGGTCTCGCGCAACTCGGCCATGTCGTGTCGCACCGCGGGCCTTCGCATTGGGCCACGGCCATCGACGACACGGCGCGCTGCAGTCGTGAGCTGCAGCAGCGCTTCCTGCAGCCGCACCCGGTGCAGGGCGCGGGACCAGACCTGGTCGTGCTGATCGACGTGTTCACCGACTACGTGCTCGCGCTCGAACGCGGCACCGGCGCGGTTCCTGGGGTCGAAGTGCGCGACCCGCTCGATGGCGCCGCCGGCACGCTGGTCTATCCGGATCGGCTGCAGTGGTATTGCCAGCGCGCCGCGGCGGCTGAGCGACTCGTCATCGTCGACATGTCCGACGCCATGGCACCGCGCGAGGTCGCGCTCGAGATGTTCCCGCAGGCGACACTGCTGGCGCGCGAGTGTCCGGCGCGTGGCGATGGCAGGTGGCGGCCGTTCCCGTTCCTCTACAACCACGTGATGCTGTGGCTCGAAGCGATGTGGCCGGCGTCCTTGTGGCGGGTGCCGGGGAGCCAGCGGGTTCGCACGCACGACTGGGCCTTCTGCGGCACCGTCGACCATGCGCGCTACCAGGGGCAACGGCGGCGGGCGCTCGCTTCGCTGGCGCAGCGGTGGCCCACGTTGCGCGGGCGGATCGAAGTCGACCTGACGTTCCACGACGTGCGCCAGGTCTGGCAACAGGTGGGGTTCGGCGTCGATCTGCCGGGCGTCGGCGAGCTGTGCTTCCGGCTGCACGAGTGCCTTTCGCTCGGCACGCCGTTGGTGCGCCCGCTGCCGGCGCGAGTGGCGTTGCCACCGAGCTTGCGCGCGGTCGTCGTCGACGAACCGGAACGGTTGCGCGGGGTCGATGCCGAGCAGGTGCTGGCGGCGTACGAAGCGGGCTTCGCGCCGCGGGCCGCCGCCGAGTGGTTGTTGGCCGCCGTCGAAGCGGACTCGGCGGTGCGCGCTGGGCGCGCGGAGCCCGTGCGATGAACGAAGACCATCTGGCGGCGATCGACGGGTTGTGCCGCGCGCTCGATGCGGGCGGGCAACCTGGACTCGCCACGGAATTGCGCGATGCGGTCGCGGCGGCGAGCACGGGCACCGAGCTCGTGATGGCGGTGCGCTGGCGGCTGCGGCAGGCGCTCGCCGCCGGAACGGCGGCGGGGTTCGCCGCGGCGATGCGCGAACTCGTGCAGCGCCTCGACCGCCTGCTGCGGTGAGGCGCTGCGGCACGCGGGTTACTTTTCGCTATCGCCGGCGAGCTTCTTAAGCATCGGCGAGAGCGCCAGCAGCGCGACGCCGCAGACGATGGCGTAGACCGCGAGCCAGAAATAGCCGTCGGTGTACGACGTGAGTTTCTCCAGTCGCGTCGCGTTTTCCTTGGGGGACGCCATGCCGGCTCCGAGCAATCCCGCGAAGTACTGCCCATATGCAGAAGCCAGGAACCACATCCCCATGATGATTCCGTACATCCGCCTGGGAGAGAGCTTGGTCATCGCCGAAAGGCCGATCGGCGACAGGCACAGTTCTCCGATGGTGATGACGAAGTAGGCGAACGTGAAGAGCAGCAGCGAGGACACGCCTTCGGAATTCGCGAAGGCAGCCAGCGACTGGAAGACGAAGAACGCCGCGGCGAGGAAGAAGAAGCCCAGTGCGAACTTCACGACCGAACCCGGCTGCGCCTTGCCCATCATGATCCAGAGCAGGCCAAGCAGAGGGCTGAAGGCGATGACGAACAGTGAATTGGCGCTGTTGTTGACCCACAGCGGATCGAGGTTCTCGCCCATTGGCTTGTCGAGGTGGAACTCGGCAACGATCGCCAGCGAACCACCACTCTGTTCGAAGAACCCCCAGAAGGCGATCGAGAAGATGATTAGCACGAGGGCGACGAGCAGCTTTCGGGACTCTTCCGCCGTGCACATGCCCAGCCCACCGAGGAAGTAGCCGAGCACGAACGGCCCGACCATCAACATGAAGTTCTGCGTGTACTCACTGTTCGTGAGCAGAACATAGATCAGTGGGATCGCCACGAGGGACCCTACGTAGACTGCGAGCAGCTTGTTGCGGGCCGCTGGGGTGGCACGCGTTCCTTCTGGTATCAGCGGCGAGTGGCCAAGGGGTTGGAGGGTGTGGGCAGTGAGACCGAAGACAGCGAGGCCGAACAGCATCACGACGCCGGTGCTGATGAATGTCCATTCCCAGCCGTAGGCCTTGCCGAGACCAACGCAGACGATGCCGCCGAAGAAGGCCCCGATGTTGATGCCGCTGTAGAACAACGAAAAGCCGGCGTCGCGTCGCGGGTCGCCGTCGTGGTAGAGCATGCCCACGACGCCCGAGATGTTTGGCTTGAAGAACCCGGTGCCGATGATCGAGATGCTGGTGCCGATGTAGAACAGATCCTTCGGGTTAACGGCGATCGTGAAGCTGCCGATCACCATCAGGAGCCCGCCCCAGAAGATGGAGCGCCGGAAGCCGAGGATCTTGTCGGCGAAGAAGCCGCCGACAAAGGTCATCGTGTAGACGAACGCCTGGATCGCGCCGTAGCGGAGGTTGGCGTCTCTCTCCTCCATCATCAGCGCCTTGATCATGAAGACCGTGAGCACGCCGCGCATGCCGTAGAAGCAGAAGCGCTCCCACATCTCCGACAGGAACAGCCACCAGAGCTGCTTTGGATACTTGCCTTGGAAGTTGCGGATTGCCGCGAGACGCGGGTCGAGATCGGCGCCGGGGAGAGCGGTGCTGTCAGCCATGCGATGGGAACCTCGGAACGAGTGGCGGCGCAGCATCGGGCTTCACCACCACTTGTCCAAGCCCTCGCCGCCGTTCCCGCTCCACGTTCGCGTAACGCCGCGATACGGGGCAGCCGTTGCGTGGCGATCGACCGGGGCAGGGGGTAGAACTGCGCGCTTCGCAACCGTTGACCCCGCGCCCCGCCCTGCCCGCCTGATGCTGTCGCTCGAGCCCTTCCTCATGGAACGCATCACCTTGCCCAAGGTGTGGGGTGGGCGAGCTCTGGAGCGATTGCTGGGCATCGAACTCCAGTCCGACCAGAACGTCGGCGAAACCTGGGAGCTCTACGACCGCACCGAAGGCAGCAGTCGCCTGCGCGGCAGCACCACCACGCTCGCCGACCTGATGGCGTCGATGCCCGAACAACTGGTCGGGCGCGGTGTGCCGCTGGCGCATGGCGGTCGCTTTCCGCTGTTGCTGAAGTTCCTCGACGCCCGCGACCAGCTGTCGCTGCAAGTGCATCCCGACGACGCGCAGGCTTCGACCGACAGCGGCAAGAACGAGGCCTGCGTCGTGTTGCACGCGGGCGACCGCGCGGGGATCAGTTATGGGCTCCGCCCCGGGGTCACTCGCGAGGGCTTCCTCGCCAGCCTCGGCTCGCCCGCCGTCGAAGCGATGGTGCACACGTTCCGCCCCGAAGTGGGCGACACGATCCACATTCCGCCTGGCACCGTGCACGCGATCGGTCCCGACGTCGTCGTGTTCGAGGTGCAGCAAAACAGCGACCTGACCTACCGCCTGCACGACTACGGCCGCGGTCGCGAACTGCACATCGACGAGGCCACTGCGGTGATGCGCGTCGAAGAGCCGCCGGCGCCGCGGCCGGTGACGATGCCGGTTGCGCTCTCCGACGGCGGCACGCAGCTGATCCTGACCACCGACTTCCGGTTGCGCCGCTACTCGCTGCGGCAGAACCTCGAACTGCGCTCCGGCGGCCGCTTCGTCACCATCACCGTCGTCGCCGGCCAGGGCACGTTGCGATGGCCCGGCGCGCGCGTCCACGGCACACTGCCTTTGCGCACGGGGGACACTGCCCTCGTGCCGGCGTGCACTGCACGCTTCACCTTGTCACCGACCGAACACCTGAACGTGATCCTCTGCGATCCCGGAGTGCGTTGATGGCCCGTCGTCACGAAGATCGAAAGCCCGGGCAGCGGTTTGTGCGAGGCGATGGCCCGCGCCGCGATGCTCCACGACGCGACGGCCCGCGCCGCGACGCCCCACGCCGCGATGGACCGCGTGGCCCGCGCAACAAGGGCCCCGGCGCCAACCAGGGCCCGGCGGGCAACGAGCGACCACGCTTTGGCGCGAGCAAACCGCGGCCGGTGCGCGGCAGCACACGGCGCGCGCAAGGACTCGTCGTCACGCCAGCCGGCGCCCCCGATGCCGGCACCAAGGACGGCAAGCTCCGCCTCAACCACTTCCTGGCGATGAGCGGCGTCTGCAGTCGCCGCGCCGCCGACGAGATGATCCGCTCGGGCCGCGTCGAGGTGAACGGCGCGCTCGTCACCGAACTCGGTGTGCGCATCGATCCCGACGCCGACGACGTTCGCTTCGACGGCAGCCGCGTGCAACCGGAGCGGCCGACCTACGTGCTGTTCAACAAGCCGGCGGGCGTCATCTGCACGAACGCGCGCCACGAACAGAAGAAGCGCGTCATCGACTTCCTGCCGACGGTGAAGGGTCGCCTGTTCACGGTCGGCCGCCTCGACCTCGACAGCGAGGGCCTGATCCTGCTCACCAACGACGGCACGTTCGCGTTGGAGATGACGCACCCGCGTTACGGCGTGCCCAAGCTCTACGCCGTCATGGTGCGCGGCCGCATCGAGCAGCGCGACATCGACAAGGCGCGCGGTGGCGTGTGGCTCGCCGAAGGTCCGACCACCGGCATGAACGTCGTCGTCGAACGCGTCGGCAAGGACAAGACCTACATGAAGGTCACGCTGCGCGAGGGCAAGAACCGCGAGATCCGTCGCGTCTTCGCCAAGCTCGGCTATCCGGTGATCGAGCTCAAGCGCGTGCGCATCGGCGAGCTGACGCTGCACGGCCTGAGTGCCGGCGAGTGGCGCTTCCTGCAGCGGCACGAAGTCGACGAACTGCGGCGCGTCGCCCGCGAACAGGACGCCGCACCGGCGGTCACCGCCAAGCCCACGGGCCGCGGTGGCGCTGGTGGTGTGTGGAACAAGACTCCGCGAGGCAATCCATGACTGCGACCGCAAACCTGCTGCCCGATGTCGAAGTCGTCGAACTCGAGAACGGCTTCAAGGCACTGCTGCTCGAACGTGGCCCGCTGCCGGTGGTGGCATCCGTGCTGTGGTACCGCGTCGGTTCCCGCGACGAACACACCGGCGAGACCGGTGTGTCGCACTTCCTCGAACACATGATGTTCAAGGGCACCCAGCGCTACGCGAAGGGCCAGATCGACCTGACCACGGCGAAGATGGGCGGCAGCAACAACGCCTTCACCGACAACGACGGCACCGCGTACTACTTCACGCTCGTCGCCGACCGTTGGGAGCAGGCGCTCGAGATCGAAGCGAGCCGCATGCGCGACTGCCTGCTCGATCCGCTCGAGTTCGCCAGCGAGAAGAACGTCGTGCTCGAAGAGCTGGCGATGGGCGAAGACGACCCGTGGCGGCCGCTCTACCAGACCACCGAGTCGCTGCTCTACCAGGTGCATCCGTACCACCATCCGGTGATCGGCTATCGGCAAGACCTCGAACGGTTGTCGGCGCAGGGCATGCGCGACTACTACGCGCGCCACTACGGGCCGAATCGTGCGTTCCTGGTCGTCGTCGGCGCGATCGACAAGGCCCGCGCCGCGACGCGCATCCGCGAACTGTTCGGTTCGATGCCGCGCGCGATCGAGCGCCAGGAGCCGTTGTCCGAGCCAGCCCCGATGGGCGAACGGCGCGCCGTGCTGCGCACGCCGCACTCCGTGACCCGCATGTGCATCGGATTCCCGACTTGTCGGATGGGCGAACGCGACGACTACGTGCTCGATCTGCTGGCGCACGACCTCGGCAACAGCAAGAACAGCCGTCTCTATCGCCGCCTCGTGCTGAAGGAAGAGTTGCTCACCGAGATCAACGTGATGAACGAGACCCGCCAGTATCCGGGCGCCTTGCTCGTGCTGTGCGAGTTGCGCGATGGCGTCGCGCCGGCCGTCGTCGAGGCGATGGTGCGGCAGGAAGTGCAGGGCCTGATCGAGGAAGGCGTCGCCAAGAAGGACCTGGCGCGCATCCGGGCGCAGATTCGCGCGTCGTTCCTGTTCCAGGATGAAGCGGTGCTCGATTCGGCGATGAAGCTCGCGCGGTTTGAAGCCGGGACGCCCGAGGGCTACCGCACCCTGGCGACCGTGCTGCCGACCTACGATTCGATCACCAACAAGGAACTGCGCGAGGTCGCCGCCAAGTACTTCGACTTCGATCGCGCCGCCGTCGTGTGGGCGGTTCCCGCCGCGGGCAAGGGCGGCAAGTCGGCGTCCGCCAAGAAGGGCAAGGTCGCGCCGAAGAAGGCGAAGGGTGCGGCGGAGGCGAAGTCCGGCAAGGCCAAGAAGAAGGCCAAGGCCGGCAAGCAGAAGGGAGGCAAAGGCGCATGAGCGTTCCCATTCGCATGGCGATCGCCGAACGCGAACTGCCTTCGGGCCTGACGTTGCTGGCGGTGCACAATCCGGGCGTGCAGACGTTCGCCGGCGTCGTGTCGTTGGACATCCGTGCCGGCGACGAGCCCACCGATCGTCCGGGGCTGGCGCATCTCGTCGGCGAGTGCCTCGACGAAGGCACGCGGCACTACGACTCGCTCGAACTGTCGGCCGCGGCCGAGAGCATCGGCGCGATGATGGAAGGCAACCAGCGCGGCGGTGTCGTGATGTGTCCGGCGACGGCGCAGAAGGAAGCGCTCGCGCTGCTGCACGAACTCGTCATCGAACCGGAGTTCCCCGGGCGCGAAGTCCGGCGCGTGCAGGCCGAGGTGCTGACCGAGATCAAGGCCGACGACGACGACCCGCGAACGGTCGCAGCGCGTCGCTTCCGCAAGGAGGTCTACGGTGACCATCCGCTCGGCCGGCCGCCGCAGGGCACGGCCAAGAGCGTGGCGCGGCTCAAGCCCAAGGACCTGCGCGACTACCACGACCAGTGGTTTAGGCCGGCTGGCGGCTACGTCGCCGCGTCCGGGCCCGACGAGCCGGAGAAGATGCTCGACCGGCTCGAGAAGGCGTTCCGCGATTTCCGCGGCAAGCCGCACAAGCACAAGGCGCCGCCCGACGTCGACCTGGCGCCGGCGGGACGCGATGCGCATCTGCCGATGCCGCGCGAACAGGTGCACGTGTTCCTCGGCCACCTCGGCATCCGCCGCACGCACCCCGACTTCTACGTGCTGTCAGTCATGGACCACGTGCTCGGCACCGGTCCCGGCTTCACGTCGCGCGTGTCGCGGAAGCTGCGCGACGAGCAGGGCCTCTGCTACTCGGTGAGTGCGGGCATCACCGGCAGTGCCGGCGAAGAGCCTGGCACGTTCACCGCCTACATCGGTACTTCGCCAGAACATCGCCAGAAGGCGGTCGATGGCTTCCTCGAAGAGATCCGCCGCATCCGCAGCGAACCGGTCAGCGCGCAGGAACTGCAGGACGTGAAGGACTACCTGACCGGCAGTTTCGTGTTCGGGCTGGAACGCAACAGCAACCTCGCCGCCTACGCGATCCGGGCTCGCCGCTTCGGTCTCGGCTTCGATTTCATCCAGCGGTATCCGGACATCATCCGCGCGATCACCGCGGAGCAGGTCCGCGAGACGGCGGAACGGCATCTGCACCCCGATCGCCTCGTCGTCATCAGCGCCGGAGCTTCGTGACATGGCGGCGCCGTCGTTCGACGAGGTCATCGACATCCTGCACGAGATCGCGCCGTTGGAGCTCGCGGCCGAATGGGACAACGTCGGCGTGTTGCTGCAGCCGCGCCGCAAGCCGGGCAAGGTCGCCCGCGCGCTGCTGACCATCGACCTCACCGCCGCCGTGGCGGCCGAAGCGATCGCGGTGCGCGCCGATCTCGTCGTCGCGTACCACCCGCCGATCTTCCAGCCGTTGCGTCGCTTGGCGGCGACTCCTGGCAAGCAGGGGGCGCTGCTGGCGCTGGCGGCGGCGGGCATCGCCGTGCATTCGCCGCACACAGCGCTCGATGCGGCCCCGAGCGGGCTGTGCGACTGGCTGGTGGAGAGCATGCTGGCGGGCGACGCGCCGAAGGAAGTGCGGCCCTGTGGGGAAGGCGAGTTCGGGCGCGTCGTCACCTTGGCGCGCCCCCTGCCGATCGGCACCTTGCTGCAGCGCTGCAAGCGGCGGTTCGCCGTCCGGCACCTGCAGCTGGCGCGACCGGAACGGGCCGCCGCCAAGGTCCGCACGGTTGCCGTCGCCGCCGGAGCCGGCGGCAGTGTGTTGCGCGGCGTCGCCGTCGACGTGCTGGTCACCGGGGAACTGTCGCACCACGATGTGCTGGCGGCGTTGGCCCTCGGATCGACGGTCGTGCTCGCTGGTCACGCCAACACCGAACGCGGCTTCCTGAAGGTCCTGCAGAAGCGGTTGCGCGCCGCGTTCGACGGCGATCTCGACGTGCGCATTGCCCGCACCGACCGCGATCCGTTCGCCGTGGTCTGACGTCGTGGGCGGTCCGCCGGACCGCCGGGCTTCCCGAGTCCGGGGCTGGCTTCCGGGCAAATTGTTCGGCGGTGTCTCAAGTCGAGGCATCCGGGAAGACGATTGCCGAGCCGCGAAGCTCGCCATGAGGCGGGGGCTTCGCGGCCCAGGCAAAGGACGAGAGGCACGCGACGCAATCCAGGCGCCGCGGGCGAGGTCCTGAGTCGGGGCGCACGCCTCGTTCCGACATCGACCCCAAACCATGAAGAACCCTCTCACTATCAGCGTGGCCATGCTGGCCGTCGCTGCGATGGCCAGTGCACAGGAAGGCGTGCAGGCCGAAATCGACGCGCTGAAGAAGCGCGTGAACGAACTCGAGGACTCGCAGGAGAAGAACGAGGAGATGCTCGGAGGCCGAGCGCTGGTGCAGGCATTCTCCGCGCGCAGCCTCGACTTCGGCGGCCACGTCACCTCCCTGTTCACCTACATCGACGGTGAGTCCGACAGCGAAGCGGGCCACATGGTGAGCCTGGTCGAGCTGTACCTGAAGGCGCGCATCGACGACCACTGGTCGGCGTTCGCGACGCCGGGCTTCTACACCTTCAACGGTGCGCTGCTCGACAACCCGGCGACACCGTTCGTCGCGGGCGATCCGCTCTTCGTGGCGGATGACATCTCGCAGGCGAAGACGTTCCTGTCGCGGCTCGTGACCGAATGGCGTAACGGCGACGCGCTGGTGCTGCGTGGTGGCGTGCTCGGCACGCCGCACGGCGTCACCAATCGCGAGTACTTCTTGCCGTCGCGCATCGTCGGCCAGGCGAACCTCCACGCGCGTTACTTCCTCACCAACACGCTCTACCCACAGATCGTCGAAGGTGCCAGTGCGTCGGGCAAGCACGTGCTCGGCCAGAACTGGATCGAGTACGACGTCTACTTCGGCGCGGAGGACAACAGCGCCGCCGATGGCATCGGCGGTGCGCGGCTCGGCTACACCCTCTCTGACTTCGGGCTCACGGTCGCGGCCAACTACGGTCGCGGCACCCGCGAGGCGACGGCCGCGCCGGCCACCAACTTCGGCATCCTGCAGTCGCCATTCGCGCCGGCGTTCAATCTCGGCCGCGACTACCAATTCGGCGGCCTCGACTTCGACTACCGCAAGGGCGATGTGCTGATGCGGTCCGAGGCCTACTACTCGGCGGAAGACGGATTCGAAGACCAGCGCGCCGCGTCGATCGAGGGCTCGTGGTTCTTCCAGCCGCAGTGGTCCGCTTCGTACCGCTTCGACTTCTACGACCGTGGCGAGGACCTGAACCTGTTCACCACCACGGTGCTGCCGCTCGGCACTTCGACCGAGCACGTGTTCGGCTTGTCGTACAACCCGAACGACTCGGTGCGGCTCCGCCTGGACCTGCACCACAACAACCTTCCCGGTAGCGACGACACCGTCGACTACCTCAATTTCAGCTGGTCCATCAGCTTCTGAGCCAACGGAGGACGTCATGACAAAGATCGCAATCTTTCTGTCCTTGGCGCTCGCCGGTGCCTTCCAGGCGCAAGGCGACACCAAGCAGACCAAGTACGTAGTGGTGGTGAACACCGCCAATGCGTGCAACCAGTCGGGCAAGGATGCCCAGGCCACGGTGAAGAAGCTGTTCCTCAAGGAACTGACGCAGTGGCCCGGCGGCGCCGAGGCACGCCCGTACGCACGCGAAGGCACGAGCGACGAACACGCCGCGTTCGTCAAGCTCGTACTCGG
>SXGS01702067.1_pt1 | contig 18532 bp, 19 predicted proteins | sample 3174681 | NCBI WGS metagenome assembly SXGS01 (sample SAMN11356861, study PRJNA531348) | freshwater metagenome | isolation source: freshwater sample F1-80 | place: China: Fuxian Lake, Yuxi | collected 2017-12-25 | reverse complement strand
ATATAGTCTTGTTGTTACGTAAGTTCAAAGGGGCTGACAGGTTTCGACGTCAGATTCGATGTTCGAGCGTGCGACCCGAGTTGCTCAGACTCGTAAAACGGGGCAAAAAAATAACTGCCAACAAGCAGTTCGCTCTCGCCGAGCTACCAATGATTTGCGCCAACCGAGTTGGGTTGGCTTCATCGATGCGTTGCATGATGTTTTGACTAACGACACCATGATTCTCTTCCACGGCGTTGGTCGGCCCAGTGGCAACCGCTTGTTGTCTGAAATGAATGTAAATCGGCGGCAGTTTCTTCGTTAATATCTTGGCCGAACTTGGCAACTGCTTTGGCTTGTCCTTCATCCCAAGTATTACTCAAACACTTCAAGAACAACAGGGGGAAAACAAAGTCGCGAAGGTTGGCTGGGTCAACAGGACCATGAAATATTTGTAGCTTCCTAAAGCCATGACTCGATTTCTTGTTGAGTTATAGCCACATCAATCCAATCGACGCTTCAGTAAATAAAATACCAGCCAATGGGTCATACATGGAGCCAATCACCGGCATTGATGTGGTGGCTACTTATCGATCCACTCATCCAATCGCGTGAGTGGAACATGAATATGGTCGGACATTAATTTTGCTGCCAGCTCGGCATCGCCTGCGCGCACTGCATCAACCACACGAGTGTGTTCAACGAGAGATGAGCGCAAGTCGCCGCGTAATTGCAACGTCCACCGCCGATATCGCTCCATCGGCTTCGTTACCTGATTATAAAAATCGCTCAGCTGGGTGTTGCCACACTTGTCGATGAACCTGCGGTGGAAAGAATTATTTAATTCAAAATATTCCGCGACATCGTCGGATTTTGTTGCCTTATCCATCTCGTCTATGCACTTTAAGAGAAAGTCAATATCGGCAGCTTCAAGTTGCGGGACTGCGAGTCTCACAGCGAGTGCCTCGAGAGATTCGCGAAGTTGATAGCCATCTAAAAACTCTTTTTTGGAAAAAACCCGCACAACCGCTGGTCGGCGAGGCGTTAGTTGCACTAATCCCACCGCGCTCAACTGGCGGAGGGCTTCTCGAATCGGCCCGCGACTGACACCATATTTTTCAGATAGATCAACTTCAGCGAGTTCGGTGCCTGGTTTCAACTCTCCTGAAAGAATTTCATGCTCAATCACATGAAACGCCTGTTCTGCGAGTGTTCGTGACTCAACTCGCGGCGTCATGGCAACTGATCCTAATGCTGTTCTCTGTCATAAGGTAACGCCAATGCGGCTGGCAAATAGCTGCGGCGACCAAACACGAATAACACTATAATGATCAAAACGAACGGCAGCATCAAGACAAGATCGATAGGTATGTCGATGCCAACAAGTTGCAATGCAGTTGTCAACGACAATGACATTCCAAACAGCACAGCTGCGACAATGATCCACTTAACTCTTCCCCGCACTAACATTGCCAAAACGATCGCAATAAAACCTTTGCCATTGGTTACAAACGGCACGAACAAACCTGCGCCGACGAGAACGATAAACGCTCCGCCAAAACCTGCCAGCAGACCGGTCGAAAGAACTGCGATAGTGCGGGTTTGATGCACGTCACCACCCGCCGCTTCAAGTGCATGGGGTTGATCGCCGGCAGCCTTGATGCTCAAACCAATCCCAGTTGACTTTAAAACCCAACTTATAAAAAGAACAAATATCACGGCTATATATGCCGATAAGTGGTGATTGAACAAACCCGGGCCAAGAATTGGCATGTCAGATAAAAGCGGGATTGCAACTTGTCGCACCGTTGGCACTCGAGGGTATGTATCGGCGTAAATTGCACCATGCAGTAATGCGGTGACACCTTCGGCGCCAAGTGTGATCGCGATACCAACGACTATTTGATTTGAATTTAGTCGCACGCACAGCACAACCATAAACAACGAAATAATCATGCCGGTCAGAGCACCACAAATTAATCCAAGCCATGTCGAATTGAAAGACAATCCAGCCACAAAACCGCCATAAGCGCCGCCGATCATCATGCCTTCGAGACCAACATTCAGCACACCTGCTCGTTCGGAGATCGCCTCGCCGAGACCGGCATAGATCAACGGGATGCCGGCGATTACGCCACCGCTAATCAAAGATGAAATAAATATCTCGGAAAAAAGTCCGTTCATGATTGATGTTTTCTGCTCGAGCGCAGTTGCATGTACTCACCTAGCGCCATGAAAATCAGCAAAAGACCGACCATCACTAGCACCATGAAATTAGGTATGTCAGATTTTCGTGAAGCCGATTCTCCACCAACTTGGAACACCGCAAAGACAGCAATAAATGCAATCACGCTGGCTGCATGAAATCGTGCCAGAAAAACAAGCGGAACTACCAACAGCCCGATTGCAGGATTCCATTCGGCTCGCACAACCCCATCTACGCCAGCAACGTTTACTGCTGCCGCAAGACCGGCGAAGCCTGAACTCAATATAAAGATGGCAATGGTTAACGGTTTCATTTTCATTCCGGCATGTACCGCAGCTTTAGGATTCATACCAACAATTTGCAGTCGGAGTCCAAAAGCGGTCTTGCGCATCATAAAGTGCACCGCAATAATTGCAACAAGACCAACTATGAGTCCAATGTGCACGCGTGATGAAAACATTCGTGGGAGTCGATCTGCAACGGCTAACACTCTGGTTTGCGGAACAGTTGTTTCCGGGTCAAAAAAATATTCCTTGACTAGTAAAGCCGAAAACCGCAGACCGATAAATGTAAGCATCAGCGTTGAGATGATCTCATTGATGCCGTACCACGCTTTGAGAATTGCGGGGACCAGCGACCAAATCGCTCCGACGGCAAAACCAACGACGAACAATGTGAGAAACAGCAAGAAACCGTTGACGTGAGGTGCCATCTCTGGCCCGAGCGCAGCAACGACTACCCCACCCATGACGAATTGGCCATCGGTGCCTAAGTTCCAGATCCCTGCAGGAAAGGCAATCATCAGTCCTGATGCGATCAAAAGTAACGGAGCCATTCTGATCAAAGTCTCTTGTCGGCCGAGAGAGCTGATTAGCCCATGATCAATAATGTTGCCAAAAAACACGAACGGATTTCGACCCAGTGTCATCAATAGCAATCCACCAATGACAATTGCTCCGATTACCGGAATCATCGCCGTGATCGTGCTACGACTGATCCGTGTAATTCGACTTTCTGCTGTTTGTAGTTGATCGGTGTTTGTCATTTGATTAGTACTTGTGTCTGATCATGTCTAGTGCTCATACTGCTGTCAATCCTGTCATAAGTGCCCCGAGTTGCAATTCAATACCTGGTCGAACATCGATAGGTTCACTCAATTGTCCTCGGTACATCACCGCGACGCGATGACATATAGCCACGATCTCACTCAATTCGGTTGAGATAAAAATTGTTGTAACGCCAGACTCAGCTTGTTCGGCGATTCTTGCCAAAACAACGTATGCTGTGCGTGCGTCCAATCCGTAAGTGGGTTTGTTGTAGATCACAACGCGCGGATTCAACGCAAGTTCGCGCGCCAAAATAACTTTTTGGATGTTACCACCCGAAAGATTGGATATCGCAACTAGTTCATTTGGCGTTCGAACATCGTGTTGTTTAATCAATACACGAGCAAATTCACGAATCGCATTGTTCTTGATCCACGACCGTTGCCAAAATGGCGCTTCTCCAACCCGCTTCAAAACAATATTCAGTGCAATACTCAATGGCCCGACAATGCCCTCACCGAGGCGATCGTCAGTCACATATCGCACACCGAGAGCTTGCCGTGCGGCAGTCGAGAGAAGTTGAATTGACTTGCCATCAAGCTGGATTTCACCGCTGTCTACTTTGCGCTGACCGGATAACACCTCTGCCAATTCTTTTTGCCCATTACCATCGACGCCGGCAATGCCAAGGATTTCGCCCCTGTTTAACGCGAACGAAACTTTATCTAACACGAGGAGAAGTTCACTGCCCGCAACCAAAACTTGGTCAACTCGAAATACTTGTTCATCTGACTTAGCGACGTGTTTAGCGACGGTCGTATTCGATGCCTTGGTGCTCTCACCAAAGATCATCTGTAAAACCTCTTCGGTAATCGCTTTGCGATCTTTGCTCAGCATGTCAGAAGGGCTTACCTCGCCGACGATCTTGCCTTGTCTTAACACTGTCACCCGATCGCCGAGGTCAAGTGCTTCATTCAATTTGTGTGTAATAAACACCACAGCCAAACCCTTGGAGACCAATCTGCGAACAACTTGTGCCAACTTCTCTGCACCTTGCGGTGTCAGCATCGATGTTGGCTCATCCAAAATCAAAACACCTTCACCACGCCATAATGCGCGCACGATTTCGACTTGTTGTCGCTGACCTAATGCCAAATCGCCGACGAACGCCGATGCATCAATTTCAACGTCGAGCAATGTTGCAAGTTCTTGCAACCGAGTCGTGGCTTCTTCTCGACCCAGTTTCCAACCTTGGTCAACACCAAGTAGTAGGTTGTCGAGTACCGTAAGAGTTGGCACGAGCAACGAATGCTGATAAACCGTGCCGATGCCACGTTCAAGTGCGTCACGCGGAGATTCGAAACGCACTAATTCGCCTCTGACGCGAATTTCGCCTGCATCGGGCTGAATCATTCCGGAGAGTATGCCGATTAGAGTCGATTTTCCGGCGCCGTTCTCTCCTAACAGGCTGTGCACTTCACCTGGTCGCAATGACAGATGAATGTCGCTATTAGCAACGACTCCTGGATATTTTTTGGTAATACCAATTAATTCAGCGGTTGGAGTGAGCTCAGTAGCAGTCACCACTTGAAAGCTCCTCTTTCATCAACCTACATATCACCAACAAAAAACTTTTTTCGTTAACTCACACGGTGTGGGTAGTTTCAACCAGCAAACTGACTGAAACTACCCACACCGTTAATGAGAGAAAACTACTTTCGAACTATCTAATTACTCACCTTGAGTAACTTTTGACATCCTTGCATGCACATCTGCTGCATCTGTGATGTTCTCAACAACCAATGAACCGTCAATGATTGATGCCTTGATAGCCTCAATTTCGGTCCATACAGCATCTGTAATTAAAGATGTCTTCAACAATGCGATAGAACCATTCTTGAGGTTTAATCCATAGTTGCGAGTTCCGTAAGTTCCTGCATTGACATCCTTGATCATGTCAACGAATGCACCCTTGAAATCCCAGAGAACCGACGAGAGCAAATGGCCCTTGTCGATGCTGGTCTTGTTGCCGATGACGTCAATGAATAAAACCTTGCCACCATCGGTAGCTGGAGTCTCTTCGATTGCCGACAACATGCCGAACGATGCACCGTCGCCTTGACCGAAAATAACATCGGCTCCAGCAGCAATGAGTGTTTTAGTTACACGGTTCGCGCCCTCAGCATCTGCATATGCTGCAGGTCCGATGACTGAGTAGAGCAACTTAACTTTGGGATTAACCGACTTAGCTCCATCAGCAAAACCCCCTGATTGTGAGTTCCACGATGGTGGCTCGCCAGATACAACTACGCCGAGAGTTCCCGAACGGGTTGTTTTAGCTGCCAATACTCCGGCGAGGTATGCGCCTTCATTTGGACTTGCTGTGTAGTCAGCGACCAAACCAGCCTTCAAAGCATTTGGAGTATCGACGATTGCGACTGGCTTATTGAACTCTGCACCAACTTCAGGCGCAGCAGTGTTGTAACCGCTGGCATGGGCGATGATGAAGTCGGCCTTTTCTGCAAGTTCGCGCAAGTTTGGTGTGATATCGCCGTAGCCAAGATTGTCAGCAACGATCACTTCAATGCCCAACTCTGCAGCTGCGGCTTTTGCACTATCGACACCTTGCTGGTTCCAACCAAAGTCGTTGCCTGCTTCTGGTGCCAAGACAGCGATTGTCTTAACGATTTCTTCAACTACTGCGACTGGAGCGTCAGTTTCTGCTGTCTCCGAAGTAGTGCTCGATGAACCGCATGCGGCCAACGACCCCAAAATGGTCATCGCGCCAACGAATTGTGCTCGTCGAATCCACTTTCTATTTGACTGAGACTTCATTTATTTTCCCCTTTTTTGTTGTTTTGACTGACTGGTGATCAGTACTGACAACTACTATACAACTCACAAGCCTTACTGTCAATTGCCTACTGTTTACAGTAGATGACTAGGGTTAGTGCACGAGTTGATTCACGGGTGAATTCTAGAAACGACCCGCAAAGGGGGCTGTTATGAGCACAAATCGGATGAGGTTCACAGATCGAGTGGCGATCATTACAGGGGCTGGGCGAGGTATCGGAGAAGCCGCGGCTCGCCAAATGCACGCAGAAGGTGGCACCGTCGTGATCGCCGATATCAACAACGAACGCGGCGAAGCAACTGCAAAAGATATCGGAGGGTCTTGCTGCAGCGTTAGAACCGATATCGCAGACCCCGAATCAGTAGCCGCTCTACACAACACGGTTGAACAACGTTTCGGAAAACTTGACATTGTGATCAATAATGCTTCACTTGTGCCGTATCAAAAATGGGAAGACATCACATTTGACGACTGGCGCAAGATTTTGCGAGTTGACCTGGATGGTATTTTTCTAATGTGTAAAAGTTCTTCAGACATGATGCGCAAAAATAATTACGGTCGCATCGTCAACATTTCATCTAACACGGTCTTGCTCGGAACCCCAAACCTCGTGCATTACGTTGCAGCTAAAGCTGGCGTCTATGCATTCACTCGTGCGCTGGCAACCGAGCTCGGGCAATACAGTATTACGGTCAACAACATCTGCCCTGGGATAACTGATACCGACGCCAACTGGGAGACCCCGCACCACGAAGCCTTCGATCTCGTTGAAGGGATGCAGGCGATTAAAGGGCGAGCCAAGCCGCAATACCATGTGCCGAGCATCTTGTTTCTGGCATCTGAAGAATCTTTCTGGGTGACAGGCTCAACTGTCGTCACAGATGCAGGCCACACGCGCCACTAGTTAGTTAATAACTAGTCATAAGCGCTATTCACACTGTAATTCTTGTTCGACTTCTGCATTTGGCGGCGTTCGTGAAACTCGATCTTTCAAAATGAAAACCCATTGGCCATCTTCGGCGAAACCCAAACTTATACCACGATAAGCATCATCACTTTTGAACTGATCAAGCTCATTGGCACTGAATAAATCTTGAATGATTGCTGACTTGATATCTGTTTCTGACCAACAAGTTGGCGAAGTGATCGCGAAACCTGGATAAACCCACAAACGTTGCACTGTGCCGTCGCCAAATGGCGAGAGGCGAAGTTTTGGTTCAAAGCTCATCGCTGCAATGATCTTGTCAATTGTATTAACCGAATCATTTTCTACCAAGAGCTCTTTGAAAGTCATTGACGGCTTAGCAACATTGACGATGAGTTGCAACCCAGCCAAGGTCTGCAATTCGGCGATATCGCGATTCTCAGCAGCAGTCAAAACCTGCCGCGCCACATATTCGTTGGGCCAAAAATTCTTCGCGGACGAAGCACAACTATTTAATCCGATCAACCCAACAACTAGTGCGGGCACAGACAACGACACAAGCACCTTCAATCGCATCGGGAATAACCGCTAGTGACGCATGTGGCCACCATCCACGTTTATGGTTTGGCCGGTGATCCATCGGGCTCCATCGGAAGCGAGGAACGCAACCGCAGGTGCAATATCTTCAGCGGCTCCATGGCCCTTTAATGCTTGCAGAGATTCGACGAATCCGAATGCGTTGTTATGTGGACTTGCCTTGACGCCTTCGGTTTCTGTAAGACCTGGTGTTACTGCATTAACAGTGATATTGAATTGACCGATCTCAGTTGCCAACGCTCGAGTGAATCCAAGAATGCCACCCTTTGAAGCAACGTAAGCTGCCATGTTTGGCGTGCCTGCGAAAATCGTATTCGAACAGATGTTAATAATCCGACCAAAACTACGCTCACGCATTATTTCTGAAGATGCCTTTGACATCAAGAACGCACCATCAAGATTGACGCGGTGGATTCGACGCCACTCGGCAAAGTCTGTGTCATCCCATGCCGTGAACGGAACGATCGCTGCATTGTTAACAAGAATGTCAAGTCGGTCAAAACGCTTCTTGACTTCCGCATGTAGGGCGACAACGTGTGATTCTTCTGCGACGTCGGTAGCTACGGCAAACGATCCGCCGCCACATTCTTCTGCAACCTTTTTTGCGCCAGCAATATTTATGTCGGTAACAACAACTGTTGCACCGTCTGTTGCTAACTTGTGAGCAATAGCTGCCCCGATGCCTTGTGCAGCACCTGTAACTATTGCGATTCGATTTTCTAGTGGTTTCATTTTAAGTTCCTTTTCATTTAGTGGAAGATGTTTATTTCGTAAAAGTTGAAGCTGCCGAGATTGCAGCAGACACTGCAGCCCCGACATCAACGTTGACACCAAGATCTCTCATTGACTGACCTACTGCACTAATCCCAACTGTTACAAACACGGAGTAAGCGGTTGGCCCCATGTGGCCAATTCGTAACAACGAGTCTGTAAGTTCGCCATATCCGCCCGAGACCATCACGCCATAATGTTGACGAGCGTGTGCACGCACTGCTGCACCCGTGCAACCGGCAGGCAACTTGAATGCAGTCAGAGCAGGCGAACAATTCTCACGCTTGTCGGGCCACAGTTCAAGACCAAGTGCTAATACTCCGGATTGCGCCGCAAAAGCAACGCGAGCATGTCGTGCCCATGCAGCTTGTGGTCCTTCGCGCAAGTATTGAGTGATCGTTGAGTTGAGCGCAAATATCTCGGTGATGGACGGCGTAAACGGAAACTTCACTGATGCCAAATGTGCATTGCGCCAATCACTAATGCTCAGCATTGACGCAACTGGGGCATCTGGATTTGCTTCAATCTTTTTCCATGCTCGATCGCTGACGTATAGCAACGAGAGACCCGGTGGGCCACCCAACGCTTTTTGCGGACCAACAACAACCAGATCTGCTGGCCATCCCTCGAAATCAACTTCGGTCGCACCAAATGAAGACACTGCATCAACAATTAGAAGGGCACCATACCGAGCACACACCGCTGCTATTTCTTTGACCGGATTCAACGTTCCTGAAGGTGTTTCAGAATGAACTACAGCGACGATCGCAATATCTGGACGCAGTTTAAACATCTTTTCAACTTCGTCGGGGTCGATCACCTGGTTGTATGGAACCTCAATCTCAACAAGTTCTTTACAGTAACGAGCCGCCCAATACCCATATCCTTTGCCATAAACGCCAGATGCAAGATTGAGCACGACGTCATCGCGTGTGATCAACGATGCTGCTGCGGCTTCAAGTCCTAAAACAGCTTCACCCTGCAAAATCACCGGCGCCGAAGTAACTCCCATCGCGATTCGCAAATTCTCAACCGTTGATTCATACAGATCAAGAAAATATGGATCGAATTGGTCATAAATCGGTGTTGCCAGCGCGCGAATTGTCTCGGCGCTTGGTTGTACCGGACCAGCGGTCAGGGTAAATAGCGGTTCAGAAATCAAGAGTAATAACCAGGTGCTTGAAGGTAAGTGCCGTATGAGTCGGGGTCGTGTGAGAAAAACAACTCAGCATCATGTTGCTGGGCTAACGACGTCAAGCGTCCCATTGATTCGAGACTCGCAACTGGGTCAAGATGGAAACTCGAAATGCAATTCATATCCATGTTTTTCTTGCTGTAGCACGCGTCGGCGGTGAACAACATCGGACGTCGACCCTTAAGTTCAACGAGCATACTGTAATGACCCTTGGTGTGTCCTGGTGTTTCCATCAGATGAACACCCTTGGCGATTTCTACATCACCTGAAACTGTTTCATACCGCGGTGTATAAATGTCAGTCGCTACATCAAACGACTTATCAGAGTAACCAAGATGCTCAAATGGTTGGGGTTTGTGATAACCCTCTAATTCTGCTTTGTGGCAAATGGTGGTGGCATTATGGAAATGCTTATTGCCACCACAATGATCGAAGTGGTAGTGAGAATTGACGACGTGCGTAATGTCGCTTGGCTCGAGGCCGATGCCATGTAGCGCCCCTGGCAAAGTCTGTGCATCTGTCTGCATTGGCTTTTCAAATGGAAGCACTTTTTCTACATGCTCTTTGTCAAATCCTGTGTCAAAAATAAATTTGCCTTCTGGGTGATCGACGAGCACGCTGTAGCACGGGAAGCGAACTTCTCCTGCCGGACCTCTATTCCAAAAAACATGGAACCCATCAATTACAAGCGTCCCGCCGTCAAGTATGTACACCTTTGTATCGTTCATTTCTTTTCCTCCTTCAAAGTTATAAGACGGCTGCTTTTACATTAGTCCTGACTACTTATTTAATTTAATAACACTTCTTCAATTGCGCGACGCGCTACTTTCTCTACAAAATGCTTAACCAGATGTCGCTTGTAGTCGACAGAACCATTGGCGTCGTCAAAGAGTGTTATTTCAGTGCTCGCAATCTCCGCTGCCTGGCGAAGGCGTTCACTTAACGTGGCGCGACTAGTTCCCTCAAGTGACTTGTTCACTTCAGGAATACAAATTGGAACCAACCCAATTGATCCAATCGCAACTCTTGCTTCGGTTACTCTGTCATTGGCAACTGATGCGAACACTGCAACCGTGATATTTGGTCGCTCTTTGAGTTTCATTCGCTCATGCACAACTATGCCCCCAGCTAGGTTGCGTGGCAATCGAATTGAAACAATCATTTCATTCTCTGCTAAGGCCGGTTGATACGGGCCAGTCTGAAAACCAGCCATTGGCACGAGACGACGCTTACCATTGACCGACCCAATCTCGAGCTCGCCTTTTACCGCGAGCAAAAAAGTAGCTGGGTCTGACGCGGGATCGGCAAAAGATAAATTGCCACCTAACGTGCCGACCGAGCGCACCCTCAAATTGGCGACACCACTAATCATTTGTACAAATTCAGGATGATCAGATTTAAGTATTGGATTATTTTCGATCTCTCGATATGGAACTGCTGCACCAATACGCACTCCGGATTCGTCAATCGAGATCGAACTCAATTCTTTGACATGTTTAATATCGATGAGATGTGCAAGATCTGTTAGCCCAAGCTTCATCACTAATAATAATTCTGTACCACCAGCGTAGAAACTAGAGTCGTCGCTAAATTCAGAACGCAACTTGATTGCGTCCTCAACCGACTTCGCTACATGCATCTCAAATGATGGAACAAACATTGTTTACTCCGACAGAACCTTGCGTACTGCGATTAGTTTGGCCGCGCGTGCTGCGCCCTTGGCTAGGATCTTCTCGTCGGTGTAGTCATAAATTCCACCTTTAGTTTTCATCCCGAGGCGACCCTGATCGGCAATCTTGGTGATCATTGGTGATACCTCTGACGCAGTCGAAAGATCCTTGTTGAGGTACGACGCGACGCTTCGATAAATATCCAAGCCGGCCATGTCGATCAGTTCTAGTGGCCCAATGACCGCGAGTTTGTAACCGATTCCCCACTTAACGCAGGTGTCCATGTCGCTGTGACTAATTATCCCACGCTCTACCAAGTCAACACATTCGCGAAGGATCGCATACAAAATACGGTTTTCGACGAAGCCTAGAACCTCTTTTTCGAGCACCGCACTGTATCCAAACGACTCAGAGAATTTCATTAATTGTTGCGTGACTGCGTCGCTTGTGCCATTACCCGGAATCACTTCAATCAACGGAATCAGGTGTGGCGGGTTTGACCAATGCATACCGATAATTCGCTCAGTACCACTATCGCAACCTTCAGCAATTTTGGTGATTGGAATTCCTGATGTATTTGATGCAAGTACAGCATGTGCCGGTGCCAACTTGAGAATCTGGTTGAAGACTTCATGCTTTAGTTCTAACTTCTCTGGAACTGCTTCGATAACTAGGTCGGCGTCTTTTACGGCGTCTGCCAGTTCAGTGCAAAATCGGATGCTGCCGCCAGCTGTTTGTGGAGCTTCAAGTCGATCCAATACGCCACGAGCAATATTGAGCACAATGGCAGCTTTGTCTAACGCTGCTTGACTGACGTCATACAGCCGAGTTTCACAACCTGCCCGCTCTAACACTGCTCCCATTCCTGGGCCCATTGTGCCAGTCCCGATAATTGCAACCTTCTTGTATACATTCATAGTTTTCCCCTTCGCTATTTTAATTTTTGAATTTCTTGAATTCGTTTCCAAACTCGCTCGGGCGTCAACGGCAACTCGTATAATTCGATACCGATGTCTCCAAGCGCGTTAACTATTGCTGCGGGTATCGCTGCAAGCGCACCCTCACCACAACCTTTCGATCCGAATGGTCCTGGACCGTCTCCGTTTTCAACAATAATGCAGTTCATAGTTTCGGGCATGTCCAAAATAGTGGGAATGCGATAGTCAAGAAGCGAGTCATTGAGTAAATCGCCCTCGCTTGAGTACAAGATTTCCTCAAACAATGCGTTACCAATCCCCTGCAGAGTTGCGCCTTCATCTTGTCGTTCTACTTGTGCAGGGTTTATGGCTTGACCAACATCGGCAACGCTTGATGTGCGAATTATTTTGATTACACCAGTGTTTTTGTCGACTTCAACTTCGGCGCCAGCGATACAAACTTCCCAGAACACTGGACCCTCTTCGTACGAACCACTGCCTCCCTCTGGTTTTACTTCTCCGTGACCAATCAATTCACCGCCTGTGAAACCAAATCGCTTTTTGATGATTTGACTGAATGTCTTTGAAAGTTTGCCATCGGTAACTGATCCATCCACAACATCCAAATTCGAAACGTCGGCTACGCCAAATATTTGGCCTGCGGTTTCTAACAACAATGCAAGAACTGCTAACGCGGCGCGCTCAACTGCTTTTCCGGCAACGGTGGTCGATCTGCTCGCACCTGTCGAACGATCGTATGGAGTGAATCTCGTATCGGCCCCGGGTACCGAGACCGTTGAAATCGGCACCGTCAGCACCTGTGCGGCGATTTGAGCCATCACCGTGCGCGTGCCTTGACCCATTTCTGTACTACCAACTAACACGCTTACTCCAGCAGATGCGTCCATACGCACCGAAGCCATCGAAACAGGGTGTGCACCGGCTGCGAGTAGACCCACTGAGATTCCTTTACCACGATTCTGTTTGCGCTCTTCTCCCCACCCAAGTGAAGCAGCGACCTTTTCAATGTCACCGATCAGATCTGCATCGAGCGGTTTACCATTTACGCGAACGACTTCGCCACGACGCAAAAGATTGCGTCGACGCATTTCAAGCGGGTCAAGACTGGCGCGACGAGCAATCTCATCTACTTGTGATTCACCAACCCACTGCAGATGTGTTGCGCCAAATGCGCGATACGAGCCAGATGGAGCCGTGTTCGTGTAAACACAGTGCGCCCGCACTTGTGTCGCCTGCCAGCGATAAGGTCCTATTGCGGCATCGCCTGCTGTTGCCGTTACTCGCGGACCGTTATCGGCATAGGCACCTGTATCTAACCAGATCTGCACATCGCGACTGACTAATTCTCCGTCGCTCTTGGCGGTGGTCACCATCCGACACTTCATGTTGTGGCGCCGCGTTGTCACCATCGACTCGCTTACTTCGTTGACAATTTGTACAGGTCGCATTGCTTTTCGCGCCAGCGCAGTGGCAATTGGTTCCATTTTTGTGTACGACTTACTTCCAAAACCTCCACCAAGGTATGGCACGCTGATTCGAACACTCGAGATCGGAAGATTAAACAATGTCGCAATTTCAGACTGTACTAGAAATGGGTGTTGGCAGTTTGCCCAAAGCCGAATCTCATTACCCGTATGTTCGGCGATTACCGCGTGTGTCTCCATCGAATATTGGTACACCGCAGGGAAAATATATTCGTGATCAACAACAATATTGTTGGGCGAAGTGACCGACCTGAGATCACCAGTGTTGAGTGAATACGAATAGCAAATATTGCCGTCACGATCTGGCAGGTTGCCGAGACCATGTGCGAACCCTGCAGCGGTCTTACCATCGTGAATAATCGGGGAATCAGCGGCGAGGGCTGTGTCTAAATCTGCAGCCACCGGTAGCACTTCGAACTCGACAACGATTGACTTTGCAGCCGCTTCAGCTTGGGCAATCGTCTTTGCGGCAACTGCGGCAATCGGTTCGCCAACAAATCGAACTCTGTCGAGTGCAACGATCGGCCTGTCTCGGATGGCGTGTCCATAGAAAGGATCGATATCTGTGAGATCACTGCCAACGAGAACAGCAACGACGCCGTCCATCGCTTCGGCGATAGAGACATCAAGACGCGTGATTCTTCCATGCGCTATCTGACTTCGGAACACTTTGCCGTACAACATGCCAGGGACATTGAGATCGCCGACATATTGTGCTTTACCGCTAATTTTGCTCGGACCGTCTATGCGATCATGGTTGACGCCGACTGCTCCTGACTCGACCCTAAGATCACGTTCGTCGATGGTTGGTGCCGACATTATTTGCCTAGACCAACTTCGGAATTGATGACTTCAATTGCCGCTTCGAAAATAGATTTGTACCCAGTGCACCGACACAAGTTGCCATGCAGAGCTTGTTTTATTTCGTGTTCATTTAACTTTCGGCCCGCATTAACCAAAGTGAACACAGTCAAAATAAAACCAGGACTACAAAAGCCGCACTGCACTGCCGAGTGACGCATAAATATTTCTTCGGCTCGTTGATAAAACGTAGTTCCACGGATGCCTTCTATTGTCATCACATTTGAATTACGGGCTTCGTATGCAAGTGTCGTACAGCCGCTCACGGGGACTCCATCAACTAGCACTGTGCAAACACCACACACTTGCACTTCGCACGATTGCTTGGTACCTGTCAGACCCAGGTCAGTACGTATCCAGTCAAGAAGCAATGTGTTATCCGGAACTTCCATAATCTGCTGTTTGCCGTTGACGACACAAAAGAATTTATCAACTGGTTCGCTCATACTCCTTGCGACTCCGTGTGCACACCCAACTCACGAACCCACTTATCCCAATACTCAGTCAAGAATTTGTCTTGATATTTAACTGGGAAAATCTTTTTGGCTTCGGCGAGTGAGAGCGGTTTAAGTTTGCCGAGTTGACCGGCAATAACTTGCAACATGAGTGCACGTTCAAGTGTGACAGCCGACAGAATCGCCCAACGAATATCTTCGCCAACAAATACAACGCCGTGATTCTGCAACAAAACGGAGCGACCTTGACCCAATGCTTCTACAACTCGCTGGGCCTGACTTACGGTCGTGATCAAGTGCGCGGAATCGTTGTAACGCCCGATTCCTTCATAAAATAGCACCGAATCATGAGTCAGAAATTCTAAATTAGCGGAAGTTGAACTTAATGCAGTCGAGTACATGGGGTGGCTATGGATGACACTGCCAACCTCTGGTCGTGCGCGATATATTTCGGTATGTATCATCGCTTCAAGGTGCATTTCTGATACCTTCAAAGTCTCTAAATCATTGAGGTCAACAATCAATACGTCTTTCGCAGTAACTTCGCAGAGAGAAATTCCTTTGCGCTTGATTGAAATTAAGTTTCCACACTCATGTCGAACGCTGACATGGCCCAAAGTTAGATCTTCACCAAGTGTGGAAACTATCTGCGAACCTAAGGCGACCAGTTTCGCAGCCTCTTGTCGATCACTCGGAAGCCACGACTTAATCGGCGTCTGCTGCGACATCATTAGTGGCTTCTCGACGGCGCATGCTCGGTTGGTGGGTAGTCGGATGAAGTGAACGCGAAGACCATAACCAAGTCGTGAGTACCAGTATTGGCAACAGTGTGCCAAATATGTGGGGCAATGTATGCCGCACTACCTTCGCTGATAGTCATTACTCCATCGCGCATTCGTAATTCGCCTGAACCCGAAACCACGTATGCAAGTTCTTCAACTTCATGTGACAAGTCATCTGTGGCGATGCCGGGAGTGAACACTGAGTAACCCATGCACGCTTCATTTGTCCCAACCGTTGACGAATTGATAAGCACTCGACTCCAACTATCGCCCGGCAAAGGTATTGGAGCGACGTCTCCAAGTCTTACGACACGAACGCCTTCTACAGTTGCCATACCCCATCCTTAAGAATGAATTTTCCGCTATCTAAAATTTCAAGAGTTGCGTTGTGCATCACACCGTCAAGATGGAGTCGGCAATGGTTTTGACCGCCCGGGTAACAATTGCAATTATCGCCGAGCGCGAAATGCACGGTGCCCTTACGTCCTTTTTCGGATGGTGATCCGAGGGGAGAGAAATCGCTCGTACCAAATGCGAACTCTGCAACTACATCGGCACCTTCTACGCCATGCACAATGTCACGTAATCTAGTTGCCTCTCCTTTGCCTTCAATTGATTTATATCGCCCATCTTCAACGTGCCAAGTAATTGGGTTTTTCACATTGGTCGGAACACCGATACCAAGCATGTTGCCGTCAATCACAATCTTGCCGTTTGTTTGATCTTCAACTGCGGCGTATGCAACTTCGCCCCAAAGTGGAACAGGACCCATCATTTTGCCACGTTCTTTGCGCGGTAATACTTCAAGTGCCGGCCTGTCTTCGATACTCACAGTTACATCGGTGCCACCTGGTGTCGTCACGCGAACTCGCCGCGCACCTTCCAGCATCGCCACTGCATTACGGGCATTGACAATGGTCTTTTCTATGTCAGAGATGCTAATCGTCCAACGACCAAAGCCTTCCTCAACTGAACCAATTCTGGCGTTGGCAAGGCAGGATTCTTTAACAGCGCTGACATGGGCGAATCTATTTGCCCACTCAAGATTGGTGATGATAATGATCTCATCTGATGTCACCATTGCTTGATGCAAGTTGCGGGGTGGAACCATTGGAAAGTGTGTATCTTTCAACCCGCGACTAACTTGAGTTTCGTTGTTCATCACAATCGGCCAGCCACCACGCTCGGAAACTACTTGAGCAACCATCTCTGCTTCTTCTTTGCGTCGATTGTCAGTGATGATGGTGACCACATCATCTTCTTCAACACCAAAACATGTGTCCACGATCAATTCCGCAGACTTGCGCATGTCGGCCTCCGTGCGTGGCTCCTCGTCTAAGTAACCCATCTTTTTCTCCTATCTCAACTTGATTAGATAATGCTTTATTCTTGTTTAAATATTTCACTACTTCCTAAAGTGTGGCAAAATTTCTTTAGCGAAACGCTCAACCTGTCCAAATTGGTCAAGATCACCAAAGCGACAAATAAAGTCGGTGACACCGGCAGCGCTGAACTCTTTTAGCCACTTGATGATGTCATCTGGAGTTCCGACTGGTCCCCACTCGGATAAGTCCATCTGCTGGCTGAGCTCTGGGTAGTACTGCGAGATGTAACTACTGAAAGCCTCCTGGGCTGCTCGCTTAGATTCCCCGATATTCATCGTCACCTGATACGAGATCGCTTTGTTCGAGATGTCTGTGCCGAAATCGTCGGCAGCTTTTTTGAGGAATCCGAGCTGTTCAGTGACCTCGTCGGGGTGCATCGCGCGGCAGCATGTCATCCATCCTTCACCCAGTTCAACAATGCGTCGACATGATCGGATTAGACGCTTTGTCGCTAGGTCGCTAGGCAGGTCGCCAGTTAATCGGATATTTGAAATAACCCAAATTGGTGGAGGGCTTTGTACTGGTTTCAGTGGACCCATCTCTGTACCTGAATAAAACTCAACGTTGTCGTATTTAAAGTGATTGCCTTGAAAGTTAGTCTTGCCGTTGATCCACAGATCGCGAAGCACTTGGAGACCCTCTTCAAAGATGTCGGCACGGTGTTTAAATTCAAGACCTAAGGCTGCGAATTCACGGCGAACGCCACTTTCGGGGTTCCCCATACATGCACCAAGAATCGTGCGCCCTTTTGACAACACATCAAGCGTCGCCCATTCAAGTGCAAGATACAGAGGGTTTCTTGTAGACGTAACCAAGCATGCGGTGCCAAGCTTGACACGCGAAGTGCGTTGAGAAACAGCCGATAACAAGCTAATTGCTTCGTAGCGTGGCTTGGAGAACAGGCTGTCGCCTACCCAAACCGAATCAAACCCAAGTTTTTCAACCAACTCTGCAAGGTCAAGTGCATCGTGAATTGAGTATTGCTGTGCAATGAGTGGTTCGCGGTTATTGAGATTAACTCCGAAACTTGCCACAAAACCCCCTATTAATTAACGAGAACTCTAGCCATTTTCTTGTTTACTGTCAACTTAGTGTCAACAGATGACAATGAGGTTATGTGCTTGACGCCATTGACACATATACGGGGTTGTTTTACCGGGGTTCATATTCCGCTAATGACTCGAGGCTGCGCGTGAATCAAAATCCGTTAATAAAATGCAACACTCGTGTCGTAGACTGCGCGTGTTACGTAAGTTCAAAGGGGCTGACAGGTTTCGACGTCAGATTCGATGTTCGAGCGTGCGACCCGAGTTGCTCAGACTCGTAAAACGGGGCAAAAAAATAACTGCCAACAAGCAGTTCGCTCTCGCCGCCTAATAGCGGT